>Ga0308169_10001678_pt1 | contig 24987 bp, 26 predicted proteins | sample PhyBR1_2_FD_202139 | JGI IMG/M metagenome (GOLD analysis project Ga0308169, IMG submission 202139) | Phyllosphere microbial communities from UC Gill Tract Community Farm, Albany, California, United States - DLSLSB.R1 | ecosystem: Host-associated > Plants > Phyllosphere > Unclassified | place...
CGCCGGATCTAGGTGGGGGGGGGGGGTAGCTGCTCTCGCTGACGCCCAGCTCGTGCTGCCTGCAGTCCCGCGTCAAGGAGTGCATCGAGATGGTCCAGGCCGTCCAGGACCTCAAGTCGGCCATCGCCAGCCTCGACCTCAACATGCAGAAGCACGATTGGGAGGCCGCAACTCGCTCGATGCAGCGTGCGACCGCCATCGACCCGGCCATCGCCTCGAGCAGCTTTGCAGACGCCGTTGTGGTGCGTCCAAAGTCTCCCTCGGCCGACCGCACGACGCCGCACTGACCCTGTCGCCCGCCCCGCAGCCCACCGCCGACCTCCCCTCAGCCCCGACTGCGACCCTCGCCCAGCTCCGGGCTTCCCTCCTCGACACCTTCCTCACCTCGTTCCGCGCCGCCGCCGACGCCAACGACACGAACAACATCAACCGCTTCTTCAAGCTGTTCCCGATGATCGAGGAGGAGGACAAGGGCCTCGAGGTCTACGCCCTGTGGGTCGCCGACATCGTGCGCGCCAAGACGGGTGCCCTGAGCAGCAAGAGTGCGTCCTTCTCTCCATCATCCCGCCGCTCCACCGCTGACGCGCAGCCCCTCGCGCGCGCAGGTCAGAGCCCGACGCACTTCTCGTCCCTCCTCACGGCCTTGTTCGAGGCGATCGCCCTCATCATCTCGCAGCACCAGCCCGTCGTCGAGAAGTACTACGGCGACGGCAAGATGCTCTCGGTCGCCGGGTCGCTCATGACCGAGACGGACAAGCTCGGCGTGCGCGTCCTCGCCAACTGGGAGGACGAGCGCCGCATCCGCCGGCGCGTCGCCGACGCGCACGCGCACCGCTTTGCGAGCGCGTCGTCCGAGGCGTACGCGCGCAAGCCGCTGCCGCCGAGGCCGGGCGGGAGCCCGATGGTGCAGCAGCAGGGCGGGCTCGAGACGCCGGCAGCGGCGAGCGAGGGCGACCTCGACCCGAGGGAGGTGGACGGCATCTTGACGGAGTTGACGATGATGAGCGGGCGGTGGGAGCTGTTGCGAAGGTTCCTGTATGGGTCGCTCAAGGTGCATCCCCTCCTTCCTCCTTTCGTCCTCGCTCGCGCGAGCCGGCCTGACTCTCGGCACCCGCAGGACGAGCCCGACTCGCCGCCCGCCATCGCCGGTCCGCCTTCAAACTCGGACGCGACTGCGACGCTCGACGCTCCAGCAGCACCGGCCAAGCTCTCGGACGCGCCCGCACCAGCCGACGAGGCCGACCTCGCCGTCGTCGAGGAGAGCGAGCTCGGCAAGGTCTTGACCAAGCAGCTGCGCGAGGCCTACATGCCGCTCGAGGTGTGGTACCTGAGGACGGCGATCGAGCGGGTGCATGCTTCCTCTCTTCGTCAAGCTTGCCGGGCCGGCGCTGACTCCGTCCTCTCTCCTCGCAGGCGCACCTGATGGACGAGGCCGACTTCTCCTCGACGCCCTATCTCTCTTCGTCGCTCGACGACACGTTCTACATTGTCAAGAAGACGCTCCACCGCATCGTCAGCACGGCCAACGTCGTCAACCTCGTCGCCATGTGCAAGGAGCTGCGCGTCGTCCTCGAGCGCGACGTCGCCGAGGTGTGGAAGGCGCGCATCGAGGGCGCGTTCAAGGACCTCGCGGCCAACGCGCAGAGCCAGACGGCGATCGGCGGCATCGCCGTCACGGGCATGGCGGCGCAGCTCGGCGGTCGGGCGAGGGAGGAGGAGCGGGAGACGCGCGAGCGCGAGGCGAGGAACGTCTACATCGTGCGTCTTTGTCTCTCTCTTCCCCGTCGACATCTCGACGACCTCACTGACGCTATGACCTCCGCAGGTCTACCTCAACGACCTCGACACGGCGGCGAGCTACACCTCGCGCCTCCTCGCCGAGCTCGCCTCGTCCGACGCCCTCGGCTCGGCCTTCTTCCTCTTCACCGAGCTCGACCGCGCGCGCACGGCGCTCACGCTCGTGCGCTCGTCCGAGGACAAGTTCCGCGGCGTGCTCAAGTCGGGCCTCGACCACCTGTTCAACCAGCTCGTGCGGCCAAAGCTGCGCCCGCTCCTGAGCGACGTGTACAAGGATGTCAGCTACAAGCTCGACGACGACGCGTACAACGAGGCCGAGTACCGCGACGACGTGCGCAAGCGCTTTGTCAAGGCGTGGGACGGCCTCCTGAGCGGGTACAAGGTGCGTCCCTCTCCCTCTCGCTCGCTCGCCTCTCTCGCTCGCCTTCCTGCCGAGCCCTGACCTTTCCTCCTCCTCTCGCACGCACGCAGGACTCGCTCACCGAGGGCAACTTCAACCTGTTCTTCTCGACGGCCGTCAACGTGCTCGTGCGTCCGTGGGAGAGCATGATCCGCGGCATGAAATTCACCGAGGTGCGTCTCTCGCTCTCTACCTTTTCGTCTGCGTGATCGAGCTGACGTCGTGCTCGTGCAACAGCTCGGCGCCCTTCGTCTCGACCGCGACATCCGCACCATCCTCTCGTACCTCTCGTCGCAGGCGTCGTTCGCTTCGGGCTCGCTGCGCGAGTCGTTCTCGCGGCTGCAGCAGATCGCGACGCTGCTCACGCTCGACAGCCCGGAGGAGGCCGAGGAGGTGCTGAGCGCGAGCGGGAACCGGCTGACGATGGGCGAGGTGAGGAGCATCTGGGCGCTGAGGGTCTGAGCGCGAGCCGAGGGGCGCGTGCGGCTCTCGAGGGCGAGGCAGTGCGTTCGTAGCCGTGCAGTGTTGTATCTTGTCGACCGTAGGGACTCGTGCATGCACTCGGTCGGCGCGGTCAGGAGGGCGAGAGAGGAGGCGCGAGCGTGCGCCGCACTTTCCGGTCCGTCCCTTCCCCGCCTTCCTCCTCTCGCTCTCTCTTGCCGCCAGCCATGTCGTCCTCGACAGGTGCGTCTCTTGACCTCTCTCCTGGCTCTCCAAGCTCTGCTGACCCTGCCTGCACCTCCCACAGGCAAGCGCCCCGCCGCCCCGCCCTCGCCCGACGACGCTCGCCCGCCCAAGCTTCCCCGCCTCGACGACGACTCGCCCACCGTCCAGCGCAGCAGCCAGTCGGTGCGCTGGCTCGCCGACGTCGGCGAGCTCTCTTCGGTCCTGCACGCCACCTACGGCCAGCCTCGCTCGAGCAGCAAGATCGCCGTCTTCAGTGCGTCTCGCCTCGTCCCTCTCGCCTCGCCTCTAGTCGGAGCGGCAAGCTGACGCAAACGCTCTTGCAGGCCTCGAGCACACCCTCATCAAGCCCAAGCTCCTCGTCCAGCACTTCACGGGCATCAAGGAGTGGAAGTGGTTCACCGAGGACGACCGGGTCAAGGACACGCTGCGCGAGCTACTCGACGATGGGTGCGTCTCCTCTCTCCTCTGCCGTACTCTCGAGCTTGCTCCTGCTCGTAGCTGACCCTCGCGCCCCGCAGCTACGCCCTCGTCGTCTTTGCGACGCTCACGTCGCCGACCAAGGAGCGCCTCGACGAGTACAAGCAGCGCCTCACGCTCGTCCTGCGCGACCTCGGCCTGCCCATCCGCGTCTTCACCTCGACTGCGTTCGACCCGTACCGCAAACCTGCGCCGGGCGCCTTCTTCGAGTTCGAGCGTCGGTGGAACGGCGGCGAGACGATCGGTGCGTCCCTCTCTCTGCCTCTCGGCTCGCCTCGCTCGTCGCTGACTCGAGCTTTCTGCAGACAAGAAGATGTCGTTCTCGGTCGGTTCGGCAGCTGGAGCGTCTGGGAGCCTCTGGGACTGGGATTTGAGTGCCTCCTGCTCCCCTTTCCCCTTCGCCTTCCCAGGCTCGCGGCTGACGCGCTCCCCTCTCGCTCGCAGAGTTCTCGGTCAACGTCGGCTTGCGCTTCCAGACCGCCGAGCAGTACTTCCTCGGCGAGGCGGGCGACACCAACTGGCGCTTCACGGGCTGGCTCGCGCGCAAGCACAACCACGACGGTGCGCTCGAACCGCTCTCTTCTCTCGCCCTCGCTGCGCGTACGACCCCGACTGACGCTTCTTGTTCATCCCTCTTTGCAGTCCCGCTCTTCATGCCGACCAACAAGGCGCTCGTGCTCAAGAAGCAGAGGAGCGAGTGGGACGACCCGGTCTTCGAGGTCGTCCTCTTCGTCGGTCCCCCGAGCTGCGGCAAGACGCACCTGTGGAAGACGAAGTTCGAGAGTCGAGACTACGTGCGCGTCGTGCGTCCCCTTCCCTCTCGCTGTGCTCGTCGCCGGCTGTGAGGAAGAGGCTCGAGCGCAGACCTCGGCTGACTCGGCGGCTCGCCTCCTCCTCTCGCTCCTTTGCCCGCAGACCTCGACCGACCCGGTCAAGCTGCAGCACCTCCTCGAGCGCGACTCGCCGACCTCGATCGTCGTCGACGCCTCGCTCCCGACTCGCACCGGCCGCCGTGCGCTCATCCGCCTCGTCGAGAAGTTCAGCCCGGAGCACAGGGTGCGCGCCTTCGTCTGGAACGTCGATGAGGACCTCGCCAAGCACAACCACGTCTTCTCGTGGCTCTACGGCGACAGCGGCGGCGGCGAGAAGCCGGCGTGGCTCGGCGAGGAGGACTGGAGGAGCTGGTTCGCCAAGTACGAGACGGTCAACTTTGAAGAGAGTGCGTCCACCTTCTCTCTCTCGCTCTTACTCTCCTCGTCGTCATCAACGCCCTCCTGACGAAGTGCTTCTCGCGCGCGCAGGGTACGACGAGGTCAAGCGCATCGAGTTTGTGTTCGACAAGGCCTGCTTCGGCGACGACCGCTTCAAGCAGTGGCGCGACCAGTTCCTCAGCTGCTACCCTCGCGACCCGACGAGGCAGGCGTGGAAGTGAGCGGGACGAGCGGCGGAGGGCGTAGCGAGGTGGAGGAGGGAGCGCTTGCATCGGCGAAGAGTTTCGGCTTGCGAGCGGCTCTCGAGCTGAGAGCGGGAGAGCCAGACAGCCGTTCTCCTCTCGTGCGCTGCAGTCTATCTCGTCGCAGAAGAGTGCTCGGTGCGTGCTCGACCCGAGCTTGTCAGCCCCTCGCGCTCGACGAGCGTCACCGGCGCTCGGGCCTCTCGGTCTCGCTGCTCTGGGCTCGAACGCGCTCTCTCGCCAAGTAATCACAGAGAGGAGCGAGAAGAAATGCACGATGTCTATTATAAAGAAGCTACCGCTCGGCCTGCCTCGAGCCAGAGCGCTTGTGCACCCTCCGGAAGAGCGTGCGTTTGCGTGCCGGCGCCGTCGGCCGCTCGCCCTCGTCGCTTGACCCCCAGTCGAACGTCGACATGCTCGGGAGCTCCTGCGGGGATGAGAGAGAGTCAGTGCTTTGAGCCGGGCTGGTCACCGGCAGGAGGGAGAAAAGGCCGGAGGTCGACGCACCTGCGGCTCGGCCGACGAGCTCGGCGCCGCGCCGGGCCAGGTCGAGCTCGTGCGCGGCTGCATGACGGTGGCGGGAGTCTGCCTGCGGGCGGGCTGTACGAGGGCGTGAGCGAGGGGAACGAGGAGAGCGCGCAGGAGAGCGAGCGCACCGTGAAGGCGCTGCTGCGACGCTGGGTGCTGCCGAGGACGGCGTCGGGGACGGCCTGCGCGCGCAAGATGAGTACGTCAGTAGATGAATGAGGAGAGAGTGCGTCGGCTGAAGGGAGGACGGGCGTACGTCGTGCAGGAACGGGAACTGTTCAACGAGGTCAGCGCCGGCTCAGACAGGTCGGTCGACGGCAGAGAGAGGTCGACGCACGGTGTGAGCCCTCACGAGGTCTGTTGAGCGAAGAGGCGTCGTCGTTAGAAAGGTGGTCGTGTGCTGCAGGCCGCGAGAAAGTCAGAGAGTGCCGTCAAGGGGTCCGAGCGAGAAGGGCGGGACGCACCTCGACGATCCTGCCGAACAGCTCGAGTGCGCTGCTGTAGGCTTGAGCCACGCCGACGACCGTCGTCTCGTGCCGTCGGCTGCCGACGTCCTACTCGGCCATCTTGGTCGCGAGCGTGCGCGTGCGAAGCCTCCTCACGCCGTGCATGAGCGCGACGAGCTCGTCCTTGCTCGCCGCGATCGCGCAGGCGTACCACGCGGCCGGGTCGAGCCAGTGCTGCATGTCGGCGGGCGACTCGTGGTGGAAGGCGGCGATGACGCGCAGGAGGAAGAAGAAGATCCACGAGTCGGGCGAGTCGAGCTCGCCGGGCTCGAGCGAGGACAAGTAGACGAGCGACTCGAAGGCGATTTGGGTCGGGTTGACGGCGAGGTAGTGAAGGCGGTCGAGGTCGAGGCGCCGAAGACCCTGCACGATGTCGGCGGGGAGGCGAGGCGCGTGCGCTGCGTGTGCCGGCGCTTGGAGCCATGCGTTGGTGAACGTGTAGGAGACGGCGCCGCTGTCGGGGTTGGCCGTAGAGGCGAGCTCGATGTTGTACGAGATGGGCGTGCGGTCGTCGCCTTCGAGAATGTGCCGCCGGCGGATCAATTCCTCTGCGAGCGGGAGACGCTCCAGGTCAGCTCCTGATCGGCTCCCGGCGTGAAGGAGAGACAGCAGCGCACCGGGCGTGGTCATGTCGACGTCGAGCTCTGCCTCGTTACGGTGCTCCTCGCACCGCAGCTCGACCGGCGCGAGCTTGACGTGCAGGTGCTGGTCGAGGAGGAGGAAACCCGAAGGCAGGTTGCGGCCGTGCGCGACGTACGCCGCCGTGAGTGCCGCGAGACCTGTGTCGTGTGAGGCGTCAGTTTTGTCCTTGACAGCGACCAGAGGGAGGACGAGGGCGCACCGTCGAGGACGAGGAGGCGCGGTCGCAGTCCTTTCTCGCGCTCCTTGTTGAGCGCGTTGAAAACGGCGCGGATCGCGACGCCGTAGATGTCGAGTGCCGTGACGAACGATCGCTCGTGCAGCGCAACGGACCGATCCATGGCGGCGAGAGCGGTGGAAGCGAGGAGCAAGAGAGCTCGCGAGCGTGGAGAGCGGCCGCTCGCCCGCGGCCCGAACAGCCCGTCCGGCAATCGAGCTACCGCGGAGCTTCCGGTTCGCCTCGGGGCTGAATGGACAGGAGGCTGCTCGGCTGCACGCCGAGACAACTCGGACGACGAGCTTCGAGGATGGGCGAGGGAGCGACGAGACGAGCTCGAGCCAGCGCGAGCGCAGATCCTTGCGACTGGGCAGCAGCCCGAGCACTGCTCGAGGAAACCACGGCAAGCTCGTCGCGGAGGGCGCGGGGGACGGACGAACGAGAGCTGCGGACGGACGAGGCGGCGGCGACGACGACAGCTCACCTCACCCGCTCAGTCAGGGCTCAAGCAGAGCTACCGACCAGCTACCTAGCTCCAGCTATCACAAGCACACGCTCACGGCCCAGCCGCCGCCCTCGCCCTCTCCACCTCGCCGTTCGCCCCCACCTCGACCTCGCCCCGCACTGATGAGCCAGTCAGCGCCGCTGCAGCTTACGCTGGGCCTCATCAAGCCGTCTGTAGCTGCACATCAGCCGCATGTCCAAGGTGCGCCCCTTCGGCGCGGCTCTTTGCGGGTGCGCGAGCTGACATCCTCGTCCCGACCGCGCGCAGCCATCATGCGGCACATCAAGCAGAGCGGGCTCGAGGTGCGTCCTGACCGAGCACTCTCCTCGTCCCTCGAACAAGCTGACTCCGTCTCGCCGTGCAGATTGTGCGCAGCAAGCGGATATTCTGGCAGGACCGGGACGCTGAGCAGGTGCGCCTTGCTCTCCTAGTCCGCTCACACCTCAAAGCCTGTAGCTGATCCATCTCTCCGCTCCAGTTCTACGCAGAGCATCAAGGTACGTCGCCGGCGAGATCAACTCGGTCGAGCCCCCGCTGACCCCCCCTCCACCCCCCCTCCCGCAGGCCGCTTCTACTTCCCCCGCCTCGTCCAGCACGCCACCTCGGGCCCGTTCGTCGCGCTCGCCCTGTGCGCACCCGACGCCATCACACGCTGGCGCACCCTGATCGGGCCGACGCACGTCTACAAGGCGCAGTGGGAGCGTGCAGAGACGCTCCGAGCGAGGTACGGCCTGAGCGACACGAGGAACGGCTTCCACGGTGCGTCGCTCGCTCGCTCCTTGCTCTCCCTTACTCAGCGTCGAGAAGACTTCGGCGCGATCATGCACGCTGACGCACCTGCGCACTCGCTCGCAGGATCCGACTCGCCCTCGTCGGCGTCAAAGGAGCTGGGGCAGATCTTCGACTCGTGGGACGTCAAGTGGTGGCTCGAGCAGCGAAAAAAGGGCGAGAAGCTGTCGTAGACGAGCGTATCGAGCATGCAGGTCATTCTCTCATCTCTCCTCTGTGTAGGCCCAGGAAAGACTGAGAGTCGATTGCAGGAACGAGAGCGAGTCGTACAGGAGATGTCGAAGGATGGGCTCGAGCCTGCAGTGCGAGGAGCGTCAGAGGATGACGAAGGCGTACGGAGAGAGGAAGAGCGAGCTGGAGACGCACAGGGAAAGAGTCGACGAGCTGCGGCCGGCGCAGACCGTCGACCGAGAGCGAGATGAAGAGGAGCTGCGTGGGCAGGAGGGCTCGTCAGGGCGAGGCCCGTACGACCCGAAGCGGAGAGCGAGACATACGAATAGTCGAGAGAGGAAAGAGCGCAGGCCGTGAGGAAGAGGACGAGGTCGAGGCGAAGGGACGCGGTCGAGGAGGAGGCGGGGAGGTAGGTCGGGCCGGTCGGGTCGAGCGGCGAGTACTGCGAGGAGGGTAGGGCGTCAGAGCCCGCGCTCGAGAGAGACGAAGGAAGAAGAGGGTGCGCACGCACCCCTAGTCGTCGAAGCGGCCCAGCTCGGCGAGCTGCATGAAGAGGGTCGGCTGCCCGAGCGGCGCGTCCCTGCTCGCGTCGTCCGAGAAGTAGATCTTGATCTGGTGCTTGTGCTGCATCGACGACGTCTCGATTGCCTCGACGAGGTCGTGTAGGCCGGGCAGGTCGCGCAGGACCGAGGGCAAGAGGACCGTGCGCAGGTTGGCGACGTACGCGGCGCCGACGGTGACAGCGAGCGCAAAGTAGCGCAGGTTCTGCACGATGCACTGCGTGCTATCGCGCCCGAGGCCTTCCGACAGGGACGACGGCGAATCCAGGCGAGCGTGGCGGATCTCGCCGGCCGCCTGGACCGCCTGCGCGAAGTCCGACGGCAAGCACGCGACGTCCAGGACGTACAGCGACTGCGGCGCACCCTCGAGCGCGCGGTATCGCGTAATGGCCGACGTGACGTTGTACTCGAGCGAGACGAGCCGCTTGAAGAACTCGTCGTCGGGCCGCAAATACGGGTACAGGTCGTCGGCGCGCTCCCCGACGTCGTGGTGGAGCGCGCGCATGTGGAGGAGCCGGGGGAGGCACGAAGCCGACAGGAAGGTGGCCTTGTGGTCGGCCCGAGCCGTCGTGTAGTAGGCGGCGAGCCGCACGAGCTTGGGAAAGATGACGCCGGGCGACACGGTGACGGTGCAGCCGTTCAAGGACAGCTCTTGCAGCTCTGCAGGGCCAGAGTCAGTATCCCGCTCTCGTGAAGGTCGAGTGAGTGAGAGGTGGACGTACCGGGCAGAGCGCCAAGCGGGTCGAGGTCGAGGTCGTCGAGCCAGACGAGCGAGACGAAGCGCAGGGCTGGGAACGCTGCGACGGCGGGTCTGTTCACCGGCTCGAGTTCCGTGAAGTGCTCGTCCGAGTTGTCGAAGCACAGGAGGTCGAGCTGGACCTCGCTCGAGGCGGCCTTGGCCTGTGCGACGACGAGCTGGGCCGCCGACTGGACGCGCACGGCGCGAGCGAGCCGTTCTTGCGCCGCCTGGTGCAGGGGCCCGACGAGACTGAGGCGCAGGAGGGTGTCGCGGCGGTGCGCCCACTGGCTCGTCCTGACGGGGCCTGCCGCCTCGTCGACGATGATGGTGCGGAGCTCTAGAGGGAGCGAAGCGAGGCAAGCCATGTGGATGGCCGCGAGGCTGCACGAGGGGCGAGTGACAAGAGCAGAGCAGAGCAAGGAGCGCAAGAGAGCGTCGACTTGCGTGCGGCGGTCGACGGACCGGAGCAGAGGAGGCCGACGGAGGGAGAGGAGAGGAGGGTCGGACGAAGCACCCACCTCGCCTCGCTCGCCTGCCTTGCCCGAGCCCGCTTACTGTTCAGCAGGAGCTACACGAACGTCCACGCCATGCAAGCCCGGCCACCCGCGGCGCCGCCAGGGCTCGACGTCGAGCTGCTCCGCCTCCTCGGGTCGACAGCCCTCCAATCTCGCCTCGACGCTATCGTGGGGCCAAAGACGCTCATCCTCACGCCCAATCTCGCTGGTCCTCTCGGCCTGGTCACCGAGGTCGGCCTGCTCAAGGTGCGTGAGCCCGCTCCTCCTCATCTCCCCCTCCTCCTCGTCCTCTCCCCCACCTCGATCCGAACCTCGCGGCGAGGACCCTGGCTGACTTGCCGCCCTTCCCTGCAGAACAACCATGCCGTCACGAAGATGTTCTGGCTTGAGCCGGGCGTCCTCTCGCAGGCAGAGCGCAACATCGTCTACGTCTGTCGCCCCGAGGTCCGCTGGATGCGCATCATTGCCGGTGCGCCCTGCCTTTCCCTCCCTGACAGTCTCAAGCACCTTGCACAAGCTGACACGACCCTTTTGCTCGCAGACCAAGTGCGCACGACCCCGCAGGCCAACCAGCACAACTACCACCTCCTCGTCGCGCCGCGCATGACGACCTTGTGCACCACCGTCCTGTCCGACCTGGGCGTCCTCGGCTCGATTGAGGTCCAGGAGCTGCAGTTCGGCCTCATCCCGCTCGAGAAGGACGTCCTCAGCCTCGAGTACGAGGACACCTGGAAGAAGACGGAACTCGTGCGTCCCTCTTTCTCGCTCTTCTCGCTTCGCTCCTCGATTAGTGCAAGCTGACGCACACTCCTTCGCCAGGACGGCGACTACTCGTGCATCTACGACATGGCCAAGGCGCTCATGACGGTGCAGCGAGCGTTCGGCACGATCCCGCGCATCATCGGCAAGGGCGACTCGGCTCTGGTCCGTCCCGCTCTCCCTTCGCGCTCCCGTCTCTCCCTCCCTGACTCTTGACGTATCGCCCGCAGCGACTCATGGAGCTCCTCAAGCGTATGCGGCGAGAGCAGCCGTCCTCGTACGCCTCGGCCGCCCCGCTCGCAAACGGCTACGTCGACTCGATGATCGTTGTCGACCGCCAGGTCGACATGGTCTCGCCCTTCTGCACCCAGCTGACGTACGAGGGCCTCGTCGACGAGGTCGTCGGCATCAAGCACGGTGCGTCCCCGCTCTCCCGCTCGCTCGAAGCCCTCGCGCACGGACCTGACTGACCCTGTCTCGCCTCGCCGCGCAGCTCACGTCGACGTCGACCCAAACCTGCTCAATCCTGGTCCCGCCGCTTCGACCTCGACGCCGTCGCAGTCGACCTTCGGCGGCGCCGGTGCCGGCGCAGCACCGCCTCGCAAGCGCAAGCACCTCCTCACGTCGACGACCGACCCGCTCTTTGCCGAGCTGCGCGACAAGAACTTCGCCGTCGTCGGCAACGTCCTGAACCGCACGGCGAGGCGCCTCAACGACGACTACGAGAAGCGCCACCAGGCCAAGACGCCCGCCGAGCTGAGGCAGTTTGTCGGCCAGCTCGGCGGGCTGCAGAGCGAGCACCAGGCGTTGAGGCTGCGTGCGTCGCCTGTTCCTCCTACACGAGCAGTCGAGCTGCTCCTCGAGCACGACGCGCGGCTGCTGACGCCCCACGGGCTCGACGCGCGCAGACACGAACCTGACGGAGCAGATCATGGCGCTCACGGTCACGGACGAGTTCAACACGGCCCTCGAGGTGCAGCAGAGTGCGTCCTTTCTCTCCTCTCGGCATCTTCACCGCGCCGTGGAGGGCCCGCTCACGAGCCGCTCCCCTCGCGCACAGACCTCGTCGCCGGCGTCGACCTCGCGACGCAGGAGAACTCGATCCGGGACCTCATCAACCAAGAGGCGCCGCTCAAGACGGTCCTGCGCCTCTTGTGCCTGTACAGCATCGTGTCGGGCGGCATCAAGCAGAAGACGCTCGAGGAGTTCAAGCGGGACGTGCTGCAGGTGCGTCGGTTGAGCGTCCTCCTGGCTTCCTTGTCTTCTTGCTGCACGGCAGAGAGATGAGTAGTGGCCGTCGGTGATGTAACTGACTCGGTCCACCACACAGACCTACGGCTTCGACCACCTCCCTCTCCTCCTCTCGCTCGAGCGCCTCTCGCTCCTCATGCGGCCTCCCGTCTCCGCCTCTCGCTCCGCCAAGCAGCCCTTCGCCCTCGCCCGCAAGCCTCTGCGCCTCATCGTCGACGACGTCGACGAGTCGAACCCGTCCGACATCAGCTACGTCTTCTCGGGCTACGCGCCGCTCGGCGTCCGGCTCGTGCAGTGCGCGCTCGGCGGCGGGGCCGACGCGGCGAGTGCAGCGGGCGCGGCTGGGTCGGCGGGCGGGCTCAACGGGTGGAGGGGGCTTGAGGAGGTCGTCAAGGCGTTGCCGGGCGCGACGTTCGACGAGCGGCAGCCGGCCGACGATGGCGCGAGACGGCGTGCGTCCCTCTCTCTCCTTTCGCCTCGCCCCTCTCTTCCTTCAGCCCACCCCTGGCTCTCTCGCTGACATTTGCTACTCTCCTGCAGTTGCACCGGGCGAGCTGCCAACGGCCATCGTGTGCTTCCTCGGCGGCATCACGTTCGCCGAGATCTCGGCGCTCAGGCTGCTCAACCGCCAGATCCCGAGTGCGTCTCCTCGTCCTCTCGACCACTCCCTTTTCAAGGGCATCACTGACGCTGCTCTTCTTTCCCCTTGCAGCGCGCAACCTGCTCGTCCTGACGACCGACACGGTGTCGGGCGGGTCGCTCCTCACGTCGCTCATGCCCGAGGCGACTCGAGGCTCGACTGGTCCTTTGCAGTTCCCGTAGAGAGTGCTCTGGCTGTAGATGTTGTCATACTAGTCTCGGTACGAGTCTCTGCCTGCGCTGCGCCGAGCGAGAGCGACTCGAAGCAGCGCACCTCGACGCGCTCGTCTTGCCAGACGCGACCTTGCTCCGACGGCCCGCCTCGCTCGCCGACCACCTGTGCCGAGCGACTTGTAGGCCAGCAGCACCTTCGAGCAGCACATCGAGACCGCCTCCGCCACCCGGCACACGCGCCGCCGCCCTCCCCACCCCACGACCATCCTCATCGCCTCGCCCTCCTTCAACCCGCTCCAATGCCGCCCCCACGCGACCCGAACCGGCTGTTCTACGATGCCGTCAACCCGGTCATGCTCTCGCACGACGAGGTCATGCAGCTCACGCCCGCCGAGCTCCAGTCGGCGACCGACCAGCTCGACCAGAACCTCGTCCTACTCCTCCAGCGCGTCGAGGAGAACTTCGCCCGGTGCAACGAGATCGTCACCGAGCGCATCATGCCCAACATCGAGATCCACGGCGAGAACACGCAGCGCATCTACCAGTCGGTCAAGGTGCGTCCGCCGCCCTCCCTCTCGCTCCCCTCCGCTTGTTGACAAGAGCTAACAGGCCCTCCCCCTGCGCGCAGTTCTGGAGGCCCTTCTTCGAGGCCGCCGCCAACATCCGCCTAAACGAGCCGTACGCCGAGCAGGAGCCGAGCGTCGCCGCCGACGAGCCGTCCGATGCGACCATCCACCCGGACCGCACCGTCTCGGACGAGGGCGACCTCAGCTACGGCACGGCACCCTCGGTCGGCGGCACGCCTCGCGCCGCGCAGCACTCGCCGTCCGACTCGGCGTCGAGCGGTGCCCCTGTCGAGCCGCACTGGTCGAGCGAGGGCATGTCGCCGTTCAACCCGGGTCCCCCTCCCGCCGTCGGCGCCGACTACTCGGCGCAGCGGCCCCTCCCCGACGTCCAGCGCCTCCGCCTGCGCGACCTCCCTCCCGACTCGCCCGACTTTGCCGAGCCTCAGTTCGAGACGATCTACGGCGGCCTCATGGGCGCGAGCCGCGGCGCACGAGCCGGCGCCGACTCGAGCCGCTCCGACGCCGGCGACATGTCGAAGCAGAGCACCGAGCCGTCGTTCCTGCGCGGCTCGCCGACCACGCGGCACGACGTCGGGCGCGCGCCTCCTCCTGCGCCGCAGTCGGCGCTGCTCAACAAGGTCCTGCGCAAGGGCCTCGGCGGCGGCACCCCGGCGACGGCGTCTCGCCCGGGCCAGTCGACGCCCGGCGCTGCGACGGGTCACGGCAAGATCAAGTACCCGCACGACCTGCCGAGCAACTGGGACGGCATCGCCAACCTCTCGACGACGACGCTCGACGCGTTCCCCTCGCCGATCAAGCGCCGCGGGCACGTCAGCATGCTCCAGGGCGCCGACGACTCGCTGTACGGCCCGCCGCCGTCGACGGCCGCCTCGGCGCGCACCGCCCTCGTCTCGTCGCCCGCCGCCGCCGCCGCCGGGCCGTCGTCAGCTCGGGACGCGCTGAACGCCTCGACCTCGACCCTGCGCCGCTTCGGCGCCTCCCCCGCGCCACAGCGCAATGCGGCGTTCAGCCGCACGCCGGCCAAGGAGGCGGCGCGGCGCACGGTGCAGAACGTGTACGACGCGCTCGGCGACCTGGGCGACTCGCCGGCGCTCGAGCTCCCGAGCGCGCTGCGCAACCCGGCCCGCACGATGACGTTCAACTACTACTCGGCGTCGTCGGCTGCGGCCGGTGCGGGCCCGGGCCCGGGCAGCCCGAGCGAGAGGGCGACGGCGAGGCGGGCCGACCGCACCCTGCTCGGCGACGAGGCGGCGGCGAGCGGCGACGCGCACGACGAGAGCTACGCCTCGATGCCGTCGCAGCCAAGCTTCATGACGCAGCCAATCCCGTTCTCGCACCACGCGCCGTACGACGCGTCGGGCGCGTCGCTCTCGCACGGCGACGATGCGCCGCTCGCCGACTTTGGCGGCGGCACGACGGCCAACATCGACGCGCTCCTTGCCGGCAACCCAGGCGGCGGCGCCGACCAGTACGCCGGCATCGTCGACGACGACAACGACGGCGCAGCGCGGTTCGGCTCGGGCGCCGGCGGCACCGACGAGTCCTTCACGGGCGAGGCCGACGACCACATGCACCTGCACCACCGCCCGGCCGAGCCGACCTACACCGAGGGCTTCGACGAGGGCTACTCGCGCGACGAGGACGAGCTCGGCGCGGCGGGCGGGCGCGCGCTGCGCCTCCCCGGGCAGGATGGGCCCGAGGACACGCTCTTCGGCATGCCCGCCGGGCGAGGCGGCGCGGCGGCGACGGCGGGCGGCGGCGCGGCCGGACCGAGCCGACGGTCGACGTACGCGCCGCAGGGGGCCGACGTCGGCGAGGAGGACGAGGACAGCTTCGAGGAGGAGGCGAGGAGGAGCGGGTTCCGGCTGCACGGCGCGGGCGACGAGATGGAGACGCTGCACGGCGGCAAGCTTCTCGAGAGCGGTGCGTCCTCTTCTCCTCTCCTCCTGTGCTGCGTGCGTCTGCTGACCTGCACTCGTCGTCGTGCTCGCAGTGCCGTTCCAGGACAGCCCGCTCGCGAAATGGCGGCCGTAGCGCACTCGCTCTTGCAATTTCCGAGTCGACTCTTTACGTGTCTGAATACCTGAGAGAACGTCCTGTCGATACCGCGCATAGCCTGAGCGAGAAGTGAGCGAGTTGATGGTCGACTTCGAGCGAGACCGCGTCCTCATCGCGTCCCTCCTCCTCCAGCCGCTCTCGCTCCCTCGCCCGCTGTCGAGCATGTCTGGCCTGTTCGGCACCGCCTCTTCAGCCAAGAAGCCCTCGCCCTACGCGTCCTCGCGGCACCACAACTCGTCGTCGTCGGCACGAGCACCGCCCTCGTCCGGCCCGTCGCAGCTCTCGCCCGACCAGCAGCAAGAGGTGCGCGAGGCGTTCGAGCTGTTCGACCTCGACAAGGACCAGAAGCTCGACTACCACGAGTTCAAGGTGGCCCTGCGCGCGCTCGGCTTCGACCTCAAGAAGGCCGAGGTCCTCAAGCTCATGCGCGACCGCAACCACGACGACGGCCAGGGCGGTGGGCTCACGATTGGGCTCGACGGCTTCATGGGCATCGGTGCGTCCTCCTCCCTCGATCTCCCTCCCCTGCCTGATGCCAGCGGCGAGAGCTGACCTTCCCCCACCTCCTCCTCCCCCTCCTCTCCCTCTCCGCCTTTCCCGCCTCGCCTGCGCCCGCCCGCCATCCTGCGCTCTTCCTGCACGCAGCCGAGCAGCTCATTCTCGCACGAGACCCTCTCGACGAGATTCGCCGGGCGTTCAAGCTGTTCGACGAGGAGGGCACGGGCAAGATCTCGTTCCGCAACCTCAAGAAGGTCGCGCGAGAACTCGGCGAGAACCTCGCAGACGAAGAGCTGTGCGTCTCTCCCTCTCTCTTGAGCCGAGGCTGATGTCAGGGAGTTGTGCTGACGGAGCTCTCGAGCGCGCAGGCAAGCCATGATCGAGGAGTTCGACCTCGACATGGACGGCGAGATCTCGGAGCAGGAGTTCATCAAGTGCGTCCCTTATTCTCCTGGCGAACTTACGAAGACGAGAGCTCCGACTGACGCCCTCGCCGCTACCAGGATCATGTCGGACGACGTCTGAGCGCGCACGGCCCTCCCTCCCCTTCCCGCACCCCTTTGTCCCTCTCCTCGCCGTCGTCTCGCCGCTTAATCTGTCCAGCTGTCCTGTGCCACAAGTGTAGCACCACCTCGCAATCATCCTGCCGTCACGAGCGTCAACGTCGTCGAGAGCGAGAGTCGCAGCTGCGTCGCTCGGTCGGCCTCGTGCCCGGCGAGCTGTTTTTCCGCATCTCCTGTCCGCCCCGCCTCGAGTCTCAGGCTTACAGCCGGCGAGTCCGCCTCGGAGCGTCTTGTCGATGTCGCGATTGCGAGCTGCGAGGAGCGGAGTCCGCGCCAAGCGCCAAAAGCACTCGCGAGCTGCTCCTCGTTCGAGAGCTGCTCGCCTCTCTCTCCTGCTCGCTCTGTGCCACTTGCTTGAGCTTGAGCCTCTCCTCCTTCACCATATCGCGCAAGAATTCGCAGCCCTCGCTGAAGCGCACGACGTCGACCGGCGCCTACGGCGTCAACCTCGACAGCGAGCCGTCGCCGCCGCGCCAAGTTCCGGCCATTCACATCGCTCACCAAGGTCGCGACTGGTCGCCGCACAACATGTTCGTGCCCGACCCGAACCCCCTTCGTCGTCAGATGCGTCGCAACCGCGGCTTGCCGCAGTGCGTCCCTCTTTCCCCACTCTCTCGCAGCGTCGACGCTCTGACCCCTCTTCCTCTCCTTCGCGCAGCTCGAGCACCGACAGCTCGCTCCACCTCTCCGAGCGCGCTCACCAAGCGCTCGGCCTCGAGCGTCGTCTCGCGCCGTCGCCGACCCGCTCGGACGCCGAGGAGTCGCCCGCGCAGCGCAAGCCGTTCGTCAACCTCAGCGACGAGGACGGCTCGCACTCGGAGACCGACAGGGGCCAGGCGCCCGCCGACTCGAGCCCCGACTCGGACGACGACTCGCACTCGTCGAGCAGCGACGAGGGCCTCTTGATGAGCTCGAGGCCGCAGCTCGGCCGCGCGCAGACGTGGACGCACGGCAGCTCCTGGAGCCAGGCGCTCGGGCCGCCTCGCGCGCACAGCAGCAGCGACTCGGACGACGAATCGGACGACGACGACGCGCTCGTCATGGCGCCTGTCCGCCGCGCCTTCACTGCGCCCGGACCCTCGTCGTCGTCCGCCGCCGCCGCCGCCGCTGCTGCCGCCTTGTCGGGCCGCAGGGGCCGCCCGCCGCCGCTCAAGAAGGACGCGTTCGTCCCTCGCCCTCGCGACGGGCCCAAGTCGCCGTCGACGACCAGGCAGGACGGCGAGCCGGCATACGGCCGCATCTCGAGCCCCGTCAACGAGGAGACCAAGGTACGTCGACGTCGTTCCTTCCTGCTCTCGCTCCAGCTCGCACAATCCCTGACTCGCCTCCTCTTCTCCCCTCGTCGCAGAAGCACCGCCGCAACTCGTTCGTGCGTCCTCGTCCCCTTCTCACGTCTCTGCCTGCGCTCGCACCTCTGATCGTCATCGTCGTCAGGACAAAGCTCTTCGCCGTCGCTCGCGCCGCTGATTCGCACCGACTACGACGTGCGAGAGCGTGCTAGGCTCTCGAGACGGGCAGGAGGGAAGGAGGCAAAGCGGCGAGGGTTGCACTGCGAGGGAGGGCGAGGAGGGACTTTTGTAGACACGGCGAGGAGGGGTAACGACCAAGTATGTGACAGCACAGGGCATAAGCAAAGGAGTGCGAGAGAGAGCGAGGGTATCGATCGGGGAGGGAAAACAAAGGAGAGACAAGGGGAGGAAAGAGAGGGGTCCGTGCGCGCTCAAGTCGACTCGGCGCCGTCGAGCTGCGCCTCGGTCGTCCCGCTGACGCGCACGCGGTACAGGCACGTGTAGGCCTCCTCGCCGTGGTTGCTGAGCACCTTGACGACGACGACCTGGACGGGGATGGCGAGGTGGCGAGCGGCGGGCGTGACTGGGAACGTCTGCACCGGCGAGGAGAGCGCCGGGTCGTACGCGCCGACGGCGAGGAGGACGTGGTTGGCGCTCGGCGGGAGGGACGCCGGGTTGAGGTCGAGCTCGGCGTCGGGCGGCGTGCCGGCCTCGAGAGCGGCGTCGCGCGCGGCGCGTTTGGCGGCGAGCTGCTCGGCGCGGTACTGGCCGACCTTGGCGACGTTGTCGGCGCCCTCGACGATGCCCCACACCTCAAAGTCCTTGGGCGCCGACGACACGTCGCCGTCGAGGGCGACGTCGGTCGAGATGTGCTCGAGCGTGACGTCGGTCGGGACGACGCGGCGGCTCAGCTGGATGCCGAGCTGACCCTGCTGCCCGGCGAAGGGCCAGCATGACCCGGGCGAGTTGTCCGAGTGGAGCGCCGTAACGGGCGGGCGACCGCGCGGCGCCTTGGTGCCCGTGAGCCAGGCGAGGGCCGAGCGGGCGGCGCCCGACGGCTGCGGGTCGTACGACGGCGAGGTGAGGGAGCGGATGACGCGCCCGCCCGAGGTGAAGAGGGCGTAGTCGGGGCGAGCGAGGACGTCCTTCGAGTAGCGCAGGAGGGCCGAGTCGACCAGCGACGAGATGACGGCCGTCACGTTTTGCCCGTCGCTCGACTTGATCGTGACCGGCGCGCCCGACGACGACGACGACGACGACGACGAGCCCGCGCCGACGGGCTGCGCGCGCAGCTGCTCCTTGCGGCGCATGTCGTCCTGCTTGGCGACCTTGTTGAGGAGCTCGCGGCCCATCTGCTCGAAGTTCTCGTTGGCCTTGTCCTCGAAGTCGCGCTTGAGCGTCTTGATCTCGCGCCGCAGGAGGTCGAGGAACTGCTGCTTCGAGAGGAAGGCGTCCGACGAGCCGACGCGCGAGGTGAGGTCGCTCGCGACGAAGGCCCGCAGCGCACCCTCGTTGGCGGCGAGGAAGTCGGCCCACGAGGGCGGCGCGGCGACGACCGACGGCGCCTGCTTGGCCTCCTTCGACGGCGACGAGCCGCCGAAGAGCCCGCCGCGCTTTGTGCCGTCGAGCGCGGCGAGCTTGGCGTCGACGGTGCGCTCGACGGCCTTCTTGTCGACGAACGCGTCCTTGAGGACGCGCCAGAAGGCCGGGTCGATGTCGAGGCGCCCGCTCTTGTCCATCATGACGGCGATCTTGCCCGGGAGCTTCTGCGCGATGGCGTCGAGCGCAAGCTGCGTGATGCGCTCCGAGCGAGTCGCCGCCTCGACGTCCTTGGCGACCTTGGCGACGTGCCGCTTGACCGAGTCGACGTCGTCCGAGACGGTCGAGACGCTGCCCTCGAGGCGCACGATGTCGCGCGCGTCGGCCTGCTGCGCGACGGCGAGCGCCTTGAGCCGGCCCTGCAGGCCCTCGAGCTCGTCCTTGACGCCGAGGACGGCGCGGCTCGCCTCGGCGGCGTGCTGCACGCCGCTGCGCTCGACCGCCTCGAGCGCCGACGTGATGCGCGACTGCTCGACCGAGACGCTCGTCTCGAGCGTGTCGAGCTGCGACGCGAGGCGCGAGATGGCGGTGCGGTCGTGCGACGAGCGCTGGCGGTCCGACTCGGACGACGACGAGAGGCGGCCCATGGCCGACTCGAGGTCGGAGAGGCGGGCGATGAGGCCCTCGAGCGAGTCGGGCGGGACGTCGGGCGCGACGAAGGGCGGCGGCGGAGGAGAGGTCGAGGTGGGCGCGAGCTTGTCGAGAAGGTCGTACCGCCTGCGAGCGAGCATGGAGCCGACGTCAGTGACGTTCGCAAGCGGAGAGAAAGATGAAGAGAGGGGCGCACCAGACAGCGATGATGAGGGCCGAGGCGAGCAGGAGCGCACCGAGCGCCCGGCGGATCTTGGCCCAGTCGAGGAGCGGGTCCTGCGCCTTGCTCCTCACGCGCTCGACGACGCGCACGAAAGGCCGCAGCGCATCGCCGCACCTGCGGCCCCACTTGCCCTCGCGCGCGAGCCCGCCCGCCGCGCCGTCGTCCTCGTCGTCGTCGTCCTGCGCGCCGAGCGGCGTGCCGGCGCCGAGCATCGACGGCGGGCCGGGCAGGCGCCGCTTGCGCATCGCGCTGACGGGGCTCGCGCCCGCTGCTTGAGGCGTGAGCGGGTACGCGCCCGTGCTCGGCATGGGCGTCGCGACGCCGCCCGGCGTCGGCGGCGGCGGGGCCTGGCGCAGCTGCTGCAGCTGCCGAGCGCGGGCCTGCTGCGCCTCGAGCTGGCGCTGCTTCTGCGCCTCGAGCGCCTGCACGATGCGCTCCTCCTCGGAGAAGTCGTAGGACGAGCCGCGCAGGACCGAGTCGTCGAACGACGCCGAGAGGCTGTGGCCGTCGCCGTGCAGGTCGCGCCCGTTCGAGCCGGCGCCGATCGAGCGGTCGAAGGCGGCGAAGGCGGGGTCGACGGAGCGAGCGGCGCCGGACGTCGAGGCGCCGGCGTTCGAGTAGAAGGGCGAGGGCGAGCGGCCGAGGTTCGACGGCTGCCCGGACTGCTGGCGCGGGCTCGCCGCGCCCGACTGCGCCGGCGAGGGCGAGCCGACGCGCAGGAAGTACGACGCCCCGGGAGGCGTCGCGTCGCCGTCGCCGTCCTGGTCGTGGTTGTACGAGCCGTCTCGGTCGCCGGCCGTGTAGTGGTCGTGCTGGTCCATGCCGCCGAGGTCCTGCTCGTCGTCCTGCGGCTCGAGCTTGTACACGCGCTCGTCGTCGTCGTCGTCGTCTTCTTCTTCCTCCTCGCGGCCGACGCCCTCGCCGCTCCTCCTCACGCCCTTGCGGCCCTGGGGCTTCTTGCCGTACCAGACCTCGGCCTCCTGGACGCCGCGCGACAGCGCCGTGGGAGCCCTCGCGCCGAGGCTCGAGCGCCCTTTGCCCTTGCTCCTGGCGCGAGTGCGCGGCGTGCCCTCGTCGGACGAGGCCGTGGCAGCGGCGTCGGGACGATACGGCGGGTCGACGGGCTTGGCCGAGCGACGGCGGGTGGTGCGGCTGGTCGAGGCGGCGGTACCTGCAAAGAAGAGCATGAGTACCCGTTTGGCGAGAATGAGGGGCGGAAGAGGGAGGAAAGGGACGCACCCTCGTCGTCCGAGGCGACCTTGGTGCGCTTCTGGCCGCCGCGCTGCGCGTCGAGCTCCGACTCCTCGCTGCTGGACGACTGCCCGGCCTGCGGCTTGAGCGACTGGTCCTTGACGACGTTCTTCTGCGAGCGAGGCGAGGATGGGTCAGCGAGCTGGACAGGTTCGAGGGGCGGAAGGAGGAAGTCGCACGCACCTTGCGCTTCTTGCCCGCACTCGTCGGCGGCGCCGCCTGCTTTGCCGCGACCACGATGCGCTCCTCCTCCTCCTCGCTGTCGTCCTCGTCCTCGTCGACCTCGCGCCGGCCCGCAGGCGTCGCAAAGTCCTCCCTCCTGCCGCCGACGCGCACTCCCTGCCCGCTCGTCGCCGCCTTGAACGCGTTGGCGATGTTGACGCTCGTGTTCTGGAACCCGGACGAGTAGGTCGCGGCGGGCGCGATGGGCGCAGGAGCCGGGTAGGCGTGGCCGACGACGTCCTTCTTGCGGCTCGCGAGCGAGCGCGGGTACCGCTCGCCGGCGGGAGGTGGTGCGGGCTCGTCGTCGCCCTCCTCGAGGACGGCGAGTGGCGCGGTGGTGCTCGTCGTGCGACGGTGGCGCGGGGTAGAGGTCGAGGCGGCTGCGGGGCTGTTGGCGGACGCCGACGTCGTGGTGGTCGAGCGGCGGATCTCGATCTCGACAGAGGGGGTGCGGCGGGCGCGCGACATGGTGGGGGTACGAGTGCTGGCCGGATGTACGGGTGGAGGACGGCGCAGAACGGCGGGCTGGCGGGGACGAGGAGGCGAGGGCGAGGCGAGGCCGACACGAACGGGCGGCGCGTGCGGCGATGGGCTCGAGATGGGCGGGTGGGGCGAGGGCGAGCTACTGGCGGGTACCGAGTGCTGCTGTAGCTGCGCACGGCTGGTCGAGCTGCGGGAGGCAGGGTCAGCGAGGGCTCGAGGTGATGAGAACAAGGGCGGGGCGAGGGAGGGCGAGTCGGCGGCGGGACGTACCGGTCGCGGCTTTGTGCTGCTCTTGAGGCGGCTTTAAAGCTCTGCAGCCACTCGCAGCTGGCCCTAGAGGTGAGGCCGACGACGAGGGGCGTGTGTTGAGCGAGAGCCGCAAGTCGGGCCCGGCTCTCCTCGTTACTCTCTCGCTCTCGCACTCGAGTGCATCAGTCTTTCGAGAGGAAGCACCGCCAGCCATCTTACACGACGGTGTCGCCGGCATCAGACCGCTCTGTCCTTTCAGCTTCCTCTCGCTCCTCCACTGTCCGCCGGGCTCGACGAGAGGACACTAGCAATACACCGGGAAAGAGGGCACGCGCAGGCGCCAAAGGGGCAGAGTACGAACGAGGGTATGCGGAGAGGGCGACGAGGGCGACGAAAGGCGAGGGAGAGAGCGAAAGGAGGAAGGTGCGAGCGAACTGACGCGCGCCTACTCGAGCTGGCCCTCGCGCTCGATGTCCTCGAGGCGCGTGATTTGCCTGTGCGCAGGCAGTGACCCAAATCGTCAGCTGACGGCGCTCAGGAGAGCCATCGAGAGGCGAAGAGGAGGGAGCTCGAGAGGACGCACCGGTCGCGGACCTTCTCCTGCCACCGGAGGAGCTTTGCGTGCTCGTGCACCTGGAACCCAAAGATCCTCGGCCGCACCCGCTCGACCTTGCTCGCCGCCTGCGCGCCGAGCCCGCCGCCGCCGAGCCCGGCCTGGCCGCCGGCGCCCTGCCCGGCCCCGGGCACGCTCTTGCTCGGGATCATGCCCGGGTAGACCATGAAGAGCATGTGGGCGAACGTCGAGCCAAAGTAGGCGCCGTCGATCGAGCCGTGGCGCGACGACTTGGGGCTGTAAAGGTCCTCGCACCGCGGGCAGTACAGCTTGACGGCCTTCTGGTAGGGGAGGTCCGACAGGCCGAGCGGGAGGAGCGGTTGGCCGTAGCACAGCACGCGCGGGCACCGCCCAAAGTCGCCCTTCTTGTATTTCTCGATCTGCGGGCGAGGGAGAGGCGTGTCAGCTGCAGGAGCGCGAGAGGGCGAGTGGAGAGAGGGAGGAGAGCGCACCATCTTGGACAGGCCGCGCGAGGTGATGATGAAGCGGGCGTGGATGAGGCCGTACAGGTGCCGCGCCGACGACTCGAGGTGTTCCCGCTGCTCGTCGTTGAGGTCCTCGTCGGCTGCAGGGAGTTCAGGCGTCAGCGTGAGCGAGCGAAGGAGGGAGAGAGGGGACGCACCGGCCGTGTCGGTGATGAGGTCGAGGGCAGCCGAGTAGCCCTGCACCTCGGCGTTGAGGCCCGTCAGGTTGAAGCGGTCGAGGATGTACTCCTCGTCGACCTCGCAGAAGTACTCGTTGCCCTTGGACGCGAGGAACCACCTGCGGGCGGCGAGAGGGCGAGTCAGCCGTATCCGCGTCGTACTCCACAAGCGCACGGCTCTCGGCAAGCATTCCGAGAGCCGCGCGCAGGACTGCGGCGACGGGAGAGGGCGACGCACGAGATCCACGAGTTGGCGTACGAGGCGGACGACGAGAGCGAGAGGTCGTCGGCCACTGCGGGCATGAGCAAGGCATGTCAGCTGGGCTGCTCTGTGTACTGATTGCGCGTGCGTGCTGCCCTGCCCTCCTGCTGCCCCCGCCGGCCCTCGAGCCCTCGTCCGGCGGCCGCGCTCATCAGCTCGAGCCCACCTGTCCCGCCTTCCACGCCGATGCGCGCAGAGGCACTCGCCATCTCGTGCACATGTGCTGATACTATCTGAGCCGGAGGCGCGACTCACTGACTGCTGTGGTCGACGAGGTCGAGGGGCGGAGGTTCGTGAGGCGAGGAGGACGAGGGCGAGGGGCGGGTGCGCGGCGCAGGGGTGATGAAGGGTGCGCTGCTGAGTCGGTAGAGCTGAAGTGTGCAGCAGGTGGTGCTCGAGCAGCAGCGAGTGGGTAGAGGGGGGGTCCAGGCGGTGCAGGCTGCAACGGCGGGCGAGGCGGATTAGGCTTACCTTAGTTCTGCAGTTGTTAAGTCTATTGTAATCGCGCGTCGCGTCCGGCCTTTGGCTGGGCCTCGACCTCGCCTCGCCCCGGCCTCTCGTCCTCCTCCTCTCGCACGTCCTCACACCGCTCTCGCACCAGCTTGCTCTCTCTCGCTCCTCAAGCATGGCTCCTCCGACTGTCCACGACGACGAGTGCGTCCCTCTCCCACGGTCCCCTCCCTCATCCTCCGTCCCCCACCCTCCTCTCGCCCCCCCACCTCGCCTCGACACAGCCAGCTCTGCAGCAGCCACTGAGCCGAGTCCCGCTTCCCACAGCCTCGACGACCTCGACGACGTCCTCGACGCCTTCTCCTCCCCCGCCCCGCCCGCCACAGCCTCGACCTCGTCGGCGTCCGCCCCGGCACCCCCGGCAACCACCGCCCGGGCGCCCTCCTCCTCCTCCTCCTCCGCGCCGGCCGCCCACGCAGCGTCCGACGACTTTCCCGACCCAGACGACGCCGCCCTCGCCGACCCGGACGACGAGCCCCTCGACCCGCAGCTCGCGCGCGACCTCGAGCAGGGCATGGCCGCCCTCTTCGCCGGCCTCAA
>Ga0308169_10001679_pt1 | contig 24984 bp, 19 predicted proteins | sample PhyBR1_2_FD_202139 | JGI IMG/M metagenome (GOLD analysis project Ga0308169, IMG submission 202139) | Phyllosphere microbial communities from UC Gill Tract Community Farm, Albany, California, United States - DLSLSB.R1 | ecosystem: Host-associated > Plants > Phyllosphere > Unclassified | place...
GTAAAAGGCAAGAAACCAACGTTCCGCTCCATTACCTGTGATGGAGAGGAGATTGAGTTCTCCGAAGGTTTCACTGACCTGCACACCGTCAGCTATCAAGCGGTGCTGGATGGCAAGGGCTACGGCATCGAAGATGCGCGACACTGTGTCGAAACGGTGGAAACTATTCGAACCTTGACACCGACACGCGCCCAAAATGGCGAAGGCCACCCGTTCGTGGCAGGACTGAAGTAAGCCCAAGGACCATGGCGCATCAGAAAATGGCAGGTTGCCAGCACTGCGGTGGCCCGCTGTTTTTGTATTTGCGTACCGTGACGTATATCAGGACTCGAACTTGAACTACTACCAGCACCCTAGCGCGATCATCGATGATGGCGCTCAGATCGGCGATGATTCTCGCATTTGGCATTTTGTCCACGTTTGCAGTGGCGCGCGCATTGGTCGTGGCGTTTCGCTTGGCCAGAACGTTTTTGTCGGAAACAAGGTGGTGATCGGCGACCATTGCAAGATTCAGAACAATGTTTCCATCTACGATAACGTCACACTTGAAGAGGGCGTTTTTTGTGGTCCGAGCATGGTATTCACCAACGTCTACAATCCCCGTTCGCTCATTGAACGCAAAAGCGAATATCGCGACACGCTGGTCAAGAAAGGCGCAACGCTAGGAGCCAACTGCACGATTGTCTGCGGTGTGACCATTGGTGAGTACGCCTTCGTAGGTGCAGGGGCGGTGATCAATCGGAATGTGCCCGCTTATGCCCTAATGGTCGGCGTTCCTGCCCGGCAGATTGGCTGGATGAGCGAATTCGGTGAGCAGCTGGATTTGCCTTTGAATGGAGAGGGTTGTGCTCCATGCGCCCATTCCGGCGCCAATTATGTACTCAGCGGGAACGTGCTTAAAAAGGAGAATGTCCAGTGATTGAGTTCATTGACCTCAAGGCTCAGCAGGAGCTGATAAAGGTAAAGCTAGACGCCGCTATCCAGCGCGTCCTGGCCCATGGCCAATACATCCTTGGCCCTGAAGTAAATGAGCTCGAAGAGCGCTTGGCCGCCTTTACGGGGGCCAAGTATTGCATCAGCGTCGCCAACGGCACCGATGCCCTGCAAATCGCCCAGATGGCGCTCGGCATTGGTCCGGGCGATGAGGTTATCACTCCGGGATTTTCCTACATTGCTACGGCGGAAACGGTTGCCTTGCTCGGAGCGAAGCCTGTTTACGTCGATGTCGACGCAAAGTCCTACAATCTGGACCCTGCGCTGCTGGAAGCCGCTATCACGCCGAAGACGAAAGCGATCATCCCCGTTTCGCTATATGGCCAATGCGCCGACTTCGATGCGATCAACGCCATCGCGGCCCGGCACGGCATACCGGTGATCGAGGATGCAGCGCAAAGTTTCGGGGCGCTTCATAAAGGAAAGCGCTCCTGCAACCTGACCACCATTGCCTGCACCAGCTTTTTCCCGAGCAAACCATTGGGCTGCTATGGCGATGGCGGCGCGATGTTCACCAATGATGAGAACTTGGCCAAGGTGCTGCGGCAAATTGCCCGTCATGGCCAGGACCGTCGCTATCATCATATTCGCGTCGGTGTGAACAGCCGGTTGGATACGCTGCAAGCGGCGATCATGCTGCCCAAGCTGGATATCTTCGATACTGAGTTGCGTCAGCGTCAGGTAGTAGCGGATCGCTATGCCCAATTGCTGGAGCAGGCGGATATCCCAGCTCCTTTCGTGGCGACGGCTAGCCAAAGTGCCTGGGCTCAATACACGGTGCAAGTGGCGTCGCGCGATGCTGTACAGAGACACCTTGCAGATGCTGGCATACCTACCGCGGTGCATTATCCGATTCCCCTGAACCGGCAACCCGCGGTCAAGGATGAGCAGGCACAACTGCCCGTCGGCGACGCAATCGCTGCCCGAGTAATGAGCCTGCCGATGCATCCCTATCTTGATGAAAATTCCCAGCGCCTTATTGTCGACACCTTGAAAGAGAGCCTTTGCGTATGACGTGCAAGATCGTAACCATCGTTGGGGCTCGTCCACAGTTCATCAAGGCCGCGGCGGTTTCCAGGGAAATTCTCAAGCATCCGGGGCGATTGGTGGAAGTCATGGTGCACACTGGGCAGCACTATGATCCGAACATGTCCCAGGTATTCTTCGACGAACTGGAAATTCCAGCGCCCAAGTACAACCTCGAGGTTTCCGGCGGGACTCATGGCGTAATGACGGGACGGATGCTCGAAGGTATCGAGCAGATACTCCTTGAGGAAAAGCCGGACTGGGTATTGATTTACGGCGATACCAACTCGACGTTGGCCGGTGCGCTGGCGGCAGCGAAGCTGCACATCCCCGTCGCCCATGTCGAAGCAGGTCTGCGCTCGTTCAATATGCGCATGCCGGAAGAGGTCAATCGCATCCTCTCCGACCGGGTTTCGACGCTGTTGCTTTGCCCTACGGCCCTGGCCGTTGATAACTTGGCCAAGGAAGGACTCGTCAATGGGGTGCATAACGTTGGCGACGTGATGTATGACGTGGCGCTGTTCTACCGCGAGCGTGCCAAGGCGCAAAGCCGGGTCATGGCGCAGTTGGGCGTGGAAGAAGGGGCGTTTGCCCTGGCTACGTGCCACCGCGCTGAAAACACTGACGATCCACGGCGCCTGGGTGAAATCATGGCCGGTCTAGCCGATATCGCGGTGAAGATGCCTGTCGTTCTGCCTTTGCATCCACGTACGCGCAACCTCCTCAAGACTCATGACCTGGAGCATCACCTGAGCGCCATCAAGGTCGTGGATCCGCTGCCATTCCTGGACATGGTCGCTCTCGAACAGGCCGCCAACGTTATCCTGACCGATTCAGGCGGCGTACAAAAAGAAGCGTATTTCTACCGGGTGCCTTGCATCACCCTGCGCGATGAAACTGAATGGGTCGAAACCGTCGATTTGGGGTTCAACCAGTTGGTGGGCGCCAATCGCAGTGCCATGAATACGGCGATGGAGAACAGGTCGATCCCAGAAGGCCAGGCAAATGTCTATGGCGACGGCACCGCGGCCGCGCGAATCGTCGCTATCCTGGAAAAAACACGACCATGAACCCGATTTCAGTTATCTGGCGGCACATCCACGTCCTGTGGGCGACCACATTGACCGATATACGCAGCCGGTTTATCGGCACGATATTTGGCGTAGCGTGGATTTTCCTCTACCCGTTGCTGTTCCTCGGCCTGTATGCCGTGGTCTACACAATGATCTATCGCGTACGGGTCGCGGAGTTCGGCACCTTCGACTACGTTCTCCTCATATTTTGTGGGTTGGTTCCCTTCCTGGGGTTTTCCGAGGCGTTGGGCAGCGGGGTGGGATCGGTTCTTGGCAATAAGGGACTCATCAAAAACACCTTGTTCCCGATCGATCTGATTCCCGTCAAGACGGTCCTTGCCAGCAGCGTCACGATGCTGGTGGGGTTGGTGATGTTGCTGATCGTGTTGTGGAGTCGCGGTATCGTTCACTCCACACAATTGGCGATCCCTTTGATATTGGTGCTGCAGATCATTTTTACGGTCGGCCTGATCTGGATACTCTCGGCGATAAATGTCTTCGTGCCTGACCTCAGTCAGATGGTTGCGGTCCTCATTCTGTTTCTGATGCTGGTATCGCCCATTGCCTACACCCAGGAAATGATCCCCAAGGAACTCATTCCCTTCATGTACCCCAACCCGTTGTATTACCTGATCATGCTATATCGGGATGCGGCCTTCATCGGGGTAATAAAGCCTGGGTTGCTGGCAATCTTCACCATCATTTCGTTCTCCACTTTCTTTCTGGGTGGATTTGTCTTTTCGCGATTGAAGCCATTATTTGCCGATTATGTCTGAGCCGATCATTGAACTAACATCCATCGCCAAGATGTACCGGATTTTCCGATCGCCGCGCCACCGTATGATTGAAGCGCTGGGTTTTCCCGTTGCCCGCTCAACCTATGATGAATTCTGGGCTGTGCGCAATATGTCGCTGACGATCAAGCCTGGTGAGCGGGTGGGGTTGGTTGGGCGTAACGGCGCGGGCAAGAGTACTTTGCTCAAGCTGATAGCCGGGCTCATACAGCCGACCGAAGGCACGGTCAGGGTACGAGGAAAGGTTCAGGCATTGATGGAACTGGGGACCGGGTTTCATCCTGAGTTCACGGGTCGTACCAACGTCATGTCGTCCTTCGCCTACCAAGGGGTAACGGGCGCCCGAGCCAGGAAGTTGCTTGACGATGTGTTGGAGTTTGCCGAGCTTGAAGAGTTTATCGATAAACCGGTAAAGACCTATTCGTCCGGCATGTATTCGCGCCTGGCCTTTGCGGCAGCCACCGCCATACGTCCAGAGATCCTCATCATCGATGAGATCCTGGGCGCCGGTGACTCGTACTTTGCCGGCAAGTCCGCCAAACGGATGCGCACCTTGACGGCAGAAGGCTCTACCGTGCTGTTCGTATCCCACGATATGTCGGCAGTGCAGATGATCTGCGACCGAGCCATTTGGGTCGAGCGCGGCAGAATTGTCGCCGATGGTGACCCGATCGAGATCGGCCGCTCTTATGCGGCGTCCATTCGCAAGCAAGAGGAGTTGCGCCTGAGGGCTATCAACCTGAAGCTTAGCCGGGGCGACGTTAGCGAGCTGTTGACCGACACTGAAGTCGATCGTGTGTCGGTATTGCGTTTCATTTCTGCGTCTGACGACGCGCCGGCTACCCCGTTGGCTGTGTTCGAGATGAGGCTTGAGCATAAGGGCGAAGTCATCGACAACGTCCTGGTGGGCGAGGCGCTGGACGATGATCGTAACCAGCGCCTGCATCTATTGACTGCCCATGGCTACATGAACTGGGGGGCTGCGCAAAAAAACTCCGGAGGGGGCAGCTTTCGAGAATTCAAAGACTGTGGCGGGCAATACAAGCACGCGCCTGTCAGCATCAAGGTGCCATTGGGGTTGGGTGACTTGAGCGAATTTGCGGTGACCGTCCGGCACACCGGGACCGCACCGGGTGAAACGGTCTACTGCCAGATATTCGATGGCTTGGAATACATCACCATCGGCACGTTGGAGCCGACCGTCGAAAACGGACAAATGCTCAGCCAGCGTTTTGCGCTCAGTACTTCGCTCCTGCCTTCGGACACTGCCGGTGCATCGACTGTGGTCGAGCGATCTGATTTTGAATACGGCGAAGGCAGTGCCTGGATCGACGGCGTTGATTTCCTGGATAGACATCAGGAGTCGCGGCGCGTGTTCTCCTTTGGCGAGCCACTTCATGTCCACGTGAAATGGGGCGCCAAACTCGACATCCCATGCATGTCGTTCATCATTTGCATCTACGGCATGGATGGGCGCTGCGTGGCTCAGGTCGTATCGCCATTTTTCTCGTCCACGCGCGAGCGACGTACGGGATTGGTGAAAGCGAAGTTCGACCCCCTGATGGTCGGGGCGGGTGATTACGTCATCTCCGTTGGTATTTTCGACAGCATGACCGAAAGCCAATCGAGTGGAGAGCACCCGCTGGATGTTCATGATCGTCAATACCGCATCCGGGTTACCGCACCCGTCGATGTGCGTATGGAGCGAGGACAGGTCGTGCATCCGGTGGAATGGGTCAGCCTGGAATCCGTTGAATGAACAAGCGTTCCGAGATCAGTTATTTTGCCCAGAACGACCTGTGGAGCCGCGATGCGGTCTCCGAACAAGTCGCGGTAGCCGAGGATCTGATCGAGCTGATCCCCGATTCGGTGAATAGCATTCTTGACGCTGGTTGCGGTAACGGCACCGTGACCAATCGTTTGTCGCATCGCTGGGATGTGGTGGGTTGCGATATCAGCGAAGCAGCGGTCAGGCATGTGCGGGCGCCGGCCCTGGTGGCCGATTTATGCGCGATTCCATTTGGCAATCGAAGCTTTGATCTGACGCTTTCCAGCGATGTGATCGAGCATTTGCCTGACTCTATCTATGCCGAGGCCTTGGCTGAGATCGCACGGGTATCGGCGCGCTATATCCTGGTTGCGGTCCCTTATCGTGAGCTGCTCGAGGCGGCTGAAGTCACCTGTCCGGCCTGTGGCTCGCGTTATCATGCGCACTTGCACCAGCGCTCCTATACCGTGGAGGATGCCGTATCGTTGTTCGGCCCGGACTTCTCGGCGATCGACGTACGGTTTTCCGGTGAATCATGGACCTTCGAGGACCGCACTATCGTCGAAGCGTCCCGTGCCTTGTCGGGGCTGGACTATCCATTCGAAGATGGCATCTGTCCCAACTGCTCCACGCGCCGGGGATCTGTCGAGCGGTCGAGTTCTGCTCTGATGGTACAGCGCCGCTTTGAGGCCTTGCAGGCGATGCAATCTGCGCAAGGTCTGCGCAGGATGCCCGACATCAGTGAAATACTGGTGTTGTTCGAGCGTGGCGCCGCGACGACTGGCCATTGGGCCTCTCCTGCCAGTGACGAGCCTTTCAATGAATCGAGGATTACCCTGTCGCGCCTGGCGCTTCGGGACAACCCATCCAACTATCCCCGTAGTGCCTACCGCATCCAGAGCGACTCCGATTACGGTATCGTCACGGTTCCCCGGCGCCCAAGCGCGGTGCAGGTCGAGGCGGGTGAGCTAAGGTCGTTGGAAGTCTACGATCACGTTCGAGGACGCTACACCAATTGCTTTAAGGACAACGAAACCGGAGCCTATCATCTGGCGCCGGTACCTTTCGGTCCCCATGGCTGCATTCTGCGTATGCTTCATCCCAGCGATGACCTGCAATTGCAGATGATGTTCGAAGATGTCGACCAGTGCACGATCGTTGCATGTTGCCTGGGTGATGATCCTACCGTCGCTCAGATGCGTGAGGAGTCGAGCAGGTTTTCCGCGTTGACCGAACAGTTGGAAATCACGCGCTCGGCCCTTGAAAACAAGCTTCAGGAAAAAGAGCGCGCGTTGTTGGAACAGACGCAGGCGGTGGCCAAGGTTAATACGCTGGCGAACGAGCTCGAAGGCAAACGTGCTGAATTGGAAGAGCGTTATACCCAACTGAGCGAAAGAGCTTCGGCCCAGGAAGTGCTGATCAGCTCCGGTGAAGTGCGCGTCGAGGCGTTGGCGAGCGAGAGCGAGCGCCTTTCTTCCCAGATTGCCGACCTTCAAGCGGAACTCGATAACGCCAACGAGCATGGTGAAATTTATCGGCATCAGATTCAGGAGCTCACGCTCAGGCTCGAGGAAATGAGCCGTCTTGCCAATGGACTTGAGGTTCGTCGGGATGCACTCGAACGAGAGCTTCAGTTGCGCGATCAGCAATTGAAAGACCTGCAAGGTCTATACGATTCGGCGTTGTTTCAAAAAGAACACTGGATTGAAAAAGCCAGCGAATTCGAGCTCAAGCAACACGACCTGAGCTTGACTATCGAGGCGCTTGACTCGGAAGTTAATCAAGCGCAAATCGTCATGCTTGAATACCAGAACGCCATGGAGCGGATCGACGCCCTGGAGCTGGAAAAGACTGCCTTGGGCCTTGAGCTGGAAAGTCTGAACATGGAAGTTTCGGCACGTTCTCATGAGTTGGCGGAAAAGCATCGGGCTGCACAGCATTTGAATGATCTGTCCGAGCGGCTGGAAAGCCAGCGTGAAGCGCTGGAAGCCAAGGTCAAGAGTCTGGGTATGACTATCAACGGCCTGATAGCGGAAAAGACCGAATACCAGATGCTCGTCGATGCGTTGCATATCCGCATGGGGGAAGGGCTGCACCGGGAAGCGAATCAGCCGCGCAGGGTTCTGGTCCTGTCCCATATGTATCCGCGTGAATACAACCTGGTCGGCGGAATTTTCGTCCATGAGCAGGTCAAGGCGCTGCGAGCCTTGGGTATCGACGCGAGAGTTGTCAGTGGCGAGCCTTTCTGGATCAATACGATCAACCCCAGAACGATCAAGCGAGCATTGGATATATACCGGGCCCAGAGGATCAATGGTTGGGAGGATCATGACGGCGTTCCCTTGATCCGCTTCCCATATATCGTCAGTTCATTGCTGCCTTTCCAGGCTCATGCCGCAACCTACTCCCATGGCCTGCTACGCCAGGCTGAATGGCTGCGAGCCGACTTTGGATTCGAATTGATTCATGCTCATACCGCCTATACCGATGGCACCGCAGGCCGACGTCTGGCCAGCAGACTGAAAATACCATTGGTCATTACCGAGCACACTGGGCCCTTCACCACACTGACCCGTACTCGTTACTTGCGTCGCATGACGCAAAAGGCTTTGAACGCGGCCGATAAAGTGATCGCGGTCAGTTCGGCATTGCTGTCGGATATTCGTCGGCAGGTCAAACTCAAGGCGGGTGTCGACACACAGGTGATCGCCAATTTGGTGGATACCGATTTGTTCAACGAACAAGCGGTGCAGCATGACGAATTGATTCAATTGTTGTGGGTTGGCCATTTCGTTCCCGTCAAGCGAGTGCCGGTATTGCTCGAAGCGTTCGCCGCCGCGTTTCAGGAGGAACCGCGCCTGCGCCTGCGCCTGGCTGGAAGCGGTGAAGGCCTTGAGCAAGCCCAGGCACTGGTGGAAAACCTGGGTATCGCCCACGTCGTGGATTTCTCCGGACGTGCCAGCCGCACGCAACTGGTCGATTACTACCGTGAATGCGATTTCCTGGTGATCTCCAGTGAAAGTGAGACATTTGGCGTGGTGGCGATCGAAGCCATGAGCTGTGGCCGGCCGGTGCTCACCACTCGCTGCGGCGGCCCTGCAGAAATTGTGTCACATCCACAGTTGGGTCATGTCGTGGGGATGAGCGTAGAAGAGTTGACCCAAGGAATGTTAGCGATGGCCCGGCAACGTCGCGCTTTCAACAGCAAGGTCATTCGTAAAGTGACGGAGCTGAAATTCTCAAGCGCTAGCATTGCGCAGGAAATCGCAAATGTTTACTCAGTAGCGGTGGACAACCGCAAGCGTTAGGCGCTCATCCGCATGGCTGGCTTACAATAATTCAACAGGGATGCTTTCGTTCGATGAATCAAGTGATAACAAGTTCACCAGTGCGGGTCCATGATTCGAGCTTGGACTTTGTGCGGGTTGTCGCCTGCCTTGCTGTGGTGTTGCTGCACGTTTCCGCGCGGCCGATCTATATGCAGGGTGAGTTGAGCATGTGGGCTTGGTTTGTGGGTGACGCTGTCAGTTCACTGACTCACTGGTGCGTTCCAGTTTTCGTGATGTTGAGTGCGGTGCTGATTCTGGGTAATACCAAGACGACCTATCCGCAAATCTTGAAATCTCGTGTGCCACGCATGTTGGCAGTCCTGTTCATCTCTTCGGTGATGTATGCCTTGTGGATGAAATATTTCCAGCACGCTTTTGGCTGGAGCGCTTTCCTGAAAGCCATCGTCATGGGACAGCCGTATTACCATCTGCACTTCTTCTATTTGATTATCGGGTTATATTTGATCGCGCCACCGCTGTCGCAGGCCGTGGTCAATATGGAGGAGAAAGACCTGCGCAACGTAGTCATTGCTACCAGTCTGCTGACCATGGTGACATTCGCTTGGAGCACGTTTTCCAGGACCTACACTCCCAATGGCGGTAGTTTTTCCTGGTCATATATCAGTTACTTTCTACTGGGTTATTACTTGCACAAGTTTCGGCCCAATTTGCCTTACGCACTGATTACGTTGGTGGGGTACGTGACTACAGTTGTAGGCACTTTTGCGCTGGCCTATGGTTTCGGCAGTGCCTACACATGGAAGTTATATTTCTTCAGCTATTTCAGCCCGACGGTGTTCGCCATGTCCATTGGCGTGTGGGGCTTGAGTCTACAAATCGCGAAGAAAGTCAGGATGCCTGCGTTGAAGTCCCTGGCTCCGCTTACGCTGCTAGTCTACATCCTGCATCCGATTTTCATGGAACTGTTCCGTTCGCAATATGTCAAGGTCTCCGCGTCGTTGATGAGGCCGTTGATAGAAGTACCATTGACATTCGTACTGACAACGCTCTGCGCCTTTGCGGCGGCTTGGTTGCTGTACAGAATTTCCTTTATTCGTCGTTTATTTTAAGGGTCTGCAAGTGAGTGATACTAAAGGGCGCAACGTAATACTTGCCTCGGTTGCTGTTGTTGCAGTAGCCGGGTTGGGGTATGCATGGAAAAACAATCTGCTGTTTGGCGGTGTCTTTGACTGGGGCAGTGAGCCGGTTGTTCGTATTCAGCCGGCATCGGAAGATTCCTTACATGTCGAATACCCTTCGGTCTTCAAGGTCGGCGATGCCAATGCCATGTTGTACTCGGGTTATGGCGATGATCATCGCTGGAGAATCAAGCTGGCGACAGCGCAGAACGATACGGACTATATCAAGCAGGGCAATATTTTCGACGAAAAAACGCTACCGTTCAAAGGTGCCTATGCGTTTCCGTTCGTCAGGAAGAACCTGGTAAATGGTGCTACGACTTATGAGCTGTACTTTTCTGCAACCGAAAATGGTGCGCCTACCTATTCTGCGATCTATCGTTCTACCAGTACGAATGGTTTGCGTTGGGAAACACCTAAAAAACTGTTGAATGACAGTGCCCTCGACCCGGTTGTGCTCAAGCACAATGGTCGTGACCTGATCCTGTACACCTCCGTCGTCGGCGGTAACAACGTAGTCAAGTCAGCCGAACTGAAGTCCGACGGCGGTGTAGGGCCAAGCACGACGGTGTTGAATCCTGGAAGCGGGATCTACACGCTGGGTGTTGTCCACGTAAATGATAAGCCGGTGCTCTTTGTAGAGACCCCTAATAGTTGGGATGCCTATTGCTTGAGCGCTTCGAATAGCTTGGTCGCTGCGAGTAAAGAGCCGGTTTTTGTATTCAAGGAAACTACCGCGAAGAACTGGGATGGCTTGAAGTACGGTATGTATTTCTTTGAAGAGGCCGACTCGCCGACTGTCTACTACAACGGTATTGAAGGTCATGGCGTCGAGCAGGGCGGGCAAATTGGCGTTGCCAATTACGATCTCGACGGCCTGACCAGCAAATTGGATTTGAGCCAGTGTCAGTGAATCAGGGTTACTACTGCGCATGAATATTTTGATGACGACAGCCGATCACCTGATGATTGATCGGCGAATTCTGCAGGAAGCCCAGACGCTGGTCGAGCAAGGTCACCAAGTGACGTTGTTGGCGGGCTTCGAATGTCCCCAGCGCGAGTCTTATTCGCACAACGGTATAAAAATCGAACGTTTCATGTTCGACTGGGGCGATTCGCGTTTTTCAGCCTTGGCGCGTCGCTACAAGCTGGCGCCGGGTTCAACTACCTATAACCGGGCCTGGCGCTTGTTCAGGGCCTGGGCCAATCGCGTGGCGCGCTTGAACAGCTTCGAGCAGTTCATTCTTGATCGAATGACGGAATATCAAGTCGATGTGCTGCACGTGCATGATTTTCCGATGCTGGCCCCGGCCGTCGAATTGGCAAAGATCCGAAACGTTCCTCTGATCTACGATGCCCATGAGTTGTATTACGCCCAAGTGCAATTGCCTGAGGCCACGCAAAAAAAATATAAGAAAAAGGAATCGCGCCTGATCAAGCAGGTGGATGCGGCGATAACGGTAAATCCTTATATAGCTAAGCTGATGGCGGAGCGTTATTCCGTTGCGACCCCGCATGTCATCATGAATGCTGCGCCCAAGGTGCCGGTGGCTTCGACGTCGTTACTGCGAGAGCGCTTCGGTCTGAAGTCCGACGATAATATCTTGCTGTATCAGGGCTGGATTTCCGATAACCGGGGCATCGAACGTATCGTCGAGGCAGCAGCCAATTTCGCTGCCGGTACCTATCTGGTTCTTGTCGGATATGGTGCGTTTGAAGAGACGTTGAAGAAGCTCGTCACGGAGCGGAACCTGGGGCACCGAGTGTTTTTCTATGGAGGGGTACCCTCCGATGATTTGCACGAGCTGACCTGCGACGCCGACTTGGGGATCATTCCTTATCATGGTGTCGATGAAAATAATTACTTCTGCAGCCCCAACAAGTTATTCGAGTTTGCGGTTGCCGAACTGCCTTTCATCTGTAACGACTTGCCATTCCTGCACGATATTGTAGGTACTTACGGTAATGGTTTGTTGGCAGACCTGAATTCTGCCGAGGCCATTGCCGCTGCTGTCAACCAATTGTTCGGCGATTCGGTGAAGATGGCGTCACTGAAAGCAGGGGCCAGAAAAGCCCGTGAAGCGATCAATTGGGACGTGGAAGGTGAGAAATTGTTGAGTATTTATCAACGCGTCACCGGCTGATTCCCATTTGGGAAACCGAGTGACGTGTCAGTTATTGTTTGTTTAGGGCAGGATGGTTTTTATGTGTGGGATTGCAGGGATCGTAGCGGTTTCAGGAACACCAGAGTTGATGCGGGGCTCCGTCATGAAAATGATGGATGCCATCCGTCACCGTGGCCCCGACGGCGAGGGGACCTGGCTTGACCCTGCACGGCCTGTGGCGCTGGGGCATCGGCGTCTGGCTATTATTGACCCGGAGCACGGCAAACAGCCGATGACCACTGAAGACGGCCGCTACACGATCGTTTTCAACGGTGCTATCTACAACTATCTGGAGTTGCGGCGCGAACTTATCGGTCGTGGTCATCCGCTGCACCACTACTCAGATACAGAAGTGTTGCTCTACGCTTTCCGCGAGTGGGGTGAACGCTGTGTCGATCGCCTGGTGGGCATGTTTGCGTTTGCCATCTGGGACCGTGCCGAACAACGTCTTTTCTGTGCCCGGGATCGTATCGGCATCAAGCCGTTCTATTACCATTTCGATGGACAGAAACTCACCTTTGCCTCCGAGATCAAGGCGCTCTTCGCCGATGGCTCTCTGAAGGCCGAGTCGAATTCGGAGGGCTTGCAGGATTACCTGACTTTCCAGTTCTGCCTGAACGAGAAAACGCTGTTCAAGGGCGTTCAGAAGCTTGAGCCGGGCTATCACCTCAGTGCCTGGTATGAGGGAAGCCAACTCAAGATCAAGACCTATCAGTACTGGGACCTGGAATACAATATCGACGAGCGTCACGATGAGCGTTACTTCGTCGATACTCTCGCCGCGTTGATCGAAGACTCGGTGCGCATGCACCTGCGTTCGGACGTGCCGCTGGGTGCGCACTTGTCCGGTGGACTGGACTCCAGCGCGGTCGTCTGCCTGGCTTCCAGAATGTTGGGCGGTGAGCAACTCAAGACGTTCACCGGGGCCTTCCATGAGGGACCGCAATTCGACGAGACAGGGCATGCCAAGGCCGTATCGGAGTTTGCCGGTACCGCCTATAACGAGATCTACATTCCAGGCAGTGAACTGGCCGATCTGCTACCCAAGTTGATGCACTTCATGGATGAGCCGCTTGCCGGACCGGGCTTGATTCCACAGTATTACGTTTCGCGGTTGGCAGGTGAACAGGTGAAGGTCGTACTGGGTGGGCAGGGCGGTGACGAGCTGTTCGTAGGTTATGCCCGTTACATGGCTGCATACCTGGAGAAATGCCTGTCTGGCGCTATCAACGAAACCGCGAACCAGCACCGCTATGCGGTTTCGCTGGAATCGATCATTCCCAATCTGTCGCTGCTCAAGACCTATCAACCGATGTTGCAGGGGCTATGGCGCGAAGGTTTGTTTGCTCGCAGTGAAGGCACGTCTCACCTGTTTAACCCCGATGCGTTCGACAAGGGCTACTCACCATTCGAGTCCTATCAGAAAATCTTCAATCGCGAAGGCTTGCACTCCCTGGTCAATCAAATGACCTACTTCGACCTCAAGGGCTCCCTGCCTGCGTTGCTCCACGTAGAGGACCGCACGAGCATGGCGGCTTCCATTGAATCGCGCGTGCCACTGCTGGATCACCATATCGTGGAGTTCATGGCGACCATTCCGCCGAATATCAAATTTGCCGGTGGGCGGATGAAACATGTGTTCAAGGAATCCGTGCGCAGCGCTGTACCGCAGAGCATTTTCGACCGTAAGGACAAAATGGGCTTCCCGACGCCGCTGACGCAATGGACCAAAGGGGTTGCCCGCGATTTCGTCCGTGATACGTTGCTGTCCGAGCGGGCGCGTGCACGTGGGTTGTACAACGTGCAGTCCGTTGAGAAAGCATTGAACAATGAAAGCGAATTCGGCCGAGTCGTCTGGGGACTGCTATGCATGGAGCTTTGGCATCGCAACTTCATTGACGGAGACTCGCAGCTCGGTGGTATCTGAAATCATGCAGCATGCCCCGCGGGTTCTGATGCTCTGTAACGACAGGCAGATCGACCGAAGAATCCTTCTTCAAGCGGACAGCCTGGAGGAGGATGGCTGGGACGTCACGATCCTGGCTATGCCGGCGGACGAGTTTGCGAACGTGGATGACCGGCGTGTGCGCCGTATCGGTTCCCGGACGGAGTCAAACGCGCGTCAGGAGAATCGCATACTGGGCGCCTATAACGTCATGCGCCGGCATCTACCGATGAACGGCAGCATGATGCGCTTGATGAAGTCACTAGCCTGGCGTTTTCTAGTCGATCATGAGCGTTTCTATCTGAATCTGTTTCTGGCGGATGGACGTCAGCACAAGGCGGAGGTGGTCGTGGCCCACGATCTGCCGATGCTAGCCGTGGGACGCATGCTGTCGGAAGAATTTGGCGCCCATTTTGTGTATGACAGCCATGAACTCTACAGCGAACAGGAGTTTTCTCGTGGACAGCGCGCCAGTTGGGCTCAAGTCGAACGTCGGCATATCCACGCCTGTGATCGGGTAATAACCGTCAATCCTTCCATCGCTCGTGAGCTTGAGGCGCGATATGGCTTGGCTGAAGTGGCGGTCATCCACAATGCGGAGCGTATCCTGGCACAAACCGAACGTTCCTGGTATTTGCACGAACGCTTTGGCATCCCCCGCGAGCACCACGTGCTGTTGTTCCAGGGCGGTTTTTCTGCCGGGCGCAATTTGCTTGAGCTGGTGGAGGCCATGGCGTTGCTGCCTCATTGCGGGATACATCTGGTCCTGCTTGGCGACGGCCAACTCGCGGGTGCCTTGCAGCGTCTGGTCGAGCGCAAGGGCATGACGTCTCGAGTTCATCTGCATGCGGCGGTTGCGCAGTCGCAGTTGCTCAAGGTGACGGCGGCGGCTGACGCTGGAATCATTCCCTACCAGGCGATCTGTTTGAATAACTACTACTGCACGCCAAACAAACTGTTCGAGTTTATCGCTGCTGGACTGCCTATCCTGGCAAGCGATCTGCCTGAGCTGCGTCGCCTGGTGGCGGATAATCAAATTGGTTGCGTCGGTGATCTTGGAACTCCGAGAGCGATAGCCAGCATGATCGAAGTTTTTTTTTCCGATGGGCAAAGACTGCAACACTGGCGTGAGCAACTCGCGGTGGTTCGCCAGGAGCTCAGTTGGCAGCAGGAAGGCGAGCGACTTAAGCAGCTTTACAAGGCGTTCAAATGAAAGTGGCAGTGGTTTATCAGTACTATCAAGGACACTCGTCTCCGGGGCATTCGCTGGTATACGAACTTACCCAGCATCTGGCGGCCGAGGGCCACAGTGTGACGGTAGTATCCGGCCAAACCGGCTACATGCAGCGCGACAACCCCGTACTTCCCTGGTACAGGCGGCTGATACTCAAAGAACAAGAAGGCTTGGTTAAGATCATTCGTACCTACACCTACAGTGAATTGCATCGTAGTTACATGGGGCGGTTGGTCAGCTTTCTTTCCTTCTCCGTGACCGCGCCCTTTGGTCTTCTTCGTGCCGAGAGACCGGATGTCGTACTCGCATCTTCACCTCCTATTTTCCCGATGCTTCCAATATGGGTTGTCTGCAAGCTGCGCAGAATCCCCTTGGTGTTCGAAGTTCGGGACCTCTGGCCGGAATCTGCCGTGCAGATGGGCATCTTGCGCAATCGGTTCTTGATTTCCATCATGTCCTGGATGGAGCGAGTGCTTTATAACCAAGCGAAACGCATCGTCACTTTGACCCAGGGGATTCGAAATGACATCCATGCACGCGGTTGGCCTGCAAGCAAGCTGGAAGTCATTACTTGCGGCATTGATACCCAGATGCTGTATCCAGACGCCGAGGCCGGGAGCCTGGTCCGTCGCAACTTCGGATGGGAAGGCCGCAGTATTATCCTGTACTTCGGAGCCATGGGCGAAGCCAACAACCTGGATGTGGTCATTGAGGCGGCTGTACAGTGCCAGGATGAAAACACGTTATTTCTGTTGATCGGCGACGGTATGAAGCGGCCCTATCTGGAGCAGCGGATTGCGGAATTGAAGATCAGCAACATCCTGCTCCTGCCGCCTGTGTCCAAACAAGAAGCTCGGGGCTTCATCAATGCGGCAGACTTATGTCTCGTCACCTTGAAGGACATTCCGCTGTTCAAGGGCGCGATTCCTACCAAATTGCTTGATTACATGGCGTGCGGCCGTCCAGTGTTATGCGGTGTAGAGGGAGAGGCCGCTGAGATAGTCGAAGAAGCAAAGGCTGGGCTCGTATTCCAGCCGAACAGCAGTCAGCAACTTTCCACCATCATTGCCGAGTTGATGGATAACGAGGCTTTGCGAAAAAAGATGGGGTGCAGTGGAGCGAAATATATAAAAAACAACTTCGACGCGGTGCGAAGCCGGGCGGCAATGACCGCGTTGCTCAAGGCTGTTTCTGTCGGCTAGGCACTGGCTCCAAGTTTGCTGCGAATGCCCATCAGGATGACGGGGCGTTCCTGAGCCAGTCCAGTGCACCCAGTCCTGCCTGAAAGCCGGTAGCGAAGCATGCGGTGAGGAGATACCCGCCGGTGGGCGCCTCCCAGTCGAGCATTTCCCCGGCGCAAAACACGCCGGGCAGTTGCTTGAGCATCAAGCGTTCATCCAGGGCTTCGAATGTCACGCCACCCGCACTGCTGATCGCCTCATCCAGCGGCCGGGTTTTCACCAAGGTGAGCGGCAGTGCCTTTATCGCCTGGGCCAACCGTGCCGGATCAGTGAAGCATTCGCTTGGTGCGAGTTCGCGCAAGAGCGCGGCCTTGATGCCATCGATCCCCAACTGGCTGTGCAAATGCTTGGCCATCGAGCGTGAACCGCGAGGCTTGTTCAGGGCTTGCTCGATTTTATCCACAGGCCGCCCTGGCAGCAGATCCAAGTGAATGGTCGCGCTGCCATGCTGGTTGATCGCTTCGCGGATGGGAGCCGACAGCGCATAGATCAGGCTGCCTTCGATGCCGGTGGCGGTGATGACGCATTCGCCGAGGCGTGGCACATCGTCATTGAGGCCTATGGCGATATTCTTCAGGGGAGCGCCAGCGAACTTATTGACCATCAACTCGCTCCAGGCCTGGACGTCGAACCCACAGTTGCTCGGCTGCAAGGGCGCCAGGTCGACGCCGCGCTGCTCCAGCGCAAGCATCCAGGCGCCGTCGGAGCCCAGGCGCGACCAACTGCCGCCGCCCAGCGCCAGCAGCGTCGCGTCGGGTTGCAAAGTCTTTTCGCCGTCCGGCGCGGCGATCCTCAGACTGCCGTCGGCGTTCCAGCCAAGCCAGCGATGGCGTGTGTGAATCATCACGCCAGCATCACGCAGACGCTTGAGCCAGGCGCGCAGCAGCGGGGCGGCTTTCATGTCGGTCGGAAAGACCCGCCCGGAACTGCCGACAAAGGTGTCGATGCCCAGCCCATGAATCCATGCGCACAACTGATCCGCGCCGAAGGCTCGCAGCAGCGGCGCCAGGTTCGGCGCACGTTCGGCGTAACGGGACAGGAAGGCCGGGAACGCTTCCGAATGGGTGATGTTCATGCCGCCGACGCCGGCCAGCAGGAATTTCCGGCCGACCGAAGGCATGCCGTCGTACAAGTCGACCCGGACGCCGGCCTGGCTCAACACCTCGGCCGCCATCAGGCCGGCGGGGCCGCCGCCGATGATGGCGATGTTTGGGGTGATGGGCTTGGCGGTCGAGGTCATGATTTGAACTTGGGCGCGGGAATAGGCGGGGCATTCTACCAGTAGAGGTCCCTGTGGGAGCGGGCTTGCTCGCGAATGCGGTGTGCCAGTCGATATATATTGCACTGGCACACCGCATTCGCGAGCAAGCCCGCTCTCACAGGGGATATGGCTGATCAAAAAATAACCATTCCTGTGCAGGCACCATGCGCCATAGCCTGTAGGCCGTTTCGCTCAGGTTATCCACAGGCCGCTCCACAGGCATTGTGGGTAACGCGCCCAGCATTCAATGACAGCCTGATGACACCCAGACCTTTTCCGCGCTGTGGTGCAGGATCCCGTGGCGTCGGGCCAAGGCCTTGCGGTCCTTGCTGTAGCCACCGCCGATCACGCCGACCACCGGGATGTCGCGCCCCAGGCAATGGCGCATGACGCTCTCGTCGCGGGCTGCGAGGCCTTCGTCGGTCAGTTTCAGGTAACCAAGGGCGTCGTCCTTGTGCACATCGACACCGGCGTCATACAGCACCAGGTCCGGCTGGTAGAGCGGCAGCAGATAGTTGAGCGCGTCATCCACGACCTTGAGGTAAGCGCCATCGTCCATGCCCATCGGCAACGGAATGTCCCAGTCGCTTTGGGCCTTGCGCGCAGGAAAATTCTTTTCGCAGTGCAAGGAAACTGTCACCGCGTCGGGAGTGTCATGGAGTATTCGGGCCGTACCGTCACCCTGATGCACATCGCAGTCGAAAATCAGCACCCGCGAGACCCGGCCGCTGGCCAGGAAGTACCGGCTGATCACCGCCAGGTCGTTGAATATGCAAAAACCGGCCGGGTGATCGTAATGGGCGTGATGGGTGCCCCCGGCCAAATGACAGGCCAGTCCGTGTTCAAGAGCCTGTTCGGCCGCCAGCAGCGAACCGCCCACGGCACGTACCGTTCGGCGGGCCAGGGCTTCGCTCCAAGGCAGGCCAAGTCGCCGTTGGTCTTCACGGGACAACTCGCCGCCCATGTAGCGTTCGATATAGGCGCGGTCATGGGCCAGGGCGAGGATATCGGGCGGACACAGCGATGGGCGCAACAGGTCGACGTCCCGGGTCAATCCACTGTCGACGAGGTGATCGCGCAACAGGCGGAACTTGTCCATGGGGAAGCGGTGTTCCGCCGGGAATTCGGGGCTGTAGTCTTCGTGGTAGATCAGCGGCAGCGGCATGATGTTTTCGGTGGTGATTGAATGACGGATCCTACCAGCGATGTAGACTCTGGGCATGGAAAGGGAGTGATGATGGAGCCGATACTGGAATTGGAAAGCGCGCGGTTGATATTGCGACAGTGGCGCGATGACGACTTGCCGGAATTCGCCGCCATGTGCGCGGACCCGCAGGTGATGCGTTACTTTCCCGAGCGCCTGAGCCGTCTGGAAAGCGCTGCCCTGATCGGGCGGGTGCGCGGGCATTTTGCCGAGCATGGTTTTGGCCTGTGGGCGCTGGAGCGCAAGGACACAGGGGCCTTCATCGGGTTTACCGGGCTGGGCGTGGTCGGGTTCGACGCGCATTTCACCCCGGCCATCGAAATCGGCTGGCGCCTGGCCCGGGAACATTGGGGCCTGGGTTATGCCAGTGAAGCAGCGTGGACTGCACTGCGTTGTGCCTTCGATCAGTTGGCCCTGGAAGAGGTGGTGGCGTTCGCCGCCGTCGATAACCTGCCGTCACAGAAGGTCATGCAGGCCATCGGCATGCAGCATGACCCGGCGGATGATTTCGAACATCCAAAACTCGCAGTCGGGCATCCATTGCGTCACCATGTGCTCTATCGCATCAATCGTGAGCAGTGGCTACAGACCCTGCACGGTTAGCCGACACGGACGTTTACAATGCCCGCCAGAGTGGCCCGGGCCAACAATCGATCCACCGCCGCAGCACAGCCTGCGCGGTGTGTGCTGTGTGAGGAAAATCTGAATGAGCCACGTGTTGGAAGATCTGGTCGACCTGCTGACCCTGGAACCGATCGAAGAGAACCTGTTTCGCGGTCGCAGCCAGGACCTGGGGTTCCGCCAGCTATTCGGCGGCCAGGTACTGGGCCAGTCATTGTCGGCGGCCAGCCAGACCGTGGAGGAGGCTCGACATGTGCATTCGATGCACGGTTACTTCCTGCGCCCGGGTGATGCCGCGTTGCCGGTGGTCTATCAGGTCGACCGGGTGCGTGACGGCGGCAGCTTCAGCACCCGACGTGTCACGGCGATCCAGAAAGGCAACCCGATCTTCACCTGCAGTGCTTCGTTCCAGTACGACGAGCAGGGCTTTGAGCATCAAAGCAGCATGCCGCAGGTGGTCGGACCGGAAAATCTGCCGTCCGAACTGGAACTGACCCAGCAGCGGGCGCACCTGTTGCCCGAGCATATGCGGGAAAAACTGCTGTGCCCCAAGCCGATCGAAGTACGCCCGGTCACCGAGAAAGACCCCTACAACCCGCAACCCGCTGATCCGATCAAATACGTGTGGTTCCGCGCCGATGGCGCCCTGGCGGATTCGCCGGCCTTGCACAAATACCTGCTGGCCTACGCGTCGGACTTCGGCCTGTTGACCACGTCGCTGCTGCCCCATGGCAAATCGGTGTGGCACAAGGACATGCAAGTAGCCAGTCTCGACCATGCCTTGTGGTTCCATGCCGATCTGCGGGCCGATGACTGGTTGCTCTACGCCATGGACAGCCCGTGGGCCGGCAATTCCCGAGGGTTTTCCCGGGGCAGCGTATTCAACCGCGCCGGGCAATTGGTAGCCTCGGTGACCCAGGAAGGCCTGATCCGGCATCGCAAGGACTGGGCATGAGCCTGGCCGAGGTCCGGCATTGGGTCTTTGACATGGACGGCACGCTGACCATCGCCGTGCATGATTTCGCCGCGATTCGCGTAGCCCTGGCGATCCCGGCCGAAGATGACATCCTCACCCACCTGGCAGCGTTGCCGGCTGACGAAGCGGCGGCCAAGCATGCCTGGTTGCTGGAACACGAGCGCGACCTGGCACTGGGCTCCAAGCCTGCGCCAGGGGCGGTTGAACTGGTGCGCGAACTGGCCGGCCGCGGCTATCGCCTGGGCATCCTGACCCGCAACGCTCGCGAGCTGGCCCATGTGACCCTGGAGGCCATTGGCCTGGCGGACTGTTTCGCCGTGGCGGACGTGCTGGGCCGCGACGAAGCCCCACCCAAGCCTCACCCGGGCGGTCTGTTGAAGCTGGCCGAAGCCTGGAACGTGACGCCCGAGGCCATGGTGATGGTCGGCGACTATCGCTTTGACCTGGACTGTGGACGGGCGGCGGGGGCGCGGACGGTGCTGGTGAACCTGCCGGACAATCCGTGGCCGGAGCTGACCGATTGGCATGCGCGGGATTGTGTTGAGTTGCGGCGGATGCTTTTGGCTTGAGGGTGATGGCGACTGATCAGCCGCCATCGCGAGCAGGCTCGCTCCCACAGAGGACTGTGTAACGACACAAATCCCTTGTGGGAGCGAGCTTGCTCGCGATGAGGCCGGGCCTGTCGACATAAGGCCTACTGCCCAAACAACACCTTCAAACCTTCAGGCGAATTGAACATCCCATTCCCATCATGCCCAACCCCCGGCACTTCGATCAGCCGTTGGTTCAGCCCCACGGGATGGCGTCGGGTCAGGTAGTCGAAAAAGAAATGCCCACGCAATAACCGATACGCCCCCTGGGTCTGCGCTTCGCAGCCTTTGTCCAGCGCCGGATGCTCCGGATCGATGTCTAGCTGTCCAAGCAGATAAACGATGTCGCGCTTGATGTAGTTTTCCTCCAGCCGTGCGGGTGATTGCCCGGCAGCATAGGCGGGAAGCTGTTGCAGGCCATATTTCCATTGGTTGAAGCCAGGGCAACTGGCCGGGTCGAACGCTATGGGGCGTTGGGCATCGAAGTAGGCGTAGGACGACGGGTTGGCAATCACAAAGCGCGGATTGATCCGGTAGGGACCGTGGGCGAGCAGGGCATAGCGTTGCACGACCTGGGCGCCGCCGGAGTGGCCGGCGATGACGATTTCCTTCACTTCGGGAAACTGCTGTCGATCACTGACCCGCGCCACGATGTCATCGAGAACCTGGAATGAACTGACTGGGCTTGGCCCTGTGGATAAATCGCCGGCCATCCAGTCGTTGCCGCGCCAGCGCAACAGGTCGTTGGGCAATTGATGACGTGTCACGTCCTGTTCGTTAAGAAACTGTGGGGCGATGATCAGTGTGGTGGCCGTCTGTCCGGCCTGGTCGGCGGCTTGTTCCGCGCTGTGCAGGTAGGTCTCGGCATTGCGTAGCCGACCATGGACGATGATCACCACGCGCTGGATAGACGCAGGGGGCGGGCTGACAGCGACGGCCATGGCGCCGCCCTTGAACTGCAATCGCCCCTGAGCGACCACGTTCACGCCGTGTTCGTCCGCCTGGGCCCAGGTGCAGCACAGCAACAGCCCGATCAGCGCGCGCCACGTCATCTACAGGTTTTTCGCCGCGAACGTGTCGCACTGGCTGACCTGGCCCTGGGCGAAGCCGGTCTTGAACCAGCGCACCCGTTGCGCCGAGGTGCCGTGGGTAAAGGAGTCCGGCACCACGCGGCCCTGGCCTTGTTGTTGCAGCCGGTCATCGCCAATCGCGTTGGCGGCGTTCAAGGCTTCCTCGATGTCCCCCGGCTCCAGCCAGTTCAGGCGTTTTTGCGCGTGGTTGGCCCAGACCCCGGCCAGGCAATCGGCCTGCAATTCCTGGCGCACCAGCAGGCCACCGTCGCCTTCCATCTGCCGGCCTTGCTGGCGGGCCTCCTGGATCTTTGCGGAGACCCCAAGCAGCGTTTGCACGTGGTGGCCGACTTCATGGGCAATGACATAGGCCTGGGCGAAGTCACCGGCGGCCGAGAAACGTTGGGACATTTCCTTGAAGAAACTCATGTCCAGATACACCTGGCGGTCTGCCGGGCAATAAAACGGCCCGGTCGCCGATGAGGCAAGGCCGCAGGCCGAGTTGACCCGACCACTGAACAGCACCAGTTTAGGCTGCTGATATTGCCGCCCGGCCTGCTGGAAGACCTGGCCCCAGGTGTCTTCGGTATCGCCGAGGATCGAGCGCACGAATTCGGCCTGCTCGTCGTTGGCCGGTGGCGCCTGGCGAGTCTGTGAGGAGGCCGGCGCAGATGAGTCCATCTGCCCCGCCAGTTGCCCGAGAATCTGCATCGGGTCCTGGCCTGTGATCCAGCCGATGCCGACGATCAGCAGAATGGCCGTCAGGCTCAATCCCTTGCCGCCGCCAAACCGCATCCCGCCACCGCCGCCCTCATCGCCGCGGGCGTCCACCACGTTGTCACTGCGGCGACCTTTTTTCCATAACATGTTGGAAATCCTCTGAATGACCCGGCGAGAAATGACTGCTGTGGTGGTGAGTCTAGCTTTCAGGCGCCAAAGGTGCGCGGCGTGCTTGAGCTGTCAGGCAACGGACGCGGGTTTTGGTTCATCGATAAGCCGATTCTGCCTGGCTCCGGAATTTTCATTACACTGCGGATTCAGAACTTATCGGTATTTTCGCTGGCCCAACAACTTCACTGTGCGTCACGGCCCTTACATCAAGCAGCGCAGGTTTTCCTCATGACCCTCAGCACTCCGCTCTCCGGTGTCAATCAGGCTTTCAAGGGCATCGTGCTTATTCTGGTCGCAACGTTCCTGTTCTCCAGTCATGACGCGTTGTCCAAATACCTTTCCGGTTTTTATCCGATCATCATGGTGGTCTGGGCGCGTTACGTGGTGCACACCTTGTTGATGGCGGGTATTTTCCTGCCGCGCTCGGGGCTGCGGGTGCTGCGTACCAAGCGCCCGTTGTGGCAATTGGCTCGGGCGCTGTGCCTGCTCGGTACCAGCCTGTTCTTCACCACGGCGTTGTTGTATATCCCGCTGGCCGAGGCCACGGCGGTCAACTTCCTGGCTCCGGTGCTGGTCACGGCCTTGTCGGTGCCATTGCTCGGCGAGCGTGTGACGCGCGGGCAATGGATCGCCGTGATTTTCGGTTTTATCGGCGTGCTGATCATTGTTCATCCCGGCGGCGATCTGTTCACGCCGGCGGTGTTGCTGCCGTTCTGTTCGGCGCTGTTTTTCTGCTTCTATCAATTGCTCACGCGCAAGCTCAGCGAGATCGACAGCCCGACCACCAGTAATTTCTTCGCCGGCCTGTGCAACACATTGGTGATGAGCGCACTGGTGCCGTTCTTCTGGCAAGTGCCGAGCCTGGTGCATGGGTTGATGATGCTGGCGCTGGGCGCCTGCGGGATGACCGCGCATTTGATGTTGACCCAAGCCTTCCGCTTCGCCGCCCCGGCGCTGCTCGCGCCGTTCGGGTATTGCCAGATCGTGTTTGCCGGGCTGCTGGGCTGGTTGTTGTTCAGCCACACGCCGACGTTGATGACGGTGGCGGGCATCGCCCTGATCTGCTTGAGCGGGCTGGCGGCGGCTTGGCAGCAGCGGCGCAAATAGTTGATTACATGGCCCCTGTGGCGAGGGAGCTTGCTCCCGCTGGGTTGCGCAGCAGCCCTCGCTTTCAGGCGATTGCTGCGCAATCGAGCGGGAGCAGGCTCCCTCGTCACAGGTCATCTCCAGCCGTATCAGTTTTCCAGGGTGGGCACCTTGCGCGGCGCCATGAAGTACATCCATGTCAGGGCGATGAAATACATCGCCGGGATCAGGGTGAACAACACGGTGTAGTTGTTGTGGGTGATCGTAAGAATGTGGCCCACCAGTTGGGTCATGAACATCCCGCCGATGGCCGCGCACATGCCGCCGAAGCCGAACACCGTGCTCATCATGTGCTTGGGCGTGTAGTCCATCACCAGGCTCCAGATGTTGGCGGTCCAGGCCTGGTGCGCGCCGATGGCCAGGGAAATGGCAAACACCGCCACCCACAGGCTGCTGGAGCCGGCGGCCATGATCACGCCGATGATGCAGCAGGCGAACAGCAGCATTGACACCAGTCGCGCCTTGATCGGATTGAGTCCGCGCCCGATCAGGAACGAAGACAGGATCCCGCCGCCCAC
>Ga0308169_10001681_pt1 | contig 24955 bp, 22 predicted proteins | sample PhyBR1_2_FD_202139 | JGI IMG/M metagenome (GOLD analysis project Ga0308169, IMG submission 202139) | Phyllosphere microbial communities from UC Gill Tract Community Farm, Albany, California, United States - DLSLSB.R1 | ecosystem: Host-associated > Plants > Phyllosphere > Unclassified | place...
CTGGAAGAACATCCCGATATCTTGATTGAAGCCCAGAACCAGCTTCCCAAGTATCGGATTATCGACTCTCCTGCGACGGTAGCCATCGATGCTGGTGAAAGCACTGGAGACTGGTTTGATCTGACAGTCGAGGTCACCATCGATGACATCAAGGTGCCATTTGCGCTACTGCTAGCTGCGCTCACGCTGCACTTGGATTATCTGGTTCTTGAGGACCTGACCGTCATTCCCATCGGCGGAGAAGACTTCGCCCAGCTGCGTCAGCTGATCGACGAGGCCGGTGAATTAGGCAAGGTCGAAGGCAATACAATTCGGGTCCACAAACTGAGCATCGACTGGTGGAAGGAACTGCTGGATCTGGGCATTATCGAAGCCCAGCATAACCAGTGGCTGCAGAACATGAATGAGCTCACCAGCGGCGAAGAGCTTAATCCCGTGGAACTGCCCGAGAGTTTCAAGGCCAACTTGCGCCCTTACCAGGAACAGGGGCTCGCGTGGCTTAACTTCCTGCGAACCCACTCGCTGGGAGGGGTTCTGGCAGATGACATGGGCCTGGGTAAAACCGTCCAATTGCTGGCGTGCCTCGAACAGGCACGCATCGAGAACCCGGGCCAAAAATTCCTGGTTCTGGCACCTACCTCGGTCGTAGGCAACTGGATCAATGAAGCACACCGGTTCACTCCCCATCTGAAGACGCGGGGGATTACCTCTACCGCCAAGAAGGCAGGGCAAACAGTCGCAGACCAGTTGGGCGATGCCCAGTTGATCGTGACCAGCTATGCGATCTTCCGGCTCTCCTATGAAGAGTTCGAAGCGGCAGGGTTCTCGGTCATGATCATGGATGAAGCCCAACAGCTGAAGAACCATGCCTCCAAGGGATATAAGCAGGCCCGGCAACTGCCTGTCCCCTGCAAATTTGTGGTCACAGGCACTCCGATGGAGAACAACCTGCTGGAGCTGTGGGCCCTGGTTTCGCTGGCAGCCCCTGGGCTGTTGGGCGCTCAGAACGCTTTCAAGGACAACTACCAAAAGCAGATATCCGACGGGGACAAGGAACGGCTTGAACGGCTCAAGAGCCGGCTGCGCCCCTTTGTCCTTCGGCGCACCAAGGAACAGGTTGTTCCCGAACTTCCTGCCAAGACGGAGCAAATCTTGGAGGTGGAACTGGAACCAAACCACCGCAAAGCCTACGACCGGCGTTTCCAGCGCGTGCGCCAAGAGGTGCTCGGCTTGGTTGACGACGTCGATTCGAACCGGTTCAAAATCCTCCAGTCGCTCACTTTGCTGCGTCAGCTGGCCCTGGACCCGTCACTGGTCGGAGAAGGGGACGGAGCGAGCGCGAAGCTCGAATTGCTGCGTGAAATGATTGGCGATGCCGTGGCAGAAGGACACAAGATCTTGATCTTCAGCCAGTTCACCAGCTTCCTTACCAAAGCGAAGGAGATAGCCGAAGAGCTGGGCATTGCTCATGGCTACCTGGACGGTTCGACAAGTGCCGCCAAGCGCAAGGAATTGATTGAGGGGTTCACAGATGGCCAGTTCCCGGTCTTCTTCATCTCGCTGAAGTCAGGCGGTTTTGGCATCAACCTCACGGCGGCGGACTACTGCATCTTGTTGGACCCTTGGTGGAATCCGGCTGCCGAGGCCCAGGCTATTGACCGCGCGCATCGCATCGGCCAGGAGAAGCCGGTCTATGTTTATCGCCTCGTCGCTAAGGACACCATCGAATCCAAGGTTCTGGCACTTCAAGCGAAGAAGACGCAGCTCTTTAATGATGTCCTTGGCGACGAAGCCCAAGCAGGGCAGCAGGCAGCCCTGAATGCAGATGACTTCTTGGCCCTGATGAGCTAACTGCCTTGCCGTCTAGGCAAGTTCGCCGAAGCTGATGTTCAATCGGTGCAGCAATTCACCGAAGTTCTGCAGCTCGCCCGGTTCCCATTCGGTGAGCTGCCGACGCAGTTCTTGACGCAAGGTGTTGCCGCTAGCCAGCCATTTCTCATGGGCCAGCGGGGTCGCGGAGACCAGCTGCGCCCGGCCATCGGAAGGGTCCTGGGTTCGGGTGACCAGTCCAAGGGCTTCCAGATGCTGAACCAAACGGGAAATGGTCGCCTTATCCAGGCGGAGTTTTTCTGCTAGGACGCCCTGCTGTTGGGCGTCATCACGGATGACCAGTGCCAATACCCGGTAGCCTGGTGCCTGCAGGTCCGGGTGTACGGCCTTCGCACGGCGAATGAGCATATCCCGGGCGTGCAGAAGTATGGCGGTGAACTCTTCTTCAACCGTTTGCAACAGCTTTTCATCTTGCATGGCTACTATTCTACGGAGCATCATCGACACGGACGCGTCTTGGTTGCTTCATTGCGACCTGCCGTTGACTTGGCGCGGCCCTAAAGCTGGTTGCTCAAGCTCCGGCCGTCGGCAAAAGCAGTGATGTTCTGAGCGATTTCACCCACCCTGGAACCGAAGGTATCCAGTGTATGTCCTGAGTTGTGCGGTGTGGCGATGACATTTGGCAGCTGGGCAAATCTGCGGACTGCTTCAGGCGCGACCACGCCGGAAGGCGCGTCCCACCAGACATCAAGCGCGGCGCCACCAATTGATTGATTGACCAGCGCTTCGAACAGCGCGTCCTGGTCGACTACCGGACCGCGCGACACGTTGACCAGCAGCGCGCCCGGGCGCATCTGGCGCAGCTGGCTTGCGCCGATCAGCCCGGTGGTTTCGGCCGTAAGAGGCACGCCGAGCACGACGACATCGCTGGCCGAGAGGAGCTCTGGCAACGCATCCATGGTCTTGGCCCATTCCAGCCCGGCAGGCAGTGCTCCACCGGGAGACCGGCGCACCGCGACGCTCCGCGCCCCCAGGGCGTTGCACAGTGCCAGCGCCTGTTCGCCGATACCGCCAAGGCCCACGAATCCGAAGGTCAGTCCCGAAAAAGTTGGATTCATTGGTGTCTGGGGAGCTGTCGCTACCGTACGCCAGATTCCAGCCTGCAGTTCCCGATTGGTCTCCAGCAGCCGGCGTTGGTGGACCATCGAGACCATCACTACATGTTCCGCGATGGAACGCTCATGATGGCCAGTGCGGGAAACGATAGTTCCGGCAGGCAAATGGGCTACCGCAACCCGGTCGGCACCGATACCGGTAATGTGCACATATCGCGCACCGCACCCCCGCGCCTGCTCAGGAGTGAGCCGCGCGCACACGAGCACATCGCAGGATGCCAGCAGGGCTTGCTGCCGTTCCGGTGAAAGTGCAGAGGCGAAATGCCAGTCGTGCTGCCCGGCTTGCTCCACGAAATCGTCGGCGAGCCGCTCCAAAATCGGATCGGTCACCACCACCTGCAGCCGAGCTACCAACGAGGCACCTGGAGCTCGTACTCCGGATTGATGGACTGCATGTAGCTGGTGTCATCTCGCTTGGTCAGACCCGCGTCGAGATACTGCTGGTGCATGCGTGCCAGGGCTGCTTCATCCAGCTCCACGCCCAGCCCCGGTGCGGTGGGGACCTTCACCTTGCCCTCGGCGATGGACAAGACACCGGGGACGATCACGTCATCTTCCGGCTTCTTCCATGGCCAGTGGGTATCGCAGGCATAGTCAATATTCTTGGTGGCGCTGGCCAGCTGGATCATCGCGGCGAAACTGATGCCCAGGTGCGAGTTCGAGTGCATGGACAGGCGCAAGTCGAAGGTCTGGGCAATGCCAGCCAACAGGCGCGAACGGTTCAGCCCGCCCCAGAAATGGTGATCCGAAAGAACAACATCCACTGCCTCGGCCTTGATCGCTGGGGGCAAGTCGTTGAAGGCGACAACGCACATGTTGGTCGCCAGCGGCAGATTCACCTGCTTGCGCACTTGGGCATTGTCCTCGATGGACAGGCAGGGGTCTTCCAGATATTCCAGGACCGGTTCCAGGCGCTGGCCGATGCGCACCGCAGTCTCGACGTTCCACACGCCATTGGGATCGATGCGCAGGAGGATGTCCGGGAATGCCTCGCGCAATGCTTCGATGGCAGCTGCCTCCTCATCGGGAGGGAAGACTCCGCCTTTGAGCTTCAGGGCTTTGAATCCGTATTGGTCGACCATCTTGCGAGCCTGCGCCACGATGCCGCTCGGGTCCAGCGCGGCGCCCCATTGATCGTCAGCGTAGCCAGGATGCCCGGCCCACTTGTAAAACAGGTAGCCGCTGAATTCCACCTCATCGCGGACCGCTCCGCCAAGCAGGGTGCTGACGGGAACACCGAGCACTTTGCCCTGGATGTCCAATGCGGCGACATCGAAAGCTGAAAGCACACGGTCTTCGAGCGACGTCGTGGTGACCATGCCACCAGTGCCGTGTCCGCCTTGGCCGCTGTCGTCGGCAAGCGATTCTGCAACGCGTTCGGCGATCTTGTTGATGTTGAATGCGTCCGTGCCGACCAGGAACTCGCCGGCTCGTTTCAGCCGAGCGACGTGCGTTTCATCCCCGTAGGTTTCGCCCAACCCGTAATGTCCAGCGTCCGTGCGAACCACGACGATGGCTCGCAGCGCATACGGCTCGTGCACCCCGACCGAATTAAGCAGTGGAGGATCGGCGAAAGCTACCGGGGTAACCTCTACCGACGTGATGAGTGCACGGGGAGTGGACATGAAAAAAGCTCCAATTCTAGATTGCGTTCTGAATCACAGTATGATGAAAGTTCGATACCTGTCCAAGCTAAAAAGTGCAAGATTCAATTCAAAAGGCGCATTGATGTTTTCTCTGGTGCAATTGGAATCCTTCATCGCGGTAGCCGAAGAGCTGCATTTCGGCGCAGCCGCTGAACGACTGAACATGACGCAGCCACCGCTGAGCCGGCAAATCCAGCTGCTTGAGCGTGAACTGCAAGCCAAATTATTCACCCGCACATCACGCACAGTGCAGCTGACTACCGCGGGAAAAGTGCTGCTGCCGAATGCCCGGCGCATCGTCGACATGAGCCGCAAGACAAGCATGGAAGTATCACGGGTGGCCACTGGGGACTTCGGAACCGTAGTCGTGGGCTACACAGCAGTCGCTGGGCAATCCGTCCTTCCAGAGTTCTTGGCTACTGCGGCCCGAGAACTGCCCGGGGTCTCCTTGGTGCTGCGCGAGGCCGTCTCCGTAGAGCAGCTGGATGGGCTGAGCAAGGGCACGCTGGACCTGGGACTGCTGCGACCGTTCACCAACCGCGCCGGCGTGGAAACGACCCTGGTGAAAAAAGACCGGTTGGTAGTCGCATTGCCCAAGGATCATTACCTGGTCACCGGCAAAGGGGTGCTGATCAAGGAACTGGAGGGCCTGCCGTTGATGATGTATTCAACATCGGAGGGGCGCTATTTCCACGAACTTGTGTTGAGACTCTTCGACTCGGTGGGAGCCAAGCCGACCATCACGCAAATCGCCAGCCAGATACCGGCGCTCATATCCCTGGTAGCGGTGGGGCTGGGGGTTTCACTTGTTCCTGCTGGATCGATGCAGTATTCACCGGATTCTGTAGCCTTTGAAGAATTGGTGGGACCTTCGGGACTTCAAGAAATGAATCAATCTGACATTGTTCTGGCCATGGAAGAGACCAACGCCAACCCCGCGGCTCGACGCCTGAAGGAAATTTACCTGGAGTCGATTCAGACCGTCGAAGGTCCGGCCATCAAGGGCAATCGAGGCTAAGCGCATGTTCGCCGTGAACCAGCTGGAAATCTTGTTGCGGTTGCGGAGGAACGGCACTTTGGAGATGCCGCAGTTCGGCTTGTCGATGAGCCAAGCAAATGTTGCCAGCTGACCGGATATGCCCGTGGTGCTGGATAGATGCCAACCAGCGCCCAAAATGGATGTTTAGCCGCCTAAGGATCAGGTGCTCCACATGCGGTAGGCCCCGCGGGAAACATATTGGCTTCACCGACTCGTGCGCTTGAAATCAGGCACATCGCAGTTGCTAATCCCAGTTGCACAGAGAATGAGGGGCTGTGTTTTTGGCTCGGTCTTGCTTGGAGCGAATGGCCTCGGCGCGCCTTTGGTCTCGCCCGAATCAGGAGAGGTCGATGGCCACTAGCCGAGGTGCAGCAGCAGTGCCGCGAATCCAAGCATTGCCGGGATCCCCAGCACTGTAGTCAACAGAACCGTATCCTTGGCGATGGTGATGCCAGACTCGTACCGGTCTGCATTAACAAAGATATTTTGTGCAGTGGGCAGCGCGGCCATGATGACGGCGATGTATTGTCCGGTGGAGTCAAGCCGGAATACCCAGGCGGCCAGCGCCCAGGCCAGCAGCGGATGCAACACCAGTTTGCTGAAGGTGGCAACCCATACCTCGGTCCTGCGCTGGGAGCTGCGCTGCAGCGGGCGGGACCCGACCAGGGACAAGCCGAAACCGAGCAGCATGGCCGGGATCGAAGCGCCAGCCAAGAGCTCAATCGGGGTCATGATGATCTGCGGTGGTTGCCACTGGTAGATCGAGCAGAGCAGGCCCAGAACCGAAGCGAGGATCATCGGATTGCTGATCGTGCGCCAAAGAACTCCGGTGAACTTCGTTCCGCCCTTGGCAGTGGCTTTTTCCATGAGCGACAGCGAGAGCGGGGTCATCACCGACATCTGGAAGAGCGCAATCGGAGCCGCCAGGGAAATGTCTCCCAGCGCATAGATGGCAATGGGAAGGCCCAGGTTGCCTGCATTGACCGTCGAGGCTGCCATCGCGCCAATGGTTCGTTCTCCAGGGGTGCGCTTGAATGCCAGCCGGGAGAAAATCCCGTAAGCCAGAAAAACAACCATGGCCGAAATCCCGGCAATAAACAGCTGCGGCCCCAGCGCCTGTTGGGGCTTGGCTGCGGAAATGGTGGTGAATAGCAGTGTCGGGGAAGCGATAAAAAACGTCAGCCGGTTCAGGATATAGCGTCCGTTGTCCCCGAAGAGATTCTTTTTCCCCGACCAGTAGCCGACACCGATAATGACCCAGATACCGAAGAATCCTTCGATGACGCCGTACATTATTCTCCTAGTGGTTGGAGGGCAACGCTTGAGCCAGCAGCCGTGAACTGGGCCAATGATCGCATGGCTATATATATGCTCACTCTTCTACGTCAGCAAGAACGTGGCTAGTAAAACCACCGGAAGGGTGAGCAGCGTGCTGGACAGGATTACTTCTCGTGGAACTACCGGGTTGAGCCGGAACTGCTGGGAAAAAAGCAGCACATTCTGAGCTGTCGGAAGGGCAGCCATGATAACTACACCTAGCAGATCCGTGCCTTGCAATCCGAACACCAGTTTAGCAAGCACGAACGCGACGACCGGCATGAACAGCACCTTGAGCCCTGCGCCAAGTAGAACTTCGCCGCGCAAGGCTTTATCCGCCAAGGGCTTCTGCCCGTACAGCGACATGCCGAATGCCATGAGCAGCAACGGGATGGAAGAGTCGCCGAGCATTTGCACGGGGGAGTGCAGCACCTCGGGCAATTTGAAGCTGAACCATGAGAAGAGCGCACCGATGAAGGTGGCAATGGTGACCGGATTGGCCACGGATTTGAGAATAGTGCGCCCCAGCGGGGTTGAATCGTTCGCGCCGTCGTGGCGCGATACCAGGGCGAACAGGCACATGTACAGGGGCGCAATGATCAGCAGCTGGGCTGCCAGCACCGATACCACCGGGGTGGTGCTTCCCACGGCGTACAAGGCCAGCGGCACGCCAATGTTCCCAGCATTAACGTAGCTGGTGGCCATGGCTCCGGCCGGAATGCGCTGCAGCGGTGTTTTGAAAAATACTTTGGCCAGCAGCGCAAACACGCCGCCGGTCACCACCGCGGTGATCAAGGCGATCGGGGTGAATACCCCAACGACCGCGTGCAGATCGGTGCCCGAAAGAAGGATGAACATCAGCGCGGGGTTGGTGATGTAGTAGATCAGCGGAGTTAAGCCCTTGGCGATGGCTTCGCGGTGCCGCGGCATATACCGTGCCGTGAAGAAGCCGATGCCAATCAGGATGATCACTACCGCAAAGCCCTGTAAGACTCCCTGCATCAGGCCTCCAAGCCGCAAACGCCCGACCGTGTTTCCGCACTGCGCTGCGGCACACCGAGGGGGACGGCCGATGCCATCGTCCGATTCAGGCATCCACCGCCCCCTGGGCAATGTGTGTTTTGTACTTGCTCTATTGCGCTAGCGCACCAGGGCAGGGCTCTTGGAATCAAAAGTCCAACCAGGAATCAGGTATTGCATGGAGACCGCGTCATCACGCGAACCCAAGCCATGTTCCTTGTACAGCTCGTGCGCCTCGTTGACCCGGTCCATGTTCAGCGTGACGCCCAGGCCGGCGGCTTCTGGAACCTTTACTTCACCGTCCACGATCTGTGGCGCGTTCTGCGTCAGATCCTGGCCGTCCTGCCAAATCCAGTGGGTATCCAAGGCGGTGATCTCGCCCGGAGCGGCGGCGCCTACCTGGGTGAACATGGCCAGCGAAATATCGAAGTGGTTGTTGGAGTGCGAACCCCAAGTCAAGCCGAACTCGTTGCACAGCTGGGCCACGCGCACCGAGCCGGACATGGTCCAGAAGTGCGGGTCTGCCAGCGGGATATCGACAGCGTTGGTGCGCACCGCGTGAGCCATTTCGCGCCAGTCGGTGGCGATCATGTTGGTTGCGGTCTGCAGCCCGGTGGCCCGGCGGAATTCGCTCATGACCTCGCGGCCGGAGAAACGCCCTTCGGGGCCACATGGATCCTCTGCGTAGGCGACAATGCCCTTCATGCGCTTGCCCAAGCGGATTGCGTCCTCAAGCAGCCAGCCGCCATTGGGGTCCAGGGTGATCCGGGCTTCGGGGAAGCGCTGCTTCAAGGCGGTGACCGCATCAACTTCCAGGTCGCCCGCTTGCACTCCGCCCTTGAGCTTGAAGTCCTTGAACCCGTAGCGGGCCTGTGCGGCTTCGGCCAGGCGAACCACGCCTTCAGGGGTCATGGCTTCTTCGCGGCGCACGCGTTCCCAGTCATCTGCACCCTGCGGTTCGCGCAGGTAAGGCAGGTCCGTGATATCCGGGTTGCCGACGTAGAAGAGGTAACCGAGCATCGGTACCGCCTCGCGCTGCTGGCCATCGCCTAGCAACTCGGCCACCGGCACGCCCAGGAATTGCCCGTGCAGGTCTAGGAGCGCGGATTCCAGGGCGGTGACGGCGTGCACTGTGGTGCGCAGATCAAAAGTCTGCGCGCCTCGACCGCCCGCATCGCGGTCAGCGAAACGGGAGGACACCTTGCGCAGCAGCGAACGGTAGGTCGCTACCGGAGCGCCGGAAATCAGCGCCCCTGCTTCTTCAATGGTTGAACGAATTGCTTCGCCGCCAGGCACCTCGCCGAGGCCGGTACGGCCGTCGGAATCGGTGACGATGGCGATGTTGCGGGTAAAGAACGGCCCATGGGCGCCGGAAAGGTTCAGCAGCATGGAGTCATGGCCGGCAACTGGGATGACCTTGACCGAAACAATGGTTGGGTTACTCATGCGCTTACTCTCCTGCGACGGTCATGGTGCCGTCGACCAGACGGTTCAGGTTCCACTCATTGGCCTGCGCGATTGGCTTGGGCAGCAGGGCCTCGGGGAAATTCTGGTAGGCGACCGGACGCAGGAAGCGCTCGATGGCCAGGGACCCGACCGAGGTGGTCTGCGGAGCGGAGGTTGCCGGGAACGGGCCGCCGTGGACCATCGCGTGGCCCACCTCGACACCCGTTGGCCAGCCGTTGAGCAGGATGCGTCCAACCTTCAGCTCCAGGGTCGGGATGATTCCCGCGGCCTGCGCGTAGTCGGCTTCGGTCAGCTGCAACGTAGCGGTCAACTGGCCTTCCAGCTTGGATAGCGCCGAGTCGAGTTCTTCCACCGACTCGTAGCGGATCACCAGCGAAGCGGCGCCGAAGATCTCGTCTTGCAGCACCGGGTTCTCGTTGAGCTGCTGGACACCGGAAGCGAAGACCCGTGGCGCAGGAGCGTTTTCGGTGGAGCCTTCGGTGCCCTGGCCAACCAGTTCAACACCTTCCTGGGCGCCAAGTGCCTCGACACCTGCGACCCACGAGGTGTAGATGCCCGCGGTCAACATGGTCTGCCCGCTGTGCGATGGCGCATTGCCGGAAATGGCTGCCACAAAGGCGTCGCCTGCCCCGCCAGCCGGAACAAAGACCAGTCCCGGTGCGGTGCACAGCTGGCCGGAGGAACCAGTCAGCGATCCCAGGTAGGCCTTGGCCTGCGCCTCGGGATCTGCCAGGGCGCCTTCAAAGAAGATCACCGGGTTGATCGAGGACATCTCGGCGTAGACCGGGATCGGCTCTGGGCGCTTGGCCGCGGTTTCCATCAGTGCCACGCCGCCGGAGCGCGATCCGGTGAAGCCAACGGCCTTGATCACCGGGTCGGAAACCAGTGCCTGGCCGATTGACGCGCCTGGGCCGTAGACCAGGGAGAAGACTCCTGGGTGCAGGTCGAATTCCTCGATGGCCTTGGTGATGGCCGAACCGACAATTTCACTGGTGCCCGGGTGGGCGTTGTGGGCCTTGAAAACTACTGGGCAGCCGGCCGCCAGTGCCGAGGCGGTATCGCCGCCGGCGGTGGAGAAAGCCAGCGGGAAGTTCGAGGCGCCGAAGACCGCAACCGGTCCCATCGGCACCTTGCGCTGGCGGATATCCACGCGCGGCAGCGGGCTGCGCTCTGGCAGGGCTGGATCGATGCGGGCGCCGTGGAAGTCGCCAGTGCGGACCACGCTTGCGAACAGGCGCAGCTGTCCGGCGGTGCGGGCGGTTTCGCCGTTGAGGCGGGCCTCGGGAAGGCCGGTTTCGGCCATGGCGCGGGCTACCAGCTCCTCGCGCACAGCTTCGATATTTGCTGCAATGGCGTCGAGGAAATCGGCGTGCTTGGCCGGTACCAGGGCGCGGAACGAGGTGAAAGCCTCCGCGGCAGCGGCCGTGGCGATTTTCAGCTGGGCTTCGTCAATCAGGCTATAGGCAGGTTCCAACGGCTGGTTGGTTGCTGGGTTGTAGCCGTGAACTTCGCGTCCGTTGCCCGCAGTGCGCACGCCTGCGAGGATGGACTGGCCGGTCAGGTTCTGGGTGATGCTAGTCAAAGGAGCTCCCTGGTCAACAGATGAAAAGATTTGTCGTGGACTGCGCAGTTACAGGCTGGCGCCGGCAGGAACGATGCCTGCCGTCTTGATGAGGGTGGACAGATCCGCCAGGTCCTGCTCGGACATGTCCTGCAATGGGGTGCGCACCGAACCGCAGTCGCGGCCGATGGCCTTCATGCCGCCCTTGACGATGGACACACCGTAGCCCTTCACGCGGTCGCGGATATCCAGGTATGGAAGGACGAAGCGGTTGAGCTTCTCGTTCACTGCCACGCGGTCCAGGTTGCGCACGTCCTTGTAGAAGTCCAGCGCGAACTCTGGAACGAAGTTGTACATGGCCGAAGAGTAGGTGCTCATGCCCAGCTGCAGCAGCGGCAGGGCGAAGGTTTCCGCGGTGGGCAGGCCGCCCAGGTAGAACAGGCGGTCGCCGTTCTTGGCGTACATCCTGGTGTTGTGCTCGATGTCGCCGATGGCGTCCTTGAAGCCGATGAAGTTCTCGTGGTTCTCGGCCAGGCGCGCCACGGTGTCCGGCGAGTAGATGGCGTTGGCGCGGTTGTAGACGATGATGCCGACCTTGGTGGACTTGGCGATGGCCGAAACGTGCTGGTACAGGCCCTCCTGGTCATTTTCGGTCAGGTATGGAGGCAGGAGCAGCAGGCCCTCTGCGCCTACTTCCTCGGCGTTCTGCGCCTGCTCGATGGCCTGGCGGGTCGAGCCGCCGGCCGAAGCCAGCACAGGAACGCGGTCGCCGGCTTCCTCGACGGCCATGCGCACGACGTTCTTGGATTCCTCGGTGGTCAGCGAGAAGCCCTCGCCGGTGCCGCCGGCTGCAAAGAGGCCGGCGACGTTGAAGCTCGACTGCCAGTCCAGGTGCTTGCGGTAAGCGGCCTCGTCGACCTGCAGGTCTGCATCAAACGCGGTCACTGGGAAAGAAAGCAGTCCGTCCTTGAGCTTGTTGGCAAGTTCAGCTGGGGTGTACTTAGTCATGGCGAGTCCTTTGCTTGATCCGCAGGTCCAAAGACGGGTAGCGCGGAGGAGTATGTGATCGGAAGCGAATTCCTGTTGACTCAAGACTAGGAAAAGGATTTATGCCTGTCCAAGGCCTAATTTGTATTGATTGATACCTTCACGGCATAAGAGGTGCCGCATCTGGCTAATGCATAGGTGACCTGCGCAAAATCGGCGAGATTTCTAGTTCAGTGGATCGGAGTTGATGATCTGCAGCATGCGCGCCAGGGCTGGGTTGCGCGATTCGCGATTCCAGATGGCATGCAGCTCCACGGGATGCTCCGTCGGGCTGATCAGCCGCAGGTAGGACACGCCCTGGACGCCGAGCACCTTGGCGCTTTCGGGCACAAAGGCAATGCCGCGCCCTGCGGCAACCAGCGAGATCATGGTCAGGATCTGGCTGACGGTATGGCGCACGTTCTTGTGCTCGATCTCGATCTGGCGGACCACCAGGTCGTAGAAGTAGCGGGCCTTGGTGGGCGAGTGCATGATCAGCGGCTCATCGGCCAGGTCCTCTGCGGTCAGGTCCCGCTGCAGCCGGGCCAGCCGGTGGCTGGAAGGCACCGCGACAAACAGCCCCTCGGAGAGCAGCAGGGTGGAACCGAAGAGCTTTTCGTCGAACGGCGGACGGGCCAGGCCCAGGTCCAGGTCGCCATCGAGCAAGGCGGTGACCTGTTCGCTGGTGACTAGTTCGGTCAACTCCAGATGCACGTTAGGCATCTTGACCGCGATTTCTTCCAGCAATGAGCCGAGCATCGAGAAGCCGGTGGCAGCGGTGAAGCCGATGCGCAGGGCGCCAAGCTGGCCGCTGGCAATGCGCCGGGCGCTCTCCGGTGCCCGCTCGGCGGCAATGACCAGCCGCCGGGCCTCGGAAAGGAAGGCTTCGCCAGCGGCGGTGAGGGCGACGCGGCGATTGTCGCGCTCAAGCAGTTCAACGCCGACGATCCGTTCGAGCTTCTGGATCTGGCGGCTCAACGGGGGTTGGGTTATCTGCAGGCGCTCGGCGGCCCGGCCGAAATGCAGCTCTTCGGCGACAGCGACAAAGCTGCGAGCCTGATCTAGGGTAAACAAGTTTTACCTTCCGGGTATCATGCCATGCGGATAGGGTCTTGGACATGTATCGTAACTCGTTTCTACTCTTGTCTAGTACTCGTGTCAGTGAGGTGGTTCACACACCCCCATGACATGAACTACACCGCACTCGATTACCCAGGAGACATTCTCATGAAGACTCGCACTTTCCGCCGGACGCTGTTGTCCGTATCGGCAGCTGCCGTGGCCCTGTCCCTCACCGCCTGCGGCGGCAATGTTGGCGGCAGCTCCAGCGAAGGCGAATTCCCCAACGGACCGGTGACCTTTAATGTCGGTGCCGCCCCAGGCGGATCCACCGACCTCATTGCCCGCGCGCTGGCCGACGGAATGGCCGATGAGCTCGGCGTCGCAGTTCCGGCCGTGAACAAGCCCGGTGCCAATGGAGGCCTGGTCACCAAGGAAGTTGCCGAGATGACTCCGGACGGCCAGAACCTGGTCATGCTGAACGCCTCGCTGTTTACGATTACTCCACTGGCGGTTTCGGACGATGAAGCCATGAGCATTGACGATGTTGACGTGCTCGCCGGCCTCTCCCAGGACGATTACGTCATGATCGCCAGCAAGAAGTCCGGCATCAAATCCTTCGAGGACGTTGCCAAGAGCGAGAAGAAGCTGTCATTCGGCACCACCGGCGTAGGCACCGGCTCGCAGCTGGCACAGGAAGTCATCCTGGCCCAGGCCGATGCCGAGGGCACCACCGTTCCATTCGACTCGGGCTCGCCGGCCCTGACCGCGGTGATGGGCGACCAGGTCCAGATTTCCACCGTGCAGCTGGGCGAGGCCAAGCCGCAGATTGATGCCGGCACCGTGGTGCCGCTGGTGGTCTTCTCGACCGAGCGCAATGACTTCCTCCCGGACGTGCCAACCGCCACTGAACTCGGTTACGACGTTCCTGTCTCCCAGTTCCGCGCAGTCGGCGTGCCAAAGGGCCTGGATGATTCGGTCAAGGAGAAGCTGACCAGCGCCATCGAGGCTGCAACCCAGACCGACGCCTACAAGGAGTTCAACAAGAACAACTTGCTGACCCCGCATGAGATCTCGGGCGAGGAAGTCGTGTCCGAGTGGACCGAGCTGGCCGCGAAGTACAAGAAGCTGACCGAGGACGAGGGCATCTCCCTGGTGTCGGGCCAGTAGTCTCCGCACTGTTTCACGAGCACGCGCGAGAACAATTTAAGGTAAACACCCATGCAAAAGCACAAAGAAGCGCCTGAAGCGCCGGAGCCGGAAGCCGACACCGAGCTCGATGCCGCGACGCCGGAGGAACTGGCTGAACTCTGGGATGCCGAAGCGCCTCCCAAGTCAGGGCCAATCGCAAATGCGGCCTCGAGCCTGGTCGTTCTGGCCTTGGCCGTGGCAGGAGTCATCCTGTCCATCGGCTTGGATCTGGGAACTCCTCAGACACCAAAAGCCGGCATGTGGCCGTTCATCGTCAGCATCATTATTGGCGTCATGGCCTTGGTGCAGCTCCTGGTGGGGCGCAGGGGCGGCGAAGACGGCGAAAAATTCAGCAGCTACAGCTGGTTCCCGCTGATCGGATTCGCCACGCTGATTCTGCTGGTGATCCTCATGCCAGTCATTGGCTTCGAAGTGCCAGCGCTGCTATTGAGCTTCGTATGGATGAGGTGGCTGGGCGGCGAACGCTGGCGCTCAGCCACGCTCTACTCGCTGATTGTCGTAGTGATTTTCTACCTCATCTTCATTGTCGCCTTGGGCACCAGCATTCCGCACTTGATCTAGCGACGGAAGAATAAGGACAAACTATGGACTTCTTTGGACCAGTCCTGGACGGTTTTGGAACCGTTCTGGATCCCACCAACCTTCTCTATTGCCTGGTCGGTGTTGTCATCGGCATGCTGGTCGGCGTGCTTCCGGGCTTGGGCCCAGCGGCAACAATCGCCATTCTGCTCCCGCTGACCTATGGCATTGAACCGGTCACGGCCATCATCATGCTGGCCGGCATTTTCTACGGTGCCCAGTACGGTGGCACCATTACCTCGGTGCTGCTGCGGCTGCCGGGGGAGGCCAGCTCGGTAGTAACGGTCTTCGACGGCTATGTCATGGCCAAGCAGGGGCGCGCCGGTACTGCCCTGGGCATCGCAGCCATCGGCTCATTTGCCGGTGCAACGGTCTCCATCATCGGCCTGACCTTCTTGGCCCCGCTGGTGGCCAGCTTCGCGCTGGACTTCGGCCCGCCGGAATATGCGGCGCTGGCGCTGCTGGGCATCTTGCTGGTGGCCACGATCTCCGGATCCTCCAAGAACAAGGCCATCATTGCCGCCGCGGTGGGCCTGCTTCTTGCCACGGTCGGACGCGACATCTTCACCGGAGCCGAGCGCTTTACCTTCGGCAACCTGTCGCTGGCCGACGGCATTGACTTCGCGCCGCTGGCCATGGGCTTGTTCGGCATTGGCGAGATCCTCTACAACCTTGAAGACCGCCACCGTGCTGCCAGTGCGCCGGTCAAGGTCAAGCGCGTCTGGCCTTCGGGGAAGGACATCAAGCAGGCTGCCCCGGCGATGGGCCGCGGGTCGGTTCTCGGTTTCCTACTGGGCATCCTTCCCGGCGGCGGTGCCACGATTTCATCGCTGGTGTCCTACGCAGTGGAGAAGAAGACCGCCAAGGATCCATCCCGCTTCGGCCGGGGCGCCATTGAGGGCGTTGCCGGTCCGGAAACGGCTAACAACGCCGCGGCAACCAGCTCGTTCATCCCGCTGCTGACCTTGGGCATCCCCGCCAACGGAACCATGGCGATCATCTTCGGTGCGTTGCTGATTCAGGGAATCACCCCGGGTCCGCAGCTGATCGGCGAAGATCCCGAACTGTTCTGGGGCGTTGTGAACTCCATGTACATCGGCAACATCCTCTTGCTCCTGATGTCCATCCCGCTGGTCGGTGTTTTCATCCGCATCCTGCGCATCCGAGCTGCGATTCTTGCCCCGATTACTGCGCTGATCACGATGCTGGGTGCCTACACCATCCGCAACTCGATCTTCGATGTGCTTATGGTCGTCGTCTTCGGAGCATTGGGCTACCTCATGAAGAAGTTCGGCTTCGAACCTGGCCCGCTGGTGCTGGCTTTCGTGCTGGGAGGCCTGCTGGAATCGAATCTGCGCCGCTCGCTGCTGGTGCTGGAAGGTGATCTGGGCGGCTTCCTGACTCGACCGATTTCGGCCACGCTGCTCGTGGTATTCGTTTTCGTTGCCCTCTGGCCGATTGCCAAGGGCGCCATCGACAAGAACAAGAAGAAGCCGCTAGTGGCACAGACAGCGACCGAAAAGGAAAAAGTATGAGCATCATCGTCGGATACGTTCCCACCCCGGTAGGCAAGGCCGCCCTGGCCGCCGCCATCGCCGAGGCCAAGCTTCGCAATGAGGAGCTGCTGATCGTCAACTCCTCGCGTGAAGGCGCATTGGTGGACAAGAACACCGCGTCCATGGACGACTGGAACGAAGTGGATGCCGCGGTCGCCGCCGCCGGCATCGAAAGCCAGATCATCGAGTCCACGTACCGCGATGATTTGACCGAGGAGTTCCTGCGCATCGCCTCCGAGCAGGATGTCTCGCTGATCGTGATCGGGCTGCGCCACCGCACCCAGGTGGGCAAGTTCATCATGGGCTCGCACGCCCAGCGCATCCTGTTGCAGGCAGATCGTCCTGTGCTGGCAGTGAAGGCCTCTGCCTAGCCCTAGGCGCAGCTGAAAGGCCCGTTGCTGGGCACCGGAAACGGTGCCCAGCAACGGGCCTTTGCCATGCCCAAAAGGAATGGCGCTGGCCGCCAAGGCCCATCGAGCATCGGGGGAGCGGTCGGGCCATGGAGCTGTGGACCGGTGCACAACGGCGCACCAGGGGTGAACTATCTCACACTGGTTGCATGAAGCCGGTCATCCGCGGGGAAGTGCCAGGGGCGAATACGGCGTAAAACAACAGATAGTTCCGGGGATTGTGACCTGGAACCACTTTGCCGTGCGCGCGGGTCATGCTGGATGGGTATTACTGCATGCCTGTGCGGTCTTGGACGAGGCACTTGTGGCATGGATAACGTGATTGCTGGCACAAATCCGCAAGCGGTGTCTCGTGGGTCAACAAGACCGAGATAAGTGCCCGATTGCCAATTCAGGCACCACAAATTTTGCAAGAAGATCGGAGCGCCTACATATGCCTATGGTCATTGTTGGGCTGTCAGTCGTCGTACTGCTTGTCCTCATGATGAAGTTCAAGCTCAACGGGTTCATCTCCCTGCTGGTTGTATCAGCGCTGGTGGCCTTCTGGGCAGTTGCCACTGGCAACTTTTCCGTCGACGGGGAGAGTGCCGGACTGGCTCAGATCCCGGAAGTCATCAAGGACGGCATTGGCGGCCAGCTTGGCGGAACTGCTGTAGTGGTCGGCCTTGGCGCCATGATCGGCCGCGTCATGGGCGACGCCGGTGCCGCCCAGCGCATCGCCAACAAGATCCTGGGCGTCTTTGGCGCCAAGGGCGTGCAGTGGGCCATGATCGTCGCATCGATGCTGATCGGCGTGACCATGTTCTACGAGGTCGCCTTCGTGATCCTGGTTCCGGTGGCCTTCACCCTGGTGCGCGCCACCAAGGTGAACCTGCTGTGGGTGGGCCTGCCGATGTCCATCTCTTTGTCCACCATGCACTCGTTCCTGCCTCCTCACCCGGGTCCGACGGCTGTCGCCGGGCTGTATGGCGCCTCGGTGGGCATGACCCTGGCCTACGGGCTGATGATTGCCGTTCCAGCTGGCGCCTTGATGGCAATGCTCTGGCCGCGCCTGCCATTCGTGCGCAAGCTTGACCCCAAAATTCCCGGCGGCCTGTTGTCCGACAAGGAATTCGAGGAAAAGGACCTGCCTTCGGGCTTCATGTCCTTCTTCGTGGCGCTGCTGCCTGTCATTCTGATCGCAGGTTCCGAGCTCATCCTCATGGCCATCGGCGAGGGCGACGACGCCTGGCATCACGTCTTGAAGATGTTCGGCTCTCCCGAGATCTCCCTGCTGATCGCGCTGATCGTTGCCACCATCGCCTTCGGGCCGGCGCAGGGCCGCACCATGGCGCAGGTGGGAAAGTCCATGAGCGAAGGCGCTCGTGCGATGGCCATGATCATTCTGGTAATCGGTGCCGGTGGCGCTTTCAAGCAGGTGCTGGTTTCCGCAGGCATTGCCGACTACATCGCCCATCACGCCAACAACTGGGATCTGAACCCGATTATCCTTGCCTGGCTGATCGCAGCCATCCTGCGCATCGCGCTGGGCTCGGCGACTGTTGCGGTATCCACCGCGGCAGGCATCGCGGCCCCGATTGTTGCGGCAACCGGTGCCTCGCCTGAGCTCATGGTGCTGGCTACAGCCTGTGGCTCCCTGGCCTTCAGCCACGTGAATGACCCGGGCTTCTGGATGTTCAAGGAATACTTCAGCCTGAACGTCGGCCAGGCCATCGCGGTGCGCACCACGTACACCACGGTACTGGCGGTTCTCGGCCTGCTCGGCGTGCTGTTGCTGAGCACATTCATCGGCTAGTCTCCAGCAGCCATGACAAAGACCCCAGGGCAGATGCCATGGGGTCTTTGTCGTGCATTCCTGAAGCGGATCCCTGTCGGTCGAACAATTGAAAGAGGGAGAGAGAGTCTAAGAGCCGCATCCCAAGCAGGGAAGGCAGCATCGAGTGCCAATTGGCCACCGCCCGCCGGAGCATCAAAGGCCATGCTGATGGCCTCATGTTCACCGCGGCACGGCGGGGACTGGTTGCGCTCCAGTGGAGGGGCGGCCGTGATCGGGCGCCGACCTGTTGCACCAGCAGTTCATATCAGTGATATGAAAAGTTCATTGCGTTGATACGAAAGCGGTGTTATCGTTGTTATGTGGAAACGAGAACAGTGATAATCAATAGTGCTGAACGGCTTCTGGCTGAATCGGCCACGGGCGACATCTCCACCCGGGCAGTCTGCGAAGCCGCCGGGGTAACCCAGCCGGTCCTGTATCGGCACTTCGGCGACAAGGACGGGCTGCTGGCGGCGGTGGCCGACCACGTATGGGAAAACTACCTGTCCGCCAAGCGCTCCACCAAGAACTCCGATGACGCACTGGAAGACCTGCGCCGCGGCTGGGATAACCACACGGCCTTCGCGCTGGAAAATCCCCATGCCTACCGGCTCGTATTCGGCACCGCGCTTGCGGCCCGGCCGGCAGCCATGGGGGAGGCCATGAAGCTCCTGGTTGGCATCACTTCCAGGCTCGCCGCAGAGGGCAGGCTGCTGCTGGGGCCGGAACAGGCGGCGCGGGTGATCATGGCGGCCAACAGCGGGCTGGCCCTCGGACTGATCCTGCGCGGCGACGCAGACCAGGATCCGAAGCAGGCCAGCTACCAGTCCAGGGAGGCCACCTTGCGCGGCATCCTCTCCGGGGCTGAAGCCTCCGCAAGCCCGGCAGCCCAGGCCGCCACCACGCTGCGGGCGCAACTGGCAGAGTCATCCGACTTCACGCCCGCAGAAGCCTATCTGCTCAATGAATGGCTTGACCGCTTCCAAGCCGGCAACAAGACCAAGTAAAGGACGTATTGCAATGAACTCCAAAGAAAACACTCCCCGCGTCGCACTGGTTACCGGTGGCTCCGGCGGCATCGGCAAGGCGGTAGTCGACAAGCTCGCCACCGAGGGCTTTGCGGTGGCCGTGCACTACGCGGGGAACCAGGCCAAGGCCGACGCGCTCGTCCAGGGCATCACCGCAGCCGGTGGCCGCGCTCTGGCAGTAGGCGGCGACGTTGCCGATGAAACCGCCATGAGCGCCTTGTTCGACCAGGTCGAGGCAGCCTTCGGAGGCATTGATGTCGTGGTGAATACTGCCGGCATCATGCGGTTGGGCCCCATTGCCGACTTCAACCTCGATGACTTCGACAAGATCATGCGCACCAATGTCCGCGGTACCTTCGTCGTCTCCCAGCAGGCAGCACGCCGGGTGCGCGAAGGCGGTGCCATCATCAATTTCTCCACTTCCGTGACCCGCACCCAGTTCCCGAACTATGGCGCCTATGTAGCCAGCAAGTCCGCAGTCGAAGGGTTGAGCATGATCCTGGCCCGCGAGCTGCGCGGGAAGAACATCACCGTGAACGCCGTAGCGCCCGGTCCAACCGCCACCGCGCTGTTCCTCGACGGCAAGAGCGAAGAAGTAATCGCCGGCCTGTCCAAAGCCGTTCCGCTCGAGCGCTTGGGCGACCCGGAAGACATTGCTGAATCCGTGGCCTTCCTCGCCGGCCCGGCCCGCTGGGTCAATGGCCAAACCATCTTCACCAATGGCGGACTGGCCTAGCAGGCAGCCACACGAAAGGGGGCAAACGCTCATGAGCGAACCCAAAGTCATTGTCATCACCGGGGCTTCCTCCGGATTTGGCAACCTCACGGCCCGTCGCCTGGCTCGCGCAGGCCACACGGTCTATGCGGGCATGCGAGCCATTACCGGGCGCAACGCCGACAAGGCCGCGCAGCTCGACCAGCTGGCGGCCTCCGAAGGCCTCAGCATCCAGGGCATCGAAATGGATGTCCAGGACCAGGCCTCCATCGATGCCGCGGTTGCGGACATCCATGGGCAGCGCCAGCGCATCGATGTACTGATCCACAATGCCGGGCATATGGTGCTGGGGCCGGCCGAGGCGTTCACCCCGGAACAGATTGCAGCCCAGTACGACGTGAACGTGGTCTCCACCCAGCGCGTCAACCGCGCCGTACTGCCCATCATGCGCGCACAGCGCAGCGGCCTGGTGATCTGGATCGGTTCAAGCTCCACCCGAGGCGGGCACCCGCCATTCCTCGCCCCGTACTTCGCGGCGAAGGCCGGCATGGACGCGCTCGCCGAAAGCTACGCAGCGGAACTGGCCAAGTTCGGCGTGGAAACCAGCATTGTCGTGCCTGGAGCCTACACCTCGGGTACGAACCACTTTGCCCACTCTGGTGCTCCCGATGATCACGCGCGTGCAAGCGAATACGACGAGCTGTATGGGCAGCTGCGTGAAAACATGGCTGGAAGCCTCGCCGCCATCTTCCCCGAAGGCCATGAGGCCGGGGAAGTGGCAGACGAGATCGCCAGCGTGATTGGCCTGCCGGATGGGCAGCGCCCCTTCCGTGTGCATGTCGATCCAAGCAAGGACGGCAGCGAAGTGGTGTCGGCGGTTTATGACCGCATCCGCGCCGAGTTCTATCGACGGATCGGCATCGAGGAGCTGCTGGGCGAAAACAGCTCGCTCTAGCGCCATCGCGCTGCGGCCTGTCCTCTGGGATCTGGAAGGCAGGCCGCGGCAATTCATATTTTCAGGCATGTATTACTTCGGAAAGGCAATGGCCATGGACAAGCTTCCAGCACCAATCCAGCAATTCATCGATTCCACCAATGCAGCTGATAGCACCAAGTTTGCTGATGCTTTTGCTGAAGACGCCGTACTCGATGACTGGGGCAGCAAGTACCGAGGAAAGGTGGCAATTCGTTCCTGGGACAGCACCGATAACATCGGGGTGCAGAGCAAATTCGAGCTCGTGGACTTTTTTGAAGAGCAAGCCAACGTCTTCAACGTGACGCTGTCAGTCAGCGGAAATGGGCACAACGGCACCGGTCCGATGCGATTCATCGTGGACGATGGCCTGATCCGCAAGCTTGAAATCCTGCCTGATTAGAACTTCGCCAAGGGGCAAAAATCCAGCTGGCTGGCACCGAAAGGTGCCAGCCAGCTTTTTAATTGCCCGGAACCTGTTGCCTTGCTGGCGACATCACCGGCCGCTGGCCTCAGGCGCTTTCCGCTTCTGGCGCCTTTCCGGCCATCCCGGGCGGTTGCTGTCTGGTTCCTGCGCGCAGCCGTTGAAGATTCTTTTGACTTTTCCCTGAAAATTACTTGTTAGAGCAATGAACAACTTGTACTATAAGTTATGAATCAAGTGCATCGACGCACAGCACATTCCTTGAAGGGCTACTTCCATGAACTACACTCCTGACGCGATTCGCCACGTCAAGTTCTCCACCGCACGTCTTCCGCTGGCTACTCCGATCTCCGACGCCAAGGTCTTCACCGGACGCCAGAAGCCAATGACCGAAGTTGCCTTCCTGTTTGCTGAAATCACCACCGAGCAGGGCCATGAAGGCCTGGGCTTCTCCTACTCGAAGCGCGGCGGCGGGCCCGCCCAGTTCGCCCACGTCAAGGAAATTGGCGAGACCATCATTGGCGAGGACCCCAATGACATCGCCAAGCTCTACACCAAGCTGCTCTGGGCCGGCGCCTCGGTGGGCCGCTCGGGTGTCGCCACCCAGGCCCTGGCCGCTATCGACAACGCCCTCTACGACCTGAAGTCCAAGCGTGCAGGCCTGCCGCTGGCCAAATTCCTCGGTGCCCACCGCGACTCGGTGCGCACCTACAACACTTCCGGCGGCTTCCTGAATGCCTCCATCGAAGAGGTCAAGGACCGCGCCACCCAGTCCATCGAAGAAGGCATCGGCGGCATCAAGATCAAGGTCGGCCTGCCGGACTCCAAGGAAGACCTGCGCCGTGTCGCCGCCGTGCGCGAGCACATTGGCCCGGATGTGCCGCTGATGGTTGACGCAAACCAGCAGTGGGACCGCGCCACCGCGCTGCGCATGGGCCGCCGCCTTGAGGAATTCGACCTGGTCTGGATCGAAGAGCCGCTGGATGCCTACGACGCCGAGGGCCACGCGCAGCTGGCCGCCGCACTGGACACTCCGATCGCCACCGGTGAAATGCTGGCCTCCGTGGCCGAGCACGAGCGGTTGATCGAAGCCCGCGCCTGCGACATCATCCAGCCTGACGCACCGCGCGTTGGTGGCATCACCCAGTTCATGCGCCTGGCCACCCTGGCTGACCAGGCCGGCCTGGACCTGGCACCGCACTTCGCCATGGAAATCCACCTGCACCTGGCCGCCACCTACCCGCGCGAGCCATGGGTTGAGCACTTCGACTGGCTGGACCCGCTGTTCAACGAGCGCCTGGAGACCCAGGGCGGCCGCATGCTGCTGCCTAACCGTCCGGGACTTGGCTTCTCCCTCAGCGACCAGGCCCGCGCCTGGACCACCGAAACCGTGGAGTTCGGCAAGGCATAAGCCCTGCCCGCATCCCCTTTTTCCCCAGGGAAGGAGCAAGCGCGGAAGCAACCTGCACCACGGATGCTTCCGCGCTTATTCTTATAGCTATGCAAAAAAGTAAGACGAACCGGACCGCGACCCTGGTCGAGTTCCTTCGCGAGCTGATCAGCACCGGACAGATCGCGCCCGGGGACAAGCTGCCCAGCGAAAATACGCTGATTGCCGAGCATGGCGTGTCGCGCACCGTGGTGCGCGAGGCCATCATGCGCCTGCAGGCCGAAGGGCTGATCCACACCCGCCGCGGTTCGGGAAGCTTTGCCCTGACCCCTCCGAGGGATGAAGCGGATGCGTCCGCCGGCAAGGTGCCCCGGACCCTGGAGGAACGCCGGCAGCTTTTGGAATTCCGCATGGGCTTTGAATCCCAGGCCGCCTCCGCCGCGGCCCGCCACCTGCCCCAGGGCGCGCTGGCCGACATGGATTTTGCGCTCGCGGCCTTCCGCGCCTCGGGCGGCAACGCCTCGCAGACCATGAGCTGCGACTACGAGTTCCACCTTGCCATTGCCCGCGCATCGTCCAACCCCTATCTTGTCCAGGCCATCGAGACTTTCGGCCCGGCCATGATCACCATGCCGCGCCAGCGTTTTGACGAGCCCGAAGGCCAGCTCACTCCGCGCCTGCGGCAGGTCGCCGAGGAGCATGAGTCCATCCGGGAGGCCATAGCCGCAGGCGACCAGCTGCTGGCTGCTTCGTGCATGCGCCTGCACTTGGCCAATTCCATCAAGCGACTCGAGCGGGAATCGGGAATCAGCCACAAGTCCTTCGGCTAGCATCCGCCGCCGTGCCTTTCAGGAGATAACAGCCATGGCTTCCACCCATGTCCCACGCCGCGTCGACGTGCTGGTCATCGGTGCCGGCATTATCGGCTCCACCACTTCTTCGCTGCTGGCCGAGCTCGAGCCGCAGTGGGATATCTTGGTGGTTGAGGCACTGGGCGCGGCAGGCCTGGAGAGCTCCCACGGCTGGAACAACGCCGGCACCGGCCATGCCGGGCTGTGCGAATTCAATTACACGCCGGCCGCCGCCGACGGCTCGGTGGACCCCGCCGCTGCCTTGCGCATCCACGAGCAATTCCTGGTATCGGCCCAGTACTGGGCCCGGCTGGCCGCCGATGGCCAGCTGGGGGAGCCCGAGGGCTTCATTCGCAGCGTGGACCACAACTCCTATGCGCATACCGCCGACTGGGCCTCCTACCTGGAAGCCAGGTACCGGGCCTTGAGTGCCCATCCATTGTTCGAGCACATGGAATTCAGCCGCGATCCGGAAACGCTGAAACGGTGGCTTCCGGCGATGTTTGAACAGCGCACCGATTTCAGCAGCATTGCGGCAACGCGCAGCACCCTGGGCACCGACGTGGACTATGGCACGCTCAGCCGGAGATTGCTGGATCACGCCCGGGCACAAGGGGCCGCGGTGCAGCTGGGCACTTCGGTGCGCAGGCTGCAGCACACCGCGGCCGGCCGCTGGAGGGCGGAATTGTCCACGGGCGAAACGCTGGACGCCGGTTTCGTGTTCACCGCTGCCGGCGGCGGCACCCTCCCCTTGCTGCAGCAGGCCGGCATTGCCGAAACCCGGAACATGGGCGGCTTCCCGATCAGCGGCCAATTCCTGCGCACCGCCAATCCGCGATTGGTGGCACGCCACCGGGCCAA
>Ga0308169_10001683_pt1 | contig 24952 bp, 21 predicted proteins | sample PhyBR1_2_FD_202139 | JGI IMG/M metagenome (GOLD analysis project Ga0308169, IMG submission 202139) | Phyllosphere microbial communities from UC Gill Tract Community Farm, Albany, California, United States - DLSLSB.R1 | ecosystem: Host-associated > Plants > Phyllosphere > Unclassified | place...
ACGCACCCGATGAGGAGACCGCCGGGACCACCGTGACGCAGCGCGCCGGCCGTGCCGAGGAAGAGACCAGTACCGATAACGCCGCCGATGGAGACTGCGACGAGGGCGAGCAGAGAGAGTCAGTCGCCGCTCTGCGAACTCGGCCGAGGCGCTCGGGCCTCGCGCTCGACGGGCCAGGAAGAGGTCGTCGGGCGAGCAAGAGGTCGACGCACTCATCTGGACATGACGGCCCTTGAGACTGTGTGCGGCACGAGCAGGAGGGAGAGCGACAGAGGGTCAGCGAGGCGAGCGTGGGGGCGACGAGAGGGGGAGGAGCGGGGCACGCACCCGCGGTGAAGCTCCTGGGCGCCGTTGGTCTCGTTGGTGAAGAGGACCGTCTGCTGGCCCTGCTTCTCGACGTCCGTCTTGGAGTAGGTCTCCTCGAGGTGCGACATCGTAGGCGAGAGGCGAAGAGGTGGCTCGATCGGGGTGAGGACGAGGTCGAAGGGGGAAGAGGTGGCTCTCTGCGAGCGAGAGGGAGGGGTGACGACGCCGGCGGTCGAGAGGAGAAAGACGACGGGGCCGATGAGGAGACGGTGTCGAGCGGATAGGGAGAGGAAGAGGAGAGAGAGCGAGGCGTGAGGCGAGCAAGCGCGGAGCCGGCCTCACTTCGCACGGGGTTTTGATACGGCCGTTCCTGGAACTTTTGCCGCGATCGCGTACGCGGAGAGCGACCCAAAGTTAGAGAAAAGCGGGGTGGGGGAAGAGGCCTAGGCGAGGCCCGACCACAAACCGATCATCCTCTCCTTGTTGGCGGTGGCGGCGCCGCCGCCCGTCTTTTTTGCGTGCGCTGAGGGGCAAGAAGCCGTCCTTTCGGCACGGAGGAAGAGAGAGGGTCCGAGCGGGTCGACCTTCTCAAGTCCGCCGTCCTCTATCTCGAGTGCGGAGTGGCCCTTTCTCTCCAGCCACATGCGCGGCAAACCGTCGGTCGTCCGGTTCCGATTGCAATCGCCGCCCTCGGGCGGTCGGGCGAGGGCCGCGAGGCAGAGAGTCGGCTGGAGGCCCGAGAGCAGGGCCGTGGGGAATCGCAAAGCACGAAGGTTGCCAGCCTTTGCCGAGGGTCGCGTGAGAGCCCCGGCCCCAGGAGGCGCATACGCGCCACTTTGTCCGCTGCGCTCGAGAGGATATCTGCCTCCGCCTGCTTCAGGAGACTCGTCGAGAAGGAGCAACGGCGAGCCGTGCGCCCGCTCACACGCCTTTTCGTGCGCGGTACAAAGATTGCTCCTGTCTGCCCCGCAGAACGTACCCTCCGCGCTTTGCGACAAGCCGAGCGTCGCGCTGGAGGTTCGTTCGGGCTGCGGGCAACCGCAAGTTCGCGCGCTCGCCGGTCCCCGACGCTCTCGAGCCTGCTCGGATCCGTCGAGAGCTCCTGTTGCGAGCCAGCGCGAGGCGGTTGTGCGCACACAGCGCAGCCGCAGCGATTGCGACGCCGTTTCGAAGAATGCGGAGGCGAGACGGCAAGCCGACTGCGTCGTCCCTCGCACCGATAGCTCGACACCCCTCCCTACGCTTGACTTCCTCCGCGTGTGGGCCGGTGCGTGACTCGTTTTACCGTCGCTGCTGTCCTGCTCTCGCTTTCAGCGCTTCCCGAGCGACGAGCGCACGAGCCGCTCTTGCACGACGACCTCCTCAAGTTGGAGCTCCTCGAGCTGACGCCTTCTCTCCTCGTCTCGCAGTCCTCATCCAGGCCTCGTTCTCGTTCCTCGGCACTGAGATTGTCACCAGTGCAGCCGGCGAGACCAAGGACCCGCGCAAGACGCTCCTGAGGGTGCGTCTGTCCTCGACTGCCTGGTTCGACTCGTCCTCGAGGATGGACCCTAACCTCTTGCGCATCACATCAAACAGGCGATTAAGAAAGTCTCGTCCGCATCCTCGTGCATACCTCTCACAGCCTGCCGCACCGAGCATTTGGCAAGCGAGAGAGAGCCTCGGTCCTTCTGTCGAGCTGTCGACCGACATTCCGGTCCACCTACGCAGGACCGAGATGCTTGGCACGCCGAAGCTGATACGAGTCACGTAGCTATGCGTGCGAAGCAAAGTCAAGGTGTAGCTGGGCCGCAAAGAAGCGCTAAGCGACGGCCGACCTGCAGCCGCACGCTCGGACCTCGCTGCTCGCCGAAGCTTGCTGTCGCTCTCGTGCGCGCGTCGGCGAGAGAGAAAACATTGCAGATTCGAGGGGTACTGATCAGGCGAGGAGAGAGAGAAAAGGGAGAGCCATCAAGCTGGGTACAACCGAGGAAGCAGGTCGTGGGAAGGGGAAGAGGGAGGACCGACGGCGACGGTGCACGAGCCCGCTCAGTGCTCGACCGCACGCTGCCCATCGAGGTTGACCCGGCCCTGGACCGAGTCGTGCTGGCCCTCGCTCGCAAAGCGCGCCATCGTGTCCTGCTTGGCGTTGGCGGCCGCGTGCTGCTTGGCCTCGCTCGCCTGCACCGAGTTGGCGTCGGCCGGGACGCGGAACATGGCGCGCGGGTCCGGGTGGTCCTTGCGCGACGCCCAGAAGTCGGGCTGGTACGACATGAACTGCGAGGAGGAAGATACGAGGGCGACGAGGGGCGCAGGCGGCGGAAAGAGGTCGGGCGGGAGGGGAGGGGGAGGGGAGCGAGGGTACGTCAGCTCGACGCACGCAGGAAGACCAGGACGTGCTGATGAGCGTCTCAGCCCAGCCAGAGCGCGAGAGCGAGCCGTGCGAGCTGCCCCGAGAGCACGAGCGAGGCGAAAGGGAAGCGCACCTTGGTGTTCTGACCCTGCTGGACGTCGTTCCACGGCTCGGGGCGACCCTTCTTGTTGATCGAGACGTCGGGCTGTGTATGCGACGAGAGGCAGTGTCAGCTCGGTGCTGCGCGAGCTCGCCGTCACGAGGGAGAGCTTTGCCGAGCACGGCAACCGGCTCGAGGTGGGGGTGGGGAAGGACAAGGGCGAAGCGAGGAGGAAGAGAGAGGACGACGCACCGACTTGCGCAGGTAGTGCGTACTCACGGCGAGCGCAGCGATGACCCCACCGCCGACGGCGACGCTGCGAGCGAGGTGTGTGAGGCGTCAGCGTGGGGGACAAGGAGGCGCGTGTGCGGGGACGAGCGGACGCGAGAGGCTGCAGGGCCGGTTCACGGCGCAGGAGACGGGCGAGGCTGGCCATGATGATGCTGAGGGTAGTGCGATGAGGCTGGACTGGTGCTTGGAGCTCGAGCGGCGGTGTCGAGACGAGGCGAGGTGGCGGAAGGAGGGAGAGAGGCGCGAGGAGGCGCCGCCTCCGCTCAGAGCCTCGCGCGCCAGGGCAACCCGGTCCGGCTCTCGTGCGAGCGACGCTAGGCTTGACCGACGCGCTGCAGAGCAATTCAAGTAGGCGAGTCCTCCGCCCGTAGCTCGGCAGCGAGTCTGCGCGGCGGCTCTCCCTTCCTCGTGCTCGCCGAGCGTGTCGGCGGCTCGGCTACCTGAGCTCAGCTCTCTGCATCCTCTGACAGCAGTGCAAGCGTCTCTAAGTCGCCGCACGAGGGGTCGCTGGGCCATCCGCCGCCGCGCCCGGATTAGAGGGAGGCGAAGGAGCTCTCGACTCGCGGCTGTTCGACAGCTCTCTCGACATGGACTGATTGCCCGGCACTGCTCGCTGCTCAGAAGAAGCCGAGAAGAGGCTATAGATACTTTGCACAGGTTGGGCGAGCGAGAGAGCGCGTGAGCGGCGACCTCAGCCCGCCTGGCCTCGCACGGCCCTCCGCCGCTCCTCGAACAGCTCGACCGCTCCTCGCACAGTCGCGCAGCTCGTCGCACAGCTCGAGCCCATCTACTGCGCACTCTGCTCGGCCTCGTGAAAGTCGTACGGCAGCCACTTGCCCGTGAGCGTGATCTGGACGTTGTCGGCGCCGTTCTTCTCGACCTTGTCGACCTTGGCGCTGAAGTTGATGGCGCTCATGATGCCGTCACCGAAGCGCTCGTGAATGACCGACTTGATGGCGTAGCCGTACACGCTGATGATCTCGTACAGGCGGTACAGGGTCGGGTCGGCGGGAGCCTGCCCCGCCGGGATGAGGCCGCCGCGCTCGGGGAAGTAGTGCTTGTGCCAGTGCTTGAGCAGGGGCTGGTAGATGAGGTGCGAGTTGACGCCGTACAGAGGTCGAGATTGATCGTCGAGACGGCGAGGGAGGAGGAAGTGCGAGGGGAGGAGGGGAAGAGGAGGGAGAGGAGGCAGCGTCAGCGGTCGCACAGCTTGGACAGCACGAGTATGGACGCACCCCCTCCTGCAGACCGAGCGCCTTGCCGAGCTTCCTGACCTCGTCCTCGGTCGGCTTGGCCTGCGAGGCAGCAGAGAGAGAGGTCAGCGAGGCTCGCAGCGAGAAGCGGACGCGCGCCGTCGAGCGAGGAGGGAAGATTACCTGGCCGTAGAACAGAGCAGCGACCCACACCTCGTCTCGGCCGACCTTCTGCGCGATCTGCTCGAACGAAAGGCCTGCGTGGGAGTAGGAGAACGTCAGCTTCGGAGGTCGAGCGGGTGCGGCGAGGGGCGGGCCCGCAGCGTGCACACGGGTGCACAGATGGAGGGAGACGCCATGTGCACGCACCCTTGACGGCCTTGGCCTCGAACAAGCTCTGCAACGAGGCGAGAAGATGAGCGAGCAGCTCGATGACGACGGAGGTCCAGGACGGGGGAGGAGCGGCGCACCTGGTGGGCCGGGGCGAGAGACTGGACGACGCTCATCTTGTACTTGTTGCGGTATTAGTCGATGGTGCAGCTGAGTTGCGCGAGCGACGGCGAGAGCGAGCAAGCTGCGAGGTGGAGGTGGGGGCCAGGCCGGCGCCGACAGTCGACCCCACCTCCGCGAGCGGGCGACACAGAGGGGATGATCGATGCACAGCGCAAGCTGGCAACAGCTCTATGCTTGCTCGACAAGGAGAGGGCCGCGGCGAGGAACGTGCGCATGCCGACGAGCTACCTTACCTCGCAGCTGGTGCTCTCGACGACGACAGCTCACTCCGCATCGTGGACGAAGAGAACAGCTGCACTGCACGACGTCCTTCCACACAAGCACATCGACGACCGCAAGCCGACCCGGGGAGAACTCACCTCCCGACGACCTCGCTCCTCCTCTTCGCCGCCGCCCTCGCCCTCTCCCCCCTCGGCTCGCGCTCCCTCTCGGCGCGGTCCTGCCCCTGCGCTCGCTCCTCTTCCCCCTCAAGCTCGAAGCCGCTGCCATACCCGGCGCGCTCCAAGCTCCCGACGACCGCGCCGCCCGCCGCGCTCGGGTCGGCGAGGCGCCGTCGCACCCTGCGCGAGTACGTCGCGGCGTCCGAGCGGTACCGGTCGTACAGGCCCGACGAGGTCGAGCTGTCGCGGGCCGAGGTGTCGAACGCGTGCGGGTTGATGGCGCGCGAGAGCGGGATGCGGGTGCGGATGGCGTGCGAGCGCGAGAGGGTCGAGCCGGATGCCGAGGAGGACGGCGAAGCGGCGGCGCCGGCTGTAGGGTCGTTGACGGTAGTCGAGGCGGTCGAGAGACGGTCGGTGTTGAGCACGCTGCGGGCGGGAAGGAAGCGCGCAAGGTCAGCACGAGGTTCGAGCGTAGAGGTCGAGACGGTGCGGCACGACGAGAGGGACGCACCCAGCATTGCCGCCCTCGCCCCAGGCTCCACTCGCCGTGCGCTTGCGCGCGTGCTTGGCGATGGCGTTGTCGAGCCACCACGTCTCGCCCTCCGGGTCGATCCAGTCGCCCGGCTCGCCGACGAGGCCGTCCTGGAAGTCGCGCTGCGCCGACGGGATCGCCTTCCACCGCATGCGCTCGCCGTCGCGCGGCGGCCGCTCCCTCAGACGGCGAGGCGTCGGGCCGTCGGGCCGCCCCGCAGCCCAACCGCCGCCGCCGGCGGCCGCCTCGTCCGGCGCACGGTCCCGCGCGCCGGTCTCGTCCTCGTCCTCGCTCTCGCCGCCCTCGCCGCTCCTCGAGCGCTCGCGCTCCTCGACGTCGCGCTCATCGGCCGGCGCGCGCCCGACGAGGCGGGCGAGCGACGTGACCGAGTCGAGGCGGTAGTGGAAGAGGAGGCCGTCGACGACGCCGCCGCCGGTGACGCCGCCTGCCGAGAGGACGAGCGGCTGAGGTGGGTACGCCGACGTGACGGCCGAGGCGTACGAGGTGTAGGTCGGGCGCGAGATCGAGCAGGTAACGCAGGGTCGGAGGAGGCGGTACCCGAGGTGGTTGCCGCTGCGAGCGAGGAGACGGGGGCTGCGTCAGCTCATGGAGGCTCACAGAGCCGAAAGCAGCGAGCGAGAAGGGGGGAGGAGGACGCACCACCTCTTGCACCCGACGTCGCGCGTCAAGCAACCCTTGCACCCCCTCCACCCGCGCTTGCCGATCCGCTCGCCGCCCGACTCGCCCTCGTCGCCGCCAAAGTCGGCGACCTTGTCGGCGCACGGCGGCAGGTCGCTGCTCGCCGCCGGCTCCTCGCGCCCCTGGTCCTCGAAAACCTTGCCCGGCACGCCGTCGACGAGCGCTCGCGCACAGACGAGCGCGCCGCACCCCTCGGCGCGCGCTCGGCCCTTGCCCTTGCCCGCCGCACCGCGCGAGGTCGACGTCGATGCAGGCGCCGAAGCCGAGGCGGAAGTCGAAGCCGAGGTCGAGGCGAAGGCGCCGTCGTCGGCCCACGAGAAGCCGGCGGGGAGGCCCTCGGCGCCCGAGCCGCCGCAGTACAGGAGCGCGACGGGCTTCTTGCTGCGCAGCGCGGCGCCCATCATGGCGTTGGTCTCCTCGCGCGTCCTGCGCCTCGGGCTCGCGCGGGCTGCGGCGCTCGGGCCCTGGGGGGCGAGACCCTCGGGTGGCGGCGGCGAGGAGGACGGCGGCGGGCGCACGACAGGTCGGTGGCGCCCGACGAGCGCAGGCTGACCTTCTCCATCGCGGCGCGCGGCGGCACCACGACGGTCGGCGGCGCGCGAGGCCGCCATGGCCTCGGCCTCGAGCTGCTCCCACTCGCGGTCGCCGTCGTCCCGGTCCGAGTCCTCGTCGGACGAGTCGACGACGCGGCGCCGGGGACGACGTTCGCCGTCATCGGCCCCGGCGCTGACTGGGGCGCGAGCGCCGACCGACTCGAGCCAGGTGGCGTACTCGTCCGAGGACGAGGTCGACGAGTCCGAGTCGGAGGCGCTGTCGTCGAAGGGAAGGCGGCGGACAGGAGGATTGGCGGGGCTGTAGGTTGTGGGGAGGGGGCGGACGAGGCGGCCGCCGCGAGGGAGGGCGCGACTGCGCGGGATCGACTGCGGCTCGTTCTGCGAGCAGGAGAGAAAGAGAGAGAGAGAGACAGAGGGAGAGTCAGCACGTCGAGCGTAGGACGACACGCCGACTCGCTCGTAGAGGAAGGGGTGGACGCACACGCCAGAGGGACGAGGCGAACGCCGAGTCGATGCGCTCGCCGAGCGTGCGGTGCGCCTCGAGCTGCGCCGTCGCCGCCGCAAAGTTCCTCTCGGACGCCTCGAGCTGACGCTGCGCAGCCTCGCGCTCGGCGTGGAGCGCCTCGATGGCGAGCTCGGTCGGCGTGCGGGCCGTCGAGTCGGTGCGCCGGCCCTGCTCGACAGCTGCGCCGGGTCGCCCGCCCTGCTCGGCGGCCCCGACCGCCGCCATCAGCGACGGCGACGAGGAGACGAACGGCACGCCCGCTGCTGCTGCGCCGGAGGCGATGTGCGCCTCGCGCGCGGCGCGCAGCTCCTCGGGCGACACCTCGGGGTAGGCGGCCGTCGCCGCGCCGAGCTGGACCCAGCCCGTGTCGCCGACGACCTCGTCCTCGGCGCCGTCGCGAGCCGCTGCTGGGTCGGCGAAGATGGAGCGGCCGCGGTAGAAGCGGCGGCGGGTGCGGGACGCGTCGCCTGCGCGGAGAGACGAGACGAGGAGGGCTTGCTCGTCGTCGTCCTCGTCGGCGGCGGCGGCGGCGGCGCGCTCCTCGTCGGCCGGCGAAAAGTCGGGCTCGGGAGGAGACAGGGCGGCACGGCGCACGCGCGAGTTGCTGACGGTGGTCCGGAGGCGGCCGGCGGCGTCGTAGTAGAGGTCCGGGGCGAGGTGGGCCGGGTCGGCGGGCTGGACGGGGAGAGGGGGAGACCCGGCAGCGGCGGTACCGGCCGAAGCGAGTTGGCGAAGGAGGGAGCGCGGCTGGTCGGCCATGACGAGCGCGTCGTGGTAAGGAGGCGGCGGCGAGGCGGCGACGACGCGAAGGGTGGGGGCGATCGGGGCTGCGGCTGCCTCGCTGTCGACGGGCGGGGTGGGCGACTCGCGAGGGGACAGGAGGACGATCTCCCTGCGTCGATGCCCCTCGCGGTCGTCGAGTGCGGCGTTGTTTGAGGAGGACGGCTCGGCGACCGGCGGACGAGGAGAGGGGGAGCGGGAGGGCGCGTCGGCCATGACCGGGGTGCGCGGCCTGGCGCAGGGCGTGTCGAGACTCTAGCTGGAGGTCCTGGCGGCTAGGACGGGTCCACTGAGGGTCGAGGTGCGAGCAGGGAGCCAAGGAGAGATGACAATCGCTCGACTCGTGTTGGCGAGGCCCTCAGCCCCCCTCGCTCGCTCGACTGGTGAGCCGATGGAACGAGGCTACTGAAGAGTAGATGCTGGGAGCACTTGGCCCAAGAACGAGCCCTCTAGAGCGAGTTGACGCGAGCGGGGTGCGCCTCTCCTCTCCACCTCGCAACGGCCGCCGCTCGGCTCGTGCTCCTCCTCCCCACCTCGCTTGCTCGACTCGCCGACCAGCTCATCCGACTCGAGCACGGCCACGACCTCTCGTCTCGCCGACCCGCGCTCGCCGCCGCGCGGTCTCCCTCCCTCGCCGCCGCCCCTCGTCAATGGCCGCCATCGGCTCGGCTATCCTCGCAGCCCACAGGGCAAAGGGCAACCAGGACGTCGCCCAGCTCTTCACCAGGAAGGAGCTCGTCGGCAAGGGCGCGTACGGCGGCGTCTACAAGGGCATCCACAACGACACGGGCACCGTCGTCGCCCTCAAGGTCATCGACCTCGACACGCCCGACGACGACATCTCCGAGATCCAGCGCGAGGTCGCCCTCCTCTCCGAGCTCCGCGATGCCGCCCGCTACAACATCACCCTCTACCACGGCTCGTACCTCCACGGCCACGAGCTCTGGATCGCCATGGACTTTGCCAGCGGCGGCAGCATCCGCACCCTCGTGCGTCCCGCCCCTCCTTCTCCTGCGACTTGTCGACGGCCCTGAAGCTGAACCTGCACCCTCCCGCGCGCGCGCAGATGAAGAGCGGCCCGATCGAGGAGAAGTACGCCGCCCTCATCATCCGCGAGGTCCTCGTCGCCCTCAGCTTCCTTCACCGTCAAGGCATCATTCATCGAGACGTCAAGGGTGCGTCCCAGCCCTCTCTCGTGATCCCCGAGGAGGAGGACGAGCAGCTGACCAACCTCTCGGTCCTTGCTCCGCCGCAGCCGCCAACGTCCTCCTCACCCAGACGGGCAAGATCCTCCTGTGCGACTTTGGCGTCGCCGCGCACCTCCAGACCAACTCGAAGCGCTCGACCTTCACGGGCACGCCCCTGTGGATGGCCCCCGAGGTCATCACGGACGGCAAGCTGTACGACACGCAGGCCGACGTGTGGTCGCTCGGCATCACGCTCTACGAGATCGCGACGGGCAACCCGCCGCACTTTGGCATGGAGCCCCTCCGCGCGTGCGCCCTCATCCCGACCATGTCGCCGCCAAGACTCGAGGGCGGCACGTGGAGCAACGGCATGCGCGAGTTCCTCGCGAGCTGCCTCGAGATCGACCCGAGCGAGGTGCGTCCTCTCGCCTCACCCTCTCCCCTCACCAAGCTCGCTCGCGCACTGCATCAGTAGCTGATGCCGCTGCCCACCACCTTGCAGCGCCCGACCGCCGACGAGCTGTCCAAGAGCAAGTGGATCCGCTCGGCGTCGAAGCTCTCGATGGTCATCCTGCGCGAGCTCATCGTGCGCTACGTCTCATGGATTCAGTCGGGCGGTCAGCGGCACTCGATCGTCGGCCTCGACGGCGCCGACGAGGTCCTGCAGCGCGAGGACACGTTCGAGCTCGCCGAGGACCGCTGGGACTTTGACGTCGGCGGCGGCCAGACGGGCGAGGCCGACGACGGCGATTTCGGGACCGGGCTCGGCCGGATCGAGCCGCTCGGGGACGAGCCGGCGAGGGCCGCCGTCGTGCCCAAGACGCTCGACGAGCTGGCGGCGCAAGGTCACGCTCGCCCCCCCAAAGGTGCGTCCCTCCTCTTCTCTCCTCGGCAGTCGTCCCTGTCGCGCTCACGCTGACTCCCATACCTCGCTCGCAGTCCAACCTCCGCCGCGCAGCAACCACCCGCTCCTGCGCCTCTTCGACGAGGAGTCGAACCCCTACACCCAGGCGCAGCCGCCGACCACCATCTCGCTCCCGACCGGCCTCTCGTCGCTAAACACGGTCAAGCCGACCATCTCGATCCCCTCGTTCGACGAGATCGACGACATGGCCTCGTCGACGGCCGACCCGTCGCCCTTTGCGTCGTCGTTCGGCGGCGCGTCGTCGTCGAACGGGTTCGGGTTCGGCGGCGCGTCGTCGGCCTCGGGCGGCGGGTACGGCGGGTACGGCGGCGCAGGAGGCGGCGGCGCCTTCAGCGACTATGCCGGCGGCGGCGCGTTCGGGTTCGGCGCGGCGTCGGGGCTCGGCCTCGCAGACGACCTCATGTCGCCCGCGGCGACCGTGCGCGGCAACCCGTTCGCGTGGCAGGCGCCGAGGTTCGGCGGCGCCACATCGTCGTCGTCCCAGAGCAACGGCGCGTCGCCCTGGGCGCCGTCCAGCCCTCGGGTCGGGCGCAGCGACACGCCCGACTCGGGCCTGTGGGGCGGCGGGTCGGGCTCTGGAGGAGGGACGCACACGCGCAACTCGAGCTCGACGCCGACCGAGGCGCACTTCCCCTCGATCGACCTCGCGCCCTTGCCCCTCCCCTCGTCGTCGTCGTCGTCCGCCTTCGCCACCGCCGTGTCGGCGCCGCACGTCACGAGCTCGCCCTCCTTACCCTCCCTCACAACGCCCTCCTCCCTCGCCTCGACCGACCAGACGCACCTCAACCGCCCCTTCGGCGCACCGTCCTCGGCATCGTCATCGAGCACCGTCGCCGTCTCGCCCGCCGCACGCCGTCGAGCCGACACGGCGCCGAGCTCTCGGCCCGGCGAGCCCGGCGCGTACCCTCCCCTCGGCATGGGCATCCCCCGCCCGGGCGCGACGGCAGCCCCTCTTGCACCCTCAGCATCGGCGGGAGGGTACCCGCCGCTCGGGCCAGGCCTGCCGCGCCGGCTCGACAGCGTCGCCCCCGCCCCTGGGTTCGCGCCCGCGCCGGTGCCCGCGCCCGCGCCGATGGGCACCGGCATGGGCCAGTTCGGCCCGTCGACGAGCTGGGACCTCGGCCCGCCCGGGACGAGCTCTGGGCATGCGCGCGGCGGAAGTGCGTCGTCCTCGGCGGGCGTCGGCGTCGGCGACGGCGGGTCGAACCGGCCGTTCGGCTTCGGCGGCGCCGTCGCGACGAGGGACCTGAACCGGCCGTTCGGGCTTGGTGCGTCGGCGGGAGCGGCGGGAGGGAGGGAGCGAGGGTGGAGCAACGCGACGGAAGGAGGAGGGTGGGGCCTGCGGGCTCGGGCGGGCAGCGAGGCTGGCAACAAGAGGGCGGCGCTCAAGGTGCGTCTCGTTCTTGTCACTCTCCTTCGCTCGGCAACTCGAAGTGCGACGGAAGCTGATCATTAAGCTCTTGCCCTGCAGATTACGACGGCGCAGGGCGCACCTCTGCCCTTCGGCGCGGCGTCGCTCGCCTCGCCGGCGACGATGGTCCCGCAGACGCCGCTCAGCGCACAGCCGCACAACGCCTACCCGACGTCGCCGCACCACAACCGCAAGGTGTCGCACAGCCGCAAGCCGTCGAGCTCGTCGAGCGCCGTCCCGTACGGCTTCTTCCCCGTCACCACTGCCTCGCCGCCCTCGTTCGCCCCGCCGCCGACAGCGTCTGCGTCGTCGTCCTTCTCGGCGTCCACGTCGGGCCAGATGCAGCGCGGCGACTCGCAGACGTCGCCTCGCACGGTCCCCGGCTTCGCGCCGCCGCCCGGCAACGGCCACCGCCCTCGGCTCTCGCACAGCCAGACGACGCCCGCCCAGCTGCCGTTCGCCGCAGGCGGCTATGCTGCACCGACTGCGCGGCACCTGCGCACCTACTCGTCGACGAGCAGCCTCCTCGGCGAGGACGCCCACACGCCGCTCGCCGCACCGTCCCTCCCCGCGCTCGCCGAGCTCCCCACGCCGTCGGCGACGCCCGCGCCACTTCCTTCCGCGCTCGTCACTGCACCGGGCCAGCGCGGGAGTGCCATCGGGTACCCTTTCCCGCCCGTCGGCGACCTCGCCGTGCCGGGCGCGAGCGCAGGTCCGAGCGCGAGCGCGAGCGTCCGCTCGGCGTCGTCCTCCGCCGCGCACACGCCTGCGACGGCGCCTGTGCCTCCCCATGCGCATGTTCTCGGCCTCCCCCTCCCACGGGTCGAGCCACTCGACTACGCCGCACTGTCGCAGGGCGACGGCGCGGCGGCCGCGCGCGAGCTCGAGCGGCAGGTGGCGCAGCTCGCGCAGTGGCTCGGCCTCGTCGGCGAGGGTCTTGGGCGAGTCCTTGACGGAGATATCGGCGACTTGGGCTTCGAGCTGGGCTCGGAGGAGGCGTCGGCGGCGGCGGCTGAGGCTGGGGAGGGAAGGAGAGCTGTCGAGGTGTAGACGCTGTCAGCCTCGACATTTTTATCTTTCCGCTCGTGCGACGTGTGCGACAAAGAGCCGTCGCGACCGTGAGATTCTAGGGCGCCGCCCGACTGGACGGCTCGAGAGCGAGCACGTGAATTTGAGAAGGTCGTCGTCCGACCTTCTGCAGCGTCGCAAACGAGCTGCACAGGCTCTCTCGACAGCCAGTACCTAGCTTCGAGCACGCACAGCTGATATGTACAAGTTTGAAAAAGAAAATGGCCTGTAGCAAGCGAGCGAGCACAGCCGGTCGAGCCTAGGTTGGACGATGAGCAGCCTGTTGCAGGGCATCTTAGCGGCCGAACAGGCGTAAAAGTCGAGTCGTAAGCCCTTTATCCTGCATCGGGAGCGAGAAGTGAGAAAGCGAGGCGAGACGCTCAGGCCTGTCGAGGAGGAGGTCCGACCGCAGCGACGAAGGCCAAGACGCCGCATCTCTACAGTCTCAAGTTGCAGGCCTCGCCAGCGGCTCGTGCACGTTGGTCAAACGAGTAGGAATGGCTCGAGGTAATACCGCAGCTGCAGCGCATCGGCGGGTTCGACGTCGAGCAGGTAGGCTCGCTCGCCGTCTCGGGGTCGTCCCTCCTCGCAGCTTTGTCAGGGTGCATAAGAACCGTGCTAGCTCTGCGATCGTAGAGCGTTCTCGCTCGCGCCGATGCCCTAGCGGACCTCGCAGCGAAGCCGGTACGCGATGTCAAGCTCGAGGTCAACGACGCGCACAGGCCCCCTATGACGAAACTGCTCTCGCTCGGCTCGGCACATGGCTTGCTCTCGCTCTCTCGCAGGCGCAGCTCGCTCGTTCAAAAGACTTACGATGGTGAATGGCTGTATGTACTTGGTGCTGCTGGAGAGCTTCGGGCTACAAAAATGACAAAAGGGCGAAGCGACGAGAGATTAGGGCGAGGGCATATTAGACGAGGAGGAGCAGGGCGGGTCGCGCGTGGGTCGCAGCGGGAGGAGGAGGGGAGGAGCGGGACCGGGCCCGAGGCGCAAGCACTTAGGCGCGCTTCCACCAGTGACCGTTGGCGCCCGAGGTGGTCGTGCCCATGGGCTCGACGGCCGACGTCTCGTTGTAGGCGCCGACCGGGGCGGCGTACTGCGAGGTGCTGTACGTGTTGTCCTGGACGAGGGGACCGGTCGAGCCGACGTCGGTCGGCGCGCCCGACGACGCGTAGTAGTCGGTGACGACCGGCTCCTGCTGGTGGGTCGAGCGCATGGCCGGGACGGTCGAGAACTCCTGGTCGCGAGCCTTGCGCGAGCGGCGCGAGCGCGTGAAGCAGACGGTGAGGGCCGCGATGAGCTGCGCGCCGGCGGCGGCAACGACGAGCCAGATCATGCTCGACAGGCCGAGGTTCGAGTTGGGGACGTTGTCGTTGATGCGGTTGCGCGCCGTGATGAAGAAGCCGAGGGCGAGCTGCGCGCAGGTGAGATTGCCGTCAGCAGCAGCTCGGCGCGGTAGAGCGCAGCACCTGAGAGGAGGAAAGGGACGCACACCGAGGAAGACGAGGGTTGCGAGGAGCGCGATGAGGGACGCGATCGAGGCGAGGATGCCCATGACGAGGTGGGTGCTCAGGGCGAAGAGGAGGGCGATGAAGGTGAGGCCGGCGGCGATAGGCGCGAGGATGAGCGTCTTGGAGAGGACCTGCATGATGCGGTCGCCGGCAACCTGGCTGCCGGTCGCGGTGCGAAGGAAGTCCCTCGAGCTGCAGGGGGAGGTGCGTGCGCATCGGGTAAGCATTCGCGCTTGGCAGGAAAGGGAAGAGGGAGAGAGTGGGACGCACTAGCCGAGCGTCGCCGACGAGCACCCGTTGGCGGTGCACAAGCCCCAGTTGCCCCAGGTCGTGCTGACGCCGTTGACGTTGCCCTTGAGGTACCCAACCGTGTCCCAGATGGGCGCAGAGACCTGCAAGGAGGTGGGAGCGGGTCAGTGACGGCGAACGCGCGGGGGGAGCGAGACGACGGCGACGACGAGGGCGAGAGACGCACCGAGACGACGACGAGGAGGGCCATGCTCGCGAAGAGCATGAAGGCGCCGAACCAGTGGATGATGTTGGGTGCCATGGCTGGTGTGTGGTCGAGGTGAAAAAGGGCGGGAGAGGGAAGGAGGCGAAGAGCGGGACGACGAGCGAAGTCCGGGGAGGTTGCGCGAGGTCAAAAACTGGCGGACGGCAGATGTCAGCTTCGAGAGCAGGTTCGTGCGGTGCGAGCCGGGAAAGTGGCTCACGTTGTGGTGATGCGCGGAGCAAGGAGCAGGAGCGAGAGCGAAGGAGGAAGTCGAAAACGGCCAGGTCGAGAGGCAGAGTCTGGGGCCGAGCGGGAGCGGGACACGAGAGAAATGACGTTGAGGCGGTGCCTCGTTCGCGCGCAAAGTGCGATCGCCTCCCCTTACGCAACCTCGCACAGCCTGGATCGCCGCCAAGGCAGTGACGAGCACGCCTCGTGTTTTGGCAGCAGCGTTCCTCGCGGATGAGCGTCACCTCTTGAGGCGCTGCCGCGACCTGGACGGGCAACCAGGTCCGAGCGTCCAAGTGTGGCCGAACGCCCCCTCCTGCTGCGTGCACCTCGCCGACCAGGGACGGCACATTCGCTCGCTGCGGCACCAAATTGACGCTGTCGTGCAGCGAGAGACGAGAACATCGTGCGCGTCAACAAGCCGGTCTCCGAGGGAGGAGCGCAGTCGTTCGTCTCGGGCTCTCGGGGGACGAGGGGTGCTTGCGCGAGACGAGCTGGTGATGATGCTTAGCGATGCTCCAATACAGAGGACTGCGGAGTACTGTGCCGGGTGAATAGAACAGGAAGCGCGCTTTGCTCGTTCGGGGAGGTCTGTGCGGGCCTTCTCAAGTGGGTGCGCCTCGACCTTTCGAGCTCGCCGACGCCAGCTTCCGCGCTTGCAGATCTACCACGTGACCTCGAAGCGAGCACAGGATGCACGAGGGCCCGAGAGAGGGCCGGCTTCCTCAACGACCGGACCTGCTCGTCCACCGGCTCTTCGCCAGCTCGCCGGCGGTCATCGGAACGTCGATCCCTCTCGTCCCCGCCTGGCGCGGCCCGAGGCGCGGCTCGACAGCTTCGATACATAATACTGCGAGCCTGCAGTCCATGCAATACACCTCTAGCAAGAGGGGGAGTAGTGCTCGGCTCGTCCGGCTGCCCCACCCCTTGCTCTCGCTCTTGCTCTCCTCCGCTGTCTGCTAGTCGACGCTTCGCCCAGCCTGCACACATGAGCGACTCGACCTCATCGCGCACGACGACGCACGAGAAGGCGCCTGCAACGGTCGACGACGACGTCGAGAAGCAGGAGCGAGGAGGCTTCGGCACAGATGCCGCCGCGGATGAGCCGGAACCTGCACCACCCTCGGCCGGCGCCAAACCAGCTCTACCCCCAGGACGACTCGCTGCCGACGATCCCTTGAACCCGATCAACTGGTCCACAAAGAAGAAGATTGTGCGCACGGTCCCCCGCCCGCTCCTCCAGCTCTCGGCTGACCTCCTCCGCTCGTCGCCTTTGGACCTTCGCAGCTTGTCGACTTTGTCCTCAACATCTGGGTGCTCTCGCTCACATACTCGTCGACGGCATACGTTGCGAGCGTGCCCGCCCTCATGCGCCGCTTCAACAGCAGCCAGACCGTCGGCCTCCTCGGCGTCACCCTTACCGTCTTGGGCTTCGCGGCGGGCCCTCTCCTCTTTGGGCCGTCGAGCGAGATCTATGGGCGACGCCCTGTCTACCTCGCGTGCGGCGTACTGTACAGCGCCTTCGCATTCGGCGTCGCCTTCTCTTCCTCCTTTCCCCTCCTCCTCCTTTTCCGGTTCCTTGTGGGGCTGTTCGGGTCCGCCCAGATCAACAACGTCCCAGCGTCCATAGGGGACTTCACGGTGCCGGCCAATCGAGGACCTTACAGCATCATCTGTGCGTCAAAACGCTCCGTCCGGTCGTCGAGGAGGAGGAGCAATAACTGACCTCTCGGCCGTCTCGCAGACGCCATTTGCGCCTTCGGCGGGCCAGCTCTCGGTCCATTATCTTCATCGTTCATCGAGACGGAGGCGGGCTATCGGTGAGCTTCGGCACATGAGCCCGAAGAAAGCGCCGCTCTGACCTCGTCGACCTTCTCAACCCGCGCAGCTGGAACTTGCGCGTCATCGCCATCTTCTGCACGTTCACCTCGCTCCTCGCCGCTTTCGTACCCGAGACCCATCACCCTACTCTCATTCGGCACCGGGCTGAGAAGGAATCGGGCGAGCCGGTCGCACGCAAGTCGGTCGCCGACGTCGTCCGGGTCTACCAGGGCGCGCTCTCCCGCCCGTTCATCTTCCTCTTCACAGGTACGTCTCGTACATTGCTTCTCGCCATCGTCGAGCGAGTGCGCTGATGCATCGCTGCCCGCAGAGCCGATCGTCGCCATCATCAGCCTCTACCTCTCGGTTCTCTACGGCATCTTGTGCGTCCTGCTACTTGGCGCTCGTCCATCCTCTCACTGACCCAGCTTCTACCTATTCTCGAGCGAGCAGATACGGCTTCTTCCCGGTGCGTCGACGTCTCGGCGCGCTCGAGCCCCTCTCCTCTTTCTCACCTCGACGTCCTTCCGCAGGCCTTCTCCGTCGTCTGGATCGAGATACGGGGCTTCAGCCAGCAGAGCTTCGGCCTCACGTATATCGCCCTCGGCCTCGGCTTCTTGATCGGCGCGATGGCCATCGCTTTGCTCGGAGGTGAGCACCTACTGCTCGCTCGCACGGACCTCTTCTTCTCCTCGACGTGCTCGCTGACCCGCTTCCCTCTCTTCTCGTGTGCAGGTAGGTCGTACATGAAGGCTGCGAGCAAGGCTCTCGAGGGCGGCGAGACGTCGATCCCTGCCGAAGCGCGCTTGAGCACCCTCACGCCCATCGGCGCCGTTCTGGCTCCAGTGTGCGTCCAAAATTCTCTCGCTCGCAGCAGCAGGTCTCTCCCAGCTCACAAGAGCTGACGACGCTGACCCTGCTGCCCTTGGGTCGCACCATCTCGAGCAGCTCGCTGTTCCTCTTCGCCTGGACTGCACCGTTCCCGAGCGTCCACTGGGCCGTGCCCTGCTTGGCCGAGCTCCTCTTCGGCTGCAGCATGCTCATGATCTTCACGTCGTTCATCCCCTACTTGATCGACTCGTACCGTGCGTCTCCCTCCTCCTCGACGATCCGAGTCATGCTGCGGCCTCGCGATCGAGCCCCTCGACTGACGCTCTCCTCGCTTCCTCGCCAGAAATGCACGCCGCTAGCGCGCTCGCTGCGGGCATGGCGTCCCGGGCTCTTATCGGCAGCGTCTTCGTGAGTCCCCCCGCTCGCTGCGGCGCCTCTCGACCTGCGCGCGCCGCACTGACCCCTCCTCCTCGCTCGACGATCCATCCTCCCGCAGCCTCTCTTCACCCTGCCGATGTACCACAACTTGACGGTGCAAGGTGCGACGTCGCTGTTTGCCGGCATCGCGTGCTTGTGCGCGCCGATCCCGGTCGTCTTTGCGCGGTACGGGCCCGAACTGAGGGCGAGGAGCAGGTACGCGGCGGCGAACAAGTAAGGTCGAGCGGCGAGCGATGTGCACAGCAGTAGCTCTTCATCAGGGTCCCTATCTCGCAGCGAGAGACGCAAAGCGCGAGCAAGAGAGGGACGCCGACCGGAAGGCGAAAGACGAGAGCGAGCGAGGTCTGCGACTGCGAAGGAGCTCGACAGCGAGAGGCTGGCTCCTGAGCGATGCTGCTGCGCCGAGAGGACGATAAGAGTGTCTGCATTGCGCACGTGCGAGAGGAAGAAGGGCTCTACAGGCGCAGCTAGGCGGGCTGGATCTGCGTGTTCGGGTTCAGAGACGAGGTCAGCTCGGCTCGAGCCTGTACGACGATCGGCTGCGCCCTTCGAGCGCCTCCCTAGCACAGTCGCACTCGGAAGGAGGAGGGGCGACGCACATAGGCTGCGGGCACGAGGCCGGTCCTGCCGTCCTTCGAGACCTGGATCGTGCGAGCGAGACAGGGTCAGTGGCGCCGACGACGAGGAAAGGTGCTTCGCGAGCTGGCCCAACAGATCCATGATGCGCAAGGAGAAAGGAGAGACGCACCTCTGCCCACCCCTCGGCTGCGCCAAGGCCCGTTGCCGTGAGCGAAAGCTGCTCGCCCTCCTCGAGCGCGACCTCGTCGGCCGTCTGCGGCGCGTAGTCGTACAGCGCGACGACTGCGAGCGTGCGTCGATTGTGCATCAGCATCCGCTCGCTCGCAGACTTGACATAGCGGGAGTGACGTGGTCGAGGAGAGCGCGCACGCACCTGTTCCTGCCCCTCGTGCCGCAGCTCCTCCGGATCCGGACCCTGCTGCAGCTCCTCCTCCTCCTGCCGCACCGATCTCGACGTAGCTCCCCGGCACAAGACCAACCCTACCGTCCTGCGGCACCCGGACCTTGACCCACCCGTTGCCGTCCTCGGGCTCGACCACCTCGAGCGACGAGCCGACGTCGGCGGCGTCGAGCGTGAGCTCGTAGGCCGAGGATGCGGCATAGGCGTAGAGAACGGTGGCATGCTGGAGTGGCGCCGAGGACGAAGCCGGCGAGGAAGCCGAGGGCGAAGCGTTCGAGCCGGGAGGAGGCACTGCGCGTCTCGGTGGGAGAGAGGAGGAACCTGCGGGCCGAGCGAGCCAGTCAGCTTGACGACCTCCACGAGGTCAGCTCGAAGAGAGTATGAGAGCGACGCACCTGATGTAGAGCTCGTCGTGCGCGCGAGGCTCGTCGTGCTCGACGCTGCCGCTCCGCCAGCTCCGACCGCCGCGCCCGCCTTCTTCGACTTTGCGCGCACGACGCCGGCACCAGGTCGAGCGGCGCACCCTGCAGGGACCTGCTCGGAGAACGACGAGACTCAGCTGTGATTCGAAGAGGGAGGCCGAGAACGAGAAGGAGGAGAGCAGCCGCACCTTGAGCTCGCACTTGCCGTGCACCGCCATCGAGCACTTCTTGCACGACAGGCCCTTGCCCCAGACGCTCGACTCGCACACGGCGCACGTGGAAGGCGTGACGAACGACGAGGGCTTGAAGTCGTGCGGCCGCAGGCCGGTCGAAGCGGAATCTGCAGGTTCGGCTGCACGTCAGCGAGAGGCTCCGACGACGTCGAGGGCCGGAAGAGAGAGGGACAGGACGTACCACCAAGCGTCTCGTCAATGAGCTCGACCGAGGCACGCAGCTCGGACTGCTGGAGCTCGAGGAGGGTCGTCTCGTGCGAGACGTTGAAGAGGTTCTGCAGGGCGAGCCGGAGGAGGGAGGTGCGAGTCAGCGGGCTGCTCCGTGAGGACGCCTCGAGCAGGAGAGCAAGCACGAGGACGCACCTCGACAACGCTGACCGTGTCTCCGAGCGCCGCATCGCGGCTGTAGGCGTCGACGAGGTTCTTGAGGCCCGACACCTCGCGCTTCTTGCTCTCGATGGCGGGCGCGACGTCGGCGAGGCGCGTCTCGGCCTTGGCCTTGATGTTCTGGAGGTAGACGATGGCCGTGGGCGACGTGTCGAACTCGTCCGTGTCGTGCCACACGGGGCTCTCCTCGAAGACGAGGTCGGGTGGGTGCTCGTACGCGGCCGAGAGCGTGCGCGTGTGGGCGTCGACGAACGCCTGCTGGTCGCCGTCGACGTCGACGAGCTGGAGCGCGTCCTGCGCCTTCTGGACGCACGCGCGCGCGCGCTCGCCCGACTCGTGGTGGAGGACGACCATGCGCGCGAGGAGGGCCTCGAGCTGGCGGACGGCGCTCGCCTCGAGGAGCTGGAAGTCGTCGTGGAGGCTCGGGAGGTGCACCTCGTACACGCGCTGCTTGGCGACGTTGGCCGAGTCGAGGTCGAGCAGGTACTGGTCCTTGGCGAGGAGCATCGTCTCGTGCGCCGAGTCGTACGCGCGCTGCGCCTTGTCCGTGTCGCGGCCCTCCTTGGCGCCGGCCTTCTTTTGCCGCGCCGACTCGAGCGAGTCGCACGCCGAGAAGTAGGCCGACCGGGAGCGGTCGCGCGTCTCGTACGCCTTGTCGCGCTGCGACATGAGCTTGCCGTAGAACGAGTGGTGCTGGAGGGGGGCAAGGGTCAGCGCACTGCTCGTACGAAGGCTCTGCTCCGTCTCTAGAGGTCCAGGAGGGAGAGGAGGAGACGCACCTTCTTGCCGACGTCGCCCATCCTCCGCCCCACCTCGTCCAACCTGGCGCTCACCTCGCGCTGCACACGCTCTGCGCACTCGCCGACCTCGCGGGCCTGGAGGTCGCACTGCTCGAGGACGCCGCCGAGTGCGCGCTCGAGGCTCGCCGAGTCGCCGCCGCGGTCCTGGGCCGACCTCGAGATGGCGAGGCGGAACGAGCCGATGTGGGCCGACGCCTTTGCGCTGAAGTCGCGCTCGAGCTGGGTGAGGTCGCGCAGGAAGGTCGAGAACGAGGGTAGGAGGGCGAGGTGCGTCTGTGCGCGCTGGTGCACGAGCGGGACAGAGTCGGGCAGGCTGCGGACGACGACGACGAGGACAGCGAGCGAGCTGGGGTCAGCTCGGGCGCAGCGCAGCAGGGGAGAGGTGGAATCCACGCACGATGCTCCGTACGACGCCATGCTGCCCTGGCTGCGACTCGCTTGGCGAGCGTGAGAGGCTGGTACGAGGACCGAGAGGTGGGGGCGCGCCGGCTTGAACAAGGACGAGCCAGCTCGTCAGCTCGCCGCACACGACGCCAGCGCCTTCAGCGAGCCTCTCTGCAGCCTCACACTCACTCTGACAAGTCGAACACAGGCGTGCTATGGCAAGTGCGAGAGTCCGTCCAACATCCTCCCCTCGACGACCGCCGCCGCCGGTTCCTCCGTCCGTCTACTCAGAGCTCCTCCTTGACGCGCTCGTACGCGCTCGCCGCGCCGCCCGTCGCCTTGACGTACGCCGACGACGCACTCGACGACGCCTTGTCGACGACCGACGAGACCGTGCTGCTCGCCTCGGACGCCGCCGACCCGGCGCTCTTGCTCACCGACGACGCGCTCTTGCTCGCGCCGCTCGACAGCGACGACGCGCTCGCCGTTACCTGGCCGACGACCGACTCGACCGTGTTGCTGACGACGCTCGCGGCCGACGAGGCGCTCTTGCTCGCACCGCTCGCGAGCGACGAAGCGCTGGCCGTCGCCTCGCCGACGACGCTCGACGCGCTGCTGGCCGCCTCGACGACGACGTCGCGCGCCTCGGCAAAGGCGGCGAGGACGTTGCGCTTCATGTGGAGCTCCTCGAGCTTGGCGGCCGTGACCTGGCCCTTCTTGCTCGCGAGCTTGGCGAGGCGCTCGCGCTCCTTGTCGACCCAGGCGCGCGCGGCCGTGACGCCCTCCGAGTCGGCGACGGTCGAGAACTTGTCGAAGATGCGCAGGTAGTAGGCCGAGAGGGACGACGAGACGGCGCCTGGGGCGAGCGACGAGGCGATGGCTGACGCCGACGCGGCGAGGTCCGGGCGCGTCGCCGAGGGCCCGAGGAACTGGCTCGCGAGCGAGTCGAGCGACGGGATGCGGCCGGCGAGGTCGCTCAGGACGCCGCCAGGGAGCTTGTGCGTGCCGCACTTGTCGTTGAGGAACTCGAGGAAGGCCTCCTCGGTGCGCGGGCCCTGGTACGCCTCGGCGGCGCCGCCCTTGCTCGGCGGAGCGAGGAACTTGATGGTCGGGAAGCCGCTGACGCCGTACTTGCCCGAAATCGGGCGCGCCGCCGCGTCGTCGGCGTTGAAGTGGGCGACCTGGCAGCGGTCGTCGCCCTCGAACTGCTGGGCGATCTTGGTCCACACGGGCTCAAGCGATTTACAATGCCCGCACCTGTAAAGGAGAGGGGAGCATCCGGAGTCAATCATGGACGTCCTGGACAACGTCCAGGACGAGCGGGACACTCTGCAGGGTCGTCTCGCCCCGCCGCCAAGTGGGGAGACTCTGCAGGCCCGCCTCGTTGCGCCGCTAGATGAGGTGAATCGAGTACGCACCATGGAGCGAAGAAGGCGACCAGGGTGCCCTCGGACTTGCTCGCGATGGACCTGCGGGCGAGGGGGAAGGTCGTCAGCTCGGCACTCGGCCTCGGCTCGGGCGGCGAGGACAGGTGCGCACGAGTCAAAGTTCTGAGGCGTGAGGACAGTCTGCAGAGGGCGCAAAAGCACAAGGAGCGAGAGGAGAGGAAGAGTCAGGGCGATGACGAGGCGAGGTGGGGCGAGGGAGGAGGAGGAGAAGGGGCGCACCGAGTGCTTGGCGTCCTCGAGGCCAGCAAGGACGAGCGGGAGAGCAGCAGCGATGAGTGCCGAGGTCGAGAGCTTCATCTTGGCGGGAGGACGAAGCGGTGGAGCGAGAGGCGAGGAGGCGAGCGAGAGGCTCGAGGCAAAGGGCCGCGGGCCGAATACAAATGCTCGATTAGCTCACTTTGGTAACCAGCCATTACAACTGCTCCCACGCTCTCCTCCCCGCGCCAGGCTCTCGCTCACCACACCACCCAGCGAGTACGCGCACCTAGCGCACCAAGAGCACACAGCATGGTCGGAGTGCGTCAGTCTCCCGCTGTCCCTCCCCGCCCTCTCCTCGTCGACGCCCTCCTCCTCCTCCATCTTCCTCCTCATCCCCATCTCGAGCACCGCACCCCTGCCTCGACTTGCCTCGCCTCGCCTGCACGCGCACCGTGTACTGACTGCTTGCCTTCCCTCTCCTCTCGCTCCCTCGCAACCACTCTGTCCCGTCCACCTCTCGCTCGCCCGTCGCACCCCGCTCCGCCCTCATCTCGCCCACGCCAACTCGCCGCTCCAGACCCACCTCCTGCCGCCAAACCTGCTCAAGCTCTTCGCACCTCGCCCACCGCTCCCCTACGCCAAGCCCCCCGGCCGCGACCCGGACCTCCCGCTCAAGTCGCTCTCGTCCCGCCGCGCGCCTCAGCCCATCGTCGTCGCGCCCGTCCTCGACCAGATACGGCAGGACCAAGCAGGGAAAGACGACAAGCTCCTCGATGCGGGCGTGCCGCCGGCCAAGGCGCGCGGCGAGGGCGACGACCTCGGGCTCGGCGACGGCGACGAGACGCGCGACAAGGCGCAGAGCGCCGAGGTCAAGCTCGAGGACGCGGGCGCAGAAACGGACAAGGCCAAGCAGGTGGACGAGGGCGAGCGTACGGCCGAGGGCGACGTCAATATGGGCGGCGACGAGGACAAGGAGGAGGGCGAGGAGGACGTCGACGCGGCGGCAGCAAAGGCCAAGGCCGTCGCGGCGTCCATGAACAAGGCGTCTTCCGCCAAGGTCGCCGACAAGCCGACCGACGCCGTCACGATCGACCTGTGCGCCGAGGAGCAGTTCCAGATGCGCAGGCGCGAGCGCGAGCGACGGAGGAAGGAGGCCATGTCCAAGCCCTGTGCGTCCCTGCTCGCTGGCTCTCACACTCTCCCTCCCGCATCATGACGCTGACGGCACGCACACCCGCTCGCAGACGCGCCGCAAGATGACGAGGAGATCTGCGGCGACCCGTACAAGACGCTCTTCGTCGGGCGCCTTCCGCACGACGTGACCGAGAAGGACCTCCTGCGCGAGTTCGACCTGTACGGCCCGATCGAGCGCCTGCGCCTCGTGACGCACCCGGACACGGGCGCGTCGCGCGGCTACGCCTTCATCGTGTACGAGCGCGAGCGCGACATGAAGGCGGCGTACAAGGACGCCGACGGGCTCAAGATCAAGGGCAAGCGCGTCCTGATCGACGTCGAGCGGGGCCGCACCGTCAAGGGCTGGAAGCCGCGCCGGCTCGGAGGAGGTCTCGGCGGCCGCATCAAGAAGCTCAAGGGTGCGTCTCGTCTCTCTTCATCCACCTCGTCTTCTCTCTCGCTCTCGCCCTCGATGTTGCTGACCATGCTCTTCCTCTCCTCCACTACTCACTCCACGTCCATCTACCTCTTCTCGACCCCTCGACCTCTCGTCCTCGACCTCGCCCAACCTCGCCCTCTCGACCTTCCCCCCCCCCCCTCCCTCACCTCCCTCTCTCGCGCCCGCACCCCCCTCCGCCGCTCGCTCTCCCTCATCGACCTCTCGCTTCCCCTCACCTCCTCTCGACCTCGTGCGACACCTCGCTCCCTCGCCCATCTCCGACAGGCGGCGTCCCCGCCCCGGATCCTCACGTCCCTCCGCCTTTCTTCGGCGGCGGCTACCGCGGCGGGTTCGGCGGCCCTCCTCGCGGCGGCGGGTACATGGGCGGGCG
>Ga0308169_10001684_pt1 | contig 24947 bp, 35 predicted proteins | sample PhyBR1_2_FD_202139 | JGI IMG/M metagenome (GOLD analysis project Ga0308169, IMG submission 202139) | Phyllosphere microbial communities from UC Gill Tract Community Farm, Albany, California, United States - DLSLSB.R1 | ecosystem: Host-associated > Plants > Phyllosphere > Unclassified | place...
GAGCGGGCAGCTGGGTCCAGGGTCGATTGGGTGGATGTCGCGCTGGACACGACGATGGGTCGCATCCTTTAAATGTGGCACTCGCTTAAGCCGGAAGAGGTGATGCGACTTTTGATCCCGCTCGGGCCTCCACATCCGATCATCACCCGCTCGTCTGCTCAAGATTTCAACGGCTGCCAGTGATCACACAACAGTATCATGTCCGAGATTACAGACTCGGCCGCGAGGCCCACCACCGTCGACGAGGCTGCTATCAAGAGGCAAAATGCACCCTCGGCTGAGAAGTGAGCTACCTATCCTTAGTCACTTCACCGCACTCACCACTCAGCCCGAACGCTTCCCTCGGTTCACGACCGGAGACTTTGCTGGACTCTCGACCGACCACACGGAACGGCGACGCGCCGATTAAAGCACAGTGAGTGGTTTGTTTGTCCTGGAAGAATGATGCTTCGCAGCTAATTCTCGCCTTTACCGTGGCTCACTCCAGATACCTCATCGACCCGACCCCGACCGTTGAGTCCGCCTCCACCGCCGCGCTGAACAACATCGACCCCGATGACGCCGCTGAAGGGTCCACGTCCCGTCCGCACTTCGACGGTCGCGACGCCCGGAACAATAGCGATGGGCGTGACGACCGGGACAACAAGCGGCGCAAGACGAACAGGAAGGACAAGGAGCGTACGGGGCAGAACAAGGGCCGTCATTTCCCGACGCTGCGCGAGAACGCCGTCAAGATCTGCCGCGCGTGGGAGACGACCGGGACGTGCGCCCGGGGAGCGGACGACTGTAAATGGGCGCACAGCTGGGACGGCTACTTCGGCGTCAAGCCCGCGGACATCCACTTTGAGAGCCGCGGCGCGTTGAAGGGCGAGCCGGACTATACGATCTTCAATCCCGTCCAGATCGGAGGTGAGGATGAAATTGGCCGGACGCTGGACCTGGGGACAGAGTGCCCCGTCTGGAAGGATCTGGGGTACTGCCCTTATGCATGGCGGTGCCGCTTCTTGGGCGCGCACATCAAGAGGCTGACGCCGGAGGAAAAGGCGGACGGGAAGGAGAGCGATGTGGCTCGTAATGGCGATTGGGAGTGCTTGGGCATGGGGAGCATCGAGACGGAGGCGACGGACGGATGGAAGCGGGACGAGAAGAACTGGCCGGATAGCGGGGTGTTGCAGGCGCTCAGGACATACGCCGTGAGTCGGCTTGACATTACAGTCTGGCTGTGCAGCTGAGGGGCAGTACGACTTCCCCGTCTCGAAGAAGTATCTTCAGCGGACGGAGCCGCAGAAAGAGTTCACACTGTCGAAAAATGTTCGTGCGCCCGTGGTGGAGGAGGACGAAGAGGAGATGATGAACGGCGTGGAGGAGGCCGCTGCAGCCGCGCCAGTGAAGGGCGTGATCGACGGTGAAGCAGAAGCTATGGACGTCCCGCTCCGACCCGAGGAGAAGAGGCGGCTGAACTGGGAGAACGGGCTGTACCTCGCCCCGTTGACGACTGTCGGCAACTTGGTGAGCTGCCGCTTAAGAGTGGGATCGTGAACTCACGCGTAGCCATTCCGACGTCTCTGCGTGGATTACGGCGCGACCATCACCGTCTCGGAGATGGCCCTCGCGCAGCCGTTGGTCACGGGCCAAGCGGAAGAGTGGGCGCTCGTCAGGCGACACAAGTCGGAGAAGATGTTTGGTGTGCAAGTTGCCGGAGGATATGCGAACCGGATGGTGCCCGTCGCCGAAATGCTAGCGAAGGAGATCGGTAACGGGATCGACTTTGTCGATGTCAACTTGGTCAGCTATCTGAAACGCCACGCCCAACCCAGGAGCTGATGGCAGGGATGTCCGATCGATCTAGTCTTCAACCAGGGAGCCGGCAGTGCTTGTAAGCTGCTGAGCCGTTTATTCGCGACCCGAGCTTACGACCAGTGCTGGACAACCCGGGACGACTAGGCAGGATTCTGGTCGGAATGAATCGAGCTCTTGGCGAGGGTGAGCTTGCTGATTCTTGAGGGGGTGCATGCGCTGACATGCAGTGCCCTTGACCGTTAAATTCGTCAGCTTTCAAGCCGTCATCTTGGTCAAGCTAAGCTGACGTGCAGCGAACCGGAGTGCCGAAGAACGTGCCTAATGCGCACAAGCTCATCCCGCGTTACGCGAAAGAATGGGGTTGCAGCGCCATGACGGTGAGCTGAGTTGATCTGGTATTGGCAGCAGCTCACGGTAGCTTCACGGCCGATCGAGGCAGCAGCGATACTCGAAGCTGGCTGACTGGGCGTATATCAAGCAATGCGCGGACACGCTCCGAGAAAGCATGCAGGACTCAAACCTGCCGCCGGTGCCGATCTTCGGTAATGGCGATTGCTTCTCTGCCCAGGTCAGCTGTGACCGCCAAGTCCCCGTAGTCGAAGCTGACGTGATAGGGATACTACGAGGAGAAGGAGGCGAGCGGCGTCGACGGGATCATGGTCGCCCGAGGAGCGCTCATCAAGCCCTGGATCTTCACTGAGATTGCCGAGCGGAGAGAGTGGGACATCTCCGCCACGGAGCGTCTCGAGGGGATCAGGAAGGTGAGCCCGGCGTGTCGCTTCCACGACCACACGCCAACTGATGGCAGTACGCCGAGTACGGCCTCTCGCACTGGGGCTCGGACACGCAGGGCGTGTCCAAAACCCGCCGTTTCCTCTGCGAGGCCCTCTCGTTCCAGCACCGATATATCCCCATCGGGCTGCTCGAGCGCCTCCCGCCCAAGCTCAACGAGCGCCCCCCGGCTTATCGCGGCCGAAACGAGCTCGAGACGTTGCTTGCCAGCCCGTTCGCGGGCGACTGGGTCAAGATCAGCGAGATGTTCCTGGGCAAGAGCGAGGAGGGGTTCAACTTCCTGCCAAAGCACAAGAGCAACGCGTACGGTGGCGAGGAGGCGCAGGGGTAGGCATCCGGTGGTTCAGTACTTTCGTTCAGCACGTCCAGTGTACTTGCCATGTACGCGGATGCGGTGCAAGTGCAGTGCAAGTGCATCGCCAGCAGCTCGTGTGATGCATCGCGTCCGTGTATCCGTAATGCGGGGTCATTGATTGTTACAAGATTGGCCGTCAATAATCTAGAATGTCTATGTCCACGCCAGGCTGCGCCTACCACCCGCCTATGCGCCCGCCATCGTCGAAGAAATGCCCCTCGAACCCCTTGAACACGTTCTGTTCCTCCTGGTCGAGCCGTATCGTCTCTATCCGCACGCGCTCCTTCTCCTCGGCAGACATGTCCGACGCGCTCTCGTGCCATTCGAGGTCGAGGCACATTCCCCGCGCGGTGCCCATGTACACGTACGACCGGGCGTGGTTGAGGGCGGGGAGGTGCGCGCGGTCGTCCGTCATGCGTTTCTGCGGTCAGCGAGGCGGTGTGGATATACAGAAAAGTGCGGGGGGCCGGGGCTCGGCACGGCGCGATGTAGCGTGAGGGAGACTCACAATGTGGGTAAACAGCTTTCCCCGCGAGAGACCAAAACCTCCGAGGTGTTTGAGCAGGTTCCTACATGTCAACTCGAGATCCTATAGTGCAGGCCCGACACCATGCTCACGAGTGGACAAACAGCGGAGGCTCTTTTGTGAAGCCCTGAGGCACGACCAAATCATACTGCAGCACCGAGCTGCCGTCAGTGTCGCTCACACCACTTCTGGATCACGGCGTCATGAGAACCGACCGAGACTCACTGGCCGCAGAACCGATCGCCCTCGTGCCTGTTCTCGATCCCCACCGCGCCCATCCACCTCGGGCTCTCGCCATACGGCAGCCCGAGAATCTCGAAGCCCCACCGGAACGTGTCCTTGTCGCCGCCGCACATGTGGAACCAGAAGTCGCGCTCGTCCTGCATCCCCGCCGCGATGAGCAGCGCCGCAAGGTTGAGCCCGTGGTTGCCCGCCTTGTCGATGACGATCTGGCCGGACTCGAACGTCCAGGATTCGAGGGAGCAGGGCTGGCCCACGATGCGCCATATTGCGTTGTGGGGGTGGTCTTTCGAGAGGTCGGGCCAGAAGACCGCGCGGCCGTGGGTGAGGTACAGCGGCGCGGTGAAGAGATGGGAGGGGTCGCGGAGGGGTGTGTTGTCTGCGGTCAGCACACGAGTAAGCATAGCGGGGGGTTGCGCCTACCCGAGTCGAGGTAGAGTACCTCCCGGAAGGACGATTGGACGATGGCGAGGCCTTTGATCTGCCAGTTCTGGGGTGAGCCAAGGCACTCAAGCGGGTCTGGAATCTTTGTAGTGTCGATCTCGAGCTAAAACTCACTTTCCACGCCCCCTCTTCTTTGTGCACGCCCTTGATCTCCCGGATCGTCCCGCCGAGCGACTCAATTTCTTTCCGTTGCCCCTCGTCGCCCAGCTCGTCCGGGTAGTGGAACACCTCGATTGGCAGCGACGCCTTCAACCGCTTCAGCTGCTTCATGACGGATATCAGCCGGAGCGTCGTGTCCTGCCGTCAGGCATTGCTCCTCGTCGTCACGCGCCCCTCGTCATCATCACCCCGTTCTACCCAGACTCCCACTCACCTGGTTCCCGCCTGTCAGCACAATCCCCCTCCCCTCGCCCGACTGCCCATCCGCAACGACCTCCTCGCCCTTCGCAATCCTATCCGCCAGCCACATGACGATCTCCGCCCGCCTCTTCGCAATGTCCTCCGGTCCGATCCCATTCCAGAATTCAATCTCGCCATCGTATTGATCGGGGTTGACGAGCTTATCGCTCAGCCGGCGGGGACAAGACTCCTCGCTCGTAAGCCGGAACGCATCGTTGTCGAAGCCCGGTCGAGCGAGGAACGAGTGCAGCCGTTTAGCCAGGGGGCGATACAGTGGCGTGTCGAACGCAGCTGGGAGGCGGAGAGTGGGGAAATAGGCCGAGTACCGGTCATGCAGGTCTGGCAGATCGAGCGCGGTTTGTTGCAGGACAGGAATGGTATCGCTGCTTATGGCGGGCGGGTAGCTGGGTGCTTGGTTGGTGGTGTCGCGCAATGAGTCCGGCAAGAGGGATACAGACTCGGGCGAGAAGAATGTGTAGAGAAGGACGAGGGTGAATGTGATGGATAGCAAGGAGAGGAGCGGCGAGGAGGTGAAAAGCCGTTTGAGATGCGGTGGAATTGTTACACCGACCATGGTTGATGTTGTTGCTGACAGCGCTGTGCCGAATGCTTTCGATCTGCAATGTGTGAATGGCCAGAGAGAAGGACAAGGATCTCTCGCAGCCGGGGTGGTGTGTCGCGCCTTGCACAGGCAAACACGAGGACTGCGCTGCGTTGACCAAAGCAACTGCGCCCAAAAACGTGCTTTCGTTTGTTGTCGCCGTAGATCCTCCTAGTCGTGAGTCTTTGGGCCCCCCTTCGATTTTTTGCTTGAGCCCTTTGTCGTCGATGGAAGGTTTAAGAGCGGACCGGTGCTCGAGCTCGGGTGAGACGAGATGTGAAAGGAGCCATGGGCGATGCGCAGTCAAAAGGGGATCGTCGACACCGAAGCATGTACTGGAATTCGTGCTATTTTGAAACGCCCATAATTGTCCAGAACTGCGTCGTCACATGTAGGATGACGTAACTCCCTCCTGCCCGGTCACATTCCCAGTCCGCTGATCAGACCCTCAATCTTCGCTAAGCATACCAGCTGCTGGGAACCATCCCCTGAGCCAGTGCACACATAGTCGGCCACGCTACGCAAAGAGATCTACAAACGGCCGTTGAGATCAAGTCTCATCTTCGGTATCAAGGGCTGTCACTCTGTTGGGGCGGCCCCCCGAAGCAGGCAGTCATCTCGCCAGCGAGCGCTATCGCGGTCTGTCCTGCTGATGCTGTTCCCACAAACCTCCGTAAGATCTCGACGCCGGCGGGTTTCGTTGTCAACGGAGCAGCTGTAGCACGTAGACGCTTGACTCGCCGATGTGGGTCGGAGGTGTCGTATCTGTTGCGTATCGTCTCCGTCTTCTTATCACTCGCCATTTCGGATCTTACCGCGAACAGGCAGACGGCCTACGTCTCCTCGTCGTCTAGTACACGAAGAGATACCATCGCACAAGCCTCAAAGGCCAGCATCTGCACTAACATGCTCAGCGACGCCAGAAGGACGCGCCACACAGGACATAGGGCCTCTCATTCATCAACAAGGCGCAAGGTGAGGTCCCGGATGGCTTTTCCGAGGAATCAGGGCGACAGTCGCTATGCGGACAGAACGATGGATCCACGTACGGCAGGAAGCATGGTTCACTACGATTCAAGGAGAGTCATCCGGAGCCCGAGTCAGAAGTGCGGTGTGTCAACTCGAAAGCACCACCGTCTTCCGCTCTCCTGACTGGCCGGTCCTCTGGTCCACGATCCTGCTGAGACACCATGATCGTTTCGCCGCTGCCGTCCAGGCCAGCCTTCTCTACTGCTCTCTGTCTTCACGAATGAAAATCTCCAGCCGTTATACTATCCAAAATCCGCGGAAACCGGATACCCCTCGCGCCGCGGACAATGTAAGAGCAGAATGGATCATCATTACGTAATGCAACGCGATGATGGACGAGCGAGTGAGTGTGCTGGGCCCGCAGTTGGTACACAAACGACCTACACCCCGCCGTGATCGCGGGCTAGCTCACCTCCATCCAGTCGCAGTCTGCTGTGGATCATGTCGCCGGAGGCCTCAACAGCGGCGCCAAAGCCGAACGCGACTTCGGTCGAGGTTGAGAGGTCGGCGGACGCATCAGACGACCTCGCATCGGACCGCAGAGTAGCTGTCCCTGCTCAGACCCCTTCTTCCGACGACACCTCTCCCAAGTCCGGCGCCGAGACTTTACCGAAGAAGACCGATTCAGAGAGCACCACTCGATCTGCCGCCCCCACAGCGTCCGCTGCGCCCGCGAAGGCAGCAGCGACCGCGCCGCCGCACCCATCCCCGGCTCCCCGTCGTCCCAAGCCCCCGACCAAGGGCATTCTTAAACCGCCCCCACCGCCCGCCAAGCCGACTCTGACTAACCGTCTCCGCGACATAGTGACGGTCGTGGGCGGCGGCGCAAAATCGCTGTTCGACCCACAGGAGCTCGAGACGGCCGGCGCGGGCCCGTCGACCCCGCAGTCGTCCGTGGGCGGGACGCTCAACGCGTTGTCGGGGCGGTTGACATTGGGCTTGAGCCGGTTCGTGTCGCCCCCGGGCGCCGTTAGCACGGGGTCATCGCCAGCAGCGTCGCCTGTGCCTCGATCTATGAGCCTCCCGGAGGGTGGTGCGACGGGTACGACTGGAGTGATGAGCGAGAAGAGCCGGCAGAAGCAGCCGCTCAAGCGCGCGACCTTTTTGCTGCCCAGTCTGAGTATCACGTATCCGATCAGCTCTGCCGGGGAGCCTTGGAGCCAGAAGGTGCTCGAGGACCGTAAGCGGGTAAGTGGCTGCTCCCGAGCAACAAGGTACCTGGGCTGATGGTGCAGATAGAGTCGACGCACCGGGATCTGCTGCTATCGACGACGGGCGCTGAATATTGGACCTCGCAGCGGCTGGTGACGCTATATGAGAGCGCATGCCGCGGGAGGGAAGAAAGGGCACGAGTGGGAATAGTACGGGCCCTGGAGGTACGTCCCCGCCTGCTGTCTCGCGGACCCGACTGATGATAGGTACTGCCCGGCCCACCGCGCCCGCGCGTGATCCACATTGTCCTACGCACAACGGACGACCCGAGCCCGATCCCGTCCAGCCAACATGCCATAGATGCCCCGCTCAACCGACATGCCGCCGAAGCGCTCGCCGACGTCCTCACCACGGAATGGGGCCTGGTGGATCTGAAGCTGGAGAACGGGGTGATAGACGGAGACGACGCATTGAAGCCGATACTCCACGCATTGCTCATTAGTGGCTCGCTGCCAACCCTCAGCCTGGCGGGAAACAAGAAGATCAAGGCGCCGGGATGGCGACTGTTGGCAGTCTTCTTAAAGCGGGTGAGTTGGCCTTACTCGGATGCTCACACCTATACAGCTCCATGACTGACTCACAGGCCACATCCCTGCGCTTCGTCGATCTGTCCGATACAGTATGGGATAAGAAGGGAATAGATTACCTCGTGCAGGCGCTTAACTGCACCCGTATACGCGCCCCGCCGACTGCGAATGGTCACGATCCACCGGTATCAGATACCGCAACGTCGGGGGAAGAGGTAGAAGCGGGTGCAGCGACGGACAAGTCCGCGACAGACTCGGCACCGCTGTCCTATGGGTCTCTGGTCCCTCCAGCACCTCTGCTAAAAGCTGGCGAGGACGAGGCGAAGCCAGCCGCGGTGCAGTCGTTGCGGATGGATGGGTGTGGGCTCAAGGCCAACGTTCTGGAAACGTTTGGTCAGCCCTCGGTCCTTCTGCCCATGGTAAGCTAACATGCAGCTCAAGGTGTACGATCATCCAACCTCCGTCACATATCGCTACGTCGGAATCGGATAGGACCCCTCGGCGCCGTCGCCCTTGCCATTATGATGCGAGACTACCCAGACAGCGTCCTGAGCGTGGCGTCATTATCACCCCAATTCAACAGCCTCCCTTCTCCTTCCTCTCCCGCGCAACCCACATCCGACCGGTCGCCCTCTCCACTGCCGTATGCTGCAAGACGGCGCCCGACCGCAAGAACCGAAGACGAGGCGCCTTTACCCCCCATCCCACTTGTCATCTCTTCCGCAGCGGGAGGAGTGACCAGCCGTACCGTCCCGCAAGGGTACAAACCCCCGGCGCCGCCCAAGCACCCGTTGGTCATGCCCAGCGGGGGCAACTCGGCGATGCAGGAAACACCGTCAGCGAGTTTCGCCATCAATGCGACCTCGGCCGAGGGCAAGCTGAGTCATGCGGAATTCGGCGGAGCGAGTATGGCTCTGCAACGAAGCGTTCGAGCGCTGGATGGGGTCGAGCGGATCGGACGTCTGTTGACGCTTGATCTGAAGTCGAACGAGATCAAGGTGAGCTGCCGTTGGTTGGTTGGAGATCCGAGCTCACCGCAGAACGGTGTCAGCTACATTGCGCAGGTGCTGAAACGGAATCGAACGCTCAAGGTGCTCAACTTGGCGGATAATCGAATAGACGGTTCTGGACTTGCTCTCCTTGCCGAGGCGCTCAAGTACAACTCGACGCTCGAGACGCTGGACCTCTCGAACAACCCGTGCTGTGGCCCCTTGTCCGAGGGGATCGCTGCATTGCGGACGACGTTTACGGTCAACACCTCGCTCAAACGATTATTCCTCTCCGACACTGGCCTCACCACCGACGGTGCCATCTCGCTCGCCGAGTTCCTGCCCGAGTCGAAATCGCTCCTCCACCTTGACCTCACGGCCAATCCCGCTATTGAGACGGCAGGCATCCTCGCCATCTCCGTCGGCCTGCGCGCGAACCACCTCATCCGCTGCCTGGACATCTCCATCCCGCCCAACAGCCCCGACCTCGCCGAGATCTCGCAGAACATACTGCAGGCGTGTATACGCAACACCGAGCTCGCCGCATCGTCGCTTGGCGAGGGGAAAGCCGAAAACCTCTGGGTACCGATCAAGAAGTCCGTGCTGGTCAAGTCGGTGAAGCAGGCCGAGGAGGCGCGAGCGCAGCAGGAGCGCGTCGACCTCGCCACGAGCCCCGAAGGCCAGGCGCGCGAGTTTGTCTACCGGCTCAAACCCGACCAGATTGAGGGCGTCATCGGCAAAACGGTCGCGGACCTGCAGAGATGGTACGCCGCGGGCAAGATATCCGAGTCGAGCGGCGGAGACCACGCGTGGGAACCCGGACAATTACCCAGGGACGACTTTGCGCCGCTGCTGCAGCGCGCGCGGGTGTTGCGCGAACGCCTGGGCGAGGTGATACAGGATACGAGCGACGCGGAGAAGCTGGAGAAGCTGTTGAGTGTGAATGACGAGTTGTCCGCGGTGATTGATCTTTCGAGGGGATTCATCCCCCCGCCGAGGCTTTTACTGCCATCGCAGATTGTCCCGACCCCTTCGGCGAGCGGGCCGAGCGTAGCGGTCGGCGCCAATCCATCCGGCAACGGCAACGGAGCAGCGGCGCGATTCCTCTCCCGGCGGCATATGCGCGGCCACTCGCTCGAGATTTCGTCGCCCAATTTCTCGATCGGCGACTCGGACGGCGATTCCGATGCGGAGGAGCTGGACGAAGGTGACGTTGGGGCCCTGCAGCCGAAAGAGGACTCTGGGGTCGAGGGCTTGGGTCTTGGTAACGATATCGAGCGGAGAGAGGGCGGTGTGAGGGATGATGAGCGCTCGATCGACAGGGTGTCGGATATACAGGATGAGGTGGGCGTGCAGGACAGCCCGGTCGAGAAGGCCAGTAAGGCTTGGGTCGAGGAGGAAGGGGAGATCTTCAGGAAGGGAACGGTGCTGGGTGTGGGGGACGATGATGAGGATGATGAGGATCGAAGCGGGGAGCAGCTGAAGCAGGAGGTGAGTCGACGACGGATCTTGATTGCAGATCGTCCCTGGCATGCGCTACTTGGTGTAATTGCTGACGGCCAGATACTGGATACTCCTGTCGCTCGGACGCATACACGCCGGCGGATGAGCGTAGACGAGACGGAAGAAGCGCGTGAAGTGCGAGAGGGCGAGACGGGCACAGCGGGGGAAGCGAGGGGATCTGAAGCGGGCACGGCGTAGTACACGCCCTGACCGAAATTCGTCCCGACATGTCCTGATCTTTTCTTGGCGACGGCGACGGTACACGAGCATGCTGCATGAAAGCGCTCACAATCTGTATGCATGATATGTTGTGGTGTATGTTCGGTGCAGAATTCCGGCTAGGGAGAGGCGTGAGATCGATGGGGTGCAAGCGACGGATGCGTGGTGAGGAAGGACGAGGATGACGAATCCATTTAACCTTAATCCGAGTGCAATCTGCTCGGTTTTCCACTACGCACCGGCACATCCGTCCGAAACCTTTTTACATCCAATCTTCCCTTTTGTCCTCGACCAGCTCCACCCCCCCACCCCCAACCGTTGTACGTCTTGCGCAACCGTATCCCCGTCTACGCCCCCATAGTGGATCGCCGACGCGAGAGTGGATGGCTGGACGAGCGGCCCACATCCGCCGATCACAAGACTGCACACCGATCAATCGCTCTCGTAGAGGGGCGTACGAATACAGATCTGAGTGCGATCTGTTCAGGGCGGGAAGGGAGAGACGGCACGCGCTATTTACAAGGATCTGAATTCCATCGCACCGCCATCGACAACAACCGCCATGTATCCGCATGGCCAACAACAGCAGGGGCAGGGGTCGACGTCGGTCGACGCATATCCGTGGACGTTCGACCAGCAACAGAGCCAGCAACAACAACAACGGCAGCAGCAGCAGGAACAGCAACAGCAACAGCAACAGCAGGACGGGGACGACCTCAAATCAGCTTACGACCAACACACCTCGGGCCCGGCGGCCTCGGCGCCGCACCATCCGCATCCGCATCAGCATCAGCATCAGCACCAACATCACCTCCCACCACCACCGCCCCTGCCCGACTACCGGGCACACGACGCGTTCGCGGTCGGGCACTACTTGCTCAACTCCCAGCCCACCTCTGCCAACGCAACTCCAACTTCGCAGCATCAGCAGACCCCGGGCGCGAAATACGCCGAAGCCCCATTTTACCCCTTTGGCGACCTCGAACCGCCGTCGGCCTCGCTGCACCTGACCCTCCCGCCGACCAATCCGTTCGACAACGACAATGGTGGCTTCGGGGCCATGCCCAGTCCAGGAGTCGTGCCGCCCCTGCCGCTGAATATAGAGCGCGCCCTATCCGATACGAGCCTGCAACGGATGGACCACCCGAATCCGTTCTCGCTGGTCGACGTCGGGCCGCATTCGACCGTTGGACCGTGGTCGAGTGGGAATGGAGCCGGCGGGCAGGACGTCCAGGACCAGGGACAGGGCCGAGGAGAGGGGCAGGGGTCACACTCGAACACGTTCAAGTTTGACCATTACGAGGTGCTGGCGACGTTGCTCTCGACACGGCATGATGCGACGCCATCGCAGACGCCAGGGTCCGAGGCCTCACCCTTCCCCTTTCAGACTGGTCAGTCGACACCGGCCACGGGGATGTCGCCGGGAATGGGCATGGGGATGGGATCGAGTGCGGGGATGGGAGAGGGGCCGAGCAGCCGGAAAGGAAAGGAGCGGATGGGAGAGTGGCACTTGAATCTGGGCAGGGACATGAGGCGGGTCCGTGGGGAGGGGCATAACGAGTTCGAGAAGGACATTGCGCTGGTGAGTCGCCTCGAGCTCGTGGTCCACCGAGTCACCGGATGGAGACACGTGGGTCCAAGTGCTGATTTGCCCAGCTGCAGACGTATCTGACAGAGCTGGTAGGGCTGCTGCAGCCGTTCGGTATGTGACGGACCCCCCGACCGATCCCACGTGCGCTGATTTCAGCCTCGACACCCACACATACCAATCCCCAAAGACCACCTCCGTTCCTCCATACCCGGTTCCTCCGCCTCACGTCGAGCGTCCAACAGACCCTCGCCAACCTCGCGCCCGCATCGCATACCTACCTCTCTTCCGACTTCACCTCTGCACCTCCCGGCGACGCTCAAGACGAAGCGAAGCCATCAACAAAGGCCGAGAAGGAGATGGAGGTTATACGCAAGCGGCGCGACATGCTCATCGCCAAGGCCGCACAGGCAAAAGCGACGCAAGCCGCGCAGGCCGTCGCCGGCGGCTTCAACCCCAGCGCAGCGACCAACATCCGGTCGAGCTCGTCTGCCCCGCCAGGGATCTCTCATTCGTCCATACCGATCGCCAACCCGCCGCCGCATACGTACTCGAACTTGTCAAACGGGCTCGCGGGCTACGCGCACGACCTCAACGGATCGAGAGGTCTCAATGGAGCCGGTGGAGATGCGGGTTACAGTGCGCTGGGGCGGTCGGCGCCGATACATCCTGATAATCCGACGGGCAGGTGCCATTCGTGTGGGATCAGCGTGACGATGGAATGGCGCAAAGGGCCGGATGGGGCGAGGACACTGTGCGATTCTTGCGGCGTGAGTCGGCGTCGCGCGGAACAGCCGAAAACACCGACTCGACTTGGCTGATCATACAGACACATTATGCCAAGCTCGCTCGACGGAGAAGCAGCGCCTCGCCGAGCAAGATCCCGACTTGTGAGCGCCCTGATGACCCTGCAGATGTTGACCTCAGCGCTGTTCGGATGAACCGGGTCGCCGAATCGTCCGGCCTGCCCGTCGACCAGACCGTCTGAAAGCGCCGACATCAACCGCAACCCGGCGTGCGCAAGTTGTAGCCATGTACATACCCGCCGCCTTGATCATCTAGCGCATCGTGCGCGTCATCTATCGTTGTATGCACATCCTGTTCACGCCCCGCACCAGCGATCCACCCAACGCGTGATGCCGAGATCGCTTCAGACAGGAAGTCTCGCCTTGGCGTCGCACGCGCGGGCATTTCGTGTTTGATTTTTCTCTTCCCCTCTCCAACTTTGCCTTGCGCCTGTGCCAATGGCGAGCCTGTGTCCGTCACAGCATGCATACAACGCCGCCTCGGGCGACAGATCGAAGCATGGCCACAAGATCCGATTCTGTAGTTCCATAGACGCGTACACCGCATGTATACATGGCCCTCTCGAGGCGGGGCAAACAAGGCGGGCCTGTGTTTACCCTGAAACGCCGAGTGACTCTCCCCCTCCCCCTTTGCCTTGTGCCCCCGGGTCGCGCTCGTCCCCTCCTCTCTCCTCTTCGCAACAATCACCTTTGACCTTGCCCATCAAATCTCATTCGACGCTCTTTGTATCCCAGCACTCTTCATCTCCGGCAGATACTGTGCATACTCCCGACCCATCCCACACTCGTTTCAGCTCGACACCGACCAAACAACCAACAGACAAAATGCTCGCGCTCCGACTCGCCACGCTCGCCGCGCTGATCGCCCCGGCCCTGGCGGACGTCGTCCCCACCTCGCCCTCGGGCAACACCGTCGTCCAGGTCGGACAGGACATCCAGGCCATGTGGTCCGCGGACACGACGGGACAGTGGACCGACGTCGAGATCCAGCTCATGACGGGCGACAACTACCAGGTGCGCCCCGGCCGTGCCGTGATGGGTGATGAGACCTGTGCTGATAGCAGATGGTTCCTCTTGCGAGTGCGTCGCTGCGGTGATGAGACGAACAGCGCGAGGGCAAGGCAGTTAACGAACAGCGCTCGCGACGGGCGTCGACGGAACGACCGCGACCAGCCTCAACATCCCCTGCCCGGACGTTTCGCCGTACTCCAAGATCTACTTTTTGCAGTTGTAAGTTGCGCCCGGCCCGTTCGTGATTATACGCCCTTCGGGAAGGAGAACGGGGCGGATGGACGTTGGCGAAGGGAACGGTGATAGCTCCCCTTGGGACGAGCCGGTATTTGTCCGGGGAAAGGGAGGGGTGCTATGTCTGTTTGTGCATCCACCTAGAAGCACCGCGCCCAAGCGATCGCGCCCCCATGTCCACGACCAGCCTCGCAACCGCGCTGACCCGCAGTACGCTCGCCGGAAACGTCTCCTCCGCGACCTGGACCACCCGATTCACCGTGAGTCGCACCGCCCTTCTCCCCGCTCCTCCCCCCGGCCATTGCCTCTGATCGCGACAGAATTCGCTGACGCGCAGATCGCCTCGGCCTCAGGCGAGTCCGTCCCGCCCGAGCAGTCGACCGTCTACAACGGCCAGGCCGTCCAGTGGGGTACCGGCTCCCTCGTGGCCGCCGCCCCCGCCGTGATCACCGGTTCTGGCTCCGGCTCGGGTAACGCTTCGTCTAGCGCGGCCCCCAGCTCGGCCGACTCGACCGCCTCCGGCCCCGCCCAAGTCTCCACCATCTCCGTCGCCCCCTCCGCGTCGGCCACGGACGACTCGGTCAACGCCGCCGCCGCCGTCTCCTCCTCGTCCTCGAGCTCATCTCGATCCGCTTCGGGCTCGTCCACCCGCGCCGCGGCCTCGGCGTCCGCCACGCAGTCCGGCGCGGCGCTCAGGGGGTCCACCGTCGGCCTGGGCGCGGTCGTCCTGGGTCTCGCGGGCCTCATCGCCGTCTAAGCGGCGAGCAGATCGGGTGATGCAGAAGAGGGGGATCGATCACGACGGACCTGCACGATCACGGGATCAGCTTACGGACAATAATGCACTCAACGACCACCTGTGAATCCTCCTCGGCGCAATGTGTACCTATACAGCATTTATGCATGTCAGCCGCGCAGCTCACGGCCCGAGACCGGGTCGAAGGACACTTCGCTGATGGACCTCCGGTCACAGTGGCGCAGGGACGAAGCTGAACGCAAGACACGCGTGACACCATGGTATCACAGTACCCGCACATCGCATCAGAGCGGTTTGACCAGTATCCAGTATCTAGACGTACAACCCTCCTCTCAGTGCTCCTCCGCCACTTCTTTGCCCAACCTCTCCAGGAAATCGTCCACATTGAAATCATTATCGAACCCCAGATCGCCCGGTTGCGCATCTACCATCGGCCCCGTGGCTCCCGTCCCGCCCATCCCTCCCATCCCGGCCGCCTGGCCGTTCACATCGACGTTCGCGCTCCCCTGCGCGTTTAACCCATAGCCTGCTTGTCCTGCCCCACCTCCGTCCGTCGGCTGGAGCCCCAGACTCCGCACGAGACTGTCGATCCCCTCCTGCAGCTTCTCCGCATCGGCGCCCACGGCCATGGCATCCTCGTAGCTCTTCAACAGCGCCTCGTTGTTCTGCGCCAGGGCCTGATAATTCGGCAAAGGGGACAAGAGCGCCAGCGTCGGGTCCGCCTGCGGGGTGAAGCCCGTGCCGCTGGCGTTGGGGTCGAAGGCGGTATTATTGCCGAGGTTGGCAAAGTAGTTGTTCTGCTGGTTCTGCAGGTGGTTGGCGCTCGACTCCGTCCCACCCGACCCGGGCGCGTTTGCGCCGAAATTGACGGAACCCCTGGGCGTGGCAAGGGCCTGGCCTTGTGCCGAGTGGGTCAGCGAGTTGAGGAACATCTGCGCCGCGGCGGGGGACTGCAAGAGCGATCCTATCGATGTCTGCAGTAGCGCCGGGTCGAGGTTGAAGGCTGATGCGGCGGCCGTGGCGGAGTTGGGGCTGAGCGGAGGGGCATTCGAATTGCCGTTGCCGCCTGCAGTGCCATTCGCGCTGGAATTCTGGATGGACTGGTTGAAGTACGGCACGAGCGCTGTGGGGTCGGTCTGGCCCGCTTGGGGCGTTGCGAACGGGTTGACGGGTGTTTGTCCGCGAGATGGCTCGACGGACGGGAATCGTTTCGGAGTGTCGCCATCTTCTGACGGAAGGGTTTGAAAGCGGTTCGACGAGGAGAGTGAGCTCGATGATGAGCTGAATGGGTCTGCAGTCAGTACTGAGGCGGCGCGGATCGGGCTAAAGCAGCATTTATCTGGACCACGCGACGACTCGACTCACCATAGGGTATCTCCACGATCTGGTCGTCTTTTGACGGCAAATCCTCCCTGCCATCCGAGATCATCCTGTCGACGCCCAGCCTCTTCCTCTTCTTGCCAACCACCTCGTCCGACCCGCTATCCTCCCTCGGCCGGCCAATACCGCCCCGCCTAAGCGCCTCCTTCAGACCCTTCAATCCCTCTCCTTCCGTGCCAAACAGCCGCTCCAGGAACGAAACGATCAGATCGATCGTCTCCTGGTGACTGCGATGACGTTCCCTTGACTCGAGCGCCTCGCGCCAGAGGTGCTCGTTAGACGCCTGCAGGGCTTTCAGATCCGCTCCGATAGATGCTTGTGTTTGCCGAATAGCATTGATCCCGTTCGTGATCGCCGCGAGGTCGACCATCTGCCCCGCGGGCGAGATGAGCGGACCCGCGCTGGCCTCGCCCTCGGTCGTCCCATCCGTGATCAGGAACTGGCTGCCCGCCGCATTCCGAGTAGACGAGCGAGTCGCAGTGTTGGTCGAGACGGGCGCGGCATTCGGGCGGTTGTTCTTTCTGGTCACCTTGTGCAGCAGCTCCTTTTGGTCTCGCTTGAAGTATGGGTTGATGAACTCCCACAGCTCCGAGTCGCTGGGGTTGTCGACTTTGAGCACGCCCGTCTGCGGTTGCGGCACCTTGTCTGCGTGTGAGTATTGTATTTCTGTGCTCCCGATGACAAGAAGGTCGGCCACTCACGGAATCCGTACATGTTGAGCTGTCGCACGAAGCTGGAAAAGTTGGAGTGCTTGAAGAAACGGGGGAGCAGCTCTTTGCCGAAGCGTTCGTGATCCGGTACTTCTCGTCAGCTCATCAACGTCGAGTGCTGGATTCTGTGAGCTCACCAAAGAAAGAGTCTCCCGACTCTGACCAGTAGATGAGCTTGTCAGTCGACGTGTCCGAGACCATCCTGTCTCATCAGCCCGTGCACCCAACGTTCCCATGTCAACGTGAACTCACGTGTACAGCTTCTGCAGAAACGCCGGCACCTTGACCATCTCCCCATTCTCATCCACCGCCATCCCGCCTTTGAGTATGCTCCCCGACGACGTCACTTTCCCCTCCTCATGTTCGGGCGAGACGAATGCCCGCAGGTGGTCTTTCGTATCTGAGCTGGTGGAGCTCGGGCTGTCCGGGTCGATGCGAGGATGGGGCGACAGCTTCGAAGGCCCCGCTATGGCGTTGAGATTCGTCGTCATGGTGAAGGAGCCGAATGGCCTACTTGAGCTGAGCTTGAGCGGCTTCAGCGGTCGTGAGCGGGGAGGAGGGGTGAAAGGATGATGTAGGGGTGAGGGGGTATGTTTCGGTTCGCCGGGCTCTTCTGAATGGACGAGGCGCCGTTGCCGAGACAGAGGCGATTCCGCGAATGCAGAGGGTGTGTCCGCGCTGTATGAACGGGTATGCTGGAGTCAGGATGAGAGGTGTAATGTGTATGGTGTGAGGATGAATGGATATGACACCCCAGTTGACAGCAACGTCGCCGTTGTCAACTTTCATTCCCCTTCTCGTAATCCAGGCGGCGATCGCCGCTCGACCATCACACCCATTGCCATCTACCACGATGGCCTATTATCTCTTGTCCATCCACATCGCTCCCATCCCATCCCAACACGATGTCACGGCCGGTCAGAGCATACGCGACGCTGGTGAGGACGCCTCTGCTTCTACCTGTTGCTCCTCCCGGGGCGCCGATTCCTCCCTCCGCCGCACAGCTCGCTCCGCCCGTTCGTGTCGATACCTCCAAGCCGCCCCCTTCTTTCATCTCCACACTACCGAAACCGCGCCTCGACTACGCGGCTCTACTGGCCGATCCGGCACGGACGACCGCCAACCACGTTGCACGGAAGGCGCCCGTTCCCTATGGATCGGACACGGTAGCCCATCTGAAACGCCTGCGCGACACGCAGCTCTTGCTGCTGCAGAAGCTCGAGTCGGTGCGCGGGAAGCAGAGGGAGATCAGCCAGGCGATCAAGAACAACTTGACGGATCGGGAGGATGGCGTGCGGCAGGCGAAGAAGCTGAAGACGAGGTCGGCAGAGTACGAAACGAATCTGAGCACGACGGAGGCGGAGCTGCTGGAAATCGGATTGGCTCTGCCGAACATCTCATCCGAGCACACCCCGCTCGGACCAGAGGACAGCGCGGTCGAGATCGAGCGGTTCGGCCCCGAGCCCATACCAGCCGACAATCGGCGGGATCACTACACCGTCGCACAGCTCTGGGAGCTGGTCGACAACGAAGCGAGCGTGACGACGACGGGATCGTCGTGGCCGTACCTGAAATCGACGCTGGCGTTGCTCGAGCAGAGCCTGATCAGTTACGCCCTGTCCATCGCCATACGGCACGGCTTCACCCCGGTCGTGGTCCCCGACGTGGTCAAGAAGGACATTGCGGCGCGGTGCGGCTTCCAGCCGCGGGACGATGCGAATGGCCCGTCGCAGATCTACACCGTGCAGACCGAGGAGGGATCGCCGGAGCTGTGCCTAGCAGGGACGGCGGAGATACCTCTGGGCGGACTATTCGCGAACAAGGTGCTGGAAGGTGGAAGCCTGCCGAAGAGGGTCGTAGGCGTTGGGAGGGCGTTCCGAGCGGAGGCTGGCGCACGGGGAGCCGATACGAGGGGCTTGTATCGGGTTCACCAGTTCACCAAGGTCGAGCTGTTCACGGTCTGCCAGAGCGACGAGGCGCAGACGCAGGCGGAGATGGACTTGATGCGGACGGTGCAGCGCGAAGTGGCGTCCGTCCTGGGCCTCTCCGTCAGGTACGCCTAATCTGCTGGATCGACCGCATCAGCATTGACAATTAGGGTGCTGGAGATGCCGACGGAAGAGCTCGGCGCATCAGCGGCACGTAAATGGGACATGGAGGCGTGGATGCCGGGCCGAGGGAAGTGGGGCGAGGTGAGTCTGCGGCCCTGCCTCGGTCGCGGTATCATGGGACTGACGACAGATCACGTCAACGTCGAACTGCACCGACTTTCAAGCCCGACGCCTGCACATCCGGTACAAGAGCCACTCGCCGGGCGCTACCGGCCTGCAGTTCGCCCATACCTTGAATGGCACGGCTGCGGCCATACCTCGACTACTCGTCGCGCTTTTGGAGAACGGCGTCAAGTTCGACCAAGAAGGCCAACCGGCAAAGATGTGTCTGCCCAAGGCACTGCAGAGTTTCTGGATCGGCGGGGATCAAATTGGAGAGGGGAAGGTGCGCGGCGCCATCGAGTGGCTGTAAAGCCCAACCTTGTCACATTCCCGACTCCTCGAAGCAGCTCAAGCGGCGCTTCGTCGTGCCGTTCAGCTGAGCAGCCTCAGGCGCATGCTCTGACGGTCTCGCATGTTCTCTATCACCGCTGCAGCGTGCCAAAGCGCTCGTGCCTATCGGGTATTACGGACAGTGTACTCCTATCAGAGAAGCTCGTTGAGAAGATCGAGTGATCTGCAGTCCATAGCCTGCCATCACTCTGGACATGCATTTTTCGCCTGCGTTTCCGTCAAGGACCTGCTCCGGTGAAGCGCAGCACACCTTCTCATAATAATATTAGCTTGGCTCACATCCTGAGGCAAAGACTCGGTATCTGCTCGAATCTCGGAATCTCGGCTTTGACGGTATCCGGCTACCTCCCGGTTTCAAGTCGTATCCGTACTGTGATCCGCTCCGTACCGTCAGTTCAACATGGCCCTCCGGACACTAGTCAACACGTCTCGCACAGGTCTGTCCAGCCACCTTGGCTGCGCCTCTCGAGGCTGTCAGACTGCTTCGATACCAGCAAGCCGGGCGCGTGAGCTGGTTGACCGTTGAATCCGACGAAGCTGACGTTGAGGCACGTCGATCCGCTCGTTGTCGCTGTCCGCCGATGTGAATATTAAAGCGCCTCGACTGCGGAGAGCCATGCTCTACGGTATATGCACTGGGACGCGGTATGCCATTCTCGATCTGACCAACAGTTCCGGGCTCGAACCCCCGCATGCTCGAAAAGAGCTTGACGAGTCCAGCGGACTGTATCGCCTACGACCTGGAAGATGCCGTTGCGCCCAACGCGAAAGCTGAAGCCCGGCGTCTGGTCCGGGATCTGCTCAATGTGCGTGTATCTTCGAACTGAGTCTGTGTCGCGATACATGCACGACCGCCATGCGGATTGCTGCCAATCGACGCTGATCCACAGAGTGACCAGAGACCTCGGGGCGAGGTGATGGTGCGCGTCAACGCCGTCGGCACAGGTCTCGAGCAGGACGACCTCGAGGCTGTCGTGGGTTTCCTCGTGCCCTCAGTATGTCAGCGCTCACGTCAGCTGCCAACGAGACACATCCAGGCGCTGGCCTTGCCCAAAACCTCATCGCCCGAGCATCTCGAGTACCTCATCGCCCAGATCGAGAAGCACGCGTCGAGGGATAAGCACGCAGGCGGCGAGAACGCACTCAGGGTCATCGCGATGATTGAGAATGCGAAGGGGACGATGAACCTCAAGGAGATCATCGAGGCAGGCAAGGGGTACATCGATGGGTTGCTAGTGGGTACCACACCCTCTGAGCGATAACGAAATAGCTGATGATAGTTCGCTGCAGAGGACTGTGAGTGCTACAGGCGCCGAACAGCGCTGAAGCAGACTGCGCGGACGTCGGCCTGATACGGACCCCCTCGCGCATGGAGATGCTGTACCCGCGGTCGCAGATCGTGACTGCAGCCAAGGCGTACGGCCTCCAAGCGATAGATCTGGTGCGTGGCCCACGTCGTCTAGTTTCAACATCCAGCCCCTGATCGCAGGTGTGCGTCAACTACAAGGACGATGCGGCGCTGCGGGAAGAGTCTGAGGAGGGTCGACGTTTAGGCTTCGAGGGCAAGGCAAGTGGCGTTTGATCGTGCATGGCAAAGGTCGCCAGGACTAAGAGCCGCAGCAAGCGATCCATCCCGCGCAGGTCGAGACGATACATCGGGCGTTCGCGCCTTCCGACAAAGGTGACTGAACACTCTCGAGCAAGCACAAGGAGAGCCGCACTGACAGGCAGAGGTAGAACGCGCAGCCAAGATCAAGGCGACGTTTGAAGAACACGGGGACAAAGGTCAAGGCGCGTACGGTTTGGAGGGGATCATGATCGATGCGCCGGTGTACAAGCAGGTGAGTCGTTCGCGCGTGCAGATGCACTTGTCTTCTCACGCCGTATGGCTCATTGCAGGCGCTCAAGGTACTGGCAAAGGCCGAGGCTGCCGGCATGACGATCCCGCACCCATGACGAACCCACAGATCCCTGCCTGGACCAAGGCAGGCGATGTACACATAGCTGCATGCCCCCACACCTATCGTATGAACATGCAGAAGGAGCCTGCCGGTCCCAGAGTCTGGCTCCGCCAGGCGAACGCGTGCCTCTCCGTAACCCTACGACCGGGAGTAATGCTTGATGTTGTACAGCAAGACCTGGCCCCGCTCGTTGCCCAGCGCCATGAATTCCCCTCCCGGATTGAACGACACGTTTGTCACCCGCGCAAGCGGCGTCGTCGGTGTTGGCCAGTTTCCGAAAGCCGTCGCAGAGGGGAGGTGGTACTGCCATCAGCCATGTTCTCGCAGATTGCTCCCACGAGACTCACTGCTTTGACCATGCTCTTCCTGGTGTTTGACGCAGTCAAGAGCAGCTCCGACGAGGGGTGGAACGCGGTCGACACGATCGGCGTCGTGAGGTGTTCCAGCGACTTGACCGGAGTCGGGAGGATGTACTGCGATGGATCCGGCGTGGCGGCCATGAGGGAGGATGAAGCATAGAGGTTGACAATGCCCGTTGATGATCTAAGCTCAGCGCCTGTCCGTTATGCGTCAGTCTGCTTTGAAAACTCACCCGACCGCAGTGTACGCGCCATCCTGGCTCGTCTCCATCGTCGTCCCGCCATAAGCCCTGTCATCCCTCCATTTCCGGACTATCCGCCGTTCAGCCACATCCCAAACTTCAACCTCGGCACCATCCCGTCCGCCCAGCACGCTCAGCTCCCGCGAATCCCGGCTCCACGTCATAGCGACAACAGATCCTCCCCGACCCGACTTCAGATCTGCGATCACCGCGCCAACACCAATCCCGCTCCAGTCGAGAATCGATACTGCCCCCCGTCGTCCCGCCACGGCCAACATCGACCCGTCCGGCGAGAACGAGTGCTTCGTGAGCGAATTGGGCGTGGACGGGGTGACGACCGACCCGAACAGGTTCCGCGGGGACCGAATACAGCGCGCGGAGGGGAGGTCGTACGTGTAGTAGTAAGGTCTCGTGCCCGCCAGAAGCAGGCTTGAGCCGGATGGGTGGAAGGTGGATTTGGTGAGGGGTAGAGAGGGGAGATGGATCGTCAACAGCGTCGGATTCGTGTGCCCGTCGATCTGACATCAGTCTATGACCTTCAAACTCGTCTAGGCGACGCACGTTGAAGAAGCGGACACGTCGGTCTCCGCCTGAGACAGCCATGACTCCGACCCGTGGGTTCGGGTGCCAAGCGACATCCACGACACCCTTGCCCGCGTCCTTCGCTGCCCGTCTGTTCGCCGTCGGGTTTTGGTGGTTCGCATTGAGCACGCGCTTGAGGTTGAGATTGGAAGACGGGAGTGGCTTGGACTGCTTCGTAGCGATGAACGATTTGGTCGACGACAGCAAAGCCCGCAACGACGGTGTTCCCGCCGATACCCGGTTCGACGCCCATTCCGGCCGGGGGTGCAGCGTCTCGAATCTGGGAATCAGCTCTGCTTCCTGAACCGGAATGCTGGACGCACTGCTCTCGTAGGCGCTTCTCCAGCTCCGTGCCATTGATGTTCGGATCCCCCTTCCCCCTCCCCAGCTTCTTCAGCAGCCGGTTCGCCTCGATGTCGATACGTACGGCGCTGTCGCTCGGATCGCTCCAGACCGCCTTGGATCCCCTCGCCTGTGCCCGCTCTTCTGGCAGTACATCATCCAGATCGTCCGGAAACTCGATCGTCGGTTCGCCGTTCCCGTTCTCCGCTTGTCGCTTCTCCTTCTTAGTCGAAGAGGTCGAGGTTGCTTGGGCATGTGGACCGCGCGAGCTGCTTGACGTGCTAGACGATGCTACCGACTCGTCGTCGCTTTCGTCCTCGTCCTCGTCTTCCTCGCCATCGGATCCCTCCGCTTCCTCAACATCTCCGTGCGGAGGCCGTATCAAACCGTCCTCATCCTCATCTTCCGAAGGCAGATCATACACAGGGGCATCGACCTCGAACAGCTGTCTATGAGCACCAAAATACTCAGAGAACGATTGCACTCACGTCATCATCATCCAGCTGCCCAAGCGTGTGGTCTTCCTCCTCGAAAGCGACCTTCGCCTTCCCCTTCCCCTTCTTCACTTTACTCGCGCCAAAGAGCTTTGCCTCGAGATCGACCTCTTCGTCATCCTTCTCCCAGTCGTGCGTCCTCGGTCGTTTCACCTCGGCCCCCTCTGAGCTCCTCCCCGCTCGTTTCTTTCCGTTTCGAGCCATGGCCGGGGAACGGATGTGGTTGTTGATGATGTAGAGTTGGGAGTAATGACGGTGGAGGGCGTTGAAATTTCTGGCTGGTGGGTGAAGGTTGAGGGTAGTGCGAGCGGAGATCGCCGACGAGGCGGGACCAAAACAACCCGACCCTCTGATGCAAGATGCATCACAGATGCCGTCTTCCTCTGTCGTTCCCGGCTGATCACAGTCGGGAGATGGCCATGGGAGACAGCTTCGACTCAATCAAGATCATCCCAGGGACACCGATCTGATGCCTCCGACCGTTGTCAGCCGCGCTCGGCGATCGAGACCGGCTCCCCGGCACCTTGTTTATGATCGGCCATGCTCTCATCACCGTCGCCTGGGCGTACCCTTGTCTCTCCTGTGAACCGCTCGTGTCGCAATGGCGTGCATACCACGATGCAAAATTTCCCATGCACTGCCGGCAACCATCATTGAGCGCCGAGCATGACGAATGCTTCTCACATGGACCACCCTCATGCGCCCATCGTACTGATCACTTTCGCCAACCTCGCCTTCGTCATAGTCGACGCAGCAGCGCAGAAGCCAGAAATCAGCGGGGTATATTCAAGGCAGATCATGACCATGCGCATGGCACTTAGAAACCCAGACGATGAAAGCACCGTCTCATGTCCAGGTGTTGATGGTACTCGCCTGTCTGTGCTGGCTCATCCCAACCAAGCCAGACCTTGTCGTGACCATGTTCGGCCGTCATATTAGCATCATCTGGTTTCAAACCCCTTTTTGAAGATCTGGGCGTACTGTTTTTCTACAAGAGCCTGGAGTACGCGAGCATCGCGGACGTGTCGACGATCATGAATATCAAGCCGTTCCTCGTGATTAGACTATGCTGAATGGTGTTGAGGGAGGAGTTTACCTGGGTACATGTGGCGGGGGGGGCGTGAGATCTGCAACTCTGTCAGGCTGACAGCAGTTATATTGCTTGTTGGGGTTGTTCTCGTCGCGCAACATGAATTCATCTTCGGCTCGAAGGAGTCTCATGGACTGTACTCGACTGACCGGGTCGGGTATTTCTGCCTTCTTCCGGCTCTCCTCCAACTG
>Ga0308169_10001686_pt1 | contig 24936 bp, 28 predicted proteins | sample PhyBR1_2_FD_202139 | JGI IMG/M metagenome (GOLD analysis project Ga0308169, IMG submission 202139) | Phyllosphere microbial communities from UC Gill Tract Community Farm, Albany, California, United States - DLSLSB.R1 | ecosystem: Host-associated > Plants > Phyllosphere > Unclassified | place...
GGCCTTGTGCCCTCCGTTGAAGAGGGCTCGATGGTGCTAATGGCTACAAGCAGTGTGACGACATCTGTAAAGGACCGATGAGACGAGGAGGAAGAGGACGAGGGAGGGACGAGGACCCGGGGGTATAGACCTGGAAAAGCTAAGGGGGAGACAACAAATGACCGACAACCTGCTGCTGGTACGGAAGAGGGAGTGCATGACCTCGTTGAGAGGCACCTCGTTGAGAGGCGGTGAGGAAGGGAGGGAGGATGGTGCTCGCGCCCGACTGGTGCACGAAGAGGGAGGCGACCGAGCCGTACTAGTGCACGAGGAGCACGGTGCTCACGCCCTACTGGTGCGCGGCGAAGTGCAAGGGACCGCCGAGCTTGCGCAAGCGCTCGCCGAACACGATGAGGACGACGACGAGGAGCGCCGCGACGGCGACGATGGCGGCCTGGATCCCAAACGAGACGTCGAACCCGGCAGTCTCGCCCCACTGGAGCTGGAAGTAGCCGACGCTGAAGCCAGACATCGTGCGTGCGAGATTGACCAGGGCCGAGACCTCGCCCGACGCCGACGGCAGGTAGTCGAGAGCGTACGCCGTGATGGCGACCGACGCGATCATGACGCCGACGACGTACAGGCCCCAGCCGACAACGATGAGGCCGACGTTGAGGTGGTGCTCGAGCGCCTGGCCGACGATGATGAGGCCCGGGATCATGACGGCGACGGCGACGAAGTAGGGCGGCAGGCGCGCCTCGGGGCGGAACAGGCCGTTATGACGGCGCACGTAACGAGCGGCGACCCAGTCGTTGGCGTAGTGCCCGAAGACCTACAGGGGTAAGTCCAGAGTCAGCGCTCGCTCGAGCAGCGCACGGTCCTCTTTAATAGAAAGGACGGCGAGACGCACCTCGCCGATGAAGAGCGCGACGAGAGGCGTAAAGTAGAGGTACGAGATGGTCGTGAGCGAGAAGCCGTACCCGCCGATGGCCTTGGGCAAGCCGAAGATGATGCTCGACGTGACGTTGATGCCGACGGCCCACATGAAGCTGAGGGCATAGACGAAGAAGATGATCCAGCACACGGGCTTGGCAAAGACCTCGACGAGGCGCATGACGGACGGCAGCGCGTTGGGCTTGAGCGCGCGCTCGCGGAACGCCGTGACGCCCGAGAGGTCGAAGATGCGGCCGACGACGCCGCCGCGGCGCTCAGGCTGCACCTTGAGCGAGCGATCGTACCACGTCTCGTCGACGAGCGCGACGACGAGGACCTGCGCGCAAGGTGGAGGAGTGTCAGCACGAGCGCGCTGCCCTTGAGAGGAGCGGGGCGAGAAGAGGACGCACGAGGACGGTCGCCGAGCACGCGAAGACGAGCCACAGGACCGGGCGCCACTCGCCGCCGAGGCCGTCGACCATCCACCCGCCGAAGAAGGGCCCGGCGTACGGCGCCGAGAGGAAGATGCCGACCCAGAGGCCGATCTTGCGCGCGTGGTCGTGGAAGAAGTACATGTCCTTGACGAACGTCAGGCCGATCGTCTGGCCGGCCGTGAGGAAGAGCGACGTGAGGGGCCGCAGGACGTAGTACTGGTCGAACGACGTGACGAGGACCGAGCCGAGGACCATGAGGGTGCCGAGGAGCTGGGTCCAGAAGAGGACGGGGAGGCGGCCCCAGAAGTAGAGCGGCGGGATCCACACGAGGCCGCCGATGCCAAGGAAGAGGACGTTGCTGCGAGGGTGTCACGGCGTCAGCGTTTCGTCCGGGTCGACGTCTGGAAGAGCGAGCGCGACGCACAGGTTGCCCGCCTTGTTGACCTCGTTCGGGGTCATGCCCCACTCCTCGCCCTGCGCCTCGAGCAGCGGGATACCTGCGCGCAGCGAGTACGGAGTCAGCAACGAGATCGTCCCGGCGACGAGTGGGCTGTGGACGCACCTGCTCCGCTCTGGAAGTCGCCGATGAAGGCGGCGAACGCGATGACGAGGAGGATGGCGAACTTCTTGCGCTCGGCCCAGTTGAGGGGGTCGCGAGGGTCGTCCGACGGTTGAGGAACGAGGACAGTCTGCAGGCGAGAGAGCGAGGGAAGGAGAGGAGGGGGGAGGGGGGGGGGAGCAGGAGAGGAGGGACGGGCGAGTCGGGCGGGTCGAGCGGGCGTCAGCTCGAGCCTCATGCGCTACTGCGAGCTGAGGCAGGGAACAAGGTAGGACGCACCTTGCCGTCCTTTGCCACCTTGAGGCCAGCTGCAGCCGCATCCTCGACGACGAGGAGGATGTTGCCGCCGTCCTTCTCGACCTCGCTGTCCGAGCGAAGGACTTGGCCGCCGAGTTCTGCGTCGGGTGCCGAGGGCGAGTAGCTCTTCTCGAGGTCGGAGCCGTGCGAGGTCGACATGGTGGTCGAGCAGTCGGAGAGGTGAAGGGCGAGGGAGGAGGGAGAGGCGAAGGCGGAGGGAGCGGGCGACTGCTCGCGCTCGTGCGCGAGTTGGGCAAAAGTTCGAGAGGGTCGCGATCACATCCGGGCCGTCTGGAGAAGGGCGCGGAGAGCGTGGAGAAGCGAGGAGCGCGTGCAAGGGCGGCGAGCCCAGATTTGGGCTGGCACCACCATGAACGGCCGCACCCTCGCCCTTCCTTTGTGCGCCGTGCACGCCTGGGACCAAGCCATGGGCCAGCTCGACGCCTTGCACCGCCCAGCCACACCGCAGCCGTCGAGGTCGAGGCGAGCGGCGCCAGCTCAATGCGCTTCCGCATCTCCGCCTCGAGCCGCCTCGCTCGCGGCCTTGTTCCCTCGCCATCAGCCTCGCTCGACACGGGCACTGCTGTCCTTTAAGCTGAGCAGCGACACAGCTACGTGCGACCCTCGGTGCCGACCCTCCACGCACCGCGCGTGCCCACCTCGCCTCGCCGCCTCGCCGACCTCCCACCCTCCCACCTCGAAGCCGCTCCTCCACCCGCACAGTGTGCGCGCCGTCCGCCGACTGCGACTCCAGATGCTCTGCACAGCCGCCACGCCGAGTCGAGCCTCTCGCCGCAGCCCCCGACCCTTCCCCTCGCACCCCTTCCTCAACGCCAACTCGCCCCGGCTCTCGCCGCCTATCGCCCATCAAGAGCAGCACAGCGCTCCCCACGCCTTGTCGATGTCGTCGCAGCCGTCTCTCGAACGGCTTCAGCAGAGCAGACCGTCAGGTCGTCAAGCGCAGCGTCGTCGACCGCCGCCGCCCTCCGCCGGCCGCGCTTCTCGACGACCGGCCAAGCAGCTCACGAGCGCCAGGCTTGGCGCTCGAGCAACTGGCTCGCACGCCATCGTGCATCTACGGTGCGCAAGGACGAGCCTGGGCAGGGCGCCTTCATGAACCGGCACCGGCAGCAACTCGACTCGCCTCTCTCGATCGATCTCTCCTGCGCTCCGCCGGTGTAGCCGGCCCCGACTCTACTACTTGCCTTCCCACCTCGCCTTCGACCTCTCCGCAACACACCGCATCCCCTCTACGACCGCGCCGAGCCGTCGAGCACGTCGACCGGGTTCTCGCGCCTCTCTCCGCCGGCGTCTGGCTCGTCCTCTTTGCCTTTCCAGGGTCGGTCGACCTCGCAGCTCCTCGTCGATGTCGTGCGGGCGAGGGAGAAGGCGTACGATGGCTCGGCGAGACGGCGGGTGCAGAGGAATCGGACGGCGTGCAACACGAGCAGTTGGCGAACGATTAGCGCGGCGGTTTCTGGAGAAGCTCTGGCTCGTGCCGGCTGATGACGAGCGAGGCTTCTAGGCCACGACGAGCCGCTCTCTTCTCGTGCAGAAGGTCGAGCTATGTAGCGCACGACGTCGAGAGAGATCTGCGAGGTGGGGGAGCCGACGAGACGCTTGACGCGCTTCTCCCGCTCCCGCTCTGCACCAGCCAGCCATGCTGCTCTCGCTCGTAGCACTGCTAGCTACTGCCGCCGCAGCCGCAGCGCGACCAGCCGACCAGACCGTCTTTGGCGCCCCAGCTCCCCCTTCCCCGCCTCGTCCCGCCGGCGGCGCACCCTCCTCGTCCTCGTCGCCTCTCCACCACGACTCGCATGGATCGACCTTCAGTCCACTGCTCCCGCCAGCCATCCCGCTCGCCGTCAAGTCGCCGTGTGCGTCCCTGCCCTCCGCCCCCTGTCCGCTGAGCTGCTTCGCTGACGCTCCTCCCTCTCCTCGCAGACCTCAACGCCTGGCTCTCGGCAGGAGGCGACGAGGGCGCCAAGGGCTACCTCGCCGGCTCCTGGGCCCGCCACTGGCCCGTCCACTACGCCGGGTCGCAGCGCGACCACCGCCTCTCCTGGGCCGGCCTGATCCGCATCAACGACGAGGTGTTCGAGTTCCTCGGCGCGCCCCTCTCGGGCTCCTCGTCGTTCCTCGGGTCCGACAAGGTCGCGCGCCAGACGAGCTTTACCTACACGGCGACGCGCTCCATCTTCTCGTTCGAGGCGGCCGGCCTCGCCTTCAACGCGACCTTCCTCTCGCCCGTTACGCCCAACGACGTCGTGCGCCAGTCGCTCCCCTTCTCGTACCTCGTCGTCGACGTCGACAAGCACGCGCTCGCCAACCGCTCCGTCTCGGTCTACACCGACATCTCGGGCGAGTGGGCGACGGGCGACTCGAGCGTGGACCTGGTACGTCCCTCTCGCTCCCTCCTGCCTCCTCGGTGCACAGCAACTGACGAGCACCCTCCTTCCTCCTATAGACCTGGACCTACACGAGCGAGGCGGGCGTCGGCGTCCATGCCGTCTCGCGGCAGAAGCAGCTCGTGTTCGGCGAGTTCGCAGAGCAGGCCGAGTGGGGCCGGGCCGTCTACGCTACAGCTCTCGTGCGTCCCTCTCTCTCACTCCGCAGGCCTCGACGATGGGCCACGAGCTGATGTGCACCTTCTCCTGCAGCGCAAGGGCGTCGTCGCCGGCTCTGGGTCCGCCGACAAGCTGCGTGCCCGTTTCGCACGACACGGCAAGCTCGACGGCACGCACGACGTCCGCTACCGCCAAGTTGACGACGACCAACCCGTCTTCGGCTTCAGCGTCGCCCTGTCGGAGCAAGAACCGGCCGCCGTCTTTACGATCGGGCACGTGCGCGACCCCTACGTCGTGCGTCCCGTCTCCCTCCTTCGCTCCTCGCGCTCGAGCCTGAGCTGATCCGCTCTCGCTCGCGCAGAACTACGTCACGCTCGAAGGCCAAGTGCCTCTCTCGGGCGCCTGGACGACCCGATGGCCGCACTACGTCGATGCCCTCTCGGCCTTTCAGCACTCGGCTCCTCGCGCCCTTCTCGAGGCCGCCCAGTTCGACAAGCAGCTGCGCACCGACGCTCGCCGGGTCTCGGGCGATGCCTATGCGGCCATCGTCGAGCTGTCGACGCGGCAGGCGTTCGCGACGTTCGAGCTAACGACGGGCGTCGGCGACGACTGGAAGGAGGACCGAGACGAGGTCATGGCGCACCTCAAGGAGATCAGCTCGAACGGCGACATGACAGTGCGTCCTACCTCCCCCTCCTTCTCGCCGACCGACTGCACGCGCTGAATCCCTCCTCCTCCTGCCCGCAGACAATCGACGTCGTCTTCCCCTTGCACCCGATCCTCCTGTACGCTAACCCGACCCTCCTCGCGCACCTCCTCGAGCCCCTCCTGCGCTACACGCACTCGGGCCTGTACCCGAACCGCTGGCCGGTGCACGACCTCGGCACGTACCCGAACGCGACGGGCTACAACCGCGGCGACGACGAGCCGATGCCGGTCGAGGAGGGCGGCAACATGCTGTGGATGGCGCTCGCCTACTTCCAGCTGTCGGGCGACGTCGAGTGGGTCGAGAAGCACTACGGCGTCCTCAAGCAGTGGACGACGTTCCTCGCCGAGGACGGGCTCGTGCCGGCCGAGCAGCTCAGCACCGACGACTTTGCCGGTGCGTTGCTCCCTCTCCTCGCGCTCCTCTCCTGCTTCAGGAGCTCGAGCTGACCCTCTCCTCGACGCTCGTGCACAGGGACGCTCTCGAACCAGACCAACCTCGCCATGAAGGCCATCGTCGGCATCGGTCCGTCCTGCTCCCTCTCCTCGCCCTCTCGACCTCTTGCCCTCGCTCTCGCTGCAATACGCTGACGCTCGAAGCACTCCTGCAGGTGCCATGGCCGAGCTCGCCAAGGGTACCGGGCGCTGGACCGACTGGGTCCACTACCGCGCCGTCGCTGAGGTGCGCTCGGACCCTCCCTCCTCCTCTCCCTCGAGAGAGGCCGAACGGCAGCGGGAGGTTCCGCTCACCGACTCATGCTCGTTCGTCGCGCAGGCCTTTGCAACCGAGTGGACCAAGATGGCCATGACCAACTCGGGAGAAGGGCGGCACGCCAAGCTGGCGTACCAGGACGAGGACTCGTGGGGGACACTGTGTGCGTCGGCCTTCCATCCCCTCCTCGCGCTCGATCTCGGTCCTCATCGAGAGCGCGCGTGCACTCGCTCACGCGCACGAGTTGACTTGCTCTCTCGAGCGCTCGCAGACAACCTCTTCGGCGACCGAGCGCTCAACCTCAACCTGTTCGGGCGCGACCTGTACGAGGACCAGACCGCCTTCTACGAGCGCAAGCTCGAGCGCTACGGCTTGCCTCTCGACCATCGTCATCGTTGGGCCAAGGTGCGTCCGCCTCTCGCCCCTCGCACGGCCCTCGAGCTCACCGCTCACTCCTCCACACCTGCTGACTCGCCTCCCCTCCCGCAGACCGACTGGCAGATGTTAGCCGCCGCCTCGTCGACGACTAAGAAGGGCCGAGACGGCTTCGTCGACAACCTCGTCGACTTCCTCGCCGCGAGCAAGGTCGATGCGCCCTTCCCCGAGTGCGTCTCGCTCTTCCTCCACCTCGCGCGCTGGATCTGCGCGTTGCACGTCTCGTCTCGGTCCTCCTCGCTGACTGTGACGCCCTCCTCCTCCCTCTCCCTTATTTGCGCCCGCCTCTCATCGACGTCGTCCCCTTACGTCCTCGCCCATCGTCCGCTTCTCTCGCCGGATCCCCCTTCACAGCCTGTACGAAACGCCGACGGCGACTTTCCCCGGTCGCGAGGGGCTCGACTGGCCCATCTACTTCATCGCTCGCCCCGTCGTCGGTGGGCACTTTGCGCTGCTGTCGCTCGAGGCGGCAGACTCGGCCAACGGCGTCGACCCCGAGCAGCACTTTCGCGCGTGATCGCGCCGTCTTCCTCTCCTTCTAGCTCGCCCATCCGTGTAGCGCACCTTTCCCTGAGCAAGACTAGTGTATCCGAGGCACGCGATTGGCCCTCGAGAGCGTGAGCGAGCGGAGCGAGTTGAGCGAGGCCGAGCCCGCACCGCCTCGGACATTTCTCGTCCGTGCGCGTGCGCAGCAAAGCACTTTGCGGCTGCCCTCTCGCTTTCGCTGCGAGGCCCTCTTGCGCCGCACGAGTGGTCCACATCGGTTCAGGGTCGCTGCTCGACCTGCGAGCATCAAGCACCCTGCGAGCGCTCGACCCGCCTCCACCTCCGCCGCCTCGTCGTCACTCGCTTCTCGAAGAGCTTGTTTGCCGTCCGCAATCGGGGGCGGGCGGACGATCTCAGGCACTCTCGCCCTGCCAGAGCTTAAGCCTGCGCCTGTTTGGCCTGGCTAAGCGCCAGCTTGCGCGCGCGGCGGTGCTGCGAAGGCGGGCCGCTCAGCTCGCTCGCCTCCTTTCCCGACGCCCCCCACTTGGTGCGAACGCTCGTCCCGGCTCTTGCCCTCCTTCTCCTCCCTCGCTCTCGTCACACTCGCCAGCTTCGCACGATGCTGCACCTCGCGACTGCTCTCCTCGCACTGGCGAGCTCGGCGTGCGCCCTCACGAGCGACCAGGCCGCCTCGTTCTTCTCGTCGTCGGCGGCGAGCGACCTCCAGGGCGACTCGACCTCGCTCCCGCGCTTCGACTTCTCCATCGTCCAGAACTCGAGTGCGTGACTCTCTCCTGTGCACCCTCACTCCCTCCGGGCGCGCGCTGACGCCGTCGCCCTCTCGCAGCGCACTCGCTCTTCGTCGTCAACGCGACCGCGACCGCCCCGTCGAGCGTCGGCTGGCTCGCGACGGGACAGGGCTCGGTGCGTCTCGTCCTCCTTCTCTAGACGTGCAGGTGCAAGTGCTGACTCCGACGAACCTGCACGCAGCGCATGTCGAACGCCGACTACCTCATCGTGTGGCCGACCGTCTCGGGCTCGTCCGTCTCGTGGACGCTCTCGCACCGCCTTCCAGACGGCTCGCACGGCACGCCCCAGCTCGCCTCGACCGACGCCTCGACCTCGACGACCGCCTTCTACACGATCGTCCCCGAGCTCACGACCTCGGACGCCTCGTCGCCCTACTCGGCCGTCGCCTACGTCCGCCAGCGCGACCCCGGCTCGAGCTACCCGACGGCGAGCGGCGTCACGGCTGCGGCTCTCGGCGCTGCGTCGACCGAGTTCATCTACGCGTCGTCGTCGCGCAAGCCGAGCGGGACGGCCGAGGACGCCAACCTCGCCGAGCACAACCAGGTGCGCTCGCTCCCCCTCTCTCCCTGCATCGCAGCTGCCGAAGCTGACGTGCCTCTTCCGCCTCCTCCTACAGCCCAAGGGCACGACCAAGCTCGACCTCTCGCAGCAGTTCAGCGTCGCCGCCGCCGCCGCCGAGACGTCCGGGTCGTCGGCGAGCGAGGGCGGTGACGAGACGACCTCGAGCCAGAGGAGGATGTACATTGCGCACGGTGCGTCTCTTCCTCGCTGCTCTCTCGCATCTACTCGAGCTCGCGCTGACGAGCTTGACCCGCAGCAACTCTCGGCTCGCTCGCCTTCCTCGTCTTCACGCCGCTCGCCATCCTCATTGCCCGGGTCGGCCGCGACTCGTTCAAATGGTTCCACCTGCACTGGTCTTTGAACGCTCTTGCGGTGTGTCTCGTCGTCGTCACCTTTGCGCTCGCGACGTACGAGGTCGGCGGCGAGTTCGAAGACTTCCACTCTCAGTGCGTCCGAGTTCCTCCTCTCTTTCCTGCTCGATTCGAGCGAACGCTGACAGCGCTCGCTCGTCCTACAGGCTCGGCCTCGCCCTCCTCATCCTCGTCCTCGCGCAGGCCCTCCTCGGCCTCGCAGCCCACTTCACCCGCCACACCCCTCTCACCTCGTCTCGCCCCTCGCTCCGCCCGCCCGTCACGGCGACCGTCGCCAAGCCTCACGGGCGCACGTTCGGCGTTCCTCGTCTCGTGCACGTCGTCCTCGGCCTCGTCACGATCACGCTCGGCTGGGTCCAGGTCGGCAACGGCCTCATGGTCGAGTGGGACGCCAACCTGCCCGGCGCGGGCACGGTCCCTCGCGGCGTCAAGATCGCCTTCTGGGTCCTCCTCGGCCTGTGGATCGCGAGCTACGTCGTCGCGTGGGTCGTCGGCGCCGTTGCGAAGCGCGCGGCGAGGGCGAGGGGCAGCGACTCGGGCGGGAGCATGACGGGCCAGCGCAACGGGCTCATGAAGTCGGCGACGTAGAGCCTCGAGCTCGACAGAAAATGGACCCTGCTTGGTAGCTTACACGGCGGTGCCGTTTGTACTACTTGCTGTAACTCTCGCTTGCCGTCTCTGCACCTCGCCGAGCTCATCGAGAACGAGAAAGAAAGAGCGACAGGTTGTACAACAACAGCGTCTACGCCCACGACCAGGTCCCTCGCTCAGCTCTATGCCTCCTCGAGGACGCGCTCTAGGCGGTCCGCCGTCTCCCACAGGCCCTCCTCGCGCGAGAGCGCCGCCATGCGCCCGAGGAGCGCCTTCCTCGCCGCACGGTCCTCCTCGCTCGGCCCGACGTCGCCGGCCATGCGCTCCTTGAGCCGCCTGAGCTGCAGGAGCCGCTTCTCGCTCGCCCTGCGCTCGTCGTCGCTCATGGCGTCGGGCGCGCACGCCGGGCAGCAGCACTCGAACTCGAACACGCGCCTCATCTCGTCCCGGCGCGCGTCGACGCCCTCGAACTCGAACGTGACGTTCAAGTACGTCCACGTGAGCTCCTCGCCCGGGTCGATGTCGCGCAGGGCGTACAGGCGCGTCGAGGCGGACGAGGGGTCCCACGCCGGGCGAGAGAGGGTCGGGCGGCACGACGAGTTGAAGCGCGACAGGAGGAGGAACATGCCGCCGGTCTCGCCCGAGGTCCTGCAGGAAGCAGTCGACGTCAGCTTGGGCATGGCTAGGAGCGCAGGGAGGCGCTCGTGCGCGAGCGAGCGAGAGAGAGGCGGGCGACGCACTGGACGGCGTTGGTCGCAAAGATGGCCTGGGCTTGCGGGAGATCAGGGCGGGTGTTGGCAAGGTCCCAGAAGTCGGTGCGCTGCTCTGGAGTCTTCCACTTGAGGACGGTGCGGATGTTGCGGTCGAGGAAGTCGTCAAAGTCCTTGGCCGGGCCCTGGTCCTCGTCGTCGCTGTCGCCCTCGATCGGGGTGGGCCCGCCGCTGCCGCCTGCTTGTGCGCGCGAGTAGAGGTAGGCCTGGAGAGGCGCGTCGAGAGTGAACAGGGGCTGGTCGTGGAGGACGAGGGTGCCGCGAGGGATGGGGCGGGTTGCGAACGCGCCGAGGTAGCCGATCGGGGTGGCGCGGATCTCGAAGGGGCGGTCTTGTGGAGCGAGTGAGCTCGACAGAGGCTCGTCTGCAGCCATGGCGGGCGAGGCGTGCGCGAGGGTCGACAGAGACCAAGGAGCGGAGAGCTGCTCGCTCCTTCAACCACCCGCCGCTGCTCCCGCCTCGCCTCTGTGCAGTAGCGCGACCTCTCCACGCCTACTTGGTATTCGGCAGCTCGGGCTCACGTCAACATCCCGCCTCGAGAGGCTGCCTTCGGGCTCGCCCAGATCTCATCAGCTCGACCGGTTCGAGGAGGACTGGCGCTTGACTACAGCCAGTGTGTCCACTCTCACTCGCACCGTACAGCGCTGGAGCCTCCGCTGACTGACTGCGACGCGCGCGCAGCACCTGCACCGACCTCGCCCTCGCCCTCGTCCCCTCCGCGTCATGCCGTCCCTCTCGACCCTCCCGCTCGACATCGTCCGCATCATCGTCGACTATCTCGACCCGAGCACCAGGCGCATCACGTCCGAGGCGCCCTCCGTCAGCCGGGCCCGTCGAGATCTCGGCCGCCAGGTCGCCCTCATCGCGCCCAACTTCGTCTCGGCCGGCACCGACCTCGTCTGGCGTAACGTCGTCGTCGGGTTCCACCGCAACCCGGAGCTCCTTGAGCGCATTCTCGCCGACAAGTGGATGGCGCCGCACGTCAAGCAGCTGCACCTCCTCGTCGGCGCGCGCGACGCGCAGGCGGCCCTGCGCCTCGACCTCGCGCGCGTGCTCGTTCTCCTCGGCCGGCTCGACGGCTGCATCTTCGCCGTGACGCCCGCCGTCGCCGAGGTCATCCTCTCGAGCGTGCGCGCCGCACCGAGCGTCGCCGACATGAGCTACCTCGAGCTCGACACGACCGTCTCGCCATCGAACTCGGTCCCGGCGACCATCCTCGGCGCCCTGTCGCACATGCTCGGCCTCAGGCGCCGCGTCGCCGTCTCTCTTCGCCTTACATCTGGCGCCATCGTGCCTGTCCCTCTCGCCGCACCCATCCTTCGCACGCACCACGTCATGCTCGAGGTCGAAGAGCTCACGCCCGACGCGCACCCGACCGCCGCCGCCTTCCTCGCCTCGTACCTCGCCCTCTTCGTTCCCTCTGCGATGTCGAGCATCGTCCTCATCAGCGACCACCTCCCCTACTCGATCCTCGGCCCATTCCTCCTCGCCGCGACGAACCTGACCCACCTCACCATCTACTCGTCGCGCGCCGACTTTCCCTCGCTCCTCGACAGCGTCATCAACCTCCTCTCGCACCTCGACCACCTGCGCTCGCTCAAGCTCGCGCTGCGAGCCTACAACGCCCGCCCGCTCGTCCTCGAGCGCTCGGACCCACGGCGCGCGGCGCTCGGCCTCGCGCTCAGCCGCAGCAGCGTCGGCATCGGCGGCGGCGGGCCATCGGCGCTCGAGAGCGTCGCGCTCGACGTCGACTTTGAGCAGCGCGGCGAGCTCGTCGCGTGGCTCGACGAGGTGAGCGTGCGCAGGGGCGAGGAAGGCGGGCGGCTCAAGAGCTGGCGCACGGTCGAGTGGGACGCGATGAGGGAGGCGAGGCGCGAGGTGTGGCTCGTGCGCTCGGCGAGCGAGGGTGCGAGGCAGAGCGGGAGGGAGCGTTGGCGCCTCGGCGAGGGGGAGAGCTCGGATGAGGTACGTCTGCTCGACTCTCTCTCCTTTCCCACGTGCGCAGCGGTCGAGTCCTGACGGTCCGTCTCGCTCGCAGGACTGAGCTTTCCTTGTACTCTCTGCATGCAGTAAGCTGTGCCCTTACGAGCCCGGTCTGCGCGAGAGAAGTCGAGAGCGCGAGCGACTTGTTCTGTTCGAACGACCGCATCGTCTTCAGCAAGGGCTGGCTCGGGTGGCTCGCCTCAGGCCATTACATCCTGCTCGGCCCAGAGAGCTTATTGTCCAGACAGCTGGAGGCGAGTTGGTGAGCGCCTTCGCTCGACGCTCGTCGCCTCCGCCGGGCTCGCTTCCACCGCTCTCGTCTCCTCGCTCTGCCTTCCCCGCCAAGGTACTCGAGTGCACGAGGAGCACCTCTCGTCCCGACTCGAGCAGCCAGGCGCGCACCCGCAGCCGCACAGCGAGCCGTGCCGGCCTCGTCATCCTCCCCACCTCGTCCCGACTCGACCTCGCCTCTCCTCGAAGCGCACAAGCTCTGGGGCAACTCGTTCTAGGTGCGTACAGCTTCCCTGTCACTGCCCTATCCGATCCACCACTCGTGCGACCAGGCCGCAGACGACGAGGTGCCAGCCACGTCGTCTCGCCTCGGGTTCGGTGTCCCGGCCCAGGAACAGCAGACGCGGCCAGCGCAGAGCTCAGCAAGCTGACACAGACCTGCTCCTTGCACTCCTGCAGATGGTCAGCGTCTTCAGCCTCGCCGTCGTCTACATCGTCGGCGGCTTCACGTTCCTCCCTCTCTGCGCTGCCCTCCTCATCGCCGTCGTCTTCTACTCGTCGCCGGCCGTCGTCGTTCCGCCCAAGACCGGCATCCCCGCCCTCGTCGACGACCAAGGCGACGATGCCGAGCCGCGCACCGTCTACCGCGCCGGGTGGCTCACCCTGCGCCGCACGTACGAGCCCATGAAGGAGGGCACGGGCGACGGCACCTACGCCGGCATGCTCGCCTCGTCGTACCGCTCGTTCATGGACCAGCGCAGCCGCGACCCGCGCCGGTCCAAGCCCAAGGACCGCTTCTTCGCCGTCCTCAAGCAGCAGACGCTCTTCCTGTACGAGGGCGAGGACCAGGCCGAGTGCTGGGCCGCCATCGACGTCGCCGCGCACGACGTCGTCATCTACCCCGAGGGCAACGTCGACGGCGAGCTGTACGTCAAGCGCACCGCCATCGAGCTCAAGCCGCGCCGCGCCGCCGACCCGGACGCGCCGACCACCGACAAGGGCGACGAGGCGGCGGCGGCCGCGAGCCCGGTCGTCGGCGAGCCGAGCAGCGACGAGGCGGCGTACGACGTCCAGACGGGCAAGCCGCTGCCGTGGTTCATCTTCGCCAAGGTCAACTCGGACAAGGAGGACTGGTGCGTCCCCTCTCCCCCTCTCTCGCTCTCGGCGCTCGAGGGGATCCGGCTCACGCTTCTCGCTCGCGCGCAGGTACCACTCGCTCGTCCTGTCGTCTCGTCTCGGCTACCCCGACTCGGCGACGGCCATCGCGCAGGACCGCGCTCTGTTCGAGCCGGTCGACATGGCGCGCCTCATGGAGCAGATCGACCAGCAGCCCGACTCGATCCCGATGCGGTGGTTCAACGCGCTGCTCGGCCGGGTCTTCCTGTCGACGTACCGCACGTCGACCCTCGAGGACTACCTCACGTCGCGCATCGTGCGCAAGCTCAAGCGCGTCAAGACGCCGGCCATGCTGTCCGAGATCCAGGTCCGCGAGGTCAACGTCGGCAGCGCCGTGCCGCTCTTCTCCAAGCCCATGCTCAAGGAGCTCACGCCCGAGGGCGACGCGAGCATGGAGGTGCACGTCGCCTACGTCGGCGAGGCGCGCGTCACGATCGAGACCCAGGCGACCGTCTCGCTCGGGTCGCGCTTCAAGCCCTACGTCGTGCGCCTCGTCCTCGCCATCGTCCTGCGCGAGCTCGAGGGCACCCTCCTCGTCAAGGTCAAGCAGCCGCCGAGCAACCGCGTCTGGTTTGGCTTCCGCGACATCCCGCGCATGGCCCTCAGCGTCGAGCCCGTCGTCTCGACCCGCCAGATCAAGTGGTCCCTCGTCACTGGGCCCATCGAGTCGCGCATCCGAGAGCTCGTACGTCCCCCTCTCTCTCCTCCCGACCCGCCTCCTCTTTCGTCCACGAGCTGACCCTCTCTCCCTCTCCCCATCGCAGATCGCCGAGTCGCTCGTCCTCCCGCACATGGACGACCTGTCCTTCTTCGACACGCGCTCCGAGCCCCTGTCGCGCGGCGGCATCTACGGGCCCTTCCTGCGGCGCGAGCGCCCGTCGCAGGAGGAAGAGCTCGACGCGCCGGCGAGGCCCGACCGCGAGGTCGGCGAGGACGCGCCCGAGGACGTCGTCGTCGGCGCCGACGACTCGAGCACGACTGCGACGGCGCGCGAGGGCGGCGCGAGGCAGCGTCGCCCCGAGGTGCGCCGCCGCCGCTCGAGCGAGGGCGACCGGCCCCTCGACCTCACCCGGGTCTCGTCGGCCTCGACGCCTGCGACGGGCGCAGCGGCGTCGAGCGCCAAGAGCGCGAGCAGCAGCAGCGTCGCGAGCCTCGCCAACGGGCTCACGGCGAGCTTGGCGAGCTGGCGCGAGAAGAACGGCGGCGGCTCGTCAACGTCGTCGCTCGCCGGCTCGACCGCCGCCGGCTCGGGCGAGGCGGGCGCAGCAGGCGGCGCCGGGCCCAAGAAAAGGAGCAGCTGGTTCGCCAAGTCGGGCTCGTCGGCGTCGTCGCTCGCGAGCCGGCGCACCGCCGCCGCCGAGTCGACCGACTCGCTCGCCTCGAGCGGCGCGAGCATGGCCTCGACCGACACGCTCGCGGGTGGCGGCTCGGCGACGTCGACGGGCGCGACGCCGACGCCGCAGGAGGAGGTGTCGGCGGCCAAGCTGCGGCAGATTCTGACCCAGCGGGCCGAGAGCCGCGAGCGGGAGAAGGAGGAGCGCGAGCGGGAGGAGGCGCTCAGGGAGGCGGACGAGGCGATCGCTGCCGCCGACGAGGCGCGGAAGAAGTTCGACGAGGACGACGCGGCACCGCAGCGGCCGGCGCGCGCGCGGGGCTTGTCGAACCTCTCGCTCACGGCGCCGACACGGTCCGAAGCCGCCTCGTCCCAGGTCACGCCGCTCGTCACGCCGGCGCTGCAGGACGGCGCGCCGCTCAAACTCAATGAGCCCGCCGAGGAGACGCCGCCCGCCGTCGCTGCGCCGTCGGCGTCGAGCGTGCCGCCGCTGCCGAGCCGCCCGTCGTGGATCAAGCCGGCCGCCGCTCCTCCTCCTCCCGACACGCCCTCCTCTTCCGGCTCCGATCCCGCTTCAGCACCCGGCCTCGTCCCTCCCGCCGTCCCTGCACCACCGCTGCGTCGCCACTCGCCCTCGGCCTCGGTCGACTCGCCCAACCCGTCCGCGCCCGCCGGCTCGACGCTCCTCTCGTCGTGGCGTACCAAGGTCAACGACAAGGAGGCCATCGCCGCCGGCGTCGCTAGCGCCAAGGAGTCGATGCGACGGTGGGGCGCCAACTGGACGGCCAAGCGGGCGCAGGGCTCGGCGCCGCCTACGCCCGGTGCGGGCGGCGACATGGACCGGCCGGTCGGCGACGGCGAGGCGCGCGACGAGAGCAAGGACGGCTCGAGGGAGCGCGGGACCGAGCGCGAGGCGTACCGGGACTACCGCGCGCGCGCGGCGAGCCCGGCCGGGTCGGCATCGTCGAGCAGGGCGGCGGGTACGAGGGGCGACGAGGCGGTGCCGCGCACGCCGCCGAGGGCGATCCCGACGGCGGGCTCCGGCTTCAAGCCCTCGACGAGCTCGCTCCCCGTCGTGCAGGTCTCGCCGTCGAACGCGCTCGGGACGTCGCCGACCAAGCCGCCTCCTCCTCTCGGCTCGAGCGCGCCCAAGGTCGGCGCCGGCGGCGGGACGGGCTACCGCCCGGTCCAGATGATGTCGCTGCCGGGCATCAAGGACGAGGAGCGGCGCAAGCGGGTCAGGGAGGACCACATCGGCGGCGGCGCGCGCACGTCCGTCGAGCAGAAGCTCGCGGCGGTCGCAGAGCCTCGCGTCATTCCAGCAGTCGGCTCGGGCCCGGTCGCTCAGCCTGCGATGGACGAGGCAGCGCCCTCGAGCATCGGCGTGACGCCGGTCGTCTCGCCCGCCGTCGTCGCTGCGCCTGCGCCCGCGCTCGCCGACCAGGCCGGTCCGGCTCACACGCCGCCAGCCGCCGACTCGAGCGAGCCGATCGGTCTCTCCAGCAGCGCTGCGACGATCTCATCGTCGGCGGCCGAGTCGGTGCCAGCCGCTGCACCCGCCGCCGTCCCCGTCCACGCCCTCCCTCCGAGCACGCCGCCTCGCACCGCCTCTCCCACGCCCATCGACGTTCCTGTCCTCCCTCCTCGCCCTCACGCTGCGCCCGGCGCCGAGTCGTCGCCGCCGCCGCCGCTCCCGCCGCGCAAGGACGGCGTCGCGCCCGCGGTCGACGCTGCGCTACCGCCTCTTCCGCCTCGCCCAGCCGACCTGACGCTGGCGAAGGATCGCGCGCCGCCGCCGCTCCCACCTCGCGTCGACGAGGGCAAGGGCGCAGGGGAGGATGCGCTCGCCGACGAGGCGGGTTGGGGCCTGCAGGAGGAGGTGGTCGGCGAGGAGGGGGCGGCGACGACGATTTCTGTCTAGCTTGCGCGTCGCTCTCGCTCTCTGTCGAGTCTGTGCAATGAGAGTGTGCGGTTGCACGTGCTGTCTGAGCCTTGGAGCGAGCGAGCGAGCACCGTGTGATGAGCAGGCACTCGGCGGAGAGATGGCGCGCTCGCACACGGCCTCCTCACGGCGCGCAGCGGGACCAATGTGGTGCGCTACTTTGCAAGCTACTCTGTCCAGACCCGGCTACCCCTGCACAGCCCCCCCTGAGCGAGAGGGAGAGGCGGACGACGAGAGGGGCGACGCCCGCGACGACGCGACTTTCGCCTCCTCCCTCCTCGCCTCGCCCTTGCTCTCGCAGGATGGCAGTGAGTCTGGTCTCTCCGCATGCAGCGCGCCGTCAGCGACGCGCGCGGCTTGGTCCCGCCCCGCCCCGTGCGCTCGCTGACCCTCCTCATCTCGGACCTTGCCTCCTCGTCCGGCCAGTCCACCTCCAAGCTCCCGACGCCGTCCAACGACGGCATGGACACGCTCAGCGACTACATCCCGCAGAGCAACGAGATCTCGCGCGTCCCCTCGACCGCCGGCGACCCGACCCCGGCCCCCGCAGCGGGTCCTTCGGCACTCGGCCAGGACAACGGCTTGGGCGACGACGACGATGACGACGAGCCCGAGAGCGAGTACGACTCCGAGGGCGACAAGGTCATGAAGACGGCGCAGGGCGTCAAGAAGGTCAGCCAGAAGAAGGAGGCCAAGCGCAAGCTCGACGACAAGGTGCGTCTCCCTCTCTCTCGTGCCGTCCCCGCTCGACCGGGACAGTGCTGACCCTGTACCGCGCACCATCGTCTACAGCTCGCCTCGCGCCGCACGACCCAGGCCTCGCTCAAGTCGAGCGACTCGATCAAGCGCTTCACCTACCTCCTCGGCCAGACCGACCTCTTCAAGCACTTCTGCGACCTCAAGGTGCGTCCCTCTTGGCTCCTGTCGACACTCTGAGACCCAGCTGACCCGACTCGTCGAGCCCGCAGGCCCAGCGCGACCCGCACTTCGCGCAGCTCCTCGTCGAGGCAGAGAACGCCGGCAAGGCCAAGGGCCGGTGCGTCTCTCTCTCTCTCTCGCTTGCTCTTTTGCTCCCCAGCGACGTCCGGCTGAATCACTCTCTCCGTCTTCCTCCCGCAGGCGCGGCAAGGCGGCCCAGTCGCGCGGCCGCAAGTCGGAGAAGGACGAGGACGCCGAGCTGCTCGAGGCCGAGAAGGAGACGGACGGGCTCGGCGAGGGCGAGGGCCCGTTCGTCTTCACCGAGTCGCCGGCCTATGTCAAGGGCGGCAAGATGCGCGAGTACCAGGTCCAGGGCCTCAACTGGATGTGCGGGCTCTACTACAACGGCATCAACGGCATTCTCGCCGACGAGATGGTGCGTCCCTGTCTCTCTGCGCCCTCGTACTGCATAGCCAGAGGAGCACAGGCTGACTCGGTAATGTCTGCTCGCCCGCAGGGTCTCGGCAAGACGCTCCAGACGATCTCGTTCCTCGGCTACCTCAAGTTCATCCGCGGCACGCACGGCCCGCACCTCATCGTCGTCCCCAAGTCGACGCTCGACAACTGGGCGCGCGAGATAGACCGCTGGGTCCCCGGCTTCAGCGTCGTCGTCCTCAAGGGCACCAAGGAGGAGCGGGTGCGTCCCGAAGCTCTCGCTCTGACGGACCACCACCCTCACGCGCACGGCACTGACTCGCTTGCTCCACCTCCTCCTCCTCACACAGGCCGAGCTCGTGCAGCAGCGCATCCTGCCCGGCGACTTCGACATCTGCCTCGCGTCGTACGAGATCTGCCTGCGGGAAAAGGCCGGCCTCAAGAAGCTCGCGTGGGAGTACATCGTCATCGACGAGGCGCACCGCATCAAGAACGTCGACTCGATGCTGTCGCAGATCGTGCGCCTGTTCGACTCGCGCGGGCGCCTCCTCATCACGGGCACGCCGCTCCAGAACAACCTGCACGAGCTGTGGGCCCTCCTCAACTTCCTCCTGCCCGACGTCTTCTCGGACGTCGCCGACTTCGACGCCTGGTTCGAGAAGCAGGGCGACGCGAGCGACGCCGCCGTCGAGGCGGCCGGCGCCGAGGCGAGCGCGCCGTCGACCGAGGACCCGTCGGCCGTCGCCGAGGTCGCCAAGAAGGCCGGCGGCGACGACGACGCGTCGAACAAGGTCGTCAAGCAGCTCCACGCCGTCCTGCGCCCTTTCCTCCTGCGTCGCGTCAAGATGGACGTCGAGAAGAGCCTCCTCCCCAAGAAGGAGATCAACGTCTACGTCGGCATGACCGAGCTCCAGCGCAAGTGGTACAAGTCGATCCTCGAGAAGGACATCGACGCCGTCAACGGTGCGAGCAGCAAGAAGGAGGGCAAGACCCGCCTCCAGAACATCGTCATGCAGCTGCGCGTGCGTCCCTCGTCTCCCCTTCTCTCCCTCCTGCCATCCTCGTCCTCCTCTCGACCCGAGTCACTGACGCCCTCTCTCGCGCACGCAGAAATGCTGCAACCATCCCTACCTGTTCGACGGCGCCGAGCCCGGCCCGCCCTTCACGACCGACGAGCACCTCGTCGAGGCGGCCGGCAAGATGCTCGTCCTCGACAAGCTCCTCAAGAGCATGAAGGCCAAGGGCTCGCGCGTCCTCATCTTCTCGCAAATGAGCCGCGTGCTCGACATCCTCGAGGACTACTGCCTCTTCCGCGAGTACCGTGCGTCTTCGTCCTCCTCCTCTGCCGTTGTCTCTCTCCCTCTTCGACGCGAGCGAGCTCGAGCTGATGCCTCCTCTCTCTCGCGCCCGCAGAGTACTGCCGCCTCGACGGTGGCACGGCGCACGAGGACCGCATGGAGCAGATCGACGCGTACAACAAGCCGGGCTCGGAGAAGTTCATCTTCCTCCTCACGACTCGCGCCGGCGGTCTCGGCATCAACCTCGTCTCGGCCGACGTCGTCGTCCTCTACGACTCGGACTGGTGCGTCGTCTCCACCTCTTCCCTCGAGCCTGAGCGGCCGGACCGCTGCGGCATGCCGAGCACCGAGCTGACCTCGCCCTTGTACTGCCACGCAGGAACCCGCAAGCCGACCTCCAGGCCATGGACCGCGCCCACCGCATCGGTCAGACCAAGCAGGTCTACGTCTTCCGCTTCGTCACCGAGAACGCCGTCGAGGAGAAGGTCCTCGAGCGCGCCGCGCAGAAGCTGCGCCTCGACCAGCTTGTTATCCAGCAGGGCCGCGCGACGCAGAGCACCAAGAACACGAACAAGGACGACCTCGTCGACATGATCCAGCACGGCGCCGAGAAGATCATCAACTCGAAGGAGTCCATGGCGGTGATCGACGACATCGACGACATCATCCGCCGCGGCGAGAGCAAGACGGCCGAGCTCAACTCGAAGTACGCCCAGCTGTCGTTCGACGAGCTCCAGATCTTCAACAACCCGGGCGCGCAGGGCACGTCGACCCAGTGGGAGGGCGAGGAGTACGGCGGGCGGAAGGGCGGCGCGGGCAAGCTCGCCAACATGCTGTGGATCGAGCCGTCGAAGCGCGAGCGCAAGTCGGTTGGCTACTCGGTCGACGGCTACTACCGCGGCGCGCTGCACACGGGCCCGGGCCGCCCGCCCGGCACGAGGGGTCCGAGGCGCCCCAGGCCCGCCGCCGCCGACGACTACAAGTTCTACCCGCCGCGCCTGCACGAGATCCAGGAGAAGGAGCAGCTCTATCAGAAGGTGCGTCCCTCCTCTCTCTCAAGACGTCCTCCTCTAGCTCCTCTCGGTTCTACGGCAGCTGACCCTCGCTCGACGCTCCCTCCTCGCTTCCCCGCCCGCAGAAGCAGCGCGAGGAGAAGGCCGTCCTGCGCGTCGACGCGACGCTCACCGAGGAGGAGCTCGAGCAGGAGCGCGTCGCCGAGCAGGAGGCGATCGACAACGCCGAGCCGCTCACCGAGGAGGAGACCAAGGAGAAGGAGGAGCTCCTCGGCCAGGGCTTCGGCAACTGGGCCAAGCGCGAGTTCCAGAGCTTCATCCGCGGCATCGAGACGTACGGCCGCGACGACTACGTCCACATCCAGACAGAGGTGCCGACCAAGACGGTCGACGAGGTCCGCCAGTACGCCGAGGTGTTCTGGGAGCGGTACCAGGAGATCGACGGTGCGCCCGCTCTCCCTCTCTGTCCCTCCTTCACTCTCTCGTGATACCTTTGCTGACGTCGTGCCTGCTGCTGTGCGCTCGCAGACTGGGAGCGCTACATCACCAAGATCGAGAAGGCCGAGAAGAGCCGCTCGGCGCAGGATCGCGAGTGGGAGCTCATCAAGCAGCGCGTCAACGAGGTCAAGTACCCGCTCACGCAGCTCAAGATCGTCTACGCCAACCAGACCAAGGGCAAGTCGTACTCGGAGGACGAGGACCGGTTCCTCCTCGTCGAGATCGCCAAGTACGGCCTCAACCAGGAGGAGCGCATCAAGCGCGACATTATGGAGTTCCCCGCCTTCCGCTTCGACTGGTTCATCAAGAGTGTGCGTCCTCGCTCCCTCTCGGCCCTCCTCGCTCCCCGACTCGCAGCTGACCTGAGCTCCTTCCTGACCCTCCCTCCCTCGCTCTCTCCCCGCCTCGCCTCTTCCCTACCTCCTCGCCTGCAGCGCACCGTCGAGGAGATCCGCCGCCGCTGTAACACGCTCACCAAGCTCATCACCAAGGACGCTGGCGGTGCCGACGACGGCGACGACGCGACCGCCGGCCCGAAGAAGCGCGCGCCCAAGCGCAAGGCCAAGGACGCAGCCGAGGGCGCTCCCGGGAGCGAGGACGTGTCGCGCGCGAGCACGCCGGCGACTGGTGGAGCGGGCGGCACGCCGTCGGCCGCGGCGGCGAAGAAGCCCAAGAAGTGAGGGAGGCGGAGCGGGTCGCCGGCGTCGCGCTTGTTCCTCGTGTCCTTGTAGTGCTCCCCTATCTCTCCAATGTCCCTCGCCTGTCTGTTCCAATGTCCTGCTTTTCCATCTCTGCGGTTCAGCAAGAGCGAGAGCGTGCGAGCTTGCTCGACAGCTCGAGCCAAGGGTCGAGCTGCCGGCGCCATCTTCTCGCCGGCTTCCCCCCCCCCCCCTCGCTCTGCCGCCGAGGCGCCCGCAGGAGCTGCAGCGCAGCTATACCTGCTCCAGCACGCACTCGCACCCGCCCTGGCCACCGCTCGGCGGCCCCCTCGTCCAGCCCCCTCCTCATCATCCCCCCGCCTTTCGCCTCTCGTCCGGCACGCTTCTCGCCGCTCCGCCGTGCTCGCCACCTCCTCGATCAGTCTGCACGAGTGCTTTCGGCGTGCAGCCGACGGACCGGAGATCCAGGCGGAGGAGGAGCGGGCTCTCGTCCGTCCGCCGCTCTCCTGTACGCGTAAGCCGGCGCTCGCCGACGCGGCGGCGAACGTAGGCGATCGAGAGCCGAGCCCGGCCGACAGCTTTTGAGCCTGTTCCGCGATTGGCACACCGAGGCGGCTTTTCCACGCCGAGGGCACGGCTCTCGCCCGGCGATGCTTCTTCCGCGCTCCCCGTCTCGCTTTCTCTGCTTCGCATCGTGTGCCCTGCGCTATGCACCGGCGCAAGAGCTCTCTCGTCGATCGAGCTACTGGTCTGCCAATGCTGGACCGCAGCGACAAGCTCGACGAGGTCGCGCTCGACCTCGCCATTCCAGCTCTCGTCGAGGCCGACCCGCTCAGCGGCCGCCGAGCGCCGTTCTGCCTGCGCCAGCGCAGTAGCACCTGGTTCATCGCCCTCGCCGTCGGATGGGGCATCCTCGTCGACCTGTCGTCCTACTCGCTCGTCGTCCCCGTCGTCCCCTTCCGCCTCGAGGCGCTCGGGTACGACGACATCGGCGGCAAGACGGGCTGGCTCGTCGCGGCGTACGCGGCGGGCCTCATCGTATCGTCGCCGGTCGCCGGCTGGATCGGCGCCAAGTACAAGAACCGCCAGGTCCCGCTCACGCTCGGGTTGCTCTTCATGGCCGGCGGTCCGTCCTCTTCTTCCTCCCCCTCGCTCTCGCACTCGCACGACCTCGAGCTGACTCTGACCAACTCTCGCAGCCGTCATCCTCTTCATGGAGTCCGAAAGCTTTGCGCTCATGGTCGTCGCGCGCGTCCTGCAGTGCGTCCCCTCCTCCCGTTCCTACTCTCTCTCGCCTCACGGACCTCGCCGACTCTCCTTTCAACATGCTCGCAGAGGCTTCAGCGGCACCGTGCTGTGGACAATCGGCCTGTGCGTCCCTTCCTCTCTCACAGAGTCGCCTCGAGCTCCTTGCTGACGCCGGCTCACCCTCCTCACAGCGCGCTCGTCACCGATTCAGTTCCAGAAGAACGCCTCGGCAGCGTGCTCGGCTACGTCATGGTCGGCTTCAGCTGTGGTCAGGCCATCGGGCCGCCAGTCGGTGCGTGCAACCTCCTCGCCTCGCACCGCGTCGAGCCGCACGACCTCGAGCCGCACTGACCCCTTCCTCTCGCACAGGCGGCGTCCTCTACGAGCGGCTCGGCTACCGCGCTCCCTTCATCTTCTCGATCGTCCTCGTCGCCATCGACCTCGCCCTCCGCATCGTCATGATCGAGAAGCACCAAGCGCTGCGCTGGATCCGCGCCGGCCACGACATCCCCAACTTCGAGGCGCCCGGCTACACCGCCGCTGCGGCGTCGACTTCCTCCTCGAGCACGATTCAGGCGTCGGTCGACACCGTCTTCACGCTCGGCGCCGCATCTGGGCCCGAGCCGGCGCCGCCGCAGCCGTCTGCGCCGGTCAAAGCGCTCGTCGTGCGGGTGCCGCGGCAGCTCCTCGGCCTCCTGCACATGCTCAAGAGCCCGAGGGCCCTCACGTGCTTCGCAGTCACGTGCCTCAACGGCGTCGTTGCCGGCGGGCTTTGCGACACGGGCCTTACCCTGTGGGTCAAGCAGCAGTACGGGCTCGACTCGATGGGCGCCGGGCTCGTCTTCCTCGGCATCGTCGTGCCGTCCTTCTTCGTGCGTCTCTTTCTCTCCCTCTTCAGCTCCCCTTTACACGAGACTAGCTGAGGAGTACTGAAGCTGACCCTGCGCTCTCCCTTTCTCATCTGTCGCAGCGCGCTCCTCTCGCTGGCTGGGTGAGCTTGTCCTCTCCCTGCAGCTCTTTCTTCTCCCTTGTCGAAAACTAACGATGACCCTCTGCAGATCTCGGACCGATTCGGCACCAAATGGGTCATGCTCGCCGGCGTCGCCCTCGCCATTCCCGCCTACCCTCTCCTGCTCGTGCGAGGCCCGCTGCCGCTCTTCGTCTTCTTCCTCGTCCTCATCGGTACGCACTCCCCTTTGCCTGCTCAGCACGAGCCTCGAAGTACATCTCGGCGCGCTTGCTGACTCTTCATCGCCTCGAATCGTGCAGGCACCGCTCTCGCTCTTTTCGGCACGCCCGTCCTGATCGACCTGTCCATCGTCGCGTCCGACACGCCCTCAATCTCGACAGCGCACGTCTTCAGCGCATCGAACCTCTTCTACTCGATCGGCTCTCTCGTCGGTGCGTCTGCTCTCATCTCCTTGCCCGCCGCTCTCCTTCATGCTCGAGCTCACGCCCGACTCTCGCTCGCAGGACCCATCGTCGCCGGCCAGATCCTCTCGGCGGTCGGTACTACGCGAGGCTGGCTTGCGCTGTCGGTCCTCTCGGCGGCGCTGAGCTGCCTCGTCGTGCCGCCCGTCGTCCTCTTTGTCGGCCGCCGACTCGGTTGGCGAGGCCCGCTGCGAGCACGGTTGGGTCCGAGTAGCTCGCCGGCAGCTCATGACGGCGCGATGAAGGAGACGGTCCTCGAGATGGAGCCGAACCGCAAGAAGGAGGAGCAGGGGACGGCCAAGGCGGCGGGACCGTGAGCGGCTCGAGCGGGGTGGCCGTCTAGCGCGTGCGCGGGAGGCAGGCATGCATTTCTGATCTCAGCGGCTGTGCATATCGAGACGCTTTGCGAGGGAGAGATGAGCTAGCGCGAGTCAGATTGTGCGGAATCGGCGAGTTCAGGCCTCCTCCCGGTCGGCCTTCTCAAGGAGAGAGAGGGTAATCCTAGTCAGAGCTGCTGCTACTCTTTCTCGCGCGTTCCTAAGTCGAAATGGAGAGCTCACT
>Ga0308169_10001687_pt1 | contig 24931 bp, 22 predicted proteins | sample PhyBR1_2_FD_202139 | JGI IMG/M metagenome (GOLD analysis project Ga0308169, IMG submission 202139) | Phyllosphere microbial communities from UC Gill Tract Community Farm, Albany, California, United States - DLSLSB.R1 | ecosystem: Host-associated > Plants > Phyllosphere > Unclassified | place...
CAGCGAGGTGATGCTTTCCCGGGCGCCCGTGATCTTGTGCGTGGTCCAGGTGGAGAGCGCCTGGCCCCATTGCGCCAGGTTCAGGTGGAATTTCTCGGCGTTCTTTTGCGGCAGCAGGATCTTGGTGCCGTCTTCACCGGTGATGACCGGACGCTTGAACTGGGGATTGAGGGCCTTGAATTCGTCGACCGACATCTCGGCCAGCTGGGCGGCAATGGCCAGGTCGATGTCGCTGGTCTTGTCGACCGTCGTGAAATAGGGCTGGTTGTCGATGGCCGGCAGGGTGATGCCGTACTGGCCCGGGTTGGCGACGATGTTCTTGACGGCCTGCAGCTTCGGCACGTAGTTGCGGGTTTCCGCCGGCATCAGCTCGGCCAGGCTTTCGAAATCGGTCGGCTTGCCGAGCGCCTGGTTTTTCTTGATCGCCTTCTGCACATTGCCTTCACCCCAGTTGTACGCCGCCAGCGCCAACTGCCAGTCGCCGAACATCGTGTACAGGCGCTGCAGATAGGTCAGGGCGGCATCGGTCGAGGCCAGCACGCCGCGGCGCTCGTCCTTGAACATGTTCTGCTTGAGGTTGAAGTCCTTGCCGGTACCCGGGACGAACTGCCAGATGCCGGCAGCGTCGGCGGTCGACATGGCTTGCGGGTTAAAGGCCGATTCGATCACCGGCAGCAGGGCCAGTTCGGTCGGCATGCCGCGCTTTTCCAGCTCCTGCACCACGTGGAACAGGTAGAGCGAGGCGCGGCCGGAGATGCGGGCCATGTAGTCGGGCTTGCTGCTGTACGACTTGGTATGGCGCTCGACCAGGTTGTTGCTGATGTCGGGAATGGCGTAGCCGCTGCGGATACGGCCCCAGACATCGGTTTCCTTGTATTCGTCGGCTTTCAACAATCCGGCACCGGCAGGCGCGGCAACAGCGGCCGGGCGCATGAGGGCGGCGTTCTGCACAGCGCTGACCGGAGCATTGTCGATGGCATGGGCGAATGGGGCCGAGAGCAAAAGCACCAGCGCAGCAGCAATAGAGGTAGGGCGGGTCATGTCGTACATAGCTTTCCAGTATGTTGCGTCCAGGAACTACAGGACTGACGATAAGGGGGCAGTGTAAGGAGCAGCTGTTGAGACAGTCAAGCAGTTATCCCGGCCGGTTACAAAATTTCTTGTCTATCCTTTTTGCCAACATGAAACTATTTTGATAACACGCACCGGGGGTATGCGTGATCGGGAGAGTAATCTCATAGGATAAGTGCCGCGTAGTGATTGCATACCGCCGGGGAGTATGTCAATTTATACGCCTGTCATTACATTCCTCATGGAAACAACTCAGCCGTTCCGAATCCTTGTCGAGCTGATAAGAAAACCCTGGTTTCCCCGTCCGGCCCGGCATGTTTTCAACTTACCCGCCTCGAATGGTTGACCTATGAGCGCACGCAAACTGTGCGTACAATCCGGTTTCGCAACCAGCGTTTCCCAATAAGAGAAGACCCGATATGAGTACCGCAAACCTGAACGCCGACGATGACGCCATCGTCGCCGCCACCCGCCGCTGGCTGGAAAAGGCCGTCATCGGCCTGAACCTGTGCCCGTTCGCCAAGGCCGTCTATATAAAGGAGCAGGTGCGCTATGTCGTCTCGCCGGCGCGCACGCCCGAGGCGCTGCTGGAACAGTTGATGGACGAGCTGCAAACCCTTTCCGACACCCCGGCGGAAAAAATCGACACGACGCTCGTGATCCACCCCTTCGTGCTGGACGACTTCCTCGACTACAACGAGTTCCTCGATGTCGCCGACGCCGCCGTCGAGGACATGCACCTCGATGGCGAACTCCAGGTGGCGAGCTTCCACCCGGACTACCAGTTCGCCGATACCGACAAGAACGACATCGAGAACTTCACCAACCGCGCGCCCTACCCGATCCTGCAACTGCTGCGCGAGGAAAGCATCGAACGCGCCGTCGAGGCCTTCCCGGACGCGGCCGAGATCTTCGAGAAGAACATCGAGACCATGGAAAAGCTGGGCCACGACGGCTGGGACAAGCTCGATGTCGGACCAGCCCGCTGAACCGGCGGCACTGCCGCCGCGCCCCGACACGCCCTGCGTCGCGGTCTGCTCGACGACCTTCGACGACGTCTGCCGCGGCTGCGGGCGTACTGTCGCCGAAGTCGCGCATTGGGTGTCGATGTCGGCCGAGCACAAGGAACGCGTCTGGACGCGGATCCTGGCCGAAGGCTACCCGCGCCGCAATACCTGAACACGGTTGGACGGCCCGCCGCCAGGGCGGACGCGGCTGTGCGATCATGGGCGTGTAACGGGAGGGTTCGCGCCTGCCGCAACTGCCGGTTTCCGCCGGCGCCGGCCGGCCTGATCTGATGGCATACGGCAACATTTGCATGCATAATCGCTGGCGTGAGCATCTTCCCGACCCAGGCCGGCGACCCCGGCGCCAACCATTGCGGCCACGACCATGCCACGGATTGATCCGAGCCGATTGACGTCCAGGATAAGCCGGCTCTATACGAGGTCGGTGTACGGCGCCATGCTGATGGTCGTCGTCGGCGGCCTCGTGATTCCCGCGCTGAACGCCGCAATACTGTCGCCGAACTCAACGAGACCCTGCAGCGCAATGCCGAGATCCTCGCGCTCGGCATGCGGGAGTCGCTCTGGAACATGAATGCCGGGGCCGGGCGCTCGCTGGTCGATTCGGTGATGCGCGACCCCTCGGTGGTGCGGATCCAGGTGCGCGGCCAGGGCGACACCGGTTTCATCGACGTGCGCGCCCCCGAGCGGGCCCAGGGCCATGTGCTGCGCGCCGAGCGCCAGGTCGTGATGCAGGGCGAGCGCATCGGCGACCTGACGATCGAGATGGACGACATGCGCGCCGAGCGCGAGTTGCGCCGCAAGCAGCGCAATTACGCGCTGGTGCTGGCGGTCCAGGTCGCGGTGTCGCTGCTGCTCATCCTCGCCTTTTTGCGGCGCCGCCTGCAGGCGCCGCTGCGCACCCTGGCCGGCTTTTCCGACCGCCTCTCGCGCGGCGACTTCGATACGCCGCTGCTGCTCGACGTCGAGGGCGAACTGGGGCGCCTGGGCATCCAGATGGAACGCATGCGCGTGGCGATCCGCGACCTGTTCGTGGACGTGGCGCGGCGCGAGGAGCAGTTCCGCACCATCGTTACCCAGGTGCCGGGCGCCGTCTTCAGGGCCCATCCGGGCGGCGCGATCGATTTCGTCAGCGACGCCATCGAAGACATCTGCGGCTATCCTGCGGCCCAGGTGATCCGCGGCGGCACCGGGCTCTGGAACGACCTGATCCGCGAGGAAGACCGCCAGCGGCAGGGCCAGTTGATGCGCGATGCGCTTGCTTCCGGGCGCAGCTACGAGGCCGAATACCGGATCGTCGATGTCCACGGGGTCGAGCACTGGGTGCTCGAGAGCGGCCAGCCGCAGGGGCGGGAAGGCGAGGCCACGGTCTGGGTCGACGGCATCATCTCCGACATCAGCGAACGCAAACACAATGAAATGCGCATCGGCGCGCTGCTGGCCGAGCAGGGCGCGATCCTCGACAACGTCATGTTCGGCGTCGTCTTCACGCGCGAGCGCCGTATCTTGTCGGTGAACCGGCGCAGCGAACAGCTCTTCGGCTACCCGGAGGGGAGCATGCTCGGCCTGCCGGCCTCGGTCCTGTTCGTGAATGCGGGCGAGCATGCACGGGCCGAGAACGAATTCTTTCCGCGCCTGGCGCGCGGCGAGGACGCCAGCCATGAGCGCCAGTTCCGGCGCCGCGACGGCAGCCTGCTGTGGTGCCTGGTGAGCGGCAGCGCGATCGATGCCGGCCGGCCCGAGGCGGGCAATGTCTGGGTCTTCGCCGACATCTCCGAGCGCAAGCAGAACGAGGAAAAACTGCGCCTGTCCGCCACCGTCTTCGAGCACATTGCCGACGGCGTGATGGTGGTCGACGTGTACGGCACGATCGTCACCGTCAATCCCGCCTTCACCCACATCACCGGCCACGAGGCGCAGGAAGTCGTCGGCAAGTCGTGGAGCGTGACGCGCACCACGGGCCAGGACCAGGACCTGTTCTGGACGATGTGGCGCCAGCTGAGCGACACCGGCTTCTGGCGCGGCGAGCTGTGGAGCACGCGCAAGGACGGCGAGACCTTTCTCGAGTGGCTCACGGTGTCGACGGTGCGCGGCGACGACGGCCGCGTCACCCATTACGTGGGCGTCTTCAGCGACATCACGCGATTGAAGGAATCGCAGGAAAAGCTCGACTACCTGGCGCACCACGATCCGCTGACAAGCCTGCCGAACCGCCTGCTGTTCCAGGACCGCCTGCTGCATGCGATCGGCCGCGCCGCGCGGGAAAACCAGCAGCTGGCCGTCGTGTTCATCGACCTCGACCGCTTCAAGAGCGTCAACGACACGCTCGGCCACCACGTCGGCGACGAACTCCTCAAGCAGGTGGCGGGGGCGCTCGGCACCCGCCTGCGCGACGGCGACACGCTGGCGCGCCTGGGCGGCGACGAATTCATCGTCCTGCTCGAGAACGTCGACGGCGGCTACGGCGCCGGCCAGGTGGCCGCGAAAATGATGGCCGTGTTCGAGCAGCCTTTCACGGTCGCCGGCCACGAGCTGTTCGTCACCGGCTCGATCGGCATCAGCCTGTTTCCGGGCGACGGCGAGGACGCGAACCTGCTGGTACGGAACGCCGACGTCGCCATGTACCAGGCCAAGTCGCGCGGCAGGAACGGCTACCAGTTCTATTCGCCGGCCATGGACGGCGAGGGCGTCGAGCGCCTGCGCATGGAAGCGCTGCTGCGGCGCGCGATCGATCGCCAGGAGATTTTTCTCCATTATCAGCCGCAGGTCGACATCGAGACGCGCCGCCTGATCGGCGTGGAGGCGCTGGTGCGCTGGCATAATCCGGAACTCGGCCACGTCAGCCCGGTGCGTTTCATCCCGATGGCCGAGGACACCGGCTTCATCAACCAGATCGGCGAATGGGTGCTGGTCGAGGCCTGCCGCCAGATGGTGCGCTGGGACGAGGCGGGATTGACCGTGCCGAAGATGGCGGTCAACCTGTCGGTGCGCCAGGTCGAGCGCGGGGCGATGGCGCCGCTGGTATCGAACACCCTGGCCGCGACCCGGCTGGCGCCGCACCGCCTGCAGCTGGAAGTGACGGAATCGGTGATCATGAATACCGGCGACGCGCTGGCGTTCGTGCACGAGCTGCACGCCATTGGCGTGGGTCTTGCCATCGACGATTTCGGCACCGGCTACTCCTCGCTGGCCTACCTGAAGCAGCTGCCGGTCGACGTGCTGAAGATCGACCGCAGCTTCATCAAGGACATCGCCCTCGATGCGAACGACGAGGCGATCGCGATCGCGATCATCCAGCTCGGCAAAAGCATGAACCTCTCGGTGATCGCCGAGGGGGTGGAAAACGAAGAACAGGCGGCATTCCTGCTGCGTCACGGCTGCACGCGCGCACAGGGTTACCTGTACGGCCGGCCGGTCGCGCCGGAAGAGCTGCTCGACACATGGGGAAACGGGAATAATGAGAGACACGAACACGGCGGCCGCGAAGTTGGCACCTGAGCCGGTACCTGAGCAGACGAAGAACAAGCGGCGCTCGCGCCGGCGCTTCCTGCTGGGCGGCCTGGTGGCGAGCGGCGCGCTGCTGGTGGGCTGGGGCACGCGCCCGCCGCGCCAGCGCCTGCATACGAGCGAGCCGCTGCCCGTGACGAACGGCGCGGTCGCCCTGAACGGCTGGATCGCGATCGCGCCCGACGGTACGGTCTCGGTCGTGGTGCCGCGTAGCGAGATGGGGCAGGGCGTGCACACGGCGCTGCCGATGCTGGTCGCCGAGGAACTCGACGTGCCGCTGTCCAGCGTCGCGCTTGCCCAGGCGCCGATCGACAAGATATTCGGCAACCTGGCGGTGCTGCGCGAAAACCTGCCCTTCCACCCCGACGACCGCGGCAACGTGAAGGATGGCACGCAGTGGGTGCTGGCGAAAATCGGGCGCGAACTGGGCATCATGTTTACGGGCGGCTCGACCAGCGTGAAGGATGCCTGGCAACCGATGCGCGAAGCAGGCGCCGTGGCGCGTGCGATGCTGGTCAAGGCGGCAAGCGAAGACTGGAAGGCGCCGGCCCGCGACCTGCGCACCGCGGACGGCTTCGTGATCCACCAGGATGGCCGGCGCGCTTCCTACGCCAGCCTGGCCGCGCGCGCGGCCAGGGTCGGCGCCGGGATCGATGCCGGCGACGTACGCCTGAAGGACCCGCGCGACTTCCGCCTGATCGGCAAGCCGGTGGCGCGCCGCGACAGCCCCGGTAAAGTCGATGGCAGCGCGCGCTTCGGCATCGACGCGCGCCCGGCCGGCATGCTGTATGCGGCCGTGAAGATGGCGCCGGTGGTCGGCGCGACGGTCGCTTCGTTCGACCCGGCGGCCGTGAAAGCCATGCCGGGCGTGGTGGGTGTGGCCGACGTCTCGGCTTCGCTCGGGCCGTATGCCGGCGCCGGGGCCGGCGTCGCCGTGATCGCGAAAGCTTGGTGGCAGGCGAAGACCGCCGCCGCCGCGCTTCCGGTGACCTGGAACGAGGAGGCGGGCAGGGGCCTGTCCTCGGAGGGGATTTTCAAGGGTTTCGCAGATGCCCTCGACAAGGAGTCCGGCTTTGCCTATTACGCGAGCGGCACGATGGACGTGGCCGGCGTGGCGAAAACGGTCACCGCCGAGTACCGCGCGCCTTTCCTGGCCCACGCGACGATGGAACCGGTGAACTGCACCGCCCAGGTCGCGAACGGGAAAGTGCACCTGTGGGCCTCGACCCAGGTGCCGAGCATCGCGGTCGACGTCGCAGCGAAGGTCGCGGGCGTGGCGCGCGAGGACGTGAGGATCGAGGTGATGCTGCTGGGCGGCGGCTTCGGGCGCCGCCTGGAAGGCGACATGGTGGCGCAGGCGGTGGCCGTCGCCATGGCCGCGAACGGCAAACCCGTGCAGCTGATCTGGACGCGCGAAGACGACACCACCCACGACGTCTACCGCCCGGCCGCGCTGGCGCGCTTCACGGCCAGCCTCGATGCAAACGGACAGCTGCTCGCCTGGGACAACAAGTCGGCCAGCGGCGCGATCGGCCACCAGTACTTCCCGCGCAACCTCGGCCTGCCGGGCATGGGGCCGGACAAGACGACGGCCGAGGGCGAGTACGACATGCAGTACGAAATCCCCAACCAGCGCATCGCCCACGTGATCGTCGACAGCGCGGTGCCGCTCGGTTACTGGCGTTCGGTCGGCCACTCGCACAATGCCTTCTTCAAGGAGGGATTCCTGGACGAAGTCGCCCATGCGGCGGGCCAGGACGGCGTGGCCTATCGGCGCGCCTTGTTGCAAGGACATCCGCGCCACCTGGTCGTGCTCGACGCGGCGCTGGCCAAAGCCGGCACGCCGGCCGCGGGCCGTGCCCATGGCGTGGCCGTGCACCAGTCGTTCGGCAGCATCGTCGCCGAGGTGGCCGAGGTCTCGGTCGAGGGCACGGAGATCCGCGTGCACCGGGTGGTGTGCGCGATCGATTGCGGCATCGTGGTCAACCCGAACATCGTGGCCCAGCAGATGGAGTCGGCGGTCGTGTTCGGCCTGTCGGCGGCGCTGGGCGGGGAAATCACCTTGAAGGATGGCCGCGTGCAGCAGTCGAACTTCGGCGACTATCCGGTGCTGCGCATGGCGCAGGCGCCGCTGGTGGAAACCGTGATCGTCCCGAGCGCCGAGCCGCCCGAGGGCGTGGGCGAGCCGGGCGTGCCGCCGGTGGCGCCCGCGGTGGCGGCGGCCGTGTTCAAGCTGACGGGGAAGCGGCTGCGCAGCCTGCCGCTGCGGCTGGCCTGATAAAAAGCCGGGCGTCGCCAATGCGTATTGGCGCTGTCCGGCTTTTCTTTATTTCGATAAATGTTTTTTATGCCTGAGATAATCCGGGCGGGATTATCCGCGTCTTGCGCCGCGATAAACTTCGCCGGCCCGGTTTATTCGGATTATTCTCAGCCGGCCTGGCGCAACAGGGTCTGCAAATTGCAGTCGCGCTGCCAGTCGCGCCGTTCCTGGCTCGACTGCGCCAGGCGTGCGAGTTCTTCCGGCGCGAGGTCGGCCTGGGCCTGCACCAGGCGCTCGGCCAGCAGGGCGTCGGGCAGCATGGTGCCGAAGAAGGCCACGGTGTCGCCCTGCTGCAGCAGCAGGGTCGGGAAATTGTCCACATCGAGGTCGCCGACGACGTCGGCCTGGTCTTCGATGTCGATCCAGACGAAGGTCTTGTCGGGGTGGCGCGCGGCCACCGCTTCGAAGGCGGCGCGGTAGCCGCCGCAGGTGCCGCACCAGGCGGCGCACAGGCAGGCGACGATCCAGCGGCCGCCTGTGAAAGAGGCGGCGAGCTGGTCGCGGTTGTTGGTGTCCAGGGTCAGGGAATGCATGGGCGGATTCTACCCCGGCGCGCCGATCGGGGCCAAGCGCCCCATGGCCGGGGCCGGGCGCGGCGGGTTAAAATAGCGCATGCCTATCATCCTTGCCATCGAAACCTCGTCCGAACTCGCTTCCTGCGCGCTGCTGTCCGGCGACCTCACCCTGTCGCGCGAATCGGGCGGCGTGCGCACCCATTCGCAATCCGTGCTGCCGATGGTGCAGGAATTGCTGGCCGAGGCCCGGGTGGGCTTGAACGAGGTCGACGCCATCGCCTTCGGCGCCGGACCGGGATCGTTCACGGGCGTGCGCACCGCCTGCGGCGTGGCCCAGGGCCTGGCCTTCGGCGCCGACCTGCCGGTGCTGCCGCTGGTGACGCTCGAAGCGATGGCCGAGGCCTGCCGCGCCGCACACGGCGCGACCGAGGTGCTGGCCGTGCTCGACGCGCGCATGAATGAAGTCTATTGGGCGCAATACCGGTTCGAGGGCGGCTGGCAGGCGGTGGTGGAACCGGTGCTCTCAAGTCCGGAGGCGGTACAGCCAGTGCCCGCCGACGGCCTCAAAGCCTGCGGCAACGGCTTCGCGGCCTATCCCGACGCCTTCGCCGGCAAGCCCTTCGCCGCGCAGGCCGATGCCTCCATCGTGCCGCACGCACGCGACCTGGCCCGCATCGGCGCGGCTGCGCTGGCGGCGGGGCAAGCCGTGCCGGCCGCGCAGGCCCAGCCGCTCTATTTGCGCAACAAGGTCGCCTACACCAGCGCCGAGCGCCAGGTGATCAATGCGGCCAAGGCCGCGGAGGCGAAGCCGTGATGGCGGCCGCTGCTGCTGCCTGTCCGGCGGCCGGCCTTGCGCTGGCGCCGATGACGATGGACGACGTCGACGCGGTCCACGCGCTCGAATGCAGCGTGTTTCCCCATCCGTGGAGCCGCGCGAACTTCAGCGATTCGATCCTGGCCGGCTACGACGCCTGGCTGCTGCGCGACCCGGCCGGCGAGCTGGCCGGCTATTTTCTCCTGATGTACGCGCTCGACGAAGCGCACCTGCTCGACGTGGCCGTCGCCGGCAAGCGCCATGGCACGGGCCTGGGACGCTACCTGCTCGATACCCTGTGCGCGCGGGCCAGGGAGATGGGCGCCGAATCGGTGCTGCTAGAAGTGCGCCCCTCGAACGAGCGCGCGCTGGCCGTGTACCGGCGCTACGGCTTTGCCGAGATCGGGCGGCGCAAGGGCTATTATCCGGCCCATGAGGGCAAGCGCGAGGACGCCATCGTGATGAGGCACACGGTATGAACCTGAACGAACGCGACGAAGTCTTCCTGGCCGAGATGGGCATCACGCCGCTGTGGCATTTGCGCAGCGCGCCGGCGCAGGCGGAGGACGCGCAAGATCCCGTCCAGCCGGACGAAGTCCAGGCAGGGACGGCGGTGGTCCCGGCGCTGCGCGCACCTGCGCCCGCGATCATTCCGCCGCCGCCACGCGACCCGGCCTGGGGCGAGATCCCGAGGACCACGGCGCCGCCACCGCCGGCCTGGACCCCGCCGGCTCCCGCGCCGGTCGAGGAAGAGCAGGGCGACAGCGCGGAAGCCATTGCCGCGATGGACTGGGACGAGCTGCGCACCGCGATCGCCCGCTGCACGCGCTGCGGCGATTGCGCGGGCCGCAAGCCCGTGTACGGCGCCGGCGCGATTGATGCGCGCTGGCTGGTCGCGGCCGGCGCCACCAGCGCCGCCGACGAACAGGCGGGCATGCCGCTGGCGGGCGAGGCCGGCAAGCTGCTGGACAACATGCTGGCCGCCGTCGACCTGGCGCGCGGGCGGGATGTCTACGTCACGAGCCTGGTCAAATGCCGCCCAAGCTCGGCAAACGGCGGCGACCGCGCCCCCACGGCCGAGGAAGCGGCGGCCTGCCGTCCCTTCCTCGAACGCGAACTGGCCCTGACCGGCGCCGGCGTCGTGCTGACCCTGGGCCAGATCGCCGCCAACGGCCTGCTCGGCCAGCCCTTGCAGGAGCCGCTGGCCGGCAGCCGCGGCAAGGCGCACACGCTGGGCAAGGCCGCGCTGGTGGCGACCCTGCATCCCGGCGAGCTGCTGCGCCGCGGCGGCGACAAGGCGCTGGCCTGGGCGGACCTGTGCCGCGCGCGAGCCCTTGATGCAGGACAGCGCCGCTAGCTACCAGGCCGCCTTCCACCGCCGCTGGGGACACCTGCGGCGGGCCCGGGTGCGCGCGCTGGCCTGGCTGCTCGACTCCCCCGATCTGCTCGACGCCGGCGCGCCGCACTGGCAGGGCCGCATCGCCTCGACCGGTCCGATTACGCCAGAAGTCGAGCGCTGGCTGCGCGAGCTCGACCACGACCCGGCGCCGCTCGACGCCGCCCTCGGTCCGCGCGTCTACACGCGCCTCGGCCTGTATGCCGAAAAGCTGATGGCCTTTTATTTCCAGGAGCAGGGGCGGCTGGTGGCGCACGGCCTGCAGATCCGCGCGAACCGCAACGACACGGTCGGCGAGTTCGACTTCCTGCTGGAGTCCGGTCCAGACGCCCTCGAGCACATCGAATTCGCCACCAAGTTCTACCTGCTGCAGGGAGAAGCCGGGCAGCAGTTCGACGCCCTGGTCGGGCCGAACCTGGCCGACAGCCTGGGCGCCAAGATGCGCAAGATCTTTGGGCGCCAGCTGGAATTGGGCGCGCACCCGGCGGCCCAGCCGCTGCTGCCGCGCCCCGTGACCTCGGCGCGCGCGCTGGTCAAGGGCTGGCTGTTCTATCCCGCCGGCAGCTGGCCGGCGATGAGCGGCATCACCGCCGGCCACTGCCGCGGCTTCTGGTGCGCGCTGGACGAACTCGACGCGCTCGGCGCCGACGCCTTTCTCATCCTGCCGAAGCTGCAATGGCTGGCGCCGTTCCGGGCGGGACAGGCGGAGTGGCTGATGAATCAGGCGCAGCTGCACGCGGAGCTGGAGGCGCAGTTCGAGACGAACGCCTCGCCGGTGCTGGTGGCCGTAGTACGCGCCACGCCCGGCTTGGTGGAAGAAATCGAGCGCGGATTCATCGTCCCGAACGACTGGCGAGCACGGGCGGAAGCGCGCAGCGCCAAAGACAATATGCGAAATATTGTTTGGTAAGGCTTAACTTTATGCAAATATAATTTGCATGGTGCAGGCGGTGCACCGTAGGGTGGGCACCCGTGCCCACGCGTTACGCACGTGTCCCTCATCGCGTGCCGCGCCCACCCTACGACTTAATGCTTGTGCTCTCCAATCAGCGCCAGCGAATCATGCTGCGCCTGATTCCGCTGATGCAGCCGCATGATCATGTAGGTCACCCCCGCGATCGACAGACCGAACAGCACGATGATCACGTTCAGGTCGAGGTCCAGCGTGATCATGATCGCGTACAGCGCCAGCATGGTCAGGATCGACAGGTTCTCGTTGAAGTTCTGCACGGCGATCGAGTGGCCCGCGCTCATGAGCACGTGGCCGCGGTGCTGCAGCAGGGCGTTCATCGGCACCACGAAAAAGCCCGACAGGAAGCCGATCAGGGCCAGCAGCGGGTAGGCGATGATGACGTTGTGGACGAACACCATGATCGTCACGACCAGGCCCATCAGGATACCCATCGGGATCACGGTCAGCGACTTCCTCAGCGGGACGATCTGGGCCGCCAGCGCGGCGCCGATCGCCACGCCGATCGCGACCACGCCGATCAGGCTGGTGGCTTTATCGAGCGGCATGTGCAGCGAGCGCTCGGCCCACTTCAGCACGATCAGCTGCAAGGTCGCGCCCGCTCCCCAGAACAGGGTGGTGACGGCCAGCGAGATCTGGCCCAGCTTGTCTTTCCAGAGCGTGGCCGAGCAGTTCGCGAAGTCCGAGATCAGCTTGGCCGGATTGCGTTCCTGGTGTTCGTAGCGCGCGCCCGTTTCCGGGATGCGCAGGTTGAACAGCGCCGCCGCCAGGTAGATGACGACGACGACCGCCATCGCCGCTTCGCTGGTGGTGTCGATGCCGGTATCGATCAGCGGGAAGTCGAAGCCCAGCAGCAGGGCCGAGCCCTTGGCGCTGACCAGGGCGCCGCCCATCACGGTGCCGAAGATGATCGACAACACGGTCAGGCCTTCGATCCAGCCATTCGCGGCGACGAGTTTTTCGGGCGGCAGCAGCTCGGTGAGGATGCCGTATTTCGCCGGCGAATACACGGCCGCGCCGAAACCGACGACGGCGTAGGCCACCAGCGGGTGCACGGTCAGGAACATCAGCGCGCAGCCGAAGACCTTGATCAGGTTGGCGATGAACATGACGCGGCCCTTGGGCAGCGAATCGGCGAAGGCGCCGACGAAGGCGGCGAGCAGCACGTAGAACAGCACGAATGAAAGCTTGAGCAGCGGGGTGAGGGACGCCGGGGCGTGCATCGACACCAGCACGTCAATGGCTACAAACAGCAGCGCATTGTCTGCCAGCGACGAAAAAAACTGCGCCGCCATGATGGTATAGAAACCACGATTCATTCGAGTGAGTCAGAAAACAAGAGTGGGTTGCTTTATACCATGAAAGAACGGCAAGCCAAAGAAACGGACGGGCAAGCGTCGGGCAAAACACAGGCAAAACACGGGCCAGTCCGGTAAAATATCACCTTTCGCCCCACCGGCTTTTTCGCCCGATTACACATGCCACGCCCGCTCTGCGCCACCATCCATCTCGATTCGATGCAGCATAACCTTGCCCGCGCGCGCAGCTGCGCGCCGGAGGCGAAAGTCTGGGCCGTCGTCAAGGCGAACGCCTATGGCCATGGCCTCGAGCGCGGCATGAAGGGCTTCGCGCTGGCCGACGGCCTGGCGCTGATCGAAACCGAGAACGCGCTGCGCCTGCGCGAACTGGGCTGGATCAAGCCGATCATGCTGCTGGAAGGTATTTTCGATGCCTCCGACGTGCCGCTGCTGGCCGAACACAATATCAACAGCACGGTCCACTCGATCGAGCAGATCAAGATGCTCGAGTACACCCAGCTCTACCGCCCGATCGACGTCCACCTGAAAATGAATACCGGGATGAACCGTCTCGGTTTCCGGCCCGAGGAATACGCGGCGGCCTATAAACGCCTGCGCGCCATTCCGGGCGTGCGCAACATCACCCTGATGACCCATTTCGCCAACGCCGACGAGCTCGAACATCCGCGCCTCGCCATCGCCGACCAGGTGCAGCGTTTCCGCGCCGGTTCGGAAGGGCTGGAGGGAGAACGCAGCCTGTCCAATTCGGGCGGCGTGCTGCACCAGGCGGAACTGCAATCCGAGCTGCAGAACGACTGGGTCCGTCCCGGCATCATGCTGTATGGCGGCACGCCGGGCGGCGGGCGCACGGCGCAGGACTACGGCCTGCGTCCGACGATGACGCTCACCTCGGAGATCATCGCGATCCAGGACCTGGTGGCCGGCGACACGGTCGGCTACGGCAGCCGTTTCGAAGCGAGCGGGCCGATGCAGGTGGGCGTGGTGGCCTGCGGTTACGCCGACGGCTACCCGCGCCACGCGCCGCACGGCACGCCGGTGATCGTCGATGGCGTGCGCACCAGCGTGGTCGGACGCGTTTCGATGGACATGATGACGGTCGACCTGACGCCGATCCGCAACGCCCGCGTCGGCAGCCAGGTCACCCTCTGGGGCGACGGTTTGCCGATCGACGAGGTGGCAGGCGCCGCCGGCACCATCGGCTATGAATTGATGTGCGCACTCGCCGCGCGCGTGCGCATCACGGAAGGACGTTTGGGTACCCATGGCTAAGGCAAAAACACAGTTCGTCTGCAGCGAATGCGGCAGCGTCACCAGCCGCTGGACCGGCCAGTGCGCCGACTGCAAGGCATGGAACACGATGGTCGAGCAGACGGTGGAGACGGGCGGCGTGAACCGCATGTCGCAGACCGTGAACCACAAGGCGCTGGCGCAGACCGCGCCGGTGCTGTCGCTCGCCGACATCGACGCCGTCGACGTGCCGCGCTTCGGCACCGGCATCGAGGAATTCGACCGTGTGCTGGGCGGCGGCCTGGTGGCGGGCGGCGTCGTGCTGATCGGCGGCGACCCCGGCATCGGCAAATCGACCCTGCTGCTGCAGGCGCTCGCCAACCTGGCCGCCACGCGCAGCACCTTATATGTCAGCGGCGAGGAATCCGGCGCCCAGATCGCGCTGCGGGCGCGCCGTTTGCAGGTCGAAGCGAAAGACCTCAAGTTGCAGGCCGAGATCCAGCTCGAGAAAATCCTCGGCACGCTGGCCGACCTGAAGCCGGAAGTGGCGGTGATCGACTCGATCCAGACCCTGTATTCGGACGCGCTCACCGCGGCGCCGGGTTCGGTGTCGCAGGTGCGCGAATGCGCGGCGCAACTGACGCGCGTCGCCAAGCAGACGGGCGTCACCATCATCCTGGTCGGCCACGTGACGAAAGAGGGCGCGCTGGCTGGCCCGCGCGTGCTCGAACACATCGTCGACACCGTGCTGTATTTCGAGGGCGATACGCAATCGAGCTTCCGCCTGGTGCGCGCGATTAAAAACCGCTTCGGCGCCGTCAATGAACTGGGCGTGTTCGCGATGACGGAAAAGGGCTTGAAAGGGGTGTCGAACCCGTCGGCCCTGTTCCTGTCGCAGCACGACAACCAGGTGCCCGGTTCCTGCGTGATGGTGACCCAGGAAGGCACGCGGCCGCTGCTGGTGGAAATCCAGGCGCTGGTCGACGCCAGCCACCTGCCGAACGCGCGCCGGCTCTCCGTCGGGCTGGAACAGAACCGGCTGGCGATGCTGCTGGCGGTGCTGCACCGGCATGCCGGCATCGCGGCTTTCGACCAGGACGTGTTCATCAACGCCGTCGGCGGCGTCAAGATCGCGGAACCGGCGGCCGACCTCGCGGTGCTGCTGGCGATTAATTCCTCGATGCGTAACAAGGCGCTGCCGCGCGGCCTCGTCGTGTTCGGCGAGGTCGGCCTGGCGGGCGAGATCCGTCCCGCCCCGCGCGGGCAGGAACGCCTGAAGGAAGCAGCCAAGCTCGGCTTCTCGATCGCGCTGATCCCGAAGGGGAATATGCCGAAGCAGAAGATCGAGGGCATGAACATCATCGCGGTCGAGCGCATCGACCAGGCGTTTACCAAGCTGCGCGAGCTGGACTAAAGCGCAACGCCAGGCGGCCGCGGTTTGCAACCTGGTGAGTGCGCCGCCTGTAGCCGGTACGGCAACATATTGTTTTTTGTCACGACACAACGCATGCCGGCGGCTGGCCGGGCATCGCTTCGGTTCCTGTGAGTTCCATGCATTTTGCATATAATTAGCGGGTTTTTCGAACTGGCTGAACAATCGTGCAAAGAGAATCAAGGCAGTCCCCACGCAAGGTGTTCAAGACACGGGCCATGCTCGCGTCCGAAGGCGCGGCGCCCGTCATGGGACGCACCGCCGACCTCGGCGGGAATGGCGTCAGCATCAATGTGCCCAATCCCGTGGCGGCCGGACAGACCGTGCAGCTGCGCTTCGACCTTGTCGTCGAGGGCAGTATCGTCCCGATCAACGCACGCGCCCGCACCCAGTACTGCATCCTCAGCAATGGGGAATTCAAGGTCGGCTGCGAATTCCTGAACCTCGACCTGGGTGCCATGACGGCGCTGTCCCGCTTCCTGCGCTGAGGCAACGGAATCAGCACTGGGATCAATAAACGCGAAAGCGGCGAGCGCCCATTGGGCCTCGCCGCTTTTTTACATGTCCCGCAAAGCGGGCAGGGCACTATTCGTGATAGTGGTCACGCAGGGCTTCTGAACTGCCACCGATCTCCTGGAAAATTTCGTAGGCGATGAGGCCGACCATGCCCGATAAAATTGCAAACACAAACATATTCCACATAAGTACCAAACGCTCTTCAGCATCCCCTCCGTGTAGTGACTACGCTTTGAGCATAGCAGTCGCCAGTGTATTTACAAGAGTGACAAGCCGTTAAATTTGCGGTCCGGTTCGCCCGGTAATGGCGGCGCGTTTGGGCGCTGCCTGTATAGACGGGATCAATTGTGTGACGGCCATCGCTACATCGCGGCACTATGGCGCCACCGCTTGATTGCGGGGCTTGTCATCTGCCTGACACCATGTCGTCACAGGAATATGACAGGGACGCCGGGCATGTCATCGGTTCGATGACACGTTCGTCTTTCGATGTCATCAACTTGTCATATTCGGCCGCTAGACTGCGCAGCAATACCGGGGCGCAGCCTGCGCCCCCACTCAAAGGAATTTGAAATGCGCATGAAGCCCTGGTTCGTCTCGATCGCACTCGCTGTCACCACCTTCGCAGGTTCGGCCCAGGCCGTGAACATGACCGGGGCCGGCGCCACCTTTCCTTATCCGATCTACGCGAAGTGGGCGGCCATGTACAAGGCCGCCAGCGGCAATGGCCTGAACTACCAGTCGGTGGGCTCGGGCGCCGGCATCAAGCAGATCAAGGCCGGCACCGTTGACTTCGGCGCCTCCGACATGCCGCTGCCCGCGAATGAACTGGCCGCTGCCGGCCTGTTCCAGTTCCCGGCCGTGATGGGCGGCGTGGTGCCGGTGGTGAACCTGCCGGGCGTCGCGCCGGGCCAGGTGAAACTGACCGGCGCCGTACTGGCCGATATCTTCCTCGGCAAGATCACCAAGTGGAACGCCCAGCCGATCGCCGCGCTGAACCCGGGCGTCAAGCTCCCGGCGGCCGACATCACCGTCGTCCACCGCGCCGACAGCTCGGGCACCAGTTTCCTGTTCACCGACTACCTGTCCAAGACCAATCCCGACTGGAAGCTGAAGGTCGGCGCCGGTACCGCCGTGAAATGGGCGACGGGCGTGGGCGGCAAGGGCAACGAAGGCGTGGCCGCCAACGTCCAGCGCATCAAGGGCGGCATCGGCTATGTCGAATGGGCCTACGCCAAGAAGAACCGCATGGCGCACACCCAGCTGCAAAACCACGACGGCGCCTGGCTGCAGCCGGACGACGCCGCCTTCAAAGCGGCCGCCGCCAGCGCCGACTGGGCCAAGGCGCCGGGTTTTGCCGTGGTGCTGACCGACCAGCCGGGCAAGGCCAGCTGGCCGATCACGGGCGCCTCCTACATCCTGGTGCACAAGGCGCAGGCCGACGGCGTCAAGGGCAAGGAAGTGCTGAAGTTCTTCGACTGGGCGTATAAAAACGGCGATGCCGCTGCAAGCGAACTCGACTACGTGCCGATGCCGGACGCCGTCACCAAGCTGGTGCAGGACGCGTGGCGCGCCAACCTGAAGGATGGCGCCGGCAAGGCGATCTGGTAAGCGCGGCATGAAAATCGGACGCCGCCGCAACCCCGGTCGCGGCGGTCCTCCTTGCAGCACACACGATAAGAACAGCACATGAGCGCACAACCTTCCGTCGCCATCGACGAGCCGGCCGAGACCAGCGCCGGCATCGTCGACCAGCAGTACGCCGCCCTGCGCAAGACCATGCGCAACCAGCGCATCCAGGACTTCCTCTTCCATAAAATCACTTTGCTGTTCGCCGCCAGCGTGCTGCTGGCCCTGCTCGGCATCATCGTCTCGCTGGCGATCGGCGCCGCGCCCGCCTTCAGGGAGTTCGGCGCAAGCTTCATCACCACCGTCGAATGGGATCCGGTCGACGACAAGTTCGGCGCGTTGATCGCGATCTGGGGCACGGTTGCCACCTCGCTGATCGCGCTGCTGGTGGCCTTTCCGATCAGCTTCGGCATCGCGCTCTTCCTCACCGAAATCTGCCCGGCGCGCCTGCGCCGCCCGATGGGCACGGCGGTCGAGCTGCTGGCCGGCGTGCCTTCGATCATCTACGGCATGTGGGGCCTGTTCGTGTTCGCGCCGTTGTTCGCCGACCACGTCCAGCCTTTTTTGAAAGAGACGATCGGGCAGCTGCCCGTGGTCGGCCAGCTGTTCCAGGGCCCGACGATGGGCATCGGCATCCTGACGGCCGGCCTGATCCTGGCGGTGATGATCATTCCCTTCATCTCCTCGGTGATGCGCGACGTGTTCGAGATCGTGCCGGCCGTATTGAAAGAGTCGGCCTACGGCCTGGGCTGCACCAAGTGGGAAGTGGTGCGCAAGGTGGTGCTGCCTTATACCCGCAACGGCGTGGTCGGCGGCGTGATGCTGGGCCTGGGCCGCGCGCTCGGCGAAACCATGGCGGTGACTTTCGTGATCGGCAACGCGCACGAGTTGAGCTGGTCGCTGTTCTCGGCAGGTAACTCGATTTCCTCGACCCTGGCCAACGAATTCGCCGAGGCCGCCTCGCCGCTGCACGTGTCCTCGCTGTTCGCACTGGCGCTGATCCTGTTCGGCATCACCTTCATCGTGCTGTCGGCCGCGAAACTGATGTTGGCGGGGATGTCCCGCAAGGAAGGCACAAAGTGAACGCCTCAGTAAAACCCACCCCTAACCCTGTCTACCGCAAGCGCCTCCTCGGGCACCGCATCGGCATCGCGCTGTCGGTGCTGGCAATGGCGATCGGCCTGGCCTTCCTCGCCTGGATCCTGTGGACCCTGCTGGCGAACGGCCTGTCCGCCGTCTCGACCCTGATGTTCACCGGCGACACGCCGGCGCCGGGCGGCGAGGGCGGCGGCCTGCGCAACGCCATCGTCGGCAGCCTCATGATGGTCGGCCTGTCGACCCTGATCAGCACCCCGGTCGGCATCCTGGCCGGCATCTACCTTGCCGAGTATGGCGCGACCAGCCGCTTCGGCCAGGTCACGCGCTTCGTCACCGACATCATGCTGTCGGCGCCATCGATCGTGATCGGCCTCTTCGTGTATGCGCTGTATGTCGCCAACGCCAAGCATTTTTCGGGCTATGCCGGGACGATTGCGCTGTCGCTGATCGCCATTCCCGTGGTCGTGCGCACCACCGACAACATGCTGCGCCTGGTGCCGAACAGTTTGTTGGAAGCGGCCTTTGCCCTCGGCGCTCCGCGCTGGAAGGTGGCAATGCTGGTGCGCCTGCGTGCGGTGAAAGCGGGCGTCATCACCGGCGTGCTGCTGGCCCTGGCCCGCATCTCGGGCGAAACGGCGCCGCTGCTGTTCACGGCCCTCAACAACCAGTTCTACAGCACCGACATGAACGCGCCGCTGGCCAATTTGCCGGTCGTGATCTACCAGTTCGCGATGAGCCCTTACGACGACTGGCGCGCCCTGGCCTGGGGCGGCGCCTTGCTGGTGACCTTTACCGTGCTGTTCCTGAACATCCTGTCGCGCACCGTCTTCACCCAGAAGACCCCACGCTAACTAATTTGATAACCATGACCCACGCATTGGCTACCCCTATGGCAACCCCGGCAGCGTCGACGAAAACGAAAACCATCGAGATCTCCGGCCTGGATTTCTTCTACGGCAAAACGCAGAGCCTGAAGAACGTCTCGCTCGACATCCACGAGAAGCAGGTGACGGCCTTTATCGGACCTTCGGGCTGCGGCAAGTCGACCCTGCTGCGCACCCTGAACCGCATGTACGACCTGTACCCGGGCCAGCGTGCCGAAGGCTCGATCATGTACCGCGGCCGCAATGTCCTCGAACCCGGTGTCGACGTGAACATGCTGCGCGCGAAAATCGGCATGGTGTTCCAGAAGCCGACTCCGTTCCCGATGTCGATCTACGACAATATCGCCTTCGGCGTGCGCCTCTACGAGAACCTGTCGAAGGGCGAGATGGACGAGCGCGTGGAATGGGCGCTGAAAAAGGCGGCGCTGTGGGAAGAGGCGAAGGATAAGCTCAACAAGAGCGGCCTGTCGCTGTCGGGCGGCCAGCAGCAGCGCCTGTGCATCGCGCGCGGCGTGGCGGTGAAGCCGGACGTGCTGCTGCTCGATGAGCCGACCTCGGCGCTGGACCCGATCTCGACGGCCAAGATCGAGGAACTGATCAGCGAACTGAAGCAGGACTATACGATTGCGATCGTGACCCACAACATGCAGCAGGCGGCGCGCTGCTCGGATTACACTGCGTATATGTACCTGGGTGAACTCGTGGAATTCGGCGAGACGGATCAATTGTTCATGAATCCGGGCCGGAAAGAGACGCAAGATTACATTACGGGCCGCTTCGGTTAAGCGCCCCTTAAAAAATATAGAAAAGAATCGCGACAGCGGCGCATGGCGGCTGATCGCGCTTCCACCCCCAAACTAGGAGAGCAGCATGATTGGCGAGCATTCATCCAAACAATATGACCAGGAGCTGGAAGCGATCCGGTCCAAGGTCCTGCTGATGGGCGGCATGGTGGAAACCCAGTTCGAACAGGCGCTGAACTGCTTCCGCGTCGGCGACCTCGCGGCGGCGGATAAGGTGATGGCGGACGACCACGCGGTCAACCAGCTCGAAGTCCAGCTCGACGATGCTTGCAGCCACCTGATCGTCCGGCGCCAGCCGGCCGCGAACGACCTGCGCACCATCATGGCCACGATCAAGGTCATCACCGACCTCGAGCGCATCGGCGACGAAGCCAGCAAGATCGCACGCACGGCGAAGAGCCTGCACGAGCGCGGCGCCACCAGCTTCGCCCACTACGACATGATCCGCGCGATCGGCAAGAACACCTCCGACCTGCTGCACGACGCGCTCGACGCCTTTGCGCGCCGCGACGGCAAGCAGGCGATGGGGATCATCGCGGGCGACGAGGTCATCGACCACGAGTTCCGCACCATCCTGCGCAACCTGATCACCTTCATGATGGAAGACCCGCGCACGATTTCGTCGGCCCTGGACACGTTGTGGGTGGCCAAGGCGATCGAGCGCATCGGCGACCATGCGAAGAACATCGCGGAATACGTCATCTACGTGGTCGAGGGGCGCGACATCCGCCACAGCAAACCCGTCGCACAAGAAGGCTGAGCGCACATGCAGAATACGAGCGTACTCGTGGTCGAGGACGAACCGGCCATCGTCGAACTGGTGAGCTATTCGCTGCGCGAGGCCGGCTGGTCTATCGAATCGGTGGGCACGACGGGCGCGGCCTGGGACAGTATCCGCCAGGGCAAACCGGATTTGCTGCTGCTCGACTGGATGCTGCCCGACCAGAGCGGCCTGCGCCTGCTGGCGCGCCTGCGCGCGGACCGCGATTTCCAGGACATCCCGGTGATCATGCTGACCGCGAAAAGCATGGAAGAAGACAAGCTCGCCGGCCTGAATACGGGCGCCGACGATTATGTGACCAAGCCGTTTTCGCCGCGCGAACTGCTGGCCCGCTCGCGCGCGCTGCTGCGCCGCAAGAGCCCGCACCTGGCCGAGGCGCCGCTGCGCGCAGGCAGCGTGGTGCTCGATCCGGCCAGCTGCACGGTGACGATCGAGGGGCAGGGCGTCGACATCGGCAATGCCGAATACAAGCTGCTGAAATTCCTGCTGGCGCACCGCGAGCGCGTGTTTTCGCGCGCCCAGCTGCTCGACAAGGTCTGGGGCGACCATGCCGTCATCGAAGAGCGCACGGTGGACGTCCACGTGCTGCGGCTGAGGAAGGCATTGAGGAGCGCCGAAGGCCTGATCCGCACGGTGCGCAGCGTCGGCTACATGCTCTCCGAAAAATAAGCCGCATCGACATTCCATTGAGAGCCCGATGAATCCCAAACTGCTGTTCTGGGTGCCCGCGCTGCTGCGCCTGGGCTCCATTTTCGTTGCGGCCGGCGTGGTCTGGTGGATGGCCGGGCCGGTCGCCGGCCTGTCGCTGGCGCTGGCCGGCGCCATCGTCGCCCTGTTCGTCCAGCTGACCTATCTGCACCAGCTGGGCGAGTGGCTGAACGCCCCGCAATCCGGACGCCTGCCCGACGGCTGGGGCGCCTGGACCGACGTCTTCGCGCGCCTGTACCGCCTGCGCCGCGAGGACGAGCGCAACCAGTCCGAGCTGGCCGAATGGCTGGCGCGCTTTCGCCAGGCCATGCACCTGCTGCCCGAAGGCGTGGCGATCATGGACGACGTGCTCTTCCTCGAATGGTGCAACCCGGCGGCCGAACGCCACCTGGGCCTGACGATCGACCGCGACAAGGGCCTGCGCGTAACGAACCTGGTGCGCCATCCCGACTTCATCGACTACATCATCCTCGGGCGCTACGAGCAGCCGCTGACCCTGTCGATCCGCGGCCGCAAGATCGAATGCCGCATCATCCCCTTCGAGAACCGGCGCCAGATCCTGGTCACCCACGATGCCACCGACACCGAGCGCGTGGAGGCGATGCGGCGCGACTTCATCGCGAACGCCTCGCACGAACTGCGCACGCCGCTGACCGTGATCGTCGGCTTCCTCGAGATCGCGCTGTCGGACCCCGGCATGGATGCGGCGACGCGCGAAGCGCACCTGACCCTGATGACCGAGCAGGGCCAGCGCATGCAGCGCCTGATCGAAGACATGCTGACCCTGTCGCGCCTGGAGTCGGACGAATTCCCGCTGCGCCGCGAGCGGGTCGACGTGGCGGCGCTGGTCGAATCGGTCGCTTCGGAGGCGCGCGCGCTGTCCGGCGGGCGCCACGAGATCGTCGTCGCCATCGACGGGCCGGACGTGATGGGCAGCATGGAAGAGCTGCGCAGCGCCTTTGCCAACCTGGCCTCGAACGCGGTGCGCTACTCGCCGCAGGGCGGCACGATCGCGCTGTCCTGGCGCCGCGGCGAGAACGATCTGCAGTTCGTCGCCGCCGACTGCGGCATCGGCATCGACCCCCAGCACATCTCGCGCCTGACCGAACGCTTCTACCGCGTCGACAAGAGCCGCTCGCGCGAGACGCAGGGTACGGGGCTGGGGCTGGCGATCGTCAAGCACGTGCTGCTGCGGCATGGCGGGCGGCTGAAAATCAGCTCGACGCCGGGGCAGGGGAGTACGTTTATTGCGTCGCTGCCGAATACGTCGCTGCCGGGATAGGTTTTTCGGGCCGGCCGGTGCGCTCGAATTTACTACGGGCGCCGGCGTACCGTAGGGTGGGCACTCGTGCCCACGCGTTCGTGCAGATGCGTACTGCACAGCGACCGTAGACCGCAAACGTCGCGTGCCGGTTTCATTGTCGCCGCAGATCACCCGCCGTACCGCGTGGGCACAAGTGCCCACCCTACGTTCATGCGGCCCCATAAGCCTCGCCTCATCCACGCGCCAACATTGCGCGGTACAATCGGGAATTGCTCTTTTCGATCCCGCACATGCTCTCTCGCCGTACCTCCCTCATCGCGCTCGCCGCGCTGGCCCTTGCCGGCTGCGGCAGCACGCCACCGCCACCGCCAGCCCCGGTCGTCGTCCAGGCGCCGCCAGCCCCGCCGAAGAAGATCCGGATCGGCCTCGCCCTCGGCGGCGGCGCCGCCCGCGGCTTTGCCCACATCGGCGTCATCAAGGCGCTGGAAGCGCAGGGCATCGTCCCGGACATCGTCGTCGGCACCAGCGCGGGTTCGGTGGTCGGCGCCCTGTACGCCTCCGGCTACAGCGGCTTCGCGCTGCAAAAAATCGCGATGGACATGGACGAGGCGACCATCTCGGACTGGGCCATGCCGCTGTTCTCCAGCTCGCCCGGCCTGCTGAAAGGCGAAGCCTTGCAGAACTATGTGAACAAGGCGGTCGGCAACCGGCCGATGGAGAAGCTGCCGAAACGCTTCGGCGCCGTCGTCACCGACCTGAAGACCGGCGAGGCCGTCATGTTCGACCGGGGCAACACCGGCATGGCCGTGCGTGCCTCGTCCGCCGTGCCGTCCGTGTTCCAGCCCGTGAAAATCGGCGGCAAGACCTATGTCGACGGCGGCCTGGTGGCGCCGGTGCCGGTGAAGTTCACGCGCGACAAGATGGGCGCCGACTTCGTCATCGCGGTCAACATCTCGACCCAGGCCGACACCCAGGCCACCGTCAGCTCGCTCGACGTGCTGATGCAGACCTTCAGCATCATGGGCCAGCGCCTGAACCATTTCGAACTGAAGGAAGCCGACATCGTCATCACGCCGGCGCTGGGCAAGATGGGCAGTGCAGATTTCAACGGCCGCAACCTGGCGATCCTCGCCGGCGAGCAGGCCGCCGCCGCGGCCATGCCGCAAATCAAGGCCAAGCTCAAGGCCAAGCAGCAGCCATAACTTCCAACCATAACAACCCACAGGAGAATTGAATGAAGACGAAACCGATGCTGACCCTGGACGACGTCAAGAAGATCGCCGCCGCCGCCGAAGCCGAAGCCCTGCAAAACAACTGGGCCGTGACGATTGCCATCGTCGACGACGGCGGCCACCTGCTGTGGCTGCAGCGCCTGGACGGCGCACCGCCGGTCTCGAGCCACATCGCCCCGGCGAAGGCGAACACGGCCGCGATGGGCCGCCGCGAGTCGAAGGTGTATGAAGACGTCATCAACGGCGGGCGCGTCTCCTTCCTGTCGGCGCCGGCGATCGCAGGCATGCTCGAGGGCGGCGTGCCGGTCATCGTCGATGGCCACGTCATCGGCGCGGTGGGTGTGTCGGGCGTGAAGTCGACCGAGGATGCGCAGATTGCGAAGGTGGGTATCGCGGCACTCGATGCCTGATAACCTGTAG
>Ga0308169_10001688_pt1 | contig 24924 bp, 19 predicted proteins | sample PhyBR1_2_FD_202139 | JGI IMG/M metagenome (GOLD analysis project Ga0308169, IMG submission 202139) | Phyllosphere microbial communities from UC Gill Tract Community Farm, Albany, California, United States - DLSLSB.R1 | ecosystem: Host-associated > Plants > Phyllosphere > Unclassified | place...
GGGTGTTGGTGGCCAGCTTGATGCTCGGTGTGGGCTTGCAGCCGAAGGCGGAGCCCCGGCCGGTGGTGAACGCCAGGACCTGGGCGCCGCCGGCAACCATGCCCGTGGCGTTGACGGGGTCGTATCCCGGCGTGTCCATGAAGACCAGGCCGTGGGCGGTGACCGGTTCGGCGTACTCGACCACGTCCACCAAGTTTGTGGTGCCGCCCTTCGCCACTGCCCCTAGGGACTTTTCCAGGATGGTGGTGAGTCCGCCGGCTTTGTTCCCGGGGGACGGGTTGTTGTTGATCGACGATCCGTCCTGGGTAACGTGCTGTTCCCACCAGCGAATGCGTTCCATGAGCTTGTCCGCCGTGTTCTGGGACTCGGCACGTGACGTGAGCAGGTGCTCCGCCCCGTAGATTTCCGTGGTTTCACCGAACACAGCGGTGCCGCCGTGCCTGATGAGGAGGTCCGCGGCTGCACCCAGCGCCGGGTTCGCTGTGACGCCGGAGAAGGCGTCCGAGCCGCCGCACTCCATGGCGAGGACAAGTTCCGAGGCGGGCACGGTGGTCCTCTGGGACTTGTTGATTTCGGGAAGCAGTTCCTCGATGCGCCGCACTCCTTCGGCCACCGTGGCCTTGGTGCCGCCCTGCGCCTGGATGGTCATGCTGGAAATCGATTTGTCCGGGCTCAACGACCACCCGGTGGTGAGGCCGGCAATCTGGTTAACTTCGCAGCCCAGCCCCAGCACCAGGATGCTGGCGAAGTTGGGGTGGTTCGCGTACCCGTGAAGGGTCCGGCGCAGCACCTCAAAGCCATAGTTGCCGTCCCCTCCGGTGCCGCATCCAGAGGAATGCGTCAGCGCCACCACGCCGTCCACGTTGGGGTACTGGTCCAAGACGCCGCTGTTCTCGATCCGGGAGGCGATGAGTTTGGCCGCCGTCGCGGAACAGTTGACTGAGGTGAGGATGCCGATGTAGTTCCGGGTCCCGACGGAGCCGTTGCTCCGCCGGTACCCCTGGAACGTCGCGCGCTGGTCCTCGGGCACAAACTCGGTGGTCCGCAGGGCCGTGCCCGCCTGGCCGGCCCGGTCGAACTCGCGGTATGCCACGTTGTGGACGTGCACATGTTCGCCCTTGCTGGTCAGGCGCCCCGCGAAGCCGATGATCTGGCCGTACTTCCGGACCGGTTCATCGGCCTCGATGGTCCGCAAAGCCACCTTGTGTCCGCCGGGAATCTCATCCGCGCACAGCAAGTCACCGCCGTTAACGGAAAGGGACGTGCCGGCGGGAACCGTCCCCAGGGCGGTGCCAACGTTGTCCTCCGGATGCAGGACCAGCAGTCCCATGTCCGCGGCAAGCCGCGGGTTTACGATCAGTTCAATCGGTGTGTTCATGTTTCTGCCTTTACTGTTGGCCCGCTCCGGCGGCACCGGGGGTGGCTAGCTGAGGACCTCGGGATTGACGATGTTGCGGGGCCGGCGGCCCAGGACGGCATCCACCACGTTCTCCGCGGTGCGCCGTTTCAACTCGTCGCTGGATTCCTCCGTGTACCAGGCGGTGTGCGGCGTCAGCACCACGCGCTCAAGGTCCAGCAATGCACTGGTCAGGGGAAGGGGCTCTTCCTCAAAGACGTCCAGGCCTGCCGCCTGGAGCTTTCCGTTCTTCAGCGCGTCAACAAGGGCCGCGGTGTCAATCACCCCGCCGCGGCAGGTGTTGACGATGGTGGCCCCTGCCTTGAATTGCTCCAGCGTGCGTGCGTTGATCAAGTGGTGGGTGTGCTTGTTCAACGGCACGTGCAGGGATACGACGTCGGACGCGGCCAGCAGTTCTTCCAAGGTCACCACCTCGATGCCTTCCTTGGTGGTGGTCCCCGGGGTGTGGAGGGGATCGTAGCCCAGGGCACGGTAGCCCAGAGCCTTGGCCTTGGCTGCGGTGGCCGCGCCGATCAGGCCCAGTCCGATCACGCCGAAGGTCTGTGAAGAGAAGCGGCGGATTGGCTTGACCGAGTCGAGCCGGGTTTCCCCGGCCCGGACTCCCCTGTCCAGGTCCGGGATGCCGCGTGCCAGCGTCAGGGCCAGCGCAATGGCGTGGTCACTGACGTCCTCCACACCGTAGTCGGGCACGTTGGACACCACCACACCGCATTCCGTTGCGGCTGGGACGTCAACGGTGTCCACGCCTACCCCGTACCGGCTGACGGCTTTCAGCCGGGGCAGGCCCTTGAGGACCCGTTCGGTGATGGGGGCGTACTGGACGATGAGTCCGTCCACATCGGCCGCAGCCGCCAGGACATCGTCCTCCGTCCTGCAGTTGGCCCGTAGCAGCTCAACGCCGTTGGCGTCTGCCACGGCCTGCTCCTGGCTGATCGACTCAAATTCGTAGTCGGTGATTAGTATGCGCGGCATGCCCGCCCTTTCCTCTTCCTGCGTCCTGTGATCCTCACGCCCAGCGGAGAATCAGCGGGTCTTTGCGTTTGGCCATCTCCACCAGCTGCGCCCGGGTATGCGGGTTCAGCTCCCCCACCGGATGGCGCGTCCTGTCGCTGGCAATGATGTTGCCCTCCTTCATCAGGACTTTAGTGGCGCGCAGGCCGCACTGCCGGTTCTCGAAGTGTATGAACGGAAGCAGGTCCTCCCAGGCGTGGATCGCCTTGTCCCGTTCGCCTGCGTGGAAATCCCGCACGATCTGGCCCAGCTGGTCCGGAACCATGCAGCTGCTCATCGTGCCCACGGCCCCGGCTTCCAGGTCCGGGATGAGCGTGATGGCTTCCTCGCCGTCGAAAAGTCCGGGGAGCGACGGGCCGGCCGCGGCGCCGAGGGCACGCAGCTTGTCCGCCGCCTGGGGCATCTCGACCTTGGCGTAGTTCACCTGCGGCACCTCCCTGGCGATCCGGGCCAGGAGGCCGACGGACAGTGGTGTGGTGCTCATCGGCGCGTCCTGGATCATGATGTCGATTTCCAGGCCGTCAGCCACGCGCTTGAAGTACTCCACCACGGCCTCGTCGTCCACCTTCATGGTGGCCCCGAAGAACGGCGGCATGAGCATGACCATTGCCGCCCCAAGCTCCTGGGCCCGCAGGCTGCGTTCCCGGGCGATCCGTGTGCTGAAGTGGCTGGTGGTGACGCAGACCGGCAGCCGCCCGTCCAGGTGCTCCATGGTGGTCCGGAGCACCTGCTCGCGTTCCCCGTCGGTCAGGGAGAACTGCTCGGAGTAGTTGGCCAGGATGCAGACGGCGTCGGACTTGCCGTCCACCAGGTAGTCCAGGACCCTGCGCTGGCCGTCGAGGTCCAGGTCCTCGTTGTCGGCGAAAATGGTGGGCGCTACCGGCATCACGCCAGTGATGGCACTCATGGTTGTCCTTCAGGGGTTTGTAGGGTTGCGGGCGCGGGATCAGCGGTTTGCGCTGACGGCGGCCACAGACTCGTTTTCGTAGTCTTCGGCGTCGATGTCGCGGCCGTGCGGGTCCCACTTGTTGACCAGGATCACCACGATGGCGATGGCGGGCACAACGGCGAGTACCAGCAGCGCCTTGGTGCCCCAGGCTGCCGTGGCCAGGGGCCAGAACACCAGGCCGGCGATCGCTCCGAGGCGGATGCCGATCTGGGTGAAGCCGGTGCCGGCTCCGCGCAGGGACGTGGGGTAGGACATGGTGGCCATGGTCATGCCCTGGGCCCCGGGGCCTGCTGCGTGGCAGAAGATCAGGAGGCCGATAACCAGGGCGCCGATGAAGGACCAGGCACCTTCGACGTTGCTGAGGCTGCCGGCGATGACCATGCAGGTGAAGGTGCCGCAGAACCCAAGGAGTGAAAGCTTGCGCGGGCCGATCTTTCCTGAGAGGCGGGCACCGATGAAACCGCCGGTAACGCCGAAGGCGAGGTTGAGGATGAGCGAGGACACGATGTTGGTCATGACGTTCTGGGTGTGCAGCATGGCCAGCACGATCTGCCCGACGAAGAAGCCCACGGCGTAGTATTCCATCGACTGGCTGGCATTGATCACCAGGGCCAGGCCCGTGCGGCCGCGGTACTTCTTGCCCACGAGCTTGCCCCAGGCCTGGGTCAGGGTCATCTGGAACTGCTTGCGCTCGGCGCGGGGGTCCACGGCGTCTTCCGCCACTTCGGCGTCAACGTTGTAGGTCCGCTTGAGGATCTTGGCTGCTTCGTGCAGGCCCAGGTTCTGCGCCGCCCAGGAGGGGGATTCCGCCATGTACTTCTGGCGGAAGATCATGATCAGGATGGCCGGGACGGCGCCGAAGCCCACAACGATCCGCCACATCTGGTTTTCCGGCCACTGCATGCCCTGGAAGAGGAAGTACACGGGGATCAGCAGCGCGAAGGTGGAGGCGACGGCGGCGTACCACATGGGCTGCCAAAGGGAGACGGTGCCGCCCTTCTTCTTCCGTGAGGCGTACTCGGCCAGGAAGCTGAAGGCGACGGGGAAGTCGACGCCGATGCCCACGCCCATGATGAAGCGGGCAATGATGAGGGTCCAGACGTCAGGGGCGACGGCGCAGGCGATGGCCGCGACGACGAAGAAGACCATGTCCGCCATGAACACCTTGAACCGGCCCAGCTTGTCCACGAAGTACCCGCCGAAGACTGATCCCACCAGGGCGCCCACCATGATCGAGGCGGACACCACGGACAGCATCTCAGGGCTCAGGTGGAAGTCCTTGGAGATGTAGGGAAGGCCGAACGCCACCGAGGTGAAGTCGTAGGCGTCCAGGAAGATGCCGCCCAGGGCGATGAGGGTGATGGCGAAGGATTTGCCCTTTTGGAGGGCACCGCTGTTGATGAGGTCGGTGACGTCCTGGGCCGAGCGCAGGACGATCCGTCCGCCGCTGGGTGCAGCGGCGTTGGGGACTGCTGACATTGGGGGTCCTTTCGAAAGCCCACTGCTTTGTGGGTCTCGTCTTTGCGAGTCTTCAATGTTCGATATTTCGAACGTTGGTCGATGTGGCGATCAAGCATTCGCTGGGGTAGGGTGATCGGGAACACAAGGGAGTCTATGGACGCCATCCCGGAGCGTCAAGCACTGAAACGGAATTTGGACGCCCATACCTGCAAAAGAGGCGATGCGGACGCCGGCAACAGCCGCCCCGGACAATCATCTGTTCCGGAGAACCAGCACCAATTTGCCGACCCTTGTACTAAATTTCGAACATGAAAGGGGTTGCTTCGTATGGAGGACCGTCAACTGCCCAAGTGGTCTGAGATCCGCGAACTGCTCCAGTTCCGAAGCTTCGAGATGGATCCGGTGCAGCGAAGGCTTGCCCGGGCATTCACCATCGCCGACCTTCGCGCGATGGCGCAGAAGACCACGCCGAAGGCTGTCTTCAACTACACGGACGGCGCCGCGGAAGAAGAGATCACCATCACCAGGTGCCGGCAGGCCTACCGTGACGTGGAGTTCTGCCCGGCGGTCCTCCGCGATGTCTCGGATCCCGACCCGTCCACGAAGCTGTTCGGCCGGACCATCGACTTCCCCCTGGTCCTGGCGCCCACCGGCTACACCAGGATGATGCACAACGACGGCGAGAAGGCGGTGGCCCGGGTAGCGGTGCGGAACAACATCCCGTACACCCTGTCCACGGTGGGCACCACCACCGTGGAGGACCTCGCCAAGGCGGTGCCCGAAGGGAACAACTGGTTCCAGCTCTACATCGCCAAGGACCGGAGTAAGACGGAGGGCTTGCTGGAGCGGGTACTGACCAGCGGCTACGACGTCCTGATGGTCACCGTGGACACCCAGGTAGGCGGCGCCCGCGTCAGGGAGTTGCGCGACGGCCTGACCATTCCGCCCACCTTGTCGCCGAAGACCTTTGCGGACATGGCACTGCACCCGACCTGGTGGTTCGACAAGCTCACCACGCCGCCCATCGAATTCGCATCGCTCAAGGGCTTCGGCGGCAATTCAGCCGAGGTGGCGGACCAGGTCTTTGATCCCGCCCTCACGTTCGAGGACATCGCCTGGCTGCGTAAAGTGTGGCCGCACAAGCTGCTGGTCAAGGGCATCCAGACCGTCAAGGATGCGGAACGGGTAGTCGAGCTGGGCTGCGACGGCGTCGTCCTGTCCAACCACGGGGGCCGGCAGCTGGACCGCTCCCCCACCATCCTGAAGATCCTCCCGAAGGTCCGCGAGGCCCTGGGCCCGGATCCAACTGTGCTGATCGACAGCGGGATCATGTCCGGCAGTGACATCCTGGCCGCCGTCGGCCTGGGCGCTGACGCCGCGATGGTGGGCCGGGCCTACCTCTACGGCCTGATGGCCGGCGGCGAGCGCGGCGCCGCCCATGCCGTAAAGATCCTGCGCTCCCAGTACGTACGGTCCATGCAGCTGCTGGGCGTCAAGACCACGGCCGGCATTTCGGGCGATCATGTGGCACTGGCCGGCTGACCGCCAAAGGTGGGCCCCGCTCCCCCGGCCGTCAGCGGTAGCCGAGCTCGGCACTCAGGCGGGCAGCGCCGTCGGCCGCCAACGCCGACCACTCCTCCACCGGGCGCTGGTTCCAGCGCATGTCCGGAACGGAGATGCTCAGGGCCGCCACCACTGCGCCGGTGTGGTCCCGGACCGGCGCAGCCACGCAGGAAACGTCCGGGGTGGACTCCCCGGACTCGAAGGCCAGCCCGTAGGCGCGGATCTCGTCCAGGACGTTGGCGAGTGCGTGGGGTTCGGTGATGCTTTTGGGGGTCAGTTTGGCAAGGCCCTTTGTGAAGATGCGCTTGCGTTCGGCGTCCGGCAGGTACGCCAGGAGGGCCTTGCCCACGGCAGTGCAGCTCGCCGGAAGCCGGCCGCCCATGCGCGAGACCATGCGCACGGACTGGGTGCTGTCCACCTTGCAGACGTACACCACGTCCGCGCCATCGAGGATTCCCACATTCACGGTCTCGTCGCACTCCCTGCCCACGGACTGGGCGATGCGCAGCCCGACGGCGTGCAGGTCCAGCCGTTCGGCGAACGCGTTGCCCAGCCGGAAGACGCTCAGCCCCAGGTGGTAGGTGGCGGTGGCATCGTCCCGGCGGAGGTATTTGCGCTCGGTCAGGGTGGTGAGCAGTTCGTGGACGGTGGTCCGCGGAAGGCCGGTCCGCTGCACCACCTCGGGTGCGGAAAGCCCGTGGCGGGCGTCCATGAAAAGCTCCAGGACGTCAAGGCTCCTGACGACGGCGGGGGTCAAGCGGGGCACTTGGAGTCCTTTCGTTGGGGGCGCTTTTGCTTAGCGCGGCTTCCAGTCTACGCGCACCGTTCGAAATATCGCACATTGTTCGACAAAGAGGGAATTGGGAACTAAAGATGATTCCAGGAGGAGACAACATGCATACCACCCCAGAGCAGGTCGAGAACCAGATACTCGCCGCGCACGCGGCGTACGAGAAGGCCCGGGACGTGGAACCGGAGGTCCGCGGGTCCTGGCTGGAGGCCATCGCCGCCGCCCTCGAAGCCAACGCGGACGAACTCGTGGGCCTCGGAGAGCAGGAAACCCACCTGGATCAGGGCCGTCTGCGGTTCGAACTGAAGCGCTCGGTCTTCCAGCTGCGCCTGTTCCGCAGCGAAATCCTTGCCGGTGAGCACCTGGGCGCCATCATTGACCACGCCGACCAGGACTGGGGAATGGGCCCCCGTCCGGACCTGCGCAGGGTCAACGTGCCCCTCGGCGTCGTGGGCGTTTTCGGTGCCTCCAACTTCCCCTTTGCCTTCAGCGTGATGGGCGGGGACACCGCCTCCGCCCTCGCGGCCGGCTGCGCCGTGGTGCACAAGATCCATGAGGGGCACCTGCAGCTGGCGCTGCGCACGGCGGCCCTCGTCGAGGAAGCCCTTGCTTCCGCAGGCGCGCCGGACGGACTGTTTTCCGCCGTGGTGGGCCGCCAGGCAGCCGAAGCACTGGTGGACCATCCCCTGACCAAGGCGATTGGCTTCACCGGCTCCACCGCGGGCGGCCGGGCACTTTTTGACCGGGCCAGCCGCCGTCCTACCCCCATCCCCTTCTACGGTGAGCTGGGCAGCATCAACCCCGTGTTCGTCACGGAGCAGGCCTGGGCCGTGCGCCGGGACGCCATCCTGTCCGGCTATGCCGCATCGTTCACCGCCGGGATGGGGCAGTTCTGCACCAAGCCGGGGCTGCTGTTCGCGCCGGTGGAGAATATCGACGAGGTGGGAGCCCTGCTTCAGCAGGAGCTTGAGGCCAAGAGCGTGGCACCGCTCCTGAGCCCGAAGCTCCGCGAGGGGTTCGATGCTTCGCTGGAAAAGGTACGGGCCGCCGAGGGCGTGGACGTGCTGGTGAAGGGCGACGACGCCGAAGCTCCCCGGCCCACCGTGCTGGCCACCACCGCGGAGGCAGTGCTGGCACAGCCGGAGCTGCTGGAGCAGGAGATGTTCGGCCCCGCCACCCTGATCATCCGGTACCGTCCCGGAACCGATCTGGCCGAACTGGCCGGCCTGCTGGAGGGCCAGCTGACGGCCACCGTCCAGGGTGAGCCGGAGGAAAAGCTCGATGACCTGCTGACGGTGCTGCGGGAACGGAGCGGCCGGCTGGTGTGGAACGCCTGGCCAACGGGAGTCAGCGTCACGTACGCGCAGCAGCACGGCGGGCCCTATCCTGCCACCACCGCCGCGTCCACCACCTCCGTGGGCACCGCTGCGATCGGACGGTTCATGCGCCCGGTTGCCTACGACTCCTTCGCCCCGGAGCAGCTTCCGCCTGCCCTCCGGGATGACAACCCCTGGAACATTACGCGGCGGGTGGACGGAATCCACCAGCCTGCCGGACAGAAAGCTGACGCACGATGACCACTGTTACTGCAGACCAGATCCTGCCCGCGGATGCGGACAACGCCCTTTTGGTGGGGCGCGTCTGGGACCCGGAGACGGGCGGGCCGCGCGTGGTCTCCATCAGCGGACAGGACGTCTTCGACCACACGGTCCACGTACGCACGGTCTCCGAACTCATGGACCTGGACGATCCGGCGGGGCTCATTACCGCCACCCGTGAGTCTCCCAGCTGGGACCTGGCAGCCCTGATCGATGCTTCCCTGGCGCAGGACCGGGAACGCCCGCACCTCCTGGCGCCGGTGGACCTGCAGGTGGTCAAGGCCTGCGGCGTGACATTCGTGGACAGCATGATTGAGCGCGTCATCGAGGAACGGTGCGGCGGAGACTTCCACCAGGCCGCGGCCGTCCGTGAATCCGTCCTGGCTGTCCTCGGCTCAGACCTTGGCAGCGTGCGGCCGGGCTCCGAGCAGGCCCGGCAGGTCAAGGAGGTGTTGACGGCCAAGGGGATGTGGTCCCAGTACCTGGAGGTGGGGCTGGGCGCGGACCCGGAAGTCTTCACCAAGGCCCCTGTGCTCTCGAGTGTCGGGTTTGGGGCCAGGATCGGCATCCCGTCGTTTTCCAGCTGGAACAACCCGGAGCCGGAACTGGTGCTGATCGTTGACGCCCGGGGCCAGGTGCGTGGAGCCACAATGGGCAACGATGTGAATTTGCGCGATGTTGAGGGCCGCAGCGCGCTCCTGCTGGGCATGGCCAAGGACAACAACGCGTCCTGTGCCATCGGCCCGTTCATCCGCCTCTTCGACGACCGGTTCAGCCTGGAGTCGCTGCGGAGCGAGGACATCACGCTGACCGTGGAGGGAACCGACGGCTACCGGCTTGACGGGCAGAACAGCCTGTCCCGGATCAGCAGGCCCTTCGAGGAACTCGTGGGAGCCGCCTACGGCCGGCACCACCAGTACCCGGACGGCTTTGCCCTGTTCACCGGCACGCTCTTTGCACCCAGCCAGGACCGGGATACGCCGGGCCTGGGGTTCACGCACAAGGAGGGCGACCGGGTCACGATCCACAGCGCCCAGCTGGGATCGCTGATCAACACCACGGGCATCGCCGAAGAGCTTCCTGAGTGGAGTTTCGGGATCCGTGACCTGATGGAATACCTGTCGCGGATTGTTCCAGTCCCGGTGCACGGGGGTTAGGACTAGAACCGCGAGAGGCAGGGCCGGGCGTGCCGGGCCCTGCCTCTCGCGGTTCTGGCGATGCTGCACTACGCCAGGTCTTGGAAGCTATCCTCTCCCGGGCGCCAAGCCATCCACCGCCCATCCGTGAAGCCGCTGAGTTCGGCAATCTCGACGAAGACCTCTTCCTTGGCAGGGTGGATCACGATGGTCCCGGTGTCGAGCTCGATGTGGATGCCTGAGCCGGTCTTTTCAATAGTCGACACCACTGTCCCGGGAGCCAGCCGGCGCAGGGCATCGGCGTACCCCAGCTCCTGCTCGCGCCGCTGGCGGCCATCTTGTTGGACCACGGGCCACACGTAGCTGTTGAGCGTGACCTGGCCAGGGCCCTGATCCCCGTCGAACCGAAACTGGACGTAGTCGTTTAGGACAAACTCCACCGAGTACAGCCGCTGCCCCACCAGCCGCGACAGCAGGTCATTCGGAATGTACTGCTTCCTGGCTTCGCCCATGCAACTTCCCCTTTCGAACTGCGGCCCTCGGAAGGTAGACAACGGGCGCGCACGGCACCGCGTTGGAAAAGCCAGAAGACTTACCGGTACCCGTCCACGATCGCTGCGGCGATCTCCTTGTAAGCCCGCCGCGTTTCCGGCTTTAACACGTCAAGGGTCACCAAATCCCCGTCAGCAACCCCTCGGTCGTGCGGCACTGCGATAAGTTCGCGGCAGATTCCGGCCAAGTGCTCCTCAATCGCGTCCTTGTCTACACGCGAGGAAACTTCGTCCTTGTCTGTAATAACCACAATGGCGTTGCGGGCCAGGTCCTCGTACCCGTGGCTGGCCAGCCAGTGGAGGGTGCTGCGGGCCCGCTTGGCGCCGGACACCGCGTAGCCGGCGGCGATGACGAGGTTGTCGGCCGACTGCAGGATCCCGCTCATTGCGTTGTGCGTCACGCCGGTGCCGCAGTCTGTCAGCACCACCGAGTAGTAGCTGGAGATGAGTTTGCGGATGCGGCGGTACTCCTCGGCCGTCAGCGAGTCCGAGACTTCCGGGTCCTGCTCCCCCGCGATCAGGTGCAACCGCCCGGCGTGGTGCATGTACCGGGCCAGCGACGTCAGGGAGTCGATGGAGTCAATATTCTCCAGCAGGTCCGAGATGGTCCGGGGCGTTGACTGCTGGTAGATGCCCTCACCCAGCGCGCGCTCCACCAAGTCGCCCGAGTCAGGGTTGGCGTCGATGGCGCAGGGAGCGTCACCGCGGTACTCGGCCAGAGTCAGACCCACGCCCACGGTGGTGGAGGTCTTGCCAATGCCGCCCTTGAGGCTCAAAATCGCTGTGTTGTAGCTGCCTTGGAGCTGGCGGGAAATGCGGCGGGCCAGTTCGTCTTCCTGGCGCTGCTTGGGTCCAGGGCCCAGGTTCCACGCGCCACCGGTCAGGTTGTATAGCGCACCGCGGAAGCCGCCGACGGGCCTGGGCTTCTGTTCCTTGACGAACAGGCCGGGCGAGCTGATGAAGTCCGGCATGGGTGCATCCGCAATCGTGTCGGCCACGGTGGGCCGGCTGCGGCGGAAGGATGGCGTTTCGGCAGGAGCGTCCGACGGCGGCGCGGCAGCTTCAGCGGCCACCTCACCTGAGCTGGAAGCGGCAGAGGGCACTGCGGCAATCGGCGCAGCAGCAGGCCTCGCCGGAGCAGGGGTCGCAGAAGAAGAAGTAGGCACCGGAGGAGCGGCAGCCGAAGGTGCGCGTGACGGCTTGGTGGCGTCCGCTGCGGCGGCTGCCTCTGCCCACGAGCTGCGGCGCGTGACTGGCTTTCCGGCGTCGTTCGGGTTGGAAGGGGGCGTTACAGCGGGCATGGTTCCTGTCCAGGCATCCTGAACTGAGCCGTCGGCGCGACGAAGGTCGCGGCGTCGGCGCAGCTGCGGCTGCCCTGCATCTTCTGCTGGGGCGCCTGCAGTCTGATCAGCCGGATCTGGCATGTCTGTCCCCCCCGGACGTTTCGGCAAACGGTTCTGCGGCACTGGTTCAATCAGTAAGTCTAGGGGGTCCGGCCGGGGCTCCTGCCCAGCGGCCGTCAGACCAAAAGTGCAGTTCAGTGGTGAATGAGCGCCGCGGAGACCACCGCTGCGGTAAGCACCAAGAGAACAGCAAGGATTGCATAGCCCACCCATTTGGGACGGGCTTTGTGGGGATTGATATCGACGTACGGCATGATCAGCGTCGATTACCTCTGTGGATGGATTCAGGCGCGGCCTGTACAGGTACCCGGATTGCGCGGCGCTTAAGCCGCAGCATCTGGTACAGAACGGCGAAGGGAATTAGCAGGGTGCCCATCAAGGCGCTCAGCGCAAGGGCATAGTCAGTCAAGGCCACAACAATCTCCGTCGGTCATAAGCATCCTTACTGCTTAAGACCTAAGCATGTGACAGAACGATTGACAAGTCACGTCAATAAGCTTGAAGCTTGCAGCATTGCCGCTCCGGAGCGGGGGTTCAGCCGTTGATCTCCGCCTGAGCCACGATGGCGGTGGCCGCGGCGAGCACGGCCATCGCCACATAAGACAGAACCCTTCGCATCCGTCTGCGTATGTTCTGCGGCGCCCACGGACGTCGAATGTTTCCCCAAGTGTGCCGTGGGTGAAGGCTCGGGAAGCGATTCCAAGGCTTCCTCAACGCGGGGTGCACTACGACGAGCTTAGGCTGCTGCGCCAGTTTTCCTGGAGACGCTTGATGAACCAGCGAGACTGCTCCGGGCCGTAGGGGAGGACAGGGATGGCTTTCGTGGCGTCATTCGGCGTGTCGCGGATGGACTGTCGTGCCTGCCTGACTGCCGTGCTCATGGTGTTGGCCATGGTTTTGACGAATTGGTCGCTGCATGGCGTCCCATGCCCCGGGATCAGGAACTCGTATCGGTGCCGCAGCGCTGAGATGTGCCGGAGCACGTCGGCCCACTCCTCCGGATACGAGTCCTCGAACGAGGGGTGGGCGCCCTGTTCCACAAGGTCTCCCACGAACAAAGTGGTGGGCGTTCCCACCAGGAGATCACCGTCAGTGTGGCCTCGGCCCAGGTAGAACAGGGTGGCTGTGAGGCCGCCAAGGTCCACCAGGACGGGTTGGTCCTTGACGATGACGTTGGGCACCACGAGTTCTACATTGTCACCTTCACCGGCTGCCATCTCAGGTTCCAAGGTTCCTACGTAGCGGCGCTGAACGTCACCACGCTGGTCAATCTCGGCGGCAGCGCTTTGGTGGGCCCAGAATTCCGTCACGCCGTCTTCGGCGAATACGGCGTTGCCAAAGAAGTGGTCGTAGTGGGCGTGCGTGTTGACGACAACGAGAGGCAGGTCCGTCTTCTCCCGAACTGCTTCAAGAATCTCACGTCCTTGGCGGGGACCACACCCGGTATCGATGACCATGGCACGTTCAGAGCCGACGACTAGGCCAGTATTCAGCAGGGATCCTTCAGTTACCAGTACATAGTTGTCCGTGCCGACTTCGAGCAATTCCGACATTGTTTCTCCGTACCTCCGGCAAAGCACTGCGCGTTCATCTTGAACCCTGATTGTACTCAGGAGACGTTATTACGCTTCGCTTATCGACGGAGCAAGGAGTGGTCCGTCTCGCACCAAGATCAGTGCCCATCAACCAGACACAGGACTGCGGCGACTAACACTCTTCCGGAGACGGCGACATTGATCAGCACAAAGCCATTCGGAGGGTACTACCGAAGAACATGGTCCCAATGACCGGCATTCGAAAGCCAGAATGCCAGCTTCCTCACTCAAATGGAAAGGTTCCGAGTAGCGGACCGAAGCTGATCTCGTCCCTGTCACGCACGCAATGCGGACATATCCTTTTGTTCTGCAAGACGCTCCGCTCGAACGAGCCACCGCAAAGGTCGCAGATGAAAGACCTCTTGGGCCAGGGTGGGCCGCCCCAGAAACCTCCCAGCAAGCGGAGCAGACTTCTGGGGATCACCGATGGCCGAATGCGAATAACCATGGCAGGAACTTAGGCTGTTCTGCCGGCGACGGTAAGAGTGGAAAGTACCCGCTTTCCCGTGCAGCCAGTACCTACTTGGTGGGAAACGTAAACATAGGACCCCTGCTCAAGTCGTGGCTACCAGGTTGCCAAGCTTTCGTCATGCCAACCAACTCAACGTTTCCGACTTGGAGTACTGACGATTACTTGCCTCAATACTGAGCGGTGTCAGCCAAGTTCGTAGCTACCGCTCAACCGCGTACCCGAGCGGGTTTGCCTCCTGCCAGGCCCAATGGTCGGAACACATCTGAGACAAATCTCGTTGGGCGCTCCAACCCAAGTCGGCGAAGGCGGCACTAGGATCGGCGTAGCTCACTGCAGCGTCTCCGGGCCGGCGCGGTCCAACTTCGTAGGGTATTACACGGCCGCTAGCTTCTGCGAATGCAGAGATGACCTCGAGAACTGAGGAGCCCCTTCCTGTGCCCAAGTTCCAGTGAAAAACTCCAGTCTTGTTGGCTAGAAAATTCAGTGCTGCGATGTGTCCAGCGGCAAGATCCATGACATGTATGTAGTCGCGAACCCCCGTTCCATCTTCGGTGCCGTAGTCATTGCCGAATACAGTGACTTTTTCCCTCCTGCCAGCTGCAACTTGGGCTACATACGGGAGAAGATTATTCGGCGTACCTTTCGGATCTTCACCGATCCTGCCCGACTCGTGCGCTCCGACGGGATTGAAGTATCGAAGTACCGCGATACCCCAACGAGGATCAGCTGCACTCAAATCCCTAAGGATGTCTTCGATTTGCTCCTTTGTCCGCCCGTATGGGTTTATCGCATCTAGGGGCGTGCTTTCAGTCAAGGGCACCTTCTCTGAGGATCCATAGACAGTCGCAGAAGAGCTGAAAACCATCTGGTAGACCCCAGCATCCATCATGCACTCAAGCAGATTTAGCGTGCCCACTACATTATTTTGGTAGTACCGAAGCGGCTCTTGCGCGGACTCGCCGACGGCCTTCAGTCCGGCAAAATGAACTACCGAATCGAAGGTAGTCTGTTTGAAAACAGAGTCGAGACTCGCTTGGTCAAGAAGGTCTCCCTCATGGAATTCGATCTTTCGACCCGTCAACTCTTCGACACGGGCAACGGAATCCCTGGACGAATTACTCAGATTGTCAAATACGGTAACGTCGTGCCCGGCTTCGAGCAGGGAAAGAACCGTGTGTGACCCTATGAATCCGGCGCCCCCGGTAACCAAAATTCTCATGACCCCAATCTTAGGACCATACCCGTGGGGCCGAATAATTGGTCACTCGGGATAACTCTTCTCAACCTCTCTACGGTGGCACTACGGATTACTGGACGCCGTTAACCGCCTAATCGAGGCACCGGGCATCAGTAAGATGAGTCAGCTCAGTCCTGAAGGGGCGGACGGCGTTCACAACCAACGGCCGGTAGACTGAGCAGACACTATGGTTTGCCAGACCGGCAGCCGGACTGGCGCGTTGCCAAGAACTTACACAGGGGGACCCGGGTGGACCTACGCGATTACTTGCGCATTTTTAGCCGTAACTGGCTTTTGATCGTTGGCTGCACGTTGGTTGGCCTCCTTATCGGGGGCGGCGTGTCCATCGCGACAAAACCGACGTACACAGCCGAAACCCAGCTGTTCGTTGCGATCCAAAACTCTGGTTCCGTACAAGAGCTTCAGCAAGGCAACACCTTCAGTCAAGCTCGCGTGCAGTCTTATGTGAAAGCTGTCAACTCACCCATAGTTCTGCAACCTGTCATCGACAACCTCGGCCTGGGTGTCACTGCGGACGAACTTTCAAAGTCCGTGAAGGGCACTACAGATGTTAATACGGTTCTGATCAACATCGAAGCCAGTGATTCTTCTGCTGTACGCTCAGCCGCCATAGCTCAAGGTGTTGCGAATAGCCTGATAGACGCAATCGAAAAGATCGAAAAACCGAAGAACGGTGGAAGTTCACCATTCAATGTGTCAGTTATCAAGCCAGCTGTCGCCCCATCGACTCCGGCCTCACCCAACACCCGCCTGAACCTGATTCTCGGCTTCGTACTTGGCGTGGGGTTTGGACTGGCTACTGCAGTAGTAAGGACTCGGCTGGACAACAAGGTCCGCGGCGAAGCAGACGTACGTCGCGTAACGGACTCCCCGGTCCTCGGCGGAATCTCCTACGACGCCAATGCCAGCCGGCAGCCACTCCTAACCCAGACAGCAACACAGAGTCCGAGGGCGGAATCCTTCCGTCAGCTTCGCACAAATCTGCAATTTGCGAACGTTGCAAAGGGCGCCAAAACAGTTTTGGTTACGTCTTCAGTTCCCGGCGAAGGAAAAAGCACCACGGCTACCAACCTGGCAATAGCTATGGCCCAAGCCGGGCAAGCCGTCTGCCTAATCGATGCAGACCTTCGTCGGCCCATGGTTAGTGAATATTTGGGCATAGACCGTAACGCTGGATTAACAACAGCATTAATCGGCCATGCCGACGTGAAAGAACTGCTTCAGCCCTGGGGAGAAGACGAACTCTTCGTTTTGGCATCCGGACAGATCCCTCCGAATCCGAGCGAGCTGCTCGGTTCGAAAGTCATGAGGGAATTACTCGAAGATTTGGAGCAGGTTTTCGATACGGTTATCATCGACGCTCCTCCATTGCTGCCCGTCACTGATGCCGCGGTGCTGTCGCAGCATGTAGGAGGCGTCATCCTCGTCGTGGGCTCTCAGAAGTTGAGGCAGCAGGAGCTTGAGAAATCCCTTAGCGCCCTGGATATGGTGGGTTCTGATGTTCTCGGCATCGTTCTCAACCGTCTCCCAGCCAAAGGCCCGGACGCCTACTCATACAGCTATTACCGGAATGAAAACCACGAGTCGCTTGAAAAGATGAAGATCCGCGGAACCCGAGAGAGCCTTTGGCAGTCGGAAGCCGCCTCGACCGAGGACGTCTTGGCTTCCACGGACGCAAGGTGGGCGCGTCCACCGAGGACATTTCCGACGGGCAATTCTCAGGATTAGCCCCACAAGTCGGACATCACCACAATACGGGTGTGACAACAACCTGGTGCCCTGCCCCGCAACAGGAGATGCGACAACAGAGAATTAACATTTCTTTCGAATCTGCCCCGGTTCCATGGATCAGTTCTCTTGGCAATACTTCGTCCCGAACTAAGAGCGTCTGGCTGCCGCTTGCTTGCTTGGTAGGACGGTGCTGCCGTTATCTTCAGCCTTTATTCCCAGCAGACGTATGCGCGGCTAGACCAACTTTCGACCAGCTGCAGCTGCCGTTGGGGGGGCATTTACCGGCCGCGTGGGCGGTGGGCCAGAAGTCAGCTTTAGTTCACCGGGCACTCCCATGTTCCACGGGTGCCGAAGCGTCCTCATGTAAAGGCCAGATAGATCGCCGCCGGGTGGAAGCTCGCTTGTGAACCGGACAGGGTGAGAACCGACCCGCCATCCCCAACCCGCTGTTTTCTTTTGCTCTGGCATTCCTATAGGTGGATACCTCAGGATGAATTCTCGCCGGCGGGGCCAGCATTCAACACCATGAGGATTTCTGGCTGGGCTGGGACCAGCCAACCGAGTAGGTAGAGGTCGCGTCTACTTGGGCGATCATTGTGCCCCCTCCCGCTACTGGGTGGGCCGCCGGCACCTACCGGCCCAAGTCGCTGACTTGATCTGGGGGTCTCCCCCGGTGGTTTGTGACTCGCAAAGGCGCTGTTCTAAAGTGTGACCTCTACCCGTCCTGCTTCCGGCCTGAATTCCGCAATGAGGAAGTGCCGGAACTGCTAAGGCTATCGTTGCGTATTCCCACCCCCTTGTTCGTGGAGGTAAATACCATGCAAGAGATCTAGTGCCTTCCATTCCGTCATTGCCGAGAGTGTTGAGCTTCCGGAAACCCAGGATTTCCGTAATCAGGCCGAGACCAATGCGCCTTAGCATGGCTCTCAGACTGCACCGACCGGGTCACTCTATGTGACGGAGGGCGCCACTTCCTGCCGAACACTCGACGCTAGCAGTTGCTGAGTTGCGAATAGAAGAATCAGATGGACCGCATCCTATCCGCACCAGACCTTTCCGGGAGTCCGTCTCCAGGCTACTCAAGCATCAACTTCCTTTTTCGCAAGAACAACAAACCGATGGCCTCAATCTTTTACCAGTTCCGTCGGCGCGTATCAGCAATCTGTAGGTTCTGGGAGCGAGCTTCGTATGTACCTTTATGTCCTACGCTAGCCAGCACGGCTATGACGGCCATTGCGCCTGTTAGTCCCCAAAAAGAGCCGGACACCATAATTGCCGCTAGGAAACATATGACTACCCGCGAAGATAATTTGTCTTGGGCAGAAACCCTGAGAAAGGATCCACAAGTAGCCCAAGTGAAGAGAAGAAGGGTGAATATGGCAAGTCCGGGAATGCCAAGCTGCAAAGCGACGAAGAGGTAGCCATTGTCTGCTGCTATACCACCGAGGGGGTAATCCGAGAGTGGTCCCTGCGGAAGAAATTTGGCAGCCACAGGGCCAGATGCCCCGAGACCGTAGCCCAACGGCGCTTCACCTATGAGCCGCAAGGCTACCGGGAGTGTCGTGTCTTGGCGAACATTGAAAGAATAATCGGAGGACAACCCAAAGAGCGACTGAAAGCGTTCTAATGCAACATCGACCCTCTCAGGCGCGAAAGCCGCTAGACCGACAATGCTGAGCATAGAAACTCCTGCGACTACTAGGAGTCTTCTCGCCACCCGTCCTCTCCGCCCGGCGAATCTCCAAGACCCGAGGGAAAGGGCAAGCACCGCCAATGCGACAAGTGCCCCAATTAAGGCGCTCCGCTGAAGGACAACAAGAGTGACAACAGCAGAAGTTAGGCCAAGTAGCCAGACCAACGGGCCAGCCTCGCGGAAACCCTTCGTCACAATCGTGGCGCAGGCCCAAACAAACGCGCTTCCGGCAAGCATGGACAGTTCCTGTCCGGTAGCCTGCAGACCAAGGAGCCGCGTTTGCGATTCGACCTGATAGCTTGCACCTGCCTCAGCCAGCTCGCGCAATTCGATGGCGCTCAGACCGAAAACAGCCTGCCAAAGGGCAACAACCATGTTGGCCATCAACACGCCAAGCACTGCAAGTCTGATGTACTTCATCATCCTCGCGGGAAGCGGCATGTTCTGCACGAGCATTGCGATTACAAGGCCCCAGATCATAGCCCGCAGGCCGAACAGCCCCTGGCTACCCATTGACAGAACAGAAGGTACCGAAGCCGCCGCCACGCACAATATGAAAAGCCAGGCCATATACCAAGCGGCAGATTTTGCATGCACTGCTGGCCGCTGTACTACAACAGACGTAACTAGCAGCACCGCGACGCAAAGGTCCGGCAGTATGTTCAGCAGGGCTTTAAGCCCTGCAAAATAACGAATCAAACCTGGAGCCGCACCACATGTGACGACAAGTGCAATTGCTGCAGCACTAAAAAACATATGGGACAAAGTGGGCCTGCCAGTCATAGGTGCCGACCTCTCTTGTACTTCATAGCAAGTGCAATGATTCCAAAGCCTCCAGCAGCCACCGCAGTAGACCACAGTCCGATACCGAAAGAGACCCGCCCCTCAGAAAAGTTCGCGAGTGCTGCGAAGGCAAAACAAATTATGCCAAGCTGTATCACCATTGCCGTGCCGAGAGAGCGCCGGGCAGTCAGAATATTTATGGCTGACGCCGTCAAAGCTTGTACGGCTACCCCCAAAGACAAGAGTCCGACAAGAGTAGGGAGATCCCGATAAGCCTCATTAAGAAATTCGCGCGCGGCGAAGGAGATGATAATTACTAGTATTGTTCCCGGCCAGAGAGCGCGAACAGCTGCCAATAGCTGCTGCTTCGTGAGGCGCGGTCTGCTTGCAGAACTAGCCTCCTTAAAGGAAATGGCGGATCGCATCTGAGGGAGACTTGACTGTAATTCTGCAAGACTTAGAGCAATTGAAATCGCAGCAGTGACAGCCGGCGGCAGCCAGATACCAGAAGCAATTACGGGAGTACGAGCTAATACTAGCGCTTGAGCCTGCGAGAGAAAGAACGACACGGATCGCCTGTAGACGGCAAACATTCCGCTCCAGGAGACACGTATTCTGAGTCGGGTGAACTCGAACAAAGATACACAGCAAAGCAATTGAATGCTTACGTAGGTAGCGGCAACTATAACTGCGGAAATGAAGCCTAGTAGGTAAAGCACAAATGATATAAAAAGCGTTAAAAGCGGAACTACGCCTCGTAAAGCGGTGCTGAGAAAATAATCACCGTTTCCATACTGGCGCCAGCTGAGATTGTTGAATAGCGATCCTACGAAGATGCCAGCAGCGCCCCAAACAGCCAAGGCATCGGGCATGTCAGGGAAAGGTCGGCACAGTATAAGCACTGAACCTATCAAGAATGAGAGGACAATTTGAGGGACCAGGTGACCCCTAATTATCATCCTAGCGGCCGAACTCTCGCCTCTAGCACTATGCTGGAGAACTTCAGATTGTACCCCCATGCATGCGAGATAACTGCCCACGCTGACGATAGCCAAAAATATAGCGACGTGACCTCGCTCTGCGGGAACTAGGAATAATGCGCTAAAGAAGGTGAGCGCAGCGCTACCACCTAAACTGATGAGCTGAGCGAGATAGGGACTACCCAGCAGGTCTTTCGTCCTGGACCACATCAGCGATGTCGGATAAACCGGGCTGGGACGCCGGCGTACACAGCATCAGCGGCCAAGCTCTTCGTAACCACGGCAGAAGAGCCAAGCACAACGTTGTGACCTATCGATACACCGGGCTGTATGACGCATCGGGTTCCGATCCAACTATTGGCACCCACAACCACCGCCTTTGTAAACATTCCCTGGCTGTGTACGGGAGTATCCTTCATTTCGGAGTTGTGAGTGGATGTCAGTATTATCGACTCAAACCCGATCAATGCGCCTTTTTCGATAGTGAGTCCACCCCGTGCATCCAGAACGGTGCCGCGGGCCACGGACGCGTAATCCTGAATTATAAGACGGTCAGCGCCGATAACTCTCACGTCTTGGCCGAGAACGACGCTACGGCCCACTTTGGCCCCCGCCATCCGAAGCAAGGAAACCCTTAGCCGCATTGCAGATTTGCCAGGAAGGTGTCGCGCAATTCTTTCGTCAAAAACTCTCAAGAACCTAATTCGTAAACTACCCATCAGTTGTTTGCCTTCGGTAGGACCAGCGTTGCAAGTGCACGGGAGTTGTTTGCGGCGTCGAAGTTCTGCTCTGCCCAACGCTTCTGCAACTTCACAATCGCGGCCCTCGTGTCTTCGTTCTGCAGCACCAGTAGTCGTTCCCTCCACAAAATAGTGTTGCTACGCTCCGCGAGCGGGATCACCAGAAGATCACGGTTCTGGGGATGGATTGCTTCCGCACACCCTCCTACGTCACAAACCAAAGGTACGACGCCAGTTAGGCTTGCCTCGACAAGCACCATCGGCAATCCCTCAGATTGCGAAGTCATCATAATTACATCGAGCCCCGAGTAGATCTCCGTCTGCGAGCGGAAGCCGACCAAAGTCACACCGTCCAGAATCCTTTCCACTTGAGGGCGAAGCGGACCGTCTCCATAAATCTTTGCATCGACGTCGGTGAAGCTACCCAAAATTGAACAGAAAAGAAAAGGATCCTTCTCGTGTGAAAGTCTTCCTACAAAACCAACCCGTAAGCGTTCCGCCGGGCTACGTTGTACTGACTCAACTAATTTGCCATGGTTGGTCAGTGACGGATATACGGTCCTAATCTCACGGCCACCAAGATCTCGAGAGATGATACGGGCAATGTAGTCGCTGACCGCAACTATGCGATCAGCTCTACGGGCAGCAAATAACCAGAGGTACTTCCAAAGCAGGCGCTTCAGCGGCCTCGTTTGGCCTGGTACTGGATAGGGTTGCCCTAGAACATAAATACTCCAGTTTGCGCGAAAGAAAGTGCGCACAAAAAGACCAAAGATAATGTCCGACTGCGAAATCGACGTCACGACGTTCTTGCACTTTGTATTCCGCAGTATTTGCCGTAGTTCACCTAGTGCCCAAAGAACTGACCTAAGACCAAGCTTTATCTGTGGATTAGCTACCGTATCATAACCCTCGTGCCCGCGAAGAAGTACTAGCTCACGGACATACGGCGACAAGGACTCGCTGTAATTCTCCCATAACTGGTATGCGCCGGCGCCCCTAGTTGACGGTGAGGACCATACCAATAGAGATTCGGTATTTTCGGTTGTAGCGCCAGGAGAATACCTTCGGTTTTTTGCCCCGACGTTTCCGCGCCATACGTCTTCTTGCGCGACCGTCTCGTCGGGCGCTTCGTTATTCATTTGATAACCTCACGAAAGATTCGGCCGTGTGCCTCCGCTACTTGCGCGTCACTCATTAGTCCCGGAGTACGCGGAGCCGCAACCTGAAGCTTTTCTAACAAATTTCGATCCGCCGACAAGCGACTCAGCGCCCGCGACAGGCTTGCAGTATCCCTGGGCTCGAACAACAGGCCATTTTCTCCGTCACTGATCCACTCAGATGGACCGCCTTCGTTCGATGCCACAACTGCTTTGCCCGCCGCCAAGTATTGCAAGACGTTTTGGCCCAAAGGTTCTGGTCGCGTAGAAGCTTGCACGCAGACGTCAACTTGTGAGAGAACTTGCGAAATGTCTTCTACGTGCCCTAAGAAATGAACGCGATCCTGGAGTCCTCTTGACGCTACCTCCCGCTGAAGGCTGAGCAAGTAGTCCTCATGTCCAAACAACGAGCCGCCAGCAAAAAAGAGTTCTTCCTTACCTTCGGGAAAAGTCGAGGCGAATGACTCCAACAGCAAGGACTGCCCTTTCCACGGATCAATCCGGGCAACCATTGCTATACGTAGTGGATTAGGAGACGACGAGGTCGGCGTCATTTGACTTTGGATATTTCCTATTGGGCTGTGGATCACTGCGGTCGGGACCGTCCGCGGTCCTAGCAAGGTGACAGCTGTAGCAAGCGTTGAGCGGGAGTTTGAGATGATTGCGTTTGCACGCCTCAACGCAATGCGGGCAAATGCCTGCTGACCGAGAAATCCGAGGCTTTCCCTAGTAATCTGATCGCGCAGCTGAAGCACTAACTTTTTATTCGTCCCCATGCAAGCGAGTGCTCCATAGAGACCGGCCCTTGAAGTGTTTGCATGTACAACGACCGCCCTCTTGAATTCATCGGAACGGCGAACGGTTACGGCTTGGGCCAAAACTTGAACTGCAAAGCGCGTCAAGCGCGCTAGGGCGGATTGTGAAGATACGCCCGGACTTTGAGCGGGGCCAACGCTGTTACAGCGGACGCCAGGAGGAAGATTTTCAAAGACGCCGATGCTGCCTGCTACTGAGTTAGGAAGGAGGATGCTGGGGCACCAACCAGATGCCTCCCTGATAAGTCGCACTAGGGCAAGCTCCGCCCCTCCGGCTTCGTGGCTATGGTCGAGGTGGAGTACAGATAGAACCTGATATTGCACCTGCTTCTGCTTCTGCTTCATGACTCCATCCATTCTGAAACGCGTTGCCGGAAGACAAGCTTGTCGAAGTATTGAGCTCGATCAAGTGGAGCACTTTCCCTTAGGCTTGACGCCGCCACCACGCTTTCCTTAAGTCTGGCAGGACTGAAATTTTCTACTAGAATTCCAGACTCGCCATGGACCACACTTTCACCGGCACCGCCAAGGCAGTTTGCAATAACAGGCGTCCCAGCCGCCATCGCTTCAACCGGCATTATTCCAAAGTCCTCAACCGGGGGAAAAATGAAGACCATCGCCTTTTGATAAAGCGCACGAAGTAAAGGCCTTGATGGTGATTGCAGTATGTGTACTGGAATACGCACGGAGTCTGCCTGCTGACGCAAAGAATCCAATTCAGGACCGTCACCTGCGATGACTACGGGCACGTCGGCAGCTACCCCAGCATCAATGACCAAGTTTAGTCCCTTATACGGAACGAAGCGTGAAGCACCCAGCAGGTACTGGTCAGGGAGGCTCTCCAGTATTCGTGATTCGGCATCATTTAGAAGGCCTGCCGCATCTGCTTTAGCCGAGTAATAGCTGACATCAACTGGAGGATAAATGACTGATGAGGGCACCCCCCAGGTGTCTTGTATCCGATTCTTCACAAAATTGCTATTGGCGGCGATAAAGGTTGCCTCGGAAGCTCGCTTCTTGTCAACGGTACGCAAAATACGCGCCGCTGCTTGCACGAGCATAGAGCTGCCACGGGTGTCTAGTTCAGGGTTCCAGATATAACGTGCTGGTGTATGCGCGTAAACGTACTTTCGAATCCCAGGATCTTGCTTGTAAAGACGAGCGTGGTGCGCAAACAGGTGTGAGCTACATAAAATCCAGTCCGCGTCGATTACTGGAATGCGTCGCCAAGTCGGCACCATGAAGGGAAGCGCCAGTGGCTTCGAACGCCGGAGTGGAGTGGAACCAAGCCACGACTGCAAAACCTCTCGTCCAGCGAACCGCTCAGGATAGTCATCCCATAGGCAAAAGATCGAGGCATCGGGGTAGAGCTCGCTGAATTGCTCGACGACTGACTCCGCACCCCCGTGCCTCTCGAGCCATTCGTGCACTATCAGTCCGGACAAAAGAACCCCCAAGTAAATTGATCGTGCTGACGTGAAAAGTTCTGCTTAGCCGTTTACGTGTAAGCAGCTGGTCTCGTTGCCCGCGCCCTCTTGGCTGACAGGTTCCGGTCGCGACCTCAGGAAGCGCTCGCCGAATGAAATGATAGAGCACCCGTAGCGCCAGTCGGCAACTGGGCTGATGCCGCTGTAACCTTGCCGCAGTAGTGGATACGCGCCAGTACAAGCTTGATGACGTCCACAGTCAAGTGCGATGCTCAAAGCGAGATATAGTCTTGCTGATCGTCAAAACACGACTGTTTGCAAGTGCTTCAAGGACTCAGACTGCGGGCAACGTCTATGCATGGTCGGTTCTGTCATAGGCGAACTGTTCGTC
>Ga0308169_10001689_pt1 | contig 24917 bp, 23 predicted proteins | sample PhyBR1_2_FD_202139 | JGI IMG/M metagenome (GOLD analysis project Ga0308169, IMG submission 202139) | Phyllosphere microbial communities from UC Gill Tract Community Farm, Albany, California, United States - DLSLSB.R1 | ecosystem: Host-associated > Plants > Phyllosphere > Unclassified | place...
CCTCCTGTGGTTCGGAGCCGGAACGCGAGAGGATGACCACCGAATTGGCATCCTGCCCGAAGACCTTGTCCGTCCCCACGTGGTTCACCACCAGAAGGTCGCAGCCTTTCCGCTGCAGCTTCGCTTCTGCGTAGGACAGGACGTCGCCCTGGCTGTCCCCCGTCTCCGCTGCGAACCCGACAATGAGCTGCCCGGCGGAAGCGGCCCCGGCGTTGCGCTGCTCAACGAGTTCGTGCAGGATGTCGGGGTTGCGCACCAGGGTGATGACGGGATCCGCGGCGTCGTCCCGCTTCTTGATCTTGGTGTCCGAGACCTCTGCCGGGCGGAAGTCGGCGACGGCGGCGGACATGATGACGACGTCGGACCGGGCCGCGGCCTCCAGCGCGGCTTCCCGGAGCTGGAGGGCAGTCTCCACCCGGACAACCTCGACGCCGGCCGGCGGGGGAACATCCATGTGGGCGGCCAGCAAACGCACTGTGGCCCCTGCGTTCCGGGCAGCGACGGCCAGCGCCACGCCCTGCTTTCCGGAGGACCGGTTACCGAGGAAACGGACTGGGTCCAATGGTTCGCGCGTTCCGCCGGCACTGATGGTCACGGTACGGCCGGCCAGCGGCAGCTGGTAGTCGGACTGCCCCTGGACCAGGGCCATGGCTGCGTCGAAGATCACCTGGGGTTCCGGCAGCCTGCCCGGACCGGAGTCCGCGCCCGTCAGCCGCCCCGACGCAGGTTCCAGGACTGCGGCGCCCCGGCCGCGGAGCGTTTCGACATTGGCGCGGGTGGCCGCATGCTGCCACATCTCGGTGTGCATGGCGGGGGCGAACAATACCGGGCCATGCGCCATCAGCAGGGTATTGGTGAGCAGGTCCCCGGCCTGGCCGGTGGCCGCCTTGGCCAGGAGGTCCGCCGTGGCGGGTGCCACCACCACCAGGTCTGCCTCGTGGCCCAGGCGGACGTGGTTGACCAGGTGAACGTCGTCGAAGACGCTGTTGCTGACCGGGTTGCCGGACAACGCCTCCCAGGTGGCGGTACCGATAAAGCGGGTGGACGCCTCGGTGGGAATCACCGTGACGTCATGGCCGGCTTCAGTAAAAAGCCGGAGGAGCGATGCCACCTTGTAGGCGGCAATCCCTCCCCCGACTCCGAGGACTATGCGCACGTGACCTCCGTCAACAGCAAGTCAGTTCCAGCGGCAGGGTTACTCTGCGGCTTCAATCGGTGTGGAAACCAGCTTGCCTTCGTTGATCTCGCGCAGGGCGATGGACAGCGACTTCTCGTTCAGCTTTGTGTCAACGAGGGGTCCGACGTATTCGAACAGGCCCTCGTGCAGCTGGGCGTAGTAAGCGTTGATCTGACGAGCGCGCTTGGCACCGAAGATCACCAGGCCGTACTTGGAATCAGCAACCTTCAGCAGGTCGTCGATCGGCGGGTTGATGATGCCTTCAAGGTTCGTGGACACGAATTCTCCAAATTCCTAGCGGGCTGACGGTTCCGGCAGGTGTGGATGCGGTGTCAGCCCCATGAGTGAAACAAGCTCGTCCGCTGCCCGGCGGACGTCGTCATTGATGACGGTGTGGTCGAACTCCGGTTCAGCAGCAAGTTCCAGTTTAGCGGTTTCCAGGCGACGCTGCTGTTCCTCGGGCGTTTCCGTGCCGCGGCCTACCAGGCGCCGGACCATTTCGTCCCAGGTGGGCGGCGCAAGGAAGACGAACTGGGCGTCCGGAACGGCGGCCTTGACCTGCCGTGCACCCTGGAGGTCGATTTCCAGCAGCACGGAGCGGCCCTCCGAGATGGCCCGGTTGACCGTGCTCTTCAGCGTTCCATAGGTGTTTTGTCCGTGGACGACGGCCCATTCCAGGAGTTCGCCGTCGGCGATGAGCTGCTTGAACTCCTCCTTGGTTTTGAAGAAGTAGTGGATACCGTCCACCTCCCCCGGCCGGGGCGCCCGGGTGGTGGCTGAAACGGACAGCCAAACCTCGGGGTAGTTGTCACGGATGTAGGTGGACACGGTGCCTTTGCCAACAGCCGTCGGACCTGCGAGGACTGTCAGTCCAGGTTTCTTGCTCACGTATTCCTTTTGCAGCAGTCGGGGGACGGCAGGATCAACCTGCCTCAATGCTCGTCTATAAAATTTACCAGCGCCCGGCGCTGGTGGACGCCGAGGCCGCGGACCCGGCGGGACGCCGCGATGCCCAGCTGCTGCATGATGGCTGCAGCCCGTACCTTCCCGATGCCGGGAAGGGCTTCGAGCAGTTCCGAAACCTTCATGCGGGCCAGGGCGTCGTCCTCCAGGGCGGAGCTGATGATGTCCGCTGCAGATCTGTCGCCGTTCCGCAGACTTTCCTTGGCGGCGGCCCGCGTGGCCCTGGCCGCCGCCGCCTTGCCCAGGGCGTCGGCCCTTTCGGATGCGGATAAGGGTCGCAGGACCATCACGGACACCCCCGGAGTCGGCGGATTTCATCCAAGGGCGGCCGCCCTTGGACCTGTCCTGAAACTACCCTCTGGTGCTGCTCGAATCAATGCATCGCGGACATATAGGGGCCGGTCACGTGAGGGAGCACCTGTGGACTTGCCAGGACCGGTGCACCATGTTGTTTCCGGATGCCACGACTTGACCTTCAGCCGAGGTTCAGAGAAGTCCAGGAGACGGGCGGAAGAGTTATTTCCACAATGCCGTCGCGGACGGCGACGCTCTTATTCCTGCTGAGCCCTACACGGTCCTGGTGCTCAAGGGTGTTTTTGGCATAAATGTCATCGTCCGAAAGAGTCTGCGCGTCCAGCACAATGACGCTCTTCAAGGCAGTTGCATCAATAGTTACGGTCGCTTCTTCCGCCTGGGAACGGTTGACCAGAAAAACCGAGGTGGATCCGGTAGCGGCGTCATGCGTGGCGACCGCGTCGATGAGAGGGACCACGCCGTAGACATCCGTCGTGTAGGCCTCGGCTTCCAACTTAACATCCAGGGCATTTCCCTTGGCAAGTTTAGAGGTCAAAGCAAACGGGAAGAAAGTGGTTTGCTTCCATGCAGGGCCACCCGGTTCGGTCATGATGGGCGCGATCACGTTGACCAACTGTGCAAGGGAAGCAGACGTGACGCGGTCGGCGTGCTTAAGCAAGGACATCAGAAGGTTGCCGAAAACCACCGCATCTGCCACGGAGTACGCATCCTCCAGGAGTCGCGGCGCGGTGGGCCAATTGTCGATTCCTTCAATCTTCTCGACCTGCTCGAAACGTTGAATGTACCAGACATTCCATTCGTCAAAGGAGATATTGATGCTTTTCGAGCTGCCGTTGACGGCCTTGACGTGATCAGCCGTTGCAACCACCGACTCGATGAAGTGGTCCATATTGGAGGCGGAAGCAAGGAAGGAACCGAGGTCCCCGTTCTTCTCTTCGTAATAGGCGTGGCACGAAATGTAGTCCACATCCTCATAGCTGTGCGTCAGAACCACCCGTTCCCATTCACCGAACGTTGGCATTTGGGCGCTCGATGAGCCGCAGACTACGAGTTCCACTGACGGGTCCAGCTGCCTCATGGCCTTTGCCGTTCGGGATGCGATCTTGCCGTAATCCTCGGCGGACCGGTGTCCCAGCTGCCAAGGGCCGTCCATTTCGTTCCCAAGGCACCACATCTTGATGCTGAAGGGCTCGGTACGGCCGTTGGTGACCCGACGCTCGGACAGCTGTGTTCCAGACCGGATGTTCGTGTACTCCAGCAGGTCAAGCGCTTCCTGGGTGCCCCTGGTGCCCAGATTGACCGCGAGCATCAGCTCACTGCCTACCTTTTCCAGCCATGCGCTGAACTCATGGAGCCCGACCTCGTTTGTCTCAGTTGAGTGCCAGGCCAGGTCGAGCCGGCGGGGTCGATCATGCTGGGGTCCGACGCTGTCTTCCCACCGGAAACCGGAGACGAAGTTGCCCCCTGGATAACGGATAGCGGAGACACCGAGTTCTTTGACGAGCTCAATGACGTCTGTGCGGAATCCGGAGTCGTCTGCTTTCGGATGTCCCGGCTCGTAGATGCCGTCGTAGACGCAACGGCCCAGATGTTCGACGAACGAACCGAACAGGCGTGGATTGATAGGGCCCACGGCGAACTGCGGGTCGATGGTAAGGCGCGCGGAAACCATAGTTGTCCTTCAGGTAAGGGATGTGTCGTTAGCCGGGTGTCGCGGTCGTACTTGCGTCGCTCTATTTGAGGCTGCCGAGCGACAAACCGCCCTGCCAGTACTTTTGCAGTGTCAGAAATGCCACGACGAGGGGAATGATGGAGACAAACGAACCGACGATGATGAGGCTCCAGAGTGAGTGGCCACCGCCGTTGTTGGACGATGCCAGCTGGGACCAGAGCCCGATTCCGACGGTGAGTGGGTAAAGCTTTGCCGTCGACAGCATTGCCAGCGGCAGGAAGTAGTTATTCCAGGTCCCAACCACGGATAGCAGGAGGACGGTGACGAGTGCCGGCCGGAGCAGGGGCAGAGCGACTTGGAAGAAGATGCGAAGTTCTCCCGCACCATCCACCCGGGCTGCATCCAGCAGCTCGTCCGGCACGGCCTCTGCTGCATAAACACGCATCAAATAGACGCCAAAGGGGCTCAGCAGCGATGGCAGGATAACGGCCCATACCGTGTCGGTCAGCTTGAGATTGGAGAGCAGGATAAAGGTGGGGATGACCAGGGCCGTCATGGGAACCATAACGGCGCCCAACAGCAGTGCGAAGGTCAGGTTCCGTCCCGGAAATTTGTATTTGGCGAAGCCGTAACCGGCCAGGACCGAGATCGCTGTAGCTCCCAAGCCGCCGCTCGCGGCGTAGAGCACCGAGTTCCCCAGCCACCGCAGGTACTCGCCGCCGTTATAAGTGAAAAGGTCTTGTACGTTGGCGACAAGGTTGACATTCCTGTCGAACCACATGGCGCCGGACGCACCGGAGAAAAGCCCCTCAGCGTCTTTGGTACTTGCAACAAAGAGCCACCAGATAGGAACCAGGAAGTACAGCACCAGGACCCCGAGAAAGGTATGGGCCACCACGTTCCGGCGCGGCTTGGGGCGCCGGGGAGGTGAAAGAACAGGCGCGGATGCAGAAGCGGAGGCTGCGGCGGTGGCTGCGCTCATGAGAGGGTGCTCCCTTTTTTCCGGGTGGCGAACATGAAGATATAGACGGCGATGAAAACTACAATGCCGAGGGAAAAGGAAATGGCGGACGCGTAGTTGAACTGTGCGTAGCCGAACGCCAGGTTGAACGCGTAAATGTTCGGCGTGAAGTCGGGGGTGATGCTCCCATTGGCGACGGGGCCGAGAATCTGTGGTTCGGAAAAGAACTGAAGGGTTCCGATCAGGGCAAATATCAGGATTAGCACGAGCGCGGAGGAGACCAGGGGAACTTTGATCCGGAAGGCCACCTGACGCGGGGAGGCGCCGTCGATTTTCGCCGCCTCATACAGGGACGGGTCAATTCCCTGGAGGGCCGCGTAGATGATGATCATGTAATACCCGGCCCACTGCCAGGTGACTACGTTCAGCAGGCCATAGAAGACGTTGTCTTGGCTGAGAAGGAATGGTGCTGACGCATGGAAGAGGGAGAAGACCTGCTGCATCGGCCCGAATGAGGGACTGTAGAGGAATCCCCACATCAGCGCACCGATGACGGCCGGCACCGCATAGGGGAGGAAGATCATGAGCCGGGAGAACTTGGCCAGTTTGGTGGTCAGCTGGTCCAGGACGAGGGCGGCCGCCAGGGACACCGCCATTTGCACCGGGATGAGAACCAAGGAAAAGCGGATCACGAACCAGACACCTTTGAGGAATTGAGGGTCCGAGAAGGCGTGGATGTAGTTCTCCAGCCCGCTGAACCGCGTGCCGGTGGCCAGGCCTTTGGTAAAGAGGCTGAGGTAGAGGGCGTACCCCAGGGGGGCGAGGAGGAACGCCACGAAAACCAGGACGAAGGGAGCTATGAAGAGCCACCCCATCCCCGCCCGGCGTGACGCCATTGTCTTGCTGCGGGAACCCCGTCTGCTTTCAGGGCGCCCTGAGCGGCCCTGCACTTCAGGTGGGGCGACTTGCGGCGAGGATGTCACCGTTGACCCGTGAACTGGCATGTTCTGTCCTGCGTCTTTCTGTCGGTCGATCGGCCTGCTCCGCCGGCAAAGTTACCGGCGGAGCAGGCCGGGCTGCTGCTACTTGACTGTGAAGCCCTGGCTCTTTGCGTAAGTCACCATGGTGTTCTGCAGCTCAGTGGCCGCCTGGTCGCCGTTAATTTCGCCTGAGTTGATCTTTACCGTCTGGGCCTGCAACTGGGCATAGTAGTAGACGGTAAAGGGGCTGTAGTTGAAGCCTTGGTAGGCATTTTCGGCCGGAATGTAGATGTCCTTGTTGGCGGTTTGACCGCTGAAGAAGTCCACTTTGTTGTTGATGAAGGCGTCAGACTTCAGCACATTCTGGTTCAGCGGGAAGATGGTTTGGGTTTTCCAGCCATCTGTCAGCGACGCGTCGTCGGCGTAAAGGCCCTTGGCAACTTCAGCAGCCAGCTTCTTGTCGCTTGCCTGCGAGGTCACCGCGAAGGTTGAACCGCCCCAGTTTACGGATACAGGGCTGTTGGCATCCCATTGCGGGAGAGGCGCGACGGCGAACGTTCCCTTCTCCTGCCCGTTGCCGACACCCGACCCGGTGAGGTATCCGGGGGCCCAGGCCGCGGAAATATATGTCGCATATTTTCCGCCGACCATACCGGCTATGTAGTCGGTATTGAACTGGTCCTGCGTGTCGACAAGGCCCTTCTTAACCAGTCCTGCCCAGTAATTCAACACGTCCTTCGCCGGTTGGCTGTCCAGGTTGATGGAAATATTCTTCTGGTCCGCGAGGTCGTATGCGAAAGGAACGGCACCTTTTTGGGCCATGAGTGCGGTCAACGCAGCTGGAACATTGCTGCCCAGATCGCCAAAGGCCGGCCCGCCGGCATCCTTGACCTTCTGGGCTGCTTTCTCGTATTCGGCCCATGTGGTTGGCGGCGTGATGCCGTACTTGTCGAGCACGTCCTTCCGGTAAATCATTGCCATGGGGCCACCGTCGACTGGGATGGCGTACACAGAGTTCTTTTGGGAGACGTCCTTCCACGATCCCTCGCTGAAGTTCTTCTTCACGTCGTCTGCACCAAAGGCGCTCAAGTCGACGAGGGCATTCTGCAGTTCGAAGCCCGTCAGTTGGTCGGCCTCAAGCATGATCACATCGGGTGCGCCCTTGCCGGCCTCGATGGCTGTCTGGAACTTCGCATACTCGGGGCCGCCCTGGCCAGCCACAGTCCAGCAGACCTGTACATCTGTGTGCGAGTTGTTGAAGTTGTCAACGACAGTAGCCATGTTGGGGTACCACGCCCAAACCGAGACTCTGGGAGCCTCGGCATGGATGATCTTGTTCGTGCAATCCGTGGTGCTGGCGCCTTCAGGAGCAGCATCTCCGCCGCCGCAGGCAGAGAGGCTCGAAACCAGGGCGACGGCCGACAGCGCGGCCGCGATTGTTTTCTTGTTCACGTAGGGTCCCTTCGATGCTGCATTTTCTGGACTTCGTCGTCTTAAGCGGGCTCCGCTGCAGCCCCATCGAAGGGCACTCACAGGGAGGACCCTCAGGGTGTGCTGGGAAAGATCTGTGGCCTCGGCCCATTCCATTACATCGATGTAAGTAATCGATGTAAAACAATATTGAAGGCAGTCCAGCTACAAGTCAAGACTTAATTTCGGGAGACTTTTAGCGCGCTACCCGCGAGGATCCACGCGGGATGATCCTGAAGGAAGATTCAAACTCCCGCGGCGCAACCCCCGTATTTCCGCCATTGATCCGCTCCAACAACATCCCGACTGCCGTCTCGGCAATTTCCTGCCGCCCTGGGTCCACGGTCGATAGCGAGGGAAGGGAATAGCGCGTCTCGTCAATGTCGTCAAATCCGATAATCGCCACGTCGTCAGGAACCTTCAGGCCCGCATCCTGCACCACGCTCATCGCACCCAGGGCGATCGAGTCGTTAAAGGCCACGACGCCGTCGAAGGCGACCCCAGATGCCAACACCCGCCGCATTGCCTGTGCTCCGTCTGCCCGGTGCCAGCTCTGAACATCGACGATCAGTTCATTCCGATACGGCACGCCCGCACGATTCAGCGCCCTGCGGTAGCCCTCAAGCCGCAGGCCGGCCGAGCCGATCACCTCGCCGGGATGGGACCCAAAGGCAAGGAGGCGCGTGCGTCCGAGTTCAAGAAGGTGTTCGGTGGCTGCCTGGGACGCCTCGACATTCTGCATGGTGACGTGATCTGCAGGTCCATTGAAGATACGTTCACCCAGCAACACGATCGGCGTCGGGATATCAATGAGGTCCGCATCCTCCTGCTCAAGGCCCAGCACGCTGTACAGGACTCCGTCCACCATCCTCATGCGGGGGCCCCGAAGGATTTGGAGTTCGCGTTCGCGCTCCCCGCCACTTTGTTCAATGATGACCGCTTGCCCCCTCCTTGAGGCGGCCGTCATCACAGCGTCTGCCAACTCAGCGAAGTACGCGTTTTTCAGGTCCGGAATGATAAGGCTGATAACACCAGTCCGGCCCGAGCGGAGTCCGCGCGCCGAGAGGTTCGGTTGGTAGCCAAGATCCTCGATGGCGGAAAGGACACGGTTGCGTGTCTCCGGCTTAATGTTCGGGTGGTCGTTGATTACGTTAGACACCGTCTTTATTGAGACGGCAGCCATCTCGGCAACGTCGCGCATGGTGATCGCCATTTCATCCTCTCAGGAAGACAAAATTATCGTCTTCCCTCCCGAGGTTACATCGTTGGAACGATCGACAGCAGCCGGACACGTTGACACGCAACCTACGTTCGCCAGGAGGGGACGCTTCGGCAACAAATGTGCCCTCAAGACGAAACGCCAGGAGCTTCCCCGGGAAGGTGCTACTCCCCCCGCAGCCCGTCCAGGGTGCGCATGGCAGCGCCGCGCAGTGCGCTGACCTGCGGCCCGGCCGAGAGGATGTCGCGGCTCGACGTGCCAAGGACCAGCGGGTATGCCGCACCGAACGTCGCCCGAAGGTCTGCAGGCGTGGCGCCCTGGGCTCCCAGGCCTGGGGCCAGGATGGGGCCGCGGACGGCCGGCAGGTCCAGTTCGAGGTCTGCCAGGGCATTGCCGACGGTGGCACCAACCACCAGGCCCACCGATCCCAGGGCTCCCGCGTACCGGGAGTTTTCCGCTGCGGCCGCGAGGGCTATCCTGCGGGCCACGGAATCCTTTCCGCCCACATGCTGCACGGAGGCGCCTTCCGGGTTGGAGGTCAGTGCCAGCACGAACACGCCCCGGCCGGTTTCTGCTGCGAGGTCAAGCGCCGGGCGCAGCGACTCGAAGCCGAGGTAGGGGCTGAGCGTGACGGAATCCGCTGCCAGCGGGGAGCCGTCCCGAAGCCACGCGTCGGCGTAGGCAGCCATGGTGGAACCGATGTCGCCGCGCTTGGCGTCGGCGATGCTGAGCACCGACTCATCACGTGCTGTGGCAAGTACCTCCTCCAGGACGGCCATCCCGGCCGATCCATGGCGTTCGTAAAGTGCCACCTGGGGCTTGACCGCGGCAGCGAGCGGGGCCACGGCCTCCAATACCGTCAACGAAAAGCGCCGGAGCCCGGCGGCGTCGTCGTCCAGTCCCCAGCTCTTCAGCAGCGCCGGGTGCGGGTCGATGCCCACGCAGAGGGGGCCGCGGGCGGCCATGGCCGCGCCGAGCCGGGAGCCGAAGGACTCCCGGCCGGCGCCTGCCACCGATTGGTTGCCGGATTCCTGCTCAGGCATGCTGCAGGGCTGCTTTCTGCGACTCTGCCAGGGCTGCGGCGTGTTCCTGCAGGCTGGTGACGGACCATTCGTAGGTGCGCATGGCTTCGATCGCCTGCACGGCGGCGTTGAACTCCGCCACCGTGGTGATGCACGGGATGCCGATGGAGGTCGCCGCCGCGCGCAGTTCGTACCCGTCGCTGCGGGCCTCCCCGCCGGAGGGTGTGTTGAAGACCATGTCGATTTCGCCGGCGACGATGAGGTCGGCGATGGTGCCTTCACCCTCGGCGCTGCTGCCTTCGGCTACCTTCCGGACCGGGGTCGCCTGGATGCCGTTGCGGCGGAGGACGTCCGCCGTGCCGCCGGTGGACACGATTTCGAAGCCCAGGTCCGACAGCCGCTTGACGCCCATGATCACCGAACGCTTGTCCCGGTTGGCCACGGAGACGAACACCTTGCCCTCGGTGGGGAGGGCGTTGTTGGCGCCAGCCTGGCTCTTGGCGAAGGCGGTGTCGAAGTGCTTGTCGATGCCCATGACCTCGCCGGTGGAACGCATCTCGGGTCCCAGCAGGGAGTCCACCACCTTGCCCTCGAGGGTGCGGAACCGGCTGAACGGCAGCACTGCTTCCTTGACGGCCACGGGGGCGTCCAGCGGCAGGGTGGAGCCGTCGCCGGTTTCCGGCAGCATCTTGTAAGCGCTGCGAAGCTGTCCGATGGTCACGCCGGTGCCGATGAGGGCGGCGGCCTTCGCCATCTGCACGCCGGTGGCCTTGGAGACGAACGGCACGGTCCGCGACGCGCGGGGGTTGGCCTCCAGGACGTACAGGACGTCCGAGGCCAGCGCGAACTGGATGTTGATCAGGCCGCGCACGCCCACGCCTTCGGCGATGGCGCGGGTGGCGGTGCGGACGCGTTCGACGACGTTGCTCCCCAGCGTGATGGGCGGCAGGACGCAGGCGGAGTCGCCGGAGTGGATGCCGGCTTCCTCGATGTGCTCCATGATGCCGCCCAGGTACATGTCCGTGCCGTCGTAGAGGGCGTCGACGTCGATTTCGACGGCGTCCTCCAGGAACCGGTCGATCAGGACCGGGTGGTCCGGGGTGATCTCGGTGGCGTTGGCGATGTAGCGGGAGAGGTTGGGCTCGTCGTAGACGATTTCCATTCCCCGGCCGCCCAGCACGTAGGAGGGGCGGACCAGGACGGGGTAGCCGATCTCGTCAGCGATCTTCTTTGCGTCCTCGAAGGAGACGGCGGTGCCGTTCTTCGGCGACACCAGTCCGGCCTTGTCCAGGACGCGGGAGAATGCGCCGCGGTGCTCGGCGAGGTCGATGGCTTCCGGCGAGGTGCCCAGGATGGGCACGCCGGCGTCGGCCAGCTGTTGGGCCAGCTTGAGCGGGGTCTGGCCGCCGAGCTGGACGAAGACGCCCATGACGCCGCCCGTGCGTTCCTCGGCCGCGATGACCTCCAGCACGTCCTCGAGCGTCAGCGGCTCGAAGTACAGGCGGGTGGAGACGTCGTAGTCGGTGGAGACGGTCTCCGGGTTGCAGTTGACCATGACGGTCTCGTAGCCGGCTTTGCGCAGGGCCATGGAGGCGTGGACACAGGAGTAGTCGAACTCGATGCCCTGGCCGATGCGGTTGGGGCCGGAGCCGAGGATCAGGATGGACGGCTTCGAGTGCAGCGCAACCTCGTCCTCTTCGTCGTAGGCCGAGTAGTGGTACGGCGTGTAGGCGGCGAACTCGGCGGCGCAGGTGTCAACGGTCTTGTACACCGGGCGGATGCCCAGGGCCTGGCGGACGCCGCGGACCACTGCCTCGGAGTTGTGTGTGAGGGAGCCGATCTGCTCGTCCGAGAAACCGTGGCGCTTGGCGCGCTTGAGCATGTCGGCCGTCAGGGCTTCGGCCTGCCGGATCTCGTGCGAGATCTCGTTGAGCAGCTGGAGCTGGTCCAGGAACCAGGGGTCGATCTTCGTGGCTTCGAAGAGCTGTTCCACGGTGGCGCCGCCCAGGAGGGCGCGCTGGACCTGGTGGAGGCGTTCGGTGGTGGGCCGTTTGGCCTTCTCGATCAGTTCAGCGACTTCCCATTCGGGGACGCTGCTGAAGTCCAGCTGCGAGCCCTTCTGTTCCAGGGAGCGCAGGGCCTTCTGGAGTGCCTCGGTGAAGTTGCGGCCCATGGCCATCGCCTCGCCCACCGACTTCATGGTGGTGGTGAGGGTGTTGTCAGCGGCCGGGAACTTCTCGAAGGCGAACCGCGGGACCTTGACCACCACGTAGTCAAGGGTGGGTTCGAAGGACGCCGGGGTCTTCTGGGTGATGTCGTTGGGGATCTCGTCCAGGGTGTAGCCGAGCGAGAGCTTGGTGGCGATCTTGGCGATGGCGAAGCCGGTGGCCTTGGAGGCCAGTGCCGAAGAGCGGGAGACGCGCGGGTTCATTTCGATAACCACGACGCGGCCGGTGGCGGGGTCGATCGCGAACTGGATGTTGCAGCCACCGGTGTCCACGCCTACTTCGCGGATGACGGCGATGGCGACGTCGCGCAGCTTCTGGTACTCGCGGTCGGTGAGGGTCAGTGCCGGAGCCACGGTAATGGAGTCACCGGTGTGCACGCCCACGGGATCGAAGTTTTCGATGGAGCAGACGACAACCACGTTGTCGTTCTTGTCCCGCATCATCTCAAGCTCGTATTCCTTCCAGCCCAGGATGCTCTCTTCGAGCAGCACTTCGCTGGTGGGGCTGTACTGCAGGCCCTGGCCGACGATGCGCCGCAGGTCGTCCTCGTTGTAGGCCAGGCCGGAGCCGAGGCCGCCCATGGTGAAGGAGGGGCGGACCACCATGGGGTACCCGAGGTCACCGGCGGCGTTGAGTGCCTCGTCCATGGTGTGGATGATGTGGCTGCGGGCCGATTCTGCGCCGCAGCGCTCAACGACGCCCTTGAACTTCTCCCGGTCCTCGCCGAGCTCGATCGCGGCAATGTTGGCACCGATCAGCTCGACGTTGTACTTCTCCAGCACGCCGTTCTTGTCCAGCGCGATGGCGGTGTTCAGCGCGGTCTGGCCGCCGAGGGTGGGCAGGACGGCGTCGGGGCGTTCCTTGGCGATGATCTTTTCCACCACCTCGGGGGTGATGGGCTCAACGTAGGTGGCATCGGCGAACTCGGGATCGGTCATGATGGTGGCCGGGTTGGAGTTCACGAGGATGACGCGAAGGCCTTCCTCCTTGAGGACACGCAGTGCCTGGGTGCCGGAGTAATCGAATTCGGCGGCCTGGCCGATGACGATCGGGCCGGAACCAATGACCAGGACGCTCTTGAGGTCTGTACGTTTCGGCATTACTTCTTGTCCTCAGTCTTGTTGTCGGAATTTTTCGGCGTTGCCGGATCAGCACCGGCGGGGTGGGCAGAGTCCACCGGTTCCTTGGAGAGGTTGGCGTTCCGGCCGTCCCGCGTGCCCTCCATGAGGTCGATGAACCGGTCGAACAGGTAGGCAGCGTCGTGCGGACCAGCCGCAGCCTCGGGGTGGTACTGCACGGAGAACGCCGGGATGTCCAGGCAGGCGAGGCCTTCCACGACGTCGTCGTTCAGGCTGATGTGGCTGACTTCCACCCGGCCGTAGCGTGCCTCCGGAGCCTGTGTGGCGCCGTCGAGCGGGGCGTCCACGGCAAAGCCATGGTTCTGGGAGGTGATTTCCACCTTGCCGGTGCGGCGGTCCATGACCGGCTGATTGATGCCGCGGTGGCCGTAGCGAAGCTTGTAGGTGCCGAAGCCGAGGGCACGGCCCAGGATCTGGTTGCCGAAGCAGATGCCGAAGTAGGGCAGCTTCTCATCCAGGACGGAGCGCAGCAGCTTCACCTGGGCGTCGGCCGTGGCGGGGTCGCCAGGTCCGTTGGACATGAAGAAGCCGTCCGGGTTGACCGCCTTGACGTCCTCCAGGGTGGCGGTGGCCGGGAGCACGTGGACGCGGACGCCGCGCTCGGCGAAACGGACCGGGGTCATGGCCTTGATGCCGAGGTCGATGGCCGCGATGCTGAAGCGCGGTTCGCCCTCCCAGCCGTGGTCCCCGGGCTCCACCACGTAGGCTTCATCGACGCTGACTTCCTCGGCCAGGCGTGAACCCTCCATGGGGGCGCTGGCCAGGACGGCGTCCACCAGTTCCTTGTCCGTGGCCTGCGCGGCCTCGCCGGAGAAGATGCCGGCGCGCATGGTCTTGTGTTCGCGCAGGTGCCGGGTAATGGCGCGGGTGTCCACGCCCTGGATGCCCACGATGCCCTGGGCCACCAGCTCTTCGTCCAACGACCGCTCGGAACGCCAGTTGGACGGCCGGCGGGCGGCGTCACGGACGACGTAGCCGGCCACCCAGATGCGCCGGGACTCGGCGTCGTCATTGTTCACGCCGGTGTTCCCGATGTGCGGGGCGGTCTGGACCACCAGCTGGCGGGCGTAGGACGGGTCCGTGATGGTTTCCTGGTAGCCGGTCATGCCGGTGGCGAAGACGGCCTCGCCCAGGGCGGTGCCGGTGGCGCCGTAGCTGGTGCCGCGGAAAATGCGCCCGTCTTCGAGAACCAGCGCAGCCGGGGCTGACACAGGAGCGGAGGTGGTTGCTGTCAATGTATTTGCTTTCACTGTCTTACTTTCCACTGGTGGCACCAGCCGCTGGGGCTGACGAAATCAATTCCTGAAGAGCCTGGTACAGCACGTCCTTGTCCGCAGCGCGGCGGGTCCGGAAGCCGGTGTCCAGTTCATGCTTGCCGAGCGTCCACGCGATCACCAGCAGGCCGTCCTTTTCCACGAACTTCCCTGCCATGCCGCTGTCCTGCCGGACGCCCGTTAGGGAAGCTACCGGGATGTACACCGCCGGCGCCCCGGACCGTCCGTAAAGGACGCCGTGGGGGTAGACCTCGAGGGTGGAGTTGGTGCGGATGCCCAGTCCGTTCACCGCGATCCGGTCCAGCCAGTCGCCGGCCGTCGTGGTGGTCACGTACTGCCCCTCGGCGGCGGCGGTGGGCTCGCCGGGTGCAGCGGGCACCTGGGGAAGCTGTTCGACGTCGGACTGGCGCTTCAGGCGGTTGCGCCACCCCACGGCGATGAGGACAAACACGACGCCGGCCACCGCCAGCATGGCAAGTCCGGGAAGGATCTTGTCCATCAGGCAACGCCTGCCGGTGTTGCGGCGGCATCCGGGTGGGGGGTGTTGAGGGCGCCGTCCAGGACGGTGGGGTGTCCCTTGAAGAACGTGGCCACCACCTTGCCCGGCAGTTCCCGGCCCTTGAACGGCGAGTTGCGGCCCATGGTGGCCATCTTGAAGGGGTCCACCGTCCACCGCGCCCCGGGGTCCACCAGGATGAGGTTGGCCGGTTCGCCTGCCTCGATGGGGCGGCCCTGGTCGCTCAGGCGGCCGATCTTAGCGGCGGCGGTGGAGGTGACCCTGGCAAAGTCCGCCCAGGTCATCAGGCCGGTCTCGATCATGGCGTGCTGGACCACTGACAGGGCAGTTTCCAGCCCGGTCATGCCCATGGCAGCCTGCGCCCACTCGCATTCCTTGTGCTCGCTGGGGTGGGGTGCGTGGTCGGTTCCCACAACGTCGATCGTGCCGTCTGCCAGGCCTGCGCGCAATGCCTGCACGTCGGCATCGGTGCGCAGCGGCGGGTTGACCTTGAAGACGGGATCGTAGCTGCGCACGAGGTCGTCGGTCAGCAGCAGGTGGTGCGGGGTGACTTCCGCCGTGACGTCGATGCCCCGCTCCTTGGCCCAGCGGATGATTTCCACCGAGCCGGCGGTGGACACGTGGCACACGTGCAGGCGGGAGCCGACGTGCTGGGCCAGCAGGACGTCACGGGCGATGATGCTTTCCTCAGCGACCGCGGGCCAGCCCGTAAGTCCCAGGACGGCGGAGACATCGCCTTCATTCATCTGTGCACCGGCGGTAAGGCGGGGCTCCTGCGCATGCTGGGCCACCACGCCGTCGAACGCTTTGACGTATTCCAGCGCCCTGCGCATCAGCACGGGGTCGTGGACGCAGATGCCGTCGTCGGAGAACATGCGCACGCGGGCGCGGGAATCGGCCATGGCGCCGAGTTCGGCGAGCCGCTCCCCCGCGAGGCCGACAGTGACGGCACCCACGGGGCGGACATCCACCCAGCCGGCGGCCCGGCCCAGCGTGTAGACCTGTTCCACGACGCCTGCGGTGTCTGCCACGGGCGTGCTGTTGGCCATGGCGTGCACTGCCGTGTAGCCACCGAGTGCGGCTGCCCGGGTGCCGGTTTCCACCGTCTCGGCGTCCTCGCGGCCGGGTTCGCGGAGGTGGGTGTGGACGTCCACCATGCCGGGAAGGGCCACCAGGCCGGCGGCGTCGATGACCGTGGCGCCGTCAGCTGACAGGCCGGTGCCGATCTCCGCGATGATGCCGTCGCGGACCAGCAGGTCCGCCCGGTCGCCGCCGAGGATGGCGGCGCCTTGGATGAGGTAGGTTCCGGTGTTGCCTGCCATCAGTTGCTCTCCTTGGTGGATGGGGCGGCGGCGTAGGCCGGTGCCCGGTCGGCGGCTGGTTCGCGGGTGTCCCCGGAGAGCAGCAGGTACAGGGCGGCCATTCGCACGGACACACCGTTGCGGACCTGGGCCAGGACGGTGGAACGGGGGGAGTCGGCCGCGGCGGCGCTGATTTCCAAGCCCCGGTTCATGGGCCCGGGGTGCATGATGATGGTGTCGGTCATGCCGAGGTCATCGAGGGCCCGGAGCCGGTTGTCGTCGAAGCCCCAGCGGCGCGAGTATTCGCGGGTGCTGGGGAAGAACGAGGCGTTCATGCGTTCGCCCTGGACGCGCAGCATCATGATGGCGTCCACGCCGCCGGCCAGGGTCTGGTCCAGGTCGTAGCTGACGCTGCAGGGCCATTTGTCGACGCCGACCGGCAGCAGGGTGGGCGGCGCCACCAGGGTGACTTCCGCGCCGAGGGTACGGAGCAGCCAGACGTTGGACCGTGCCACGCGGGAGTGCAGGACATCCCCCACGATGGCGACCCGCAGGCCCTTGAGGTCGGTTCCTTCCGAGCCGGTGCCGGAGAGCCGGGCCCAGTGCCGGCGCATGGTGAAGGCGTCCAGGAGGGCCTGGGTGGGGTGCTCGTGCGTCCCGTCGCCGGCGTTGATGACGCCGGCGTCGATCCAGTCGGTGGCGGCCAGGCGGTGGGGTGCGCCGGACGCCCAGTGGCGGATGACGACGGCGTCTGCGCCCATGGCGGACAGCGTCTGGGCCGTGTCCTTCAGGGATTCGCCCTTGGACACCGACGAGCCCTTGGCGGCGAAGTTGATGACGTCGGCCGACAGGCGCTTGGCGGCGGCTTCGAAGGAGATGCGCGTGCGGGTGGAGTCCTCGAAGAAGAGGTTCACCACGGTGCGGCCGCGCAGCGCGGGCAGTTTCTTGACTTCCCGCTCCCCCACGGCGGCCATTTCCTCCGCCGTGTCCAGGATGCGGATGGCGTTCGAACGGCTGAGGTCGCCGGTGGACAGGAGGTGTTTCATGCGCCGCCTTCGATCACGACTTCGTTGACCGGGGTGCCGCCAACAGGGGTGTCTGTCTCCTCGAGCCGGACCCGGACCTTTTCGGCGGAGGACGTGGGCAGGTTCTTGCCGACGTGGTCGGCGCGGATGGGAAGTTCGCGGTGTCCCCGGTCGATCAGGACGGCAAGCCGGACAATCCGGGGCCGGCCAAGGTCCACGAGGGCATCGAGTGCGGCCCGGATGGTGCGGCCGGAGTACAGCACATCATCGATCAGCACCACCACTTTGTTGTCGATGCCGGTGCGGGGCAGCCGGGTGGGGTAGGGCGGGCGCGTCCCCTGGTGGGAAAGGTCGTCACGGAACATGGTGACGTCGAGTTGGCCAACAATCGCGGCGGCATCAACGGTGGTGTCCGCGGCTGCGATCTTTTCCGCGAGCCGGACTGCCAGCGGGTAACCGCGGCGGGGAATGCCCAGCAGGACAAGGTCCCGGGATCCCTTGTTGGCTTCGAGGATCTCGTGGGCGATACGAGTGAGGGCCCGGTCAATATCCGCCTGGCTGAGGACAACCCTGGCTGGAACCGGTGCGCTGGTGACAGATGTCAACGCTCGTCTCCCCTTTCCCCGCCTCACAGGACGGAATTAAAAAAGGAATATTTGCGGTTCAAAATTACCACAGGGTTCCGCAGGTGGAGGTGCCCGGCAAACGCGGTGATGGTCACACCCCGGCCCGTCGGCGTCCGGTTCCTTTGTGGCGCAAGGGCTCCCGCTTAGGCTTTCGGGTATGCCGATGTATCCCCAGCAACCTTCGCCCGGCCTGCCGGAGGACCCTTACCAGGGGCCGCCAGCTCCCCTGCCGCAGCAAACGAATCCCACCTGGATGGGCCATGTGCATCCCGAGCACTACCGTGCGGCGCCGGGGCACCAGGGCCAGGCGCTGGTCGGCGTGTTTCCGCCGCAGGCCCAGGGACCGGTGCTGCACGCGGCCCGTGCCCGCAGCGGGCTGGTGGGGCTGACCATCGCCGGCGGCGTGCTCGCGTTCCTTAGCCTCTTCCTGGTGGTGCCGTTCCTGCTCTCCAGCACCGGTGCCGCCGGTTTCGTGATCGGTTTCCTGGCTTCGCTGATCCCATTGTCAGTGGTCCTGGCTGCGGTGCACATCATCGATCGATGGGAGCCGGAGCCCAAGAGGCTGCTGTTTTTCGCTTTCACCTGGGGGGCGGCAGTGTCCGTTGCCGTGACCCTGCTCATCCAGCCGTTCTTCGTGATCGCCTTCCAGTTCACGGACGAACCTGACCTGCAAACATACATGGCCACGGTGCAGGCACCGATCGTCGAGGAGTTCGCGAAATCACTCGGCCTGCTCATCCTGCTCCTTGCAGCCCGCAGGCAATTCGACGGACCGGTCGATGGCGTGGTGTTCGCCTTCACCATCGCCGGCGGGTTCGCCTTCACGGAAAACATCCTGTACTTCGGCAGGGCGATTGCGGAATCCGCATCGCCGGCCAGCGATTTCGCCCAGGTCTTCTTCCTCCGTGGCGTCATGTCGCCGTTCGCGCATGCAATCTTCACCGGAACCACCGGCCTGGTCATGGGCTTCGCAGCCAGGCGCTGGCACACGGGTGCTTCGATCGGGGCCTTTTTCGTGGGCCTGCTTCCGGCCATGTTCCTGCACAACCGCTGGAACAGCATGGGCCAGGGATTCCTGCTGGACTACATCGTGGTGCAGGTGCCCATCTTCGTCCTGGCCGTTGGCGGCATCGTTTTCCTGCGGGTGGCGGAGAAGAGACTCACCCGCCAGCGGCTGCTGGAATATTCAGCCGCGGGTTGGTTCACGCCGGCAGAGGTCCAGCTCCTGGCTACCCGCGGCGGCCGCCGTACCGCCCTGGCCTGGGCCGGGAACTCGGGCAGGAAGCAGCAGATGAAGCAGTTCCTGAAAACAGCCACCCAGCTTGCCAATACCCGCCAGCGGATTCTCAGCGGACGCGATGTGCCGCTCCATCAGGCTGAGGAAAGGCGGCAGCTGCAGCGCATCCTTGAACTGCGCGCCGTCGTGGCCGGGAGGTAAGGGAAGGGCCTGAAGGCGGCCCCGCAATATATCGGGTTTAACGAACGGAAGGCCCCGCTCATGCGGGGCCTTCCGTGGTTGCTGGGTTGCTATGCGAGCAGCGATGGCTTCAGCTGCTGTAACCGGCCCAGGAGGCCGTTGATGAACTGCGGCGACTCATCAGTCGACAGAGTCTTGGCAAGTGCGACGGCCTCACTGACGGCAACCCCGTCCGGGACGTCGTCGTTGTACAGCAGTTCCCAGGTGCCGATGCGCAGGATGATGCGGTCAACCGACGGCATGCGCTCCAGGCTCCACCCCTGCGAGTAAGTCTCCAGGAACTCATCAATGGCTGTTTGGCGGGACAGCACGCCCTCGACGATGTCCACCGTGTAGGGGTTGACGATCTGGTCAGTCTTTTCCCGGCGGGCGCGGAGCACGTCGAACGGGGAAACAGAGCGCTGCTCAGCTTCGAAAAGAACATCCAGTGCCCTGTTGCGGGCTTTACCGCGGGCGCTCACTACTCAGTGACCCGGCCCAGGTAGCTGCCGTCGCGGGTGTCCACCTTGACCTTGGTGTTGTTCTCGATGAACAGCGGGACCTGGATCTCGTAGCCGGTTTCCAGGGTGGCGGGCTTGGTGCCTGCGGAGGAGCGGTCGCCCTGCAGGCCCGGCTCGGTGTAGGTGATTTCGAGGACAACGCTCGGCGGCAGTTCGATGTACAGGGGGTTGCCGTCGTGGATGGCAATGTTGACCATCTGGTTCTCCAGCATGAAGTTGGTGGCGTCGCCTACCGTGGCACCGGAGACCGTGATCTGGTCGTAGTCCGAGGTGTCCATGAAGACGAAGTCGGCGCCGTCCTGGTAGAGGTACTGGTAGTCGCGGCGGTCAACGGTTGCCGTTTCGATCTTGAGGCCGGCGTTAAACGTCTTGTCGACAACCTTGCCGGACATCACATTGCGCATCTTGGTGCGGACAAAGGCGCCGCCCTTGCCGGGCTTGACGTGCTGGAACTCGATGACGTTCCAGAGCTGGCCCTCAAGCTTCAGGACCGTTCCGTTCTTAATGTCGTTAGTGGTTGCCACTGGTTTCCTCTGGTTTCTTCGTCCGGCCGCACGGGCCAGATGCTTTATGCCGGGCGGGCACGCCGGGTGGGCCGCCTGCACGTGTTTGTCAAAAATCGCGTGGATGCAAAAAATTCCACACCCATTCTACCGGCAATTCCGGGCCGGCCTGTCCGCGCTCGCTGCGGCCCGCCTCAGCAGGCGAGATCCAGCACGTCCCTGGCGCGCTGCAGGGCCACCGTGGAGGAGTAGATCTGTGCGGCATCGGCCGACTGCGCGACCCGCAGGTCCAGGGCCTTGGAGAAGGATTCGACGGCGGCAGAGGTCTGCCCCGCCGCGTACTGGGTCCGGCCCAGGTACTGCAGGGCCAGCGCTTCCCGGGGTGTCCCGTGAACCTCGGCGAGAAGCTGGCGGAACAGATCGATGGCCCTGTCCAGCCGGTGGGTAACGCTCAGCACCTCGGCTTCGAACACGCGCAGCCGGAAGGATTCGGGATCCTTGAAGCGTGCCTCTGCCAGGAGCTCGGCGGCCTCGGATGCGTGGCCTTCGACGAGCAGCACGAAGATGTGGTCTGCCGGATCGGTGGACGCTGCCAACGCTTCCCGCACCAGGTCTTCATTGACGATCTGGGGCAGCAGGGTTTCAGGGTTGATGCGGATGCCGGGGAATCCCGCCTCCGGCCAGTCGGCTGTGCCGCTCATGGTGCCCCGCATCAGGAAGCAATTTCCTGGTAGGCCGCGAACAGCAGCGAGGTGTCCGGCACATCGAGGATTCCGGGTTTGGCGATGCCGTCAAGGACCACGAACCGCAGGAGGTCACCGCGGGACTTCTTGTCACGGCGCATTCCGTCCAGGAGGCCCTGCCAGCGGTCCCGCCGGTAGGTGACCGGAAGCCCAAGTCCGTCCAGGATGCTCCGGTGCCGGTCGGCGTCGGCATCGCTGAGACGTCCCACGCTGCGGGCAAGTTCAGCTGCGAACATCATGCCCACGGAGACCGCGGCGCCATGCCGCCAGGAGTAGCGTTCAACCAGTTCGATGGCGTGGCCCAGGGTGTGCCCGTAGTTGAGGATCTCCCGCAGCCCTGACTCCTTGAGGTCCTCGGAGACCACTCTCGCTTTCACGGCAATGGCGCGCTCGATCAGTTCCCGGAGGGCCTCGGACCGGGGGTCCACCACCGCGGCCGGGTCCTTCTCCACCAGGTCCAGGATGGCAGGGTCTGCGATAAAACCACACTTGATCACCTCGGCCAGGCCGGAGATGATCTCGTTTTTCGGGAGCGTGTCCAGCGTGTCCAGGTCAGCCAGGACGGCGGCAGGCGGATGGAAGGAACCCACCAGGTTCTTGCCCTCGGCGGTATTGATGCCGGTCTTGCCGCCAACGGACGCGTCCACCATGGCCAGGAGGCTGGTGGGCATGTGGATGACCTTAACGCCCCGCAGCCACGTGGCGGCGACGAAACCGGCCAGGTCGGTGACTGCTCCCCCGCCTACGGCCACGATGGCGTCCGACCGGGTGAAGTCGTTCTGGCCCAGGACCTGCCAGCAGAATGCTGCCACCTGGATGTGCTTGCCTTCTTCGGCGTCCGGGATTTCCGCGGTGACGGCGGTGAACCCGGCTGTCGCCAGTTCATCCCGGACGGTGTCTCCCGTGATGCGCAGGGCACGGGGATGGATCACCAGGACCCGGCGGACGCGCTCCCCGAGCAGGCCGGGGAGCTCACCGAGCAGGCCGCGCCCGACGACGACGCCGTAGTTGTTGCCGGCCCCTTCGCCGGTGACGTTGATGACTGTTGATTGCGTGTTCACTTGTCAACTTCCTGTTTGGCAGCTGCGTAGTTGCGCAGTGCTGCTTCCAGCCGGCCGCCGAGCTCGGGTATCGAGCCGTGGCGGACGTCCAGGGTAATGTCGGCCAGCCTCTCGTAGACCGGCTTCCGGGTGGCGAACATTGCTGTCCAGCGGCCCATGGCATCGCCGGCGAGGAGGGGACGCCCCGAGTTCCGGGCGATCCTGTCCGCCACCGTGTCGGCGTCGCATTCGAGGTAGACGACGGTGCAGCGGCTGATCAGCTGCTGGGTGCCCGAGTCGAGCACTGCACCGCCGCCCAGCGAGATGACGGTGGCGGTGCCTTCCGCTTCCTCGACAGCCCCGGCAACGGTCCGGGCCTCGATTTCACGGAACGCCCGCTCCCCGCGGCCGGCGAAGATCTCAGCGATGGAGCCGTGGGCGGCAACAATGACGGCATCGGTGTCGATGAACCGTGCCCCCAACTGCTGCGCAAGCTGCTGCCCGATGGCCGATTTGCCGACGGCCATGGGGCCGATGAGCACAATCGGCCGGCCGCCGAATGGTGCGGGACTGCTGTGGTGGAGCACTACTGCCCGATCGAGTCCAGGGATGCCGGGATGCTGTCCAGGTAACCCTTGATGTTCCGTGCGGTTTCCGCCACCGAGTCACCGCCGAACTTCTCCATGACGGCTTCGGCGAGCACCAGTGCCACCATGGCCTCAGCGACGACGCCGGCGGCGGGCACTGCACAGACGTCCGAACGCTGGTGGTGGGCCTTGGCGGCTTCACCGGTGCTGACGTCAATGGTCCGCAGGGCGCGCGGAACGGTGGCGATGGGCTTCATGGCAGCCCGTACCCGAAGGACGTCTCCGATGCTCATGCCGCCCTCAATGCCGCCGGCACGGTTGCTGGCGCGGACAATCCTGCCTTCGCCGTCCCGCACGATTTCGTCATGGGCAGCGGAGCCACGACGGGCCGCGGTCAGGAACCCGTCACCGACCTCAACGCCCTTGATGGCCTGGATTCCCATGAGGGCCGCGGCCAACCGGGCGTCGAGCCGGCGGTCCCAGTGCACGTAGCTGCCCAGTCCCGGCGGGAGCCCGTAAGCGAGGACCTCCACCACGCCGCCCAGGGTTTCGCCTTCCTTGTGCGCGGCGTCAACCTCGGCCACCATGGCGTCGGAGGTTTCGCGGTCGAAGCAGCGCAGGGGATCGGCGTCCAGGGCAATAACGTCGCCGGGCACGGGCAACGGACGGCCTTCCGGGACCGTCACGCTGGCGATCGAGACGGTGTGGCTGACAAGTTCGATACCGAGGTGCTTGAGGAACTGGGCCGCAACGGTGCCGACTGCTACACGGGTGGCGGTTTCCCGGGCGCTTGCCCGCTCCAGCACCGGTCGGGCCTCGTCAAAGCCGTATTTCTGCATGCCGGTGAAGTCGGCATGCCCGGGGCGGGGCCGGGTCAGCGGAGCATTGCGCGCCTGGTCGGCCAGGAGTTCGGCTTCCACGGGGTCCGCGGACATGATTTGTTCCCATTTGGGCCATTCGGTGTTGCCCACCTGGATGGCAACGGGACCGCCCTGGGTGAGGCCATGCCGGACGCCGCCAAGAATGGTGACCACGTCCTGCTCGAATTTCATCCGGGCACCGCGGCCGTAGCCAAGCCGGCGGCGTGCCAAGGAGTCTGCGATGTGCCCGCTGGTGATTTCCACACCGGCGGGGACGCCCTCAATAATTCCCATCAGAGCCGGACCATGGGATTCACCGGCAGTCAACCAACGCATAATTTCCATCCTGCCACGTAGGGCGGTCAGAACGCCCGCCGGGCAAGGCCGACTGCGTCACACATCACATCTATGACAGCTGCATTAACGTCTTCACCGCGGCCGGTGAAGAGCCGTACCTGCTCCACGGCCTGGTACAGCAGCATCTCCAGGCCAGGCACCACCCGCCCTCCCCCGGCCTGCCATACGGAGGCAATGAGGCTGGGCCAGGGATCGTAGGCGACGTCGAGCAGCACGCCCGGCGTCGTGGTCTTCAGCGCGGCTATTTCCGATGCCAGTCCGTCTGCCGCACGTGGCGGCAGGGTGGAGATGACGACGTCGGCTTCCGACGTCGGGCGGGCGGCTTTGCCGAGCGGGCGGATCTCCAGTGCCACGCCCAGGGCATCCGCGGCCGCACGGACGTCCGCAGTCCGCGACGCATCCCGGACATAGACCTGGACCGTCCCGGTGCCCAGTTCCTTGAGGGCCGCGACAGCGGACGCCGCCGTTCCGCCGCCACCAAGGATCACTGCCGACGGCGCGGCCTGGGTGCCGGCATGGCACAACGCATTGACGATGCCCATGACGTCCGTGTTGGAGCCCACGGTCCGCACACCTGCGGCTGATTCCTCGAAGGTGACGGTGTTCACCACGCCCAGGGTCTGCGCCACCCCGCGCACCTCATCCACTTCGTGGAGCATCGCCGTCTTCAGCGGCATGGTCACGGAGAGTCCGCGCCATCCCGGCTGGTTCCGGATCTGCCGCATGAAGGACGGAAGAAGCTCCTCGGTCACATCGATGGCCGTGTAGCTGATACCCGCGTCCAGCTGTCCGTAGGCCGAGAGGTGCAGGGCCGGGGACTTGGAGTGGCTGATCGGATGGCCCAGGACGGCAGCCCGCAGGCTCATGTGCAGCGGCCCGCGTTGGCCTGGCACCACGCGTTGTACTGCTCCACGTAGGCGTTGTGTTCGGCAAGCGTCTTGGCGAACTTGGTTTCCTTGGT
>Ga0308169_10001690_pt1 | contig 24908 bp, 26 predicted proteins | sample PhyBR1_2_FD_202139 | JGI IMG/M metagenome (GOLD analysis project Ga0308169, IMG submission 202139) | Phyllosphere microbial communities from UC Gill Tract Community Farm, Albany, California, United States - DLSLSB.R1 | ecosystem: Host-associated > Plants > Phyllosphere > Unclassified | place...
GTGTAATCAACCCATCGGTGTAATCAACCAAATCGGTGTAATCTCTTATTAACAGTATTGTTCGAAAGCACCAATCAGGTTATCAGCAATCATTTGAGCTGGCCTGCCTTCAATTTGGTGACGCTCAATCATGTGTACCAATTTACCATCTTTAAACAAAGCCATAGCTGGCGATGACGGAGGGAAAGGCATCATGTAATTTCTAGCCTGATCTACAGCTTCTTTTTCCATACCTGCAAAAACAGTAACCAATTTGTCAGGGTGTTTTTCGTGTGCTGCTGCTGCTCTTGCTGCAGGGCGTGCATTTGCTGCCGCGCAACCACAAACAGAGTTTACCACAACCAATACAGTTCCTTCGCCTTTAATGGCCTGATCTACATCTGCTGCGTTTTTTAATTCCTGAAAACCTACGTTGGTTAATTCCTTACGCATTGGTTCTACTAAATATTCTGGATACATTATCTTGAGTTTATTATTTACAATTTAAACGCTACAAAAATACGAAAATCGGATGGCATGCACCATCCGGTTTATATTTTTAAGGTAAAATTAAATTCAGGCCTAATTAAATCCGCGAAAAAACCTGTCGTATGCATCAGGATGGGTGATGGCTCCTGCCACAATCAGTACGACAAATACAATGAATAATAAACTTAAAATTGTAGCAATCATTCCGCAGATTTTTCCTGCTTTTGCATTTTTATACGACGATTCGGTATACACCGTTGGGTTGAGTTGATATTTTTTCACATCTCCGGCACCTAAAATCCAGGCGATAATGCCGAAAATAAGACCAAATATGCCATAAAAACAACAGGCTGGCAGGGCAATAATACCTAAAACAAGTGCCGCAGTGGCGTTAGGTAAATTTTGCTGCCCAAATCCTCCGCCAAACTGCCCAAATGGGGGTGGCTGTTGAAACGGCGGCGGTTGTTGAAATGGTGGTGGTGTTACTGGCCCCTCGTTTATGGGTTGCACAGTTGGCTCCTCGTTCTTAGAAAGATCAATAGGTTTATTTTCTTGCGGGTTTTCCTGTTCTTCTGACATGAGTAGGTGTTTAACTTAGTAGTTGGTGATTGTATATTTTGTAAATGTAATGGATTAAGATAATTACTGCAATACCTGCAAAAACGATTTTAATTAGCTGTGCACCGAATTTAAAGTCGAATTTGAGGTGAATAAGCGTAAAAAGTACAATAAAAAGTAAGGGAAGCGTTGCCGGGTAAAACCGGAAAGAATCAATTAAATCGCCTTTAAGCAAGGCTACCACCGACCGTTGCAAACCGCAGCCCGGGCAATCGATCCCGAAATTTGCTTTAAACGGACAAGTAAAAAGATGCTCGCCCAACCAATCTAAAAAGTTTTTATGCGGTTGAGCCATGTATATCTATTATTTTTCCCTGGGCATCTTTCCAGGCTTTATATTTTTCGAGGTCTTTAAGCACCTGCCTGTACACCAGGTTTAGGATATAGATATCATCAATGAAGCCTAAAACAGGCACGAAATCAGGGATAACATCAACTGGAGATAGAAAATAAACTAAACCACCCAAAATGGCGATGATTGATCGCTTCGGGATTTCGGTATAATTGCCGTTTACATAATCTTTTGCTACAGCAAACAACAGTACCAGTTTTGCCCAAACACCCTCCAAATCTCCTTTATTGGTTACAGCCTTGCCCAGCGCATCTTTAATCGTTTTGCTGGCCCTGGTTTTATCATTCAAAATCACAGTAGCCTTGCTCTCCGATTTTTTAAAGAAATCCAATATTTTTTGCTTGTTCAATTTCATGCTGAATCTATTACAAATTAACGGCCAAAAGCATCGTAATTGTCTTCGGCGTATTTGGTAAAGCGATCTAATAGCTTGATATTTTTATTTTCTACAGCAGTTAAATCGTTATCTACATTGTTTTTAACCGGCACATACCACTCAACAGGATCGAAAAAATTTCGGAAAGTCTGTTTTTTAAAGGCATAGCCATGGCGGGCAAAAATGGTATTTTTAATAATTTGTAAATCGAGTTTGCGCAAATTCTTTAAATCAGCTTCATTTAATAAGGTTGTTGAAGCGTTTAGTTTAAAAATCTGATCGGAAGCACTTCTGTAAAAAGTGTTAGCCCCCAACGAATCGATGGTTCCGTCTTCGAGTGTATCTAAGCTTTCAACCATCTTATGGTCGCTCCAGTCTACATAACTGGTTTCAGTAGGCAACATTAGGTTAGCATTGTAAACAAACGCCTTTTTTAGCAGTTTAAATTGTTTCTCAGGCCATTTCAATTCCGTTTTATAGGCATTCCATTTGCCAATCAGTGTATCGCCAACGAGTGTAATTTCAAACTTCCCGTCGTATTTTTCACTTCCGGGTTCATCTAAAACAAAAGTAATTTTACCGCCATCATCAGATAGTTTACCCAACAAAGGCCTACTGTTACCCGAAACTACGCTTTGGGCTATAACCGTATCCTCCGTAATCTTTTTAATGTTGATATTCAGTTTTTTTACTGCATCTGTCATATCGCCATCGTATTCCAGTTCATCCTGCGTGTAAAAATCGCCCACCCAAAAGCCATACAGCTCCTTGTGGATTTCCTGCTGGGCTACACCGCCGGTTTTACTTTGTTCATTTGTTTTTTTGGTTTCCCTGCAAGAAAGCATCAAAAATGGGAGCAGCGCTAATAAGAAGATTCTTTTCATCAATTAAATTATTTTCCTTTTAATAAGCCATTCGGCAATTAATAAATTGGGGATCCAGCCCAGCCAGGCAATAATCTGGTAAACATCCATTGGGGCGGGATGAAATAAATATACTAAAATAACTTTCCAAAGCCTTAACGTTATGGCCGAAGTTGCCAGGGCAAAACTGCGGTACATCATTTTTTTATGGGCTTTTATTTTCCGGTTGAGAATAAGCTTTACCGCCTTTAGCGTAAACCAAAACCATAAAACACCTAAAATAACGAACGAAGTTTTAGCCATTAAGCCACCATTGGCAAAGCAGCCAATAAAAATACCCGAAGGTGCAGCAAAAGTTAAAACAATGCCGGCATACAGATACCCCAGTAGCCGATGGGTTTTAGGATATTTTGCAAGTATTTTAGGATTAAACTGTGTAAATCCGGCCAGCAAAACAAATATGGCACTATACACGTGGAGGTAGAAAACAGGCAGATAAGCTTTAATTTCAGTTACTTCGGTCTGTTTTATTTGCAGAAAAGCCACCTCAGTCCCAAATGGCAGGTAACGCAGGGTAATCTGCAGCATGAGCACAAAAAAGTAGCCAAAAAACAAGAGCCAGGCCACGCTTAAATAGCTAATGCTTTTCATCTATTTTTATTGAATAATTTTATATCCTTCATCCGCGCCTTGAATTGATACACGGAAGATCCGGAGTTAAAAGAAGAAATAAGTTGTTTTTCAAGATTGAACGACACTATTCTTCAATTATTGATAAAAACTGATCAATTGTAAGGACATTAACTTTAGGAAATTCTATTTGTTTTAAGATTTTAAAATGATGGTCATTTGTTATGATATAATCAGCATTACTACAGACATATGCATCAACATATTTGTTATCATCTAAATCGGATAAAATTAGTTTCCACTCAAAATATATGTCAACTTTTTCTACATGCTTCAGATTTAACAATAACTCTGCAACATTACTTGCTACGAGAAAATTTGTTTTTTGTTCTAAAATTTCGACGTATTCTGAAAGAATATCATTGCTAATTACAGCTTGAAAATAGCCATTGATTAATGCATCAAAAATAGTTCTATATTTTGATTTTTTAGGAATCGAAATAAGCAGTACATTAATATCAAGTACAACTTTCACAAATCTTATTTTTTCCTTAAATGTTCATTCTTCCAGGATTCAATTGTATTTTCATCCCAATTTTTTTCGTCCCAGAGTTTATCCATTTCAGCTGATGCAGATTTTGCAAAATATTTCGCCAACATCTCTTTAATGTCATTCAATTGAGCATCGGGTAAATTATATTGAAATAATTTTAATAACTCTAGCTGAACGTTTGTTAATTTACCTGTAGCTTCCATACTTTTTGTTGTGAACTAAGCAAATATAATCAATATTATTTTAAGATGTTTTCATCATCTCCAAAATGTCCTCTACATACTTCCGCTCGTTAGCTAAACGCGGTACTTTGTGTTGGCCACCCAGTTTATCTTTAGCTTTTAGCCAGTTGTAAAAGGTATGGGCAGGTGCATTGTGCACTTTAGGCCGACATAAGGCCATATCCTTAAAGCGTTTAGCATCGTAATCAGAATTTACTTCGCGCAGGGTTTGGTCCATAATGTCTACAAACTTTTCAAAATCATTGGGCTGTTTATCAAACTCAATAATCCATTCGTGGCCGCCTGCTTTTTCCCCTTTAAAATAAATAGGGCCTGCGGTGTAATCTTTAATTTCGGCGCCTGTTTCCTGACAAGCTTTCGTTAAGGCCTGTTCGGCATTATCGATAATTACCTCTTCGCCAAAAGCATTGATAAAGTGTTTGGTACGGCCGGTAATTTTAATGCGGTAGGGTGCCAGCGAGGTAAACTGAATGGTATCGCCAATCATATACCGCCACAAACCACCATTGGTAGAAATTACAATTGCATAGTTTTTATGCAGCTCCACTTCGCCCAGAACCAGGGCTTTCGGATTTTCATCTCCAATGTGTTCCATCGGAATAAACTCATAGAAAATACCGTAATCCAGCATCAATAACATTTCATCCGAATCGTCCTGATCCTGAATACCAAAAAAGCCTTCTGATGCATTGTAGGTTTCCAGATAATACATATCTGCCGATGGGATAAGCTGCTTAAACTGCTCGCGGTAAGGTGCAAAGTTTACCGCACCATGAATGTACACCTCGAGGTTAGGCCAAACTTCGAGCAAATTGCTTTTACCTGTAAGTTCGAGCACTTTTTTAGCCAGTACAATCGTCCAGGTGGGTACGCCCGAAATACTGGTTACATTTTCGTTGATAGTGGCCTCGGCCATCCTATCCATTTTAATTTCATAGTTGTCCATCAAAGCGATAGACATATCAGGCGTGCGGTAAAATTCGGCCCAGATGGGCAGGTTTTTTATCAGCACTGCTGATAAATCGCCATAAAAGCAATCTTCGTTTAACTGGTTTACCTGATGGCTTCCACCCAAAACCAAACTCTTACCCGTAAACATCTGGTTATCGGGCCGGTTATTGCAATAAATAGAAAGCATATCCTTGCCTCCTTTAAAATGGCATTCTTCTAAGCTTTCTTCCGAAACGGGTATAAATTTACTCCTGTCGCTGGTAGTACCCGACGATTTTGCAAACCACTTAATATCTGATGGCCATAGGATATTCTGCTCACCATTGAGCATGCGCTCAATGTAGGGTTTTAAGGTATCGTAATTTTGGATGGGAACGCGTTCCTGGTATTGCTGTACGGTTAAAATGGTTTTATAATCGTACAGTTTACCCCACTCGGTATTTTCGGCACTATCAATCAGCGTATGGAACCATTCTTCCTGAACATCATGCGGATATTTCATAAAAAGCTCAATCTGGTGGATCCGCTTCTTCATTAACCAGGTAAAAATCGAATTTACAATTGCCATCTTAATGGTTAAAATTAATGAATATCATTTGATCAAAAGTTTCTACAGCGATGCACGTGCTTTTATCTACAGCACCCGGGTTTACAGTAATTCGTTTCAACATAAAGTTTAGGCAACACCCGAAATTAAAATTTGTTTTTGGCTAGTAATATTTTAGTAGTAACCTGATGGCTAAACATCAAATTTCTTGCGTTTTAATACAAAGTTCGATCCCAGGTATACTTTTCGTACCATTTCATTTTCGGCCAGTACCTCAGGCACACCCTGTTCTAAAATTTTTCCTTCAAAAAGCAGGTAAGCCCTGTCGGTAATAGATAGGGTTTCCTGTACGTTGTGATCGGTAATTAAAATACCGATGTTTTTAGTTTTCAGTTTAGCCACAATACCCTGGATTTCTTCAACCGCAATGGGGTCTACCCCTGCAAAAGGCTCATCCAGTAAAATAAAGTTAGGATTAGCTGCCAAAGCACGGGCAATTTCGGTACGGCGGCGCTCCCCTCCTGACAATAAATCGCCACGGTTTTTGCGCACTTTATGTAAGCTAAACTCGTTAATCAGTTCTTCGAGTTTATCTTTCTGCTCTTCCTTGCTCATGCTACTCATTTCCAAAATGGCAAGAATATTATCTTCAACGGTAAGTTTCCTAAAAACCGAAGCTTCCTGAGCCAGATAACCGATTCCTTTCTGCGCCCTGCGGTACATGGCATCTTCGGTAATGTCTTCTTCTTCTAAAAAAATACGTCCTTCATTAGGCTTAATTAAACCCACAATCATATAAAATGAAGTGGTTTTACCCGCCCCGTTAGGTCCCAATAAACCAACAATTTCGCCCTGGTTTACGTTAAACGAAACATTGTTTACAACAGTACGCTGTTTATATTTTTTAACCAGATTTTCGGCTCTTAGTATCATATATCTCTACACTAAACCTCGCAGGTTTAATTTGGCATAACCGTTTAAAACCTGCGAGGTTTATTAAAGTTTAATTAATTAACTTTTATTCCTTTAATGTTCAATTGCAACCGTTTCTTATCCCGCCACACATTTTCTTCAATAGTATAACAAATAGAAAAAGGCACTCGTGGCAGCAGCTGGTTCTGAAATTCTCCTAAACCAAAGGCGATGCCCTCAAAAATAGGCGAATTTTGTTGTTTTACATTAATTTTTAAGTGATTTGCGCCAACAGCCATAGCATGCTGTGCCAGATACACCCCGTGGGTAACAAAAATTGGCGCCATGTTTTCTGGCCCGAAAGGCCCCATTTGCGCTAAAACCCGATAAAACTTACCATCAATTTGCGCCAGTTCTATTTCAGCATCGATTTTAATCATTGGCGTTAGCAACTCATCGGTGATGCTTGCCGCAACAATTTTTTCGAACTTATCCGAAAAAGCATCTACGTTATGCTCCTGCATGGTTAGACCCGCTGCAAACTTATGACCACCATACTGATCCAACAAATCGGCACAACCACTCAAGGCTTCGTATAAATCGAAGCCTACCACAGAGCGGCAGGATCCGGCCACATAACCATTTGATTTAGTAAGCACAATGGTTGGACGATAATATTTTTCGGTTAAGCGCGAGGCCACAATGCCAATTACGCCCTTGTGCCAGTTTTGGTTAAATACCACGGTGGTTTTTCTGTTAATCAGTATTTCGCTATCGCCTATCAAAGCCAGTGCTTCGCGGGTAATATCCTGATCGTAGGTTTTACGCTCCGTATTTTTCAGGTTAATCAGCTCACTCTGCTCCAAAGCATTTCCATCCACCTGGCAAAGCAACATGGCAACCGCATGTTTAGCATGGTCGATCCTTCCCGCAGCGTTAATCCTTGGCCCGAGCGTAAAAACCACATCGGTAATGGTATAATTTTCGGTCTTGCCCGAAACTTCCATTAAAGCCCGCAACCCCTCGCATGGGTTGGTATTTAATTTTTTCAGGCCATAATGCGCTAAAATCCTGTTCTCGCCAACCACAGGTACGATATCGGCAGCAATGCTAATCATTACCAGATCCAGATACTGCAAATAGGTTTCTTTAGGCAACTGGTGTTTTTGGGCATAAGCCTGAGCCAGTTTAAAGCCAATACCGCAGCCAGCCAGTTCTTTAAACGGGTAAGGACAATCGGCACGTTTGGGATCTAAAACTGCAACCGCTTTCGGTAATTCATCTCCGGGTAAGTGGTGGTCGCAAATGATAAAATCGATCCCTAAAGTATTGGCATAATCAATTTTATCAATAGATTTTATCCCGCAATCCAGCGCAATAATTAAAGAAAATCCATTTTCACTGGCATAATCTATACCCGTTGTAGAAATACCATAGCCTTCCAGATAGCGGTCGGGGATATAATATTCGATATTTGAAGTTAGCTGAGAAAAGAAACTGAAAGCGAGGGCTACCGAGGTGGTACCATCCACATCGTAATCGCCGTAAATCATGATTTTTTCGTGAGTGGCCAAAGCAGTTTCAATTCTCGCAATGGCAGCATCCATATCCTTCATTAAAAAAGGATTGTGCAGGTGATCTAAATCCGGCCTGAAGAAATCTTTTGCCTGATCGAAGTCGCAAATATTTCGTTGTACCAATATCTGCGCCAGCGAGCGATCTATATTAAGTTGTTCAGCAATCGTTGTTATAGTAGCATCATCACAATTTGACGCAAGCACCCATCTTTTTTCCATTTATTCTGTTTCCGAACAGTAAATATACATTTTAATTGGATATGATGGCAGTAATCATTAGATAACGAAAGTTCTGGCTTCGTTGATGTAATCTAATACCATTCTGAAAGTTTCAACAGCTATGTTGTTGTTTAAAATCTGCGCTTTCTGTGTTATCAGCGGGAAATAATGTGCCTAATTTTTTCTCCCGCAGATTTAACGGATTGATACGCAGATATAACTGATACTTTTGTTATCATTTTAATCTGCGTCTTTTTCTGCGGTATCAGCGGGAAATAATAATGCAAATAATTACATCAACCATATCTTGGTTATTCCCTTAAATCTGCGGGAGAAAATAAAAAGACCTTACTTCGAATTCCCCGGATATTCCTGATAAAGTTTAATCAAATGCGCTTTCTGCTCAGCATATTTTGCATCATCTGCCAGGTTTACACGCTCTGCAGGATCCCACGAAAGGTTATACAATTCTGTAAGTTCCTTATTATCGTTTTTGGTAATTCTCAATTTCCAATCTCCATCCTTCACCCCTTCTAAAACATAATTGTGGTAATAAATTGGACGGTGGGGCTTGTTGTAATTTTTAGTGGTTAACAAAGCTGAAATAGATTCGCCATCATATACACGTTGTGGAAGTTTACTTTTGGTCCAATCGGCCAGTGTAGGAAAAACATCTAAATTCGAAATCGGCTTTGTTAACTGCGTATCGCTGAGTGTATGGCCTTTCCAATAAACAATAAACGGTACCCTGTGACCAGCTTCGTAAGAAATACCTTTCGATCCCCTAAAAACACCTGCCGAACCTACGTGGTAAAATTTGGTAAAACCATCCTGATACATCCTGGCTGGGGCATTAATCCACGGACCATTATCGCTGGTAAAAATAAAGATGGTATTATCGGCCTGTCCCGAAGCTACTACCTGTTTCCAGATTTGCGCCAAACCAGCATCCATATCTTCTATTACATCGCCCAGCTCGCCACCTGCTGAAGGTGTTTTACGACTCTTTTGTGCGGCAAAAGCAACCGGTAAATGTGGCATATTCTGAGCCAGATACAGGAAAAATGGCTTTTTCGCTGCTGCATTTTTTTTAATGAAATTAATCGACTCGCGCGTGTAAGAACTCGTTAAAATACTATCGTGCGGTTTATAAATTTCGGCTTTGGTATTTCTGAAAATCTTAATCGTAGTATCAGTCTTTACATAAGGCGCCCGATAATCGTGACTGTACAGCAAACCATAAAATTCATCGAAACCTTTTTTGTTCGGTAACGAAACACCATGATCGCCCAGATGCCATTTTCCCACCAATGCAGTGGCGTAGTCCGATTGTTTTAGCATTTGAGCGATGGTAATTTCATCCTCCGGCATTCCGGCTTTTTCACCCGGACCTATTGGTCTTGGCAAGCCCATCCTGCTACAATATCTACCGGTAAGCAACGAAGCCCTCGAAGGGGTACAGGTTGGAGAGGTGGTTATAAAATTAGTTGCTTTTATTCCTTTTGCTGCCATCCCATCTAAAAATGGCGTTTTAATCAGCGGACTTCCATAGCATGAAATATCGGCATAACCCATATCATCGGCCAGTACAATAATTACGTTAGGGCGTTGTTGGGCCATTAAGTGGTTAGAAAAGCCAAAAACCAGCAATAAAATTAAAACACGGATGCTCATAAAGAATAATTTGCCCGAAATTTAACAATCATATTTTACAAAAAAAGGAAGTATCCAAGCTTTTACTAAAGCAAATACTCAAGTTTAGATTGTTACCTTTGTAAAAACATAAAGATTTACATTTTGCAAGTCCACACCCTTTACGAAGGCACCTATTCGGTTGATGCAACAAAGAAATTTGTGCCTTTCGATCCCACCATACATCATTTTAAAGACAGACCCGCTTCGCTGTTTATCAACGTACAGCCTTTTTTGGTTGAGCTTAAAAACGACCTGATCCTTTTCGATACCGGTTTGGGTTTTAGCGACGATCATGGCGAATTGATTTTACATAAAAACATCCGGAATGCAGGTTTCGACCCTACCGATGTAACCAAGGTTTTAATGTCGCACTTACATTACGATCACTCGGGCGGTATGATTCACAAATTAGGTGATAAAACTGAGTTGAGTTTCCCCGATGCCGAACACGTTATTAACCGTGGTGAGTGGGAAACCGCATTTAGCAGTACTTCAACTTCGTATCATGCCGATATTTTCGAATTTGTACAACGCAATGCTCAATTAACATTTGTAGAGGGCGATGGTGCAATTGATGAAAGCATTGCTTATGAATTTACGGGTGCACATTGCCCCAACCACCAGGTTTTCCTTTTAACAGAAGGCAAACAAAAGGTATTTTTTGGTGGCGATGTTTTACCCGAACCAGAAGAACTCATTAAAAATTTTATTGCGAAGTATGATTTCGATGGTCGCAAGGCCATGGAACTGCGCAAAGAATATGGTAAAAGAGCCGCAGCTGAAAACTGGGAATGCCTGTTTTACCACAGCAAAAGTGTCGCAACGGGTTTTGTAGATGAAATAGAAGGTGGGTTTAAAATAAGATAGATTTTCTAATTTTAACCGCAAAGAGCACACAAAGAAAAGGCGCAAAGGGTGCGGAAAGTCATATTCGGGTTCCCCATTGCCGTCATTCTGGCGCATGCCAGAATCTCCTTTTTTTTAACCACAGAGCCCACAAAGAAAGGCACGGCGCGCGTAAAGCTACTATTCCGTCATTCTGGCGCATGCCAGAATCTCTTTTTTTAACCACAGAGCCCACAAAGGAAGGCACTGAGCCCGAACAGAGCAATTTTTAAATATTCCGTGTTTTCCGTGCCTCCGTGACTAAAAGGTTACTTTATTAACCACAGAGTTCACAAAGAAAAGCACAGAGCACACAGAGCAATATGCTTCAATGTTTCTCGGTGTAAACTCAATGCCCTTGGTGGTAAAATTTAGCGCGACCAAAAAAGCCCCGGCAAATGCCAGGGCTTTCATTTTTTCCGAGACTAACAGGAATTATTTTTTAGCTACTAATTTCACAGCTAATTCAAACTCATCGTTAATCGCTTTATCACCAATGCTATCGAAGAATGATTTAGAACCATATTTGATATCATATTTAGTTCTGTCTACCACGATTTTACCAGCTAAAGCAGAAGCAGTACCGTCAGCATTTACAGTAACAGTTGCAGGGAAGCTTAATGGTTTAGTAATACCTTTAATAGTTAAGTTACCTGATACAGTTACATTAGCACCGCTACCAGCTACTTTAGTAATTACAAAAGTAGAAGTTGGGAATTTAGCAACACCGAAGAAATCGTCAGCTTTTAAGTGACCTTCTAATTTAGCGCTACCGTCAGCATCTTTAATCGAGTTCATATCGATAGTGAAAGTGCCACCAGTTACGTTTTTACCGTTTACAGCAAGTGAACCTGATTGTAAAGCGATTGTTCCGTTGTGAGAACCGGTTACTTTTTTACCCACCCATGTAATGGTCGATTTTGCTGCATCTACAGTGTAAGTAACTGGTTTAATAGTTGTAAAAGCTGATAATGACACAACTGCTACTAACAAAAAGATTGAAGAGATTTTTAATTTCATTTTCTGGTTTTTTAATTTGATACAAATATAGATCAACCGGTTACCTGTTGTTATTGACCTATGTTAAGTTTTTCAAAAATAATCGGATTTATTTAAAATCATTCTATTGACTGCAGTTTTATCATAAAGGTTTAATTTGTTTACTTTTTAATGTGAATTAAACCTCCAAGCTTATTTAAACCTTATATTCGAACGTTAATCAATTTAGATCACAACGATATGAACCACAAAGCACAATCCATTCGTCCATTTATTGGTGCAAAAGATTTTGAAATATCGAGAAGTTTTTACCGCGACCTGGGTTTCGAAGAAACTACTTTGGGTCCGCAGATGTCAGTATTTAAAACCGGCAACCTGGCTTTTTACCTCCAGAATGCTTATGTAAAAGACTGGATCGATAACACCATGATTTTTGTAGAAGTGGATGATGTAGATCGTTACTACAATGAATTACAGGCTTTAAATTTACCCGGCAAATATCAAAATGTAAAACTTACACCTATCCGTCACGAAGATTGGGGAAGTGAATGTTTCCTGCACGATCCTTCGGGTATTTTATGGCATTTTGGGGCGTTTCATTAGGTAAAATTATGGGTTTTAGTCGGTGAGCTATTGATAAGCGAAGAGCTTTACCCATAGTCTCGTCGTCATGCTGAATTTATTTCAGCATCTCTTACTCATGAAGACCCTGAAATAAATTCAGGGTGACGACCGCCCGAAAAAATTCAAACTCAGAGTATAAGGTTTCCAAAAAAAAATCTGCAAGCTTTATGAAAAAAAATTCATAGAACTTGCAGATGGTATATCAGTTCGTGTAGAGACGAGCCTCTTTTTTGTATTATCTAATTAGATTGATTCGTCGTACTTCCTCGCAATGACGCGAAGGGATTTACTTAAGGTACGATTTCTTCTAAGTAGCTTTCAATCGGCGGACAAGCACAGATTAACGACCTGTCTCCATGGCTATCGTTAACACGACCAACCGAAGGCCAGAACTTACGCTCTAACACATAAGGAAGCGGGAACGCAGCAGTTTGACGGCTGTAAGCATGCTCCCATTCGTTTGCAGTAATTACCGAAACAGTATGTGGCGCATTTTTAAGCGGGTTATCTGTTTTATCTAAAGTACCGTTTTCTACCTGGGTAATTTCATTTCTGATTGCAATTAAAGCATCACAAAAACGGTCTAATTCATGTTTAGGCTCCGATTCGGTAGGCTCAACCATTAAAGTACCCGCAACCGGAAACGAAACCGTTGGTGCGTGGAAACCATAATCCATTAAACGTTTAGCAATATCAGTTACTTCGATACCGAAAGCTTTGAACGAACGACAATCTAAAATCATTTCATGTGCACAACGGCCCTGAGCACCTGAATAAAGTACCGGGAAGTGTTGCTCTAAACGCGCTTTCATGTAGTTAGCGTTTAAAATCGCATATTTAGTTGCATTGGTTAAACCTTCAGCACCCATCATGGCAATATAAGCATGAGAAATGATCAGAATCGAAGCCGAACCCCAAGGTGCAGATGAAACCGCCGAAATAGATTTTCCTTTATCGATATCAACTACAGCGTGACCAGGGAGGTAAGGAACCAGGTGTTTAGCTACACCAATTGGACCCATACCAGGACCACCACCACCGTGAGGGATACAGAAAGTTTTGTGTAAGTTTAAGTGACAAACATCGGCGCCAATATTAGCCGGGCTGGTTAAACCAACCTGCGCGTTCATATTTGCACCATCCATGTAAACCTGTCCGCCGTTAGCGTGAATGGTTTCACAGATTTCGATAATACTTTCCTCAAAAACACCGTGCGTAGATGGATAAGTTACCATTAAACACGAAAGGTTATCTTTATGTAATTCTGCCTTAGCTTTTAAATCTTCAACATCGATGTTACCGTTTTCTAACGATTTAACCACCACAATTTTCATATCGGCCATTGCCGCCGAAGCCGGGTTGGTACCGTGTGCCGAAGCCGGAATTAAAGCCACATTACGGTGAAAATCACCTCTATCATGGTGATAAGCACGGATAACCATTAAGCCAGCATACTCACCTTGCGCACCTGCGTTTGGTTGTAAACTCATAGCAGCAAAACCAGTAATTTCGCTTAACCATTTATCCAGTTCGTTAAAAACTGAATAGTAACCCAACACCTGATCGGCCGGTGCAAACGGGTGAACACGACCAAAGTGAGACCAGGTAACCGGAATCATTTCGGCAGTTGCATTTAATTTCATTGTACAGCTACCCAGGGCAATCATCGAGTGGCAAAGCGATAAATCTTTTGCCTCTAACGATTTAATGTAACGCAACATTTCGTGCTCTGAATGGTGTGCGTTAAAAATTGGGTGTGTTAAATAAGCTGATGTACGTTGTAAAGCCTCAGGAATTACAGTTGCTACATTTTCAACTACCTCTACCTGATCGGCTGCAACTGCTTTAACCTTTGCAAAGATTTTGGCAATTAATGCAATATCTTCAAAAGTAGTCGTCTCATCAACCGAGATCGTAGCCACATTGCCAACATAGTTCAGGTTGATTTCGTTATCGATACAGCCCGATTGGATACCGCCTTTTAAATCGCCTAAATCGAAACGGATGGTATCAAAATAAGCTGAATTTAATTGCTCGTAACCTAAGTTTTTCAAGGTAGTAGCCAAACTGATGGCTAAACCATGTGTACGTTCAGCGATGGCTTTTAAGCCTTTCGGACCGTGATATGCGGCATAGAAACCAGCCATAATAGCCAATAATGCCTGTGCGGTACAGATATTTGAAGTTGCTTTATCTCTGCGGATATGTTGCTCGCGGGTTTGCAAAGCCATACGCAAAGCGTAATCGCCATGGCTATCAATGGTTACACCAATAATACGACCTGGGATTGAACGTTTATATTCTTCTTTAGTAGCAAAGAAAGCAGCGTGCGGACCACCAAAACCCATCGGAATACCGAAACGTTGTGTAGTACCTACCACAATATCAGCACCCCACTCGCCCGGAGGCGTTAATAAGGTTAAGCTTAAAATATCGGCAGCAACCGTTAGCTTAATATTTAAATTGTGTAACTCAGCAGCAAAATTTTTGTAATCGAAAACCTCGCCGTTGCCAGCAGGATACTGAACAATAGCACCAAAGAACTCTTCGGTAGCTACAAAATCCAAATGACTTCCAATAACCAGCTCAATACCATAAGGATTGGCGCGGGTTTTTAAAATATCGATGGTTTGGGCAAAAAGCAATTCAGAAACAAAGAATTTTGTAGCGGCCTGATTTTTACGTGTACTATACTGCATAAACATCGCCTCAGCCGCTGCTGTACCCTCATCTAATAAAGATGCATTGGCAATTTCCATTCCGGTTAAATCGATAACCATGGTTTGGAAATTTAACAAAGCCTGTAAACGACCCTGAGCAATCTCTGCCTGGTATGGCGTATATTGAGTATACCATCCTGGGTTTTCGAATACGTTACGTAAAATTACACCCGGGGTAATGGTATCATAATAACCTTGACCGATAAAGCTTTTGAAAACTTTATTCAACAATGAAGTTTGTTTTAAAGCACCAAGATATTCAGTTTCTGACTTTGCTGCCGGCAAATTTAACGGTTGTTTTAACCTAATTGCCGTCGGAACGGTTTGTTCAATCAGCTCATCAATAGAATTAACGCCAACAGTGTGCAACATTTCGGCTGTATCGGCCTCATTAGGAGCAATATGGCGATTTTGAAAATCTTCCTTGTAGTGGATATTTAAGCTCATGCGGTATGAATAATAAATTTGCGTGCAAAGGTAGCAAAAACGAAGCTTTATTTCGCTATATATCAGTGTAAAAAAGGTGCTTTATTCAAGTTAAAAGCTACAAAAATAGTAGATTTTATGCATCAACTAAAAGACAAACGTTTGTTCTTTTAAAGCAAATATGATATTAGTTTGGAAAGCACAGGCAGTGCTGAAATTTAAATTCGTTCCCGTTATCCGCTACAATCTTTTACCTAAACCTTATAGGTTCAACTTTCAATAGCACTATTTAAACCTATAAGGTTTGTAAAAGGATTTTCGCTACTACCGGGTTTAGAAACCAAGAATGTGCAAAACACCCAAATCGAAGGCCTTCTTAAACTAGCTTTGATCTTTAAGCTTTAGTCTCTCACCTTATTTCTGCACCTTCCAGCCCTCATCTTTACTCAGTTTCAGCTTATAGGTTTTGGTAATAAAGTTGCTGTTCTTATTGGCATCTTTATCAAAAGGCTCGAAATCGGTAGTCACCATTTTTAAAGATACAGTAACCTTTGCGGTGCTCGAGTTTACCTGCGAGAAATCAACCGGCTTCTCATCTGCCAGCACATAAGTTAGCACTTTAACAGTAGCTTTATCGCCATCCTGCTTCAATACCAACGGACTAGCTTTCTCAGTTAGTGTAATCTGGTAAACAAAGCTGCTATCCTTAGAAAGGAATTTCTTTTTGGCTTCTTTTAAACTGAGTGCTACCAGGCCTTTACTCGCCAAAGTTTTATATTTCCCCAGTTCAAACATATCGTTGGTACTGTTGAATTTAATTTCACCAAAGTTAAAGCGTGTAGTTTTATATTCTGGATTGGCTTTCAGGTAGTCGGTAATTACTTCGCCTGCCTCTTCCTGGTTGATGGTGGTTTTTGTTTTACAAGCTGTGAAGCCAACAATAATGAAGGATAAAATATAAATGGTAAGTTTTTTCATGTGTAAATGCATTAAGCTTTTTAAAGATATTTATTTTTAATTTAACCGCAAAACGCGCAAAGGTAATTACCCATTTAAGGTTTAAACCAAGAAGGCGCAAAGTACACGAAGCAATAAGGCTGACACGGCCACGGATTCACAGCAAGCACAGAACGTTTATTAAATATAACTCTGTTCACTCTGTGCCTTTCTTTGTGTGCTTTGTGGTTAAAAAATGAGAGATTCTGGCATGCGCCAGAATGACGACCATAAGAACTTTGCGAGCTTTGCGCCTACCCTCTGCACACTTTGCGGTTAAACAGTTAAACCAAGTTTATCTCCGTTTTAAAAACTTCAGATTAGGCAAAATCATTGCCGAAAGAATAACGACAACCCCGACCCATCTTAAAAACGAAACCTGTTCCTGTAGCACAAAGCCAGCCATCATTACCGCCACCGGCAATTCGGCGGCACTTAAAATCGAACTTAAAGCTGTACCAATTCTCGGCACCCCCTCCGCAAAACACAAGGGCGGAATTACCGTTCCAAAAACAGAAATAATTAACCCCCATTTAAACAAACTCCCACCTAGTGCGCCGTTAAATAAGAAAGCTGGTGGAAAGAGGATAAAAATCAGGATACAGGCCCCCGTAATCATCAATGCACTTTTCTTGAGTACCGGATATTCGTTACCAATCCTGCCGCTTAATAATAAGAAGCCCGCATAAGATACCGCAGCCAGTAAGCCGAAACCAATTCCTTTTAAGCTCATATCGCTAATCCGGGTTTCAACCATGCCACTGGCCAGTACTGTACCACCCAAAACCAAAACTATAGCCAGTAATTGCAAGCCAGTAGGTTTCTTCTTAAAAAACACGAGTTCCATTAAAATACTCATCCAGATAAACTGCATCAACAACACAATGGCTACCGAATTGGGTACTAGCTTAACCGATTGATAATAAAAAACACTCACTAGCCCTGTACAGGTGCCCGCCAATATCATTTTCCACCAGGGGGTAAGTAAAGTTTTTTCCTTTGCCTTATATTTTGAAGTTCTGCTCTGAAAGAAAAACAGTACCCATAAAATTACGGCGCCTAAAAAAGCCTGCGCGCCGGTTACATCGCCAAGGGTATAACCTTCGTGGTAAGCCAGTTTAACAAAAGTAGAGAGTATGCCAAAGCTACAGGCACCAAAAAAAACAAGGAGGATTCCTTTTAACATTTATAAAAAAGTATCAGGTATTTAGTATCAGGTATAATTGGCTTGCTAAGCCTGCCTATTAAACATGCTAATTTTGACAATAGTGTTATGGCTTTAAAGCTTTTTGCTTTAGTCTTTCTGCTTTTTAAGCAAGTTGTTGCAAATATTTATGAATTGTGGTTTCCAAACCTAAATAAAGTGCATCACTAATTAAGGCATGGCCTATAGAAACTTCAAGCAAGCCCGGAATGCTTTGTGCAAAATAATGCAGGTTATGTAGATCCAGATCGTGCCCCGCGTTAATGCCCAAGCCCAATTTATTGGCGTGTTTTGCCGCAGCAATGTAGTTTACCACCGCCTTTTCACGGTCGGCAAAATAGTTGTGTGCATAAGCTTCAGTGTAGAGCTCAATACGGTCAGTTCCGGTTTCTACTGCACCTTCTATCATTTCTACAACCGGATCAACAAAAATAGAAACCCGTATGCCTGCCTTTTGAAAAACAGCAACCATTTCTTTCAGGTAATCTTTGTGTTTAATGGTATCCCAGCCATGGTTAGAAGTAATCTGTCCTTCTGCATCAGGCACTAACGTAACCTGCGCGGGCTGATTGGCTAAAACCAGGTCTACAAATTTATCTTCGCGGCAATTGCCTTCGATGTTAAATTCTGTTGCAATAGCAGCTTTCAAATCGTAAACATCCTGGTAGCGGATATGTCTTTCATCAGGACGTGGGTGAACAGTAATTCCCTGCGCTCCGAAACGTTCGCAATCTAATGCAACCTTAACCAGATCAGGATTATTACCGCCACGACTGTTGCGTAGGGTAGCAATTTTATTGATGTTAACCGATAACTTTGTCATAAAACAAAGATAGTGCTTTGCCTTTGTTAATCTTAAACCTTGAAAAAATTTGACTTTTTTTTGCTCATATTTGCTTCTCGTAAATGAATATAAAGGATACTACATTATATAAGCTCCTGATTGCCCTGATTGTACTGGTAAGCAGCTTTGCCCTGTTTGGCGGTATAATGGAACCCGATTCGGCACTTTACGCGTCTATTGCCAAAAACATGGTGCTTAGAAACGATTGGGTTAACATTTTTGTACGCGGGTTAGATTGGCTGGATAAGCCCCATTTAACCTTTTGGCTCGCAGCGGCTTCTTTTAAAGTCTTTGGCATTAATGCTTTTGCTTATAAACTCCCCTCCTTTTTATTTGGCTTATTGGGTGCCTGGTATTTGTACAAACTGGCTAAAAGCATTTATAGTGAAAAAACGGGATTAATTGCAGCACTGATTTTTTTAAGCGCACTTCACATCCTCATCTCTACATTCGATGTACGCGCCGAAGTTTATATTACCACCTTTACTCTGGCAGCCATTTACCACTATTATAAAGCACACCAAAGTACTTTTTGGCATATTGTAGCAGGTTCATTTTTCGCGGCATGTGCCATCATGATTAAAGGCATATTTGTTTTAATCCCTGTGTTTGTTGGTTTTATCGTTTACTGGTTACTCACCAATCAATGGCAACAGTTGCTAAAGCCAAAATGGTGGTTAGCTATTGTGCTGATCTTTATTTTCATTATCCCTGAGCTCTATACCTTATACGTGCAATTCGATTTGCACCCTGAAAAACTGGTGTTTGGCAAAACCGGTGTTTCGGGCTTAAAGTTTTTCTTTTGGGATAGCCAGTTTGGGCGTTTCTTTAATAACGGTCCTATAAAAGGCAAAGGCGATATTTCGTTCTTTTTACATACTACACTCTGGGCATTTTTACCCTGGTCGATATTGTTTTACACCGCAGTTGTTAGCCTGTTTAAAAAACAAAGCCGCAAAGATTTGCCTGCAGAAAGTATCATGATCTGGACGAGTGCGGCAATTACTTTTCTTTTATTTTCCCTTTCAAAATTCCAGCTGCCTCATTATATCTTAATCATTTTACCACAGTTTGCCATTATTACTGCTTTGTATATTCAGAAACTGGAAGGCAAAAGTTTGAAGGTATTTTTAACGGTTCAAAATATATTGGCGGTGCTGATTGCTTTGGTTCTGACTTTAGTTGCCATCTTCTTTGGTTTTAAAAACAACTATCTGGCCATCGGTCTTTTGGCTGCAGTATTAATTGTTTCTTTTATCATTTTTAAAGGAATTAAAGCTGAAACCATTCTGGCACGAAGCGCTTTTATCTCGGTAAACCTGATGCTGTTTCTTTCCATATTTTTCTACCCATCTGTATTGAAATATGAATCGGGCATGGAAGCTGGAAACTGGTTAAAAGCAAACTATCCGGAAGCCAAAGCTTCGGTTTTAATGTATCCCGATTCTTATTCTTTTGATTTTTATGCCCAGGGAGAGCCTAAATATTTTTGGACTTACGAATCGCTTGATCAGTTTAAAGGAGACCCAAATCTGGTAATTTATACCCCTGAATCTGAACTACCCAGGCTGAAAAAAGATTATGGTGCCGAAGTATTAAAATCATTCGAATACTATCACATTACCAAGCTTACCCCAAAATTCATCAATGCTAAAACGCGTCCTCAGTTATTAGAACATTTTTACCTGGTTAAATTGCATTAAATGGATTTATTCTTCCGCATTATAAAATTTGGATTGACTGGCTTGCTCGGAATGGCAATTGATTTCGGTGCAACATGGCTATTTAAAGAAAAAATAAAAGTAAACAAGTATGTAGCCAATGCCATCGGTTTTACCCTGGCGGTAACCAATAATTACCTCATTAACCGCATATGGACCTTCGAAAGCACCAATACCCATTGGGGAACAGAGTTCAGTAAGTTTTTAGTGGTTAGCCTAATCGGCTTAGGTCTCAATACGTTTATCATTTATCTTTTTCACCAACGGAAAAATGGCACTAACTTTTATGTAGCCAAGTTTTTCGCCATTGTAATTGTTTTCGTGTGGAATTTCCTGGCAAATATGCTCTTTACTTTCAAGTAGTTATTCCAAAATCGTCATCTCGACTGAAGCATAGCGGAATGGAGAGATCTGCCTCGATAGATTTAGTTTCGCTGAGCACTACGTGCTTCCCAGCTGCGTTGCACTTCGTTCGAAATGAAGGTGTTTGACTATGCAACTCGAACGGCCCAATGAACGAATGACTAATGAACCAATGAACTTTTAAGTCACATTTTTCCCGATAAAGTAAAATACTACGAGCCAGATCAATCCTTTTATGAGGAAGAACAGGAAGCCTACAAGGCCTACCCTTTTGAACCATAATTTTACTTTTTCTTTGTCCATTACTGTTTGGGTAAAGATAACAGAATTGAGCTAAATTAGAAAGATTTTAAATAAGCTTTAATTGATTTGAGCCAAAGCACCTGTAGTTTTACATTCTGACGAAAATTGATTAGCTTCAAAGCACATTTAACCTCGCACTTATGAAAAAAATCATCATTCTCCTATTGGTATTGGCCACGGGTAAAATCTTTGCCAGCGAACCAAAATCAGTTAAACAAGCTACATTACATCCCCAATTAGTCTTAACTGCTATTGATACGGCTAAGAAAATGAGTAGTCAGGACTGGAAAAACGTAGAAAATGAGCTCAAAAAAGCATTACCTAAAAGCCTGGTAAAAACCATGATGAAACAGTTAAAATCGGCTGAGGCCATGAGCAAATCGGGCAATGCCAGCGATCAGCGTGCCATAGCCAATCTAATTGCCAAAGGCATGGCCGATCATGCCGACGAACTGGATTACGAATTAGAGAAAAAAGAAATTATCGACGACTATAAAAATGGCGATTACGATTCTGCTGCCGAAAAACGGGAAGCCAGAAAAGAAATGAAAGCAGATTTAAAAGAACTTAAAAAAGATTACAAGGAAAGCCTGAAAGAAAAAAAGAAAGAGAAGAAGGTGGCTAATACCCAATTTATTTAAGTTTTTGAATGATGCTAAAAATTAAAACGTTTTTCATACTCGTGCTGCTGAGTACCTGTCTTTATGCACAAAAATTTGAATCACTAAGCAGGTACAAAGTAAATTATGCTTTGGTCAAAAATGCGGCAGCGCAATGGCTCGCTGTAAGAAGCTTTACAGCTGAAGGAGAAAAGTACTTGTTATTGGTTAATCCACAAACATTGGATACCAAAGTAGATTTGGCAGGCAAGTACACCTTAAACAGCTTACAATATTCAAATGTATTAGCTATTTTCGAAAATACAGCCTATGTTAAGGCGTTAGAAGCCGCAACAGCTAAAGATGTTCAGTTACAAAATGCCGGTATCGACCACGCTTTCCCGGATGAAAAAGGAATTACCTTAACCATTGATCTCTGTCCCTCGCACAAAGCTTTAGACCGCATTATCTTTCAATCTGTTTTTGATGAATTTAAAAAGATTGAACAACCTGCTCCACTTGCCATTTCGGTTTCGGGCAAATGGATGTTAAAACACCAGGATGATTTAAACTGGCTAAAAAGCCTCGTTGCACAAAAAGAGCTAAACATTACCTGGGTGAATCATTCTTACAACCATGAGGTAAACAAACTACCCCTGGCCGAAAACTTTTTGCTGGCTCCTGGAACAAACCTCGATGTAGAAGTTTTGGAAAATGAGAAACTGATGCTTAAAAATGGCTTAACCCCATCGGTATTTTTTCGTTTCCCGGGTTTAGTTTCCGATAAATCGGTTGTAGATAAGATTGAAGCCTATGGATTAATTCCAATAGGAAGTGATGCCTGGCTGGCCAAAGGGCAGCAACCCAATGCCGGCAGTATTGTGTTGATCCATGGCAATGGCAACGAGGAAATCGGGGTGAAAGATTTTATCCAGCTGCTGAAAACGAGACAAGCCGAAGTAAACCGCAAACAATGGCTGTTATTTGACTTGAGGCAGGGATTGGAAAAGGAATTTGAATAATCGCATTTTTAACCGCAAAGTACGCTAAGATGAGACGCAAAGATCACGAAGATTAAAACAGGTAAAGTTTACAGATTATTTGTAAACCATACTTTGCGCCGCTTTGCGAAAAACTTTGCGTTCTTTGCGGTAAAACTTACTTCTTAACCGGCAACAACTTTATTTCTTTAGCCTTAAAGCGATTATTTACAATTTCGCCGGTTACTTCTGCTTTGCTTACGGCGTTGCAAAAACCATGCTCGCCATGCGCATCACCGAAATCATCTATATTTTTACCATCTACAAAATAAGGTTTTCCATCTATTTTCACGGCCAGTTCGCAATCTTTACCCTTCATTTTAAACTGACATTCGCCACAAGCAATATCGACCGTTTTGGTAATAACTTTTGCAGCAGCAGCTTTTTCTGGTTTAGTTTGGGCATTTGCAGCAATGGCAAATACGCTTAAACACAAGGCAACAATTAAATTCTTCATGACTTATTTTTTATCAAATTTATGGTTTTTAACGCGGAAAGAAATAGTGTTTGGTATAAATAAAACTGCTTTCATTTGACTTAATCCTGTCCTTCGACAGGCTACCATTGACAGACCTCGTAAAATAATCGTCATTTCAACTGGAGCCGGCCGGTTTTTCACCGGTGGCGAAATGAAGAAATCTATTTAGACAGATTGCTCGACTACGTTGCACTCCGCTGGAAATGACGATCCCGGAAGGGAGCTGTCACTCATATTGGTTTTTATACAATAAATTACCCCTCAGGATGACAAACTATTAGAAAATGATTTCCTCATTAATAAAGGAACAAAAAAAGGGATATGCACATGCACATCCCTTTTTGAATATAAACTTCGGACCCCCGACTACGGACTTCCGACTTTACTAGTAACGATATTCGTCTGATTTAAACGGACCTTCAACCGGTACACCGATATAATCAGCCTGGTGTTGATCTAAAACATCTAATTCTACACCAATTTTTTCTAAGTGTAAACGAGCAACTTTCTCATCTAAATACTTAGGTAAAACATAAACTTTGTTTTCGTATTTATCTGTGTTGGTCCAAAGTTCTAACTGAGCCAGAGTTTGGTTGGTAAACGAGTTACTCATTACAAAACTTGGGTGACCAGTTGCGCAACCTAAGTTAACTAAACGACCTTCGGCCAATAAAATGATATCTTTACCTTCGATAGTATATTTATCTACCTGAGGTTTAATTTCTACTTTAGTTGAACCATAGTTTGCGTTTAACCAGGCAACATCAATTTCGTTATCGAAGTGACCAATGTTACAAACGATAGCTTTATCTTTCATGGCTAAGAAATGCTCGCCACGAACGATATCGCGGTTACCGGTTGTAGTTACAATAATATCGGCTTCTTTTACTGCAGTAGCGAATTTCTTGACTTCATAACCTTCCATTGCAGCTTGTAAAGCACAAATCGGATCGATCTCAGTAACAATTACACGTACACCTTGCGAGCTTAAAGATTCAGCAGAACCTTTACCCACATCGCCATAACCGCACACAACAGCTACTTTACCAGCCATCATTACGTCAGTTGCACGACGGATCGCATCAACCAATGATTCGCGACAACCGTATTTGTTATCGAATTTAGATTTAGTTACCGAATCGTTAACGTTAATTGCAGGTAAGTGCAATGTTCCGTTTTTCATTCTTTCGTATAAACGGTGAACACCGGTGGTGGTTTCTTCTGATAAACCTTTGATCGCTGCAATCAGCTCAGGATATTTATCAAAAACCATGTTGGTTAAATCGCCACCATCATCTAAAATCATGTTTAATGGTTGTTGCTCCGGACCGAAGTGTAAAGTTTGCTCAATACACCAGTCAAACTCCTGCTCGTTTAAGCCTTTCCATGCATAAACCTGGATACCAGCAGCAGCAATTGCCGCAGCAGCGTGATCTTGCGTAGAAAAAATATTGCATGATGACCAGGTAACTTCTGCACCTAAAGCCACTAAGGTTTCGATTAATACAGCCGTTTGGATGGTCATATGCAGACAGCCTGCAATGCGCGCACCTTTTAACGGTTGTGTTGGACCGAATTCTTTACGTAAACTCATTAAACCTGGCATTTCTGCTTCGGCTAATTCGATTTCTTTACGGCCCCATTCTGCCAGTGAAATGTCCTTAACTTTGTAAGGGATGTAAGTTGTCTCTACTGATGACATA
>Ga0308169_10001691_pt1 | contig 24900 bp, 22 predicted proteins | sample PhyBR1_2_FD_202139 | JGI IMG/M metagenome (GOLD analysis project Ga0308169, IMG submission 202139) | Phyllosphere microbial communities from UC Gill Tract Community Farm, Albany, California, United States - DLSLSB.R1 | ecosystem: Host-associated > Plants > Phyllosphere > Unclassified | place...
CCCTCCCCTGCATCACGCCTCGCCGCACCCCCTCAGGACGCTTTTTCACGTGCAGCCCCTCCTCCATGGGCCGTCGCGTTTATTCCTCGTCCGAGATCTCTCTCTTTCCTGCTCTACAGCTCCTCCTCTCTCTCGTCCACTTTATGCTGCTGCTCTCGAGCCGGTCGCCGATGAGGTAGCTCTCGTCGTCCTCGTCTCGCTGTCGCTGCGAGGCTCGCTTTCTCCCTGCTCGCTCGCTCTCGCTCCGCCTCGCCCTTCTTTCTCATCATCGACGTCTCAGCTTCACCTTCGTCCATCCGAAGTGAGAGGGCGTGAGAAGCGCGTGTGAGGCGCGGGAGGGCGGGACGTGCACGCTCGAGGGAGGAGGACGAGGAGGGGGAGGAAGAGGAGGGTCGGCGTCGTGGACGAGGTGGGAGGAAGCGGGCTCGGCTGCGAGTAGCAGGGCTGCAACGAGCACCCTGCCAGCACGTCGAACGAGCGAGGTTCTGCGTGTCGAGAGCGAGAGCCGGCCTCGTCGTCTCGCGCGCCCGGACCTCAGCCTTCTCAAGCAGCCTCTCCTCGCCTCGGCTCAGCCTTCCTCACTGCACGCTGCGCCGAGTCGACCGATGCCGCTCTCTGCCGCACTGCTCTCGTCGTTCGCGCTCTCGTTGCTCACGAGGAGAACGGCACGAACAGTCTGCACGATGCACCACGACGACCAAGCGCTCCCTCTACTCGCAGTCGCGCTACTCGCGCTCCCACACGCTCGTCCCGTCCCGCTCGACCTTGTTCCACGTCTCGGCCTCGTCGCTGCCGAGCCTCGTCGTCGTGCAGCTGGCGAGCGTGCTCTGCAGACGCTGCGCGAGGAAAGCCTCGAACGCGGTGCGGGCCCCGACGGTGATCGTGAGGTCGAGGTCGGCGATGGCGAGAGAGAGCGGGAGCTTGGCGAGGAAGGAGGGAAGGAGGGGTTGGCGACCGCCGCTGCGCGCGTTACGGGTGTAGGGCCGGATGCTCAAGGCGCCGAGCCGTGACATGACGGCGAGCGCGGGCGCCATGCCGAGCGCGAAGCTCGACAGCTCGTGGGCGGCGACGCCAATGTTCAAGATCTCGAGTGCAGTCGCCTCGCGCAGTATGGGGCAAAGCGCGGTTGACGCGCGGGCTATGCTGAGGATGAAGATGGTGAGGTTGCCGATGGGGAAGACGTGCGGCAGTGCACGCATCAGGCTGCCGTGAGGTCCGACCGGGAGGTCGACGACGAGCTGGAGGCTGCTGACGGCGGCCCACAGCGTCGAGCCCTGGAAGTCCGGGAAGGTCGCGACATGCGACGTGGAGGAGACGACGAGGGAGACGTCGCGCGCGTTCGGGAACTGACGCGAACCGCTCATGGCGGCGCTCATGTCGGCGATCCAGTCTTGTTTGAACGACGCCATCAAGAGAATGACCTCGACGACCGACTCGGCGGGCGAAACCTTGCTCGCAGGCGAGAACCAGGCCGAGAAAGCTCCCTGACCGAGCAGACGAACGCGGCGCAGCTTGTCGCAGTCGCGCCGGCACCTCGAAATCTTGCTGTCGAGCCTCGCGCTGCCTGCGTCGGCTTCGACGTCGAGCTCCCGAACATGCGACAGGAGGTGGTGCTGCCGGGTGCGGAGGAACTTGTGGTTGGGCTGGCCCGGGTAGAGGTAGACCTTGCGGAACAGGGCGGCCTGGCCGACGTGCCGCCACTCGCGACACACGAGCGACAGGCTCTTGGCGAGGGCGAAGCGTGCGCGGCGGTCTTCCTTGCTCGAGTCGCGGTCGAGGACGAGGGCGGACGAGGCGATGAGGTGGACCAGCTCGAGCGGGATGTAGCGGACCATGAGGGCGTGCGTAGGTGCGTGTAGGTGCGTCTCGAGTACTCGCCGTGCTGCTTGGAGGGCGACGTCAGCTCGAGCAGGCGCGAAGAGCTGGAGATGAATGAGGACGCACAGGATGATGAGGAAGGCGTGAGAGAGCTGTGGAACTCGGTGCGCCGCGCTTGATGTACCCGACAGAACCTGGAAAGCTCGCTGGACGGCTCAACAGGCGAGCTAGAGCCGATGTGAGGAGCAGGGAGGAGGAGCAGCCGAGAGCGGAGTCGTGGCCAGCCTCGCGCTCACACCGCGTCGTCGCCTCGCTCTTGCTGAGCTGCAGAGCCACACAGCCGAGCTGGACCTATTCTATCGACACGCTCCGCCGGCCCACTCGTCCCTACCGGTCACCGTCGCCTCGTCCACCTCCTCATCTGCCCTCGAGCAAGAACCCCCTCTCGGCAACCGCGACTGGCGCTTTGTGCCTACTTCGACTGCGTGAGAGTCCTCCATGTACGTCTATACCACCTCTGAATGCGCCGAGCTCGATCCTGCAGCAGGAGGAGGTCGTCGACCTCGCGGTCGACCACGACTCGAGGTGGGGAGACGTCGCAGAGCACCCAGGCTGACCCTCACTTTCCTGGCAGACGCACATCCATCGACGCACTCGTCCTCCTCGCTACGCCGAGAACACCACACCGCCCCGACCCGCCTCGCCTCGACCGGCCCCTCATGCTCGACCGGCGCCGGCCTTCGACTTGCTCGAGAACTTTACCAGTGCGTCCTCGTCCGCTTCTCCTGCATGCATGCTTGGCTAGACTGTGACGCTGACGCCGTCCCGTCCCGCAGATCTGCGCCGCCTCGACCTCTCCGGCCTCATCCTCACCGCCGACCCGAACATCATCCTGCCGCATCTTGAGAGGCTGTCGGTCCAACACAGCCGGGTCGACGTCGACAGCGTGATCGAGTGGCTGCAGCCCTCGAGTCTGCCGGCTCTGCGGTGCCTGCACTGGTTCTCCGTCATCGACATCGGCCGCACCTTCATGCCGCAACTCGACACCCTCCTGCACCCTCTCCTCCTCGAGCAACTCGACTACATCTTCACGCTCGAGAAGTCTCGCGCTCCCGACAGTGAGCTCAGCTGCGGTGTCGTCCCCCCGGTCCTGTACGTCGGCGGCTACCGCAGCGCCTTCTTCCCTCGGCACACCCTCTTCCACTCGACGCACTTCGAGAAGCCGACCGCCGCCGCCGACAAGCTCCGCGAGATCGCAGCCCAGGTCCTCGCCGCCACCGCGCCCGACCACTCGCCGCCTCGCCCGTCCGTCGTCGTCCTCCCGACCCAGGTCCGCCGCGTCGCCGCGCAGGACGCGCAGGTCGCTCGCGCCCTGCTCCAGCTCGAGCAGCAGTGCAGCGCGTCGCACGTGCGCATCATGTGGTTCGACGAGGACGTGTTCAGCGCGCCGATCTTGCCGCACTCGAGCGAGTTTCGCAGGTACGGCGCGGAGCTGCGGAGGGAGCGCGAAGAGGGCGCGGCGGCGGCGGCGGGTCGGACGGCGGCGAGGCTAGGAGCAGCGTACTCTGCTTGAGCTGGTACTGTGCAAAGGATGAGCTTCGTCCCTCACTCGAGCCGCAGAGAGCCGAGAGCGAGTGTGCGAGCGAGGAGAGCGAAAGCGAGTAGTGAGACAGCGCAGGGGACGCTCTAGCAGCGGCAGGGGTCTTCACAGACAGTACCGATGACATCGCGCCAGTGAAAGCGGGCTCTCGCTCGAGTGGACGAGGCTCGACAGAGGTGACGACGCGCCGCCGGGCGAGGAGGAGGACGTCTCCGCCCACCTCACACGACTCGCTCAGACGAAGCACAGCTAGCTCGCAGCGCACTCGGCACCCCTCCAGACCAGCACCAAGCCCGCCCAATCCGCACCTCGAGCCGTCGTCGACTCGCCCGCCGTCCTCATCTCCCCCTCCATCCTCGACCTCGTCTCCTCCCGCCCACACCACACCTGAGCAGCAGCCATGAGCGGACCTGAGACCGGCGGACGCTACTCGTGCGTCCCTTGTCCCTCCCCTCAGCCCTCCCGCGCAGTGCTGACTCCTCGCTCCTCCCCCTCCTCGTCGTCCTCCCCCGCTTGCGCCGACACAGCTTCTCGCTCACGACCTTCTCGCCGTCGGGCAAGCTCGTCCAGATCGAGCATGCCCTCGCAGCAGTCGGCCAGGGCACCACCAGCCTCGGCATCAAGGGTGAGCTCGCCGTTCCTCTCTCTCCACCGAGGAGATGGCGCGGCCCACGAGGGAGCGGTTCCCTGGCAGCGACGAGCAATGGGACGGCAGCGCGTGGCTCTCGAGGGCAGCGCATATGCGCAGACCTTGAGCGCCTGGGCCGATGAGCCGCCCCTTGTTCGTCTCGCTGACTCTTGCCATCGTTCCTCCCCTCAGCCACGAACGGCATCGTCCTCGCGACCTCGAAGAAGGCGCCGTCACCTCTAGTCGACGACTCGATGCTCGAGAAGGTGCGTCCCTTCTCCCCTATTCGTCCCTCACCCTCATCCGAGCTCGCCTCGCTGACCCTCCCCCTCCGTCCTCGCCCGCAGGTCGCCCTCATCTGCCCCAACATCGGCATGGTCTACTCGGGCATGGGTCCCGACTTCCGCGTCCTCGTCGCAAAGGCGCGCAAGTCGGCCCAGGCCTACTGGAAGATCTACGGCGAGTACCCGAGCACGCGCGTCATGGTGGGCGAGATCGCGACCGTCATGCAGGACGCGACCCAGTCTGGGTGCGTCGGCGCTCCCCCTACTCTCTGCAGGCCCGTCAGCTCGACCTCGTCGAGTCGAGGGCGCACGCTCGGCATGTGCGATGAGGCTGACCCTGTCCTCGCTCCCTCGCTCGCAGCGGCGTCCGGCCATTCGGCGTCTCACTCCTCGTCGCCGGGTTCGACAACGCACGAGGCCACACGCTGTACCAGGTCGACCCCTCGGGCTCGTTCTGGGCGTGGAAGGCGAGCGCCATCGGCAAGAACCAGACCAACGCCAAGACGTTCCTCGAGAAGCGGTGCGTCCAGGTCCTCGCTCCCTTCACGTCTCTGCGCGTGCCAGTGGCTCGTCTGCGAGCGTATTTGTGTGTGCTACAGGCCTGTGATCGGGACTGACGCTTTGTCCTCGCCCGCGCGCGCAGGTACAACGACGACCTCTCGCTCGAGGACGCGATCCACACGGCGCTCCTCACGCTCAAGGAAGGGTTCGAGGGCGTCATGGACGAGAAGACGATCGAGATCGGCATCATCACGACGACGCCGACCGAGGAGGGCGTCGTCTCGGTCGGCCACGGCACCGGGCTCAAGGGCCAGCCTGGGTTCAGGAAGCTGTCCGAGGCGGAGGTCGCAGAGTGCGTCGCTCTCTCTCTCTCTCTCCTATGCTCTCTTCTGCCTCTCATTGCGCTCGTACTAACTCGCTCTTACCGTGCTCGCAGCTACCTGCAGCTGTAGATGACCAGATTGTGCAACGAGAACGAGCGGTTTCAGCTGTACCTCTTCCTCGTCCGCCTTTCCTCGTCCGGCTCTTCTCGCCGCTCCCTTCTCTTCGCCTCTCTCTCTGTCAAGTACAGCCTTCACGTCGTCGCGCAGCTCGAGCTCTACGCTCGACTCGCACAGCAAGAAGCGCCCGAGCTTCACCGCTGCTCGCGCTCGAGCCCCCTCCTCGTCGCCGACCTCTCGCTCAAGCTCGAGTGTCACCTCGGCACGTCTCAGCGACGCCGTCGAGACGTTCGCTCGCTCGTCGCCTCGCCCACGACCGGTAGAGAGACGCTCTCGTTCTCGTTCCGTTCTCGCTCTCGCTCGGACCGGCTCAACGTGCACGAACGAGCCATCGTTCCAGCTCCTTCTCGGTCCCCTCGCTCGCCGCTCCCCCTGCGCGTCCATCGAGCGGAACACCCGGCACGCCTGCGCCCGGGCAGACCGACCGTCCCTGCCGACGCGCCGCCGGTTCGACAGCTCGCTGCTCGGGGACACGGCGATGCAGCGGTTGACGAGGGGGCCGGCGACCAAGTTGAAGCGCCTCGAGATGCGCATGACGTTGAGGCAGGTCGTGCGGTGCCGATGGCGGTCCCACGAGTCGGGCTGGCCGAGGAGCGCATCGAGGTGGTGGAGGATGCTGGCGAGGACCTCGGTCGGGACGCGGTCGATGTAGCACGGCCCTGGGACGTGCTCTGCGCCTTCTGTGTCGTCGCTGCTGGCCGACGGGCTAGCCGAGGCGGACGACGCCGAGGTCGAGGTGGGTTCGAGGCGACGAACGGAGTCAGCGGCGAGGTTGGCGACGAGGGGCTCATGGTCGGCGGTACGGGTCGTGCGAGCTGGTGGAGAGCTCTGCACTGGCTCTGCTAGCCTGCAAAGAGCACTGTGCGCGGTTGAGCGAGAGAGAGAGGCTCGCGTCGACTCGGTCGGCGATGAAGTCGCAGCTCGTCCTCGCGCTCCTCACTGCCCCTCTGCTGGGCTGAAAGCTAGCTCGCCCGACCTCAAGCACGCCTTCAAGCTCGCTCGACCCGGTCAGCGTCCCTCAAGCCCGCGCACGCCCACCTCGCCTCGCCGCACCCCGATGGCGAGTTGGCTCCGCCGGCTCAGCCGCCGCGCGGCCTCGAGGCCAGACGGCGACGATGAGCGAGCTCCTCTACTCGAGCCCTCGAGCGAGGCGCAGCCGCCCAAGGCGACGCCCTTGCCCATCAGTGCGTCTCGCTCTCACCTCCCCCTCTTCGCGCCTCGCTCCCGGCTCTCTCGAGCAGCGCTGACCCTTTCCTTCGAGCGCACGCAGAGCAAGTCGCCGTCCTGTGCCTCATGCGCTTCGGCGAGCCCATCGCCTTCACCCTCATCTTCCCCTTCGTGGCTCAAGCCGTCGCCGACACAGGCGTCACCACGGACCCGCGCAAGATCGGCTACTACGCAGGGATCATCGTGCGTCCGCCTCTCTTCTTCCTCTCCTACAGCGTGTAGAGCGAGACTGATGAGCCTGAGGTCCTGCAGGAATCGCTGTTCGCCTTCACGACGTTCTCGACCGTCCTTGCCTGGGGCCGGCTCAGCGACCGGATCGGTACGTCCTCTCCCTCTCGACGCTCTCGCAGGAACAGCTCGATCTCACGCTCTTCATCTGCAGGCCGCAAGCCCGTCCTCATCATCGGGCTCACGGGCGTCACGCTCTCGATCGTCTCGTTCGGCTTGAGCAAGTCGTTCACAGGCCTCGTCGTCTCGCGCTGCATGGGCGGCGCGCTCAACGGCAACGTCGCGTGCGTCCTCTTCTCGCTCCCGCTCAGTAAGTGAGCCTGAATTGATGCCGACCCACCGCCCGCAGCGTAATCAAGTCGGTCCTCGGCGAGATCACCGACGAGTCGAACCAGGGCCGCGCCTTCTCGTTCCTCCCGCTCGCCTGGTCGCTCGGCAGCGTCATTGGGCCTCTCCTCGGCGGTTACCTCTCGCACCCAACCGACAACTTCCCTTCCCTGTTCGGCAACTCGGCGTTCCTGCGCGCCAACCCGTACGCGCTCCCCTGCCTCGTCGGCGCCCTGTTCCCCTTCCTCGGCGCCGTCGTCGGCTTCCTCTTCCTCGACGAGACCCTCTCACCCTCATCTACCGCTCCACGACCCGCCAAGGCCGCCTCAACGACCGCCGCACCGAGCGCGAGCGCAAGCGACGACCTCGACCGCGCCCGCCGCAAGAGCACCTCGCGCCACGGGCGCTTCGTCGCCGCGACGTCGACGACGCTCCCCGCGCCGCGCGAGCAGCAGCGCCGCCTCGAGGAGGGAGCCGACGACGGGACGGACAGCGGGTACTCGACGCCGGCGCGCGAGGCGAGCGCTGCGCGAGGAGGTCCGAGCGCGGGAGCGGGCGCGGGTGCGGGCGCAGAGGAGGGCGCGGCGGCGAGGAGTGCGAGGAGTGCGCCGGGGTTCAGGGAGCTGTTCACGAGGAGGGTGTGCGCGGCGCTCGTCACCTACGTGCGTCGCCCTCTCACTCGCTCGCCGGCTCGACCGGCTGCACTTGCTGACTTGGTCTCTCTGCGCGCAGTCAATGCTCGCCCTCGAGACGGTCGCACTGGATGTGCGTGCCTCTCTCTCTCTTTCTTGTGCTCGTCGAGCGCACGCTGACGCACGTCTCCCTTTTTGCAGGCCCTCCTCATCCTCTTCTGCTACTCGCCCGTCTCGATCGGCGGCCTCGGTGCGTCCTCTCCTTGCTCCCCTCTCTCTCACAGCGTACAAGTCTGACTCATACCCTCGTTGCATGCGCGCAGGCTTCCACGAAGCCGACATCGGCACGGCCCTCGCGCTCTCGGGCCTCTCGGCCGTCGGCTTCCAGGTCATCGCCTTCCCGCCTTTGCAGCGCCGCGCGGGCACGGTCCCGCTGTACCGCGCCCTGATGAGCATCTGGCCTGTCGTCTTTGCGCTGTTCCCCGTCATGGGCTGGTGCGCGAGGGAGAGGGGGAGGAGCGCTGTCTGGGTCGTTATGGTCGTCTTCCTCGGGCTCAAGAGCTTGTGCGTCCCTCTCTTTCTTTTCTCTCTCTCTGAAGACTTGAGCGGCGCTGACTGTGTGCTCCTGCAGCGCCAACATGGCCTACGCGACCAACATGATCACCATCACCGACAGTGCGCCCTCGAAGCGGCTCCTCGGCACGCTCAACGGCGTCGCCCAGATGTGCAGGTGCGTCTCTCGCGTCTCACCTTCGAGCGCCTCCCTCCCTCTCGACGAGCTGACGCTGTCGCAACTCTCCCGCTCGCAGCTCGCTCATGCGCTCGATCGGCCCGGCGAGCGCGTCGGCGCTCTTCGCCTTGGGCGTCTCGCACGACCTCCTCGGCGGCCAGTTCGTCTTCCTCGTCATGGTCCTCATCAGCGTCGGCGGCGCACTGAGCACGCTCGCGCTGCACGAGGGCGGGCGGGCGAGTGCGGGCGAGGAGCAGGCGCAGGAGCAGGACGACTCTCGAGGGTAGACCGGGCGCTGCAACGAGAGGGGCTCGAGCGCACTTTTGCGAGGAACGATGCGGTGCAGAGAACGAGAGGGAGAGCAACTACAGCGAGAGGGAGAGGGGCACGCTGCGAGGGGAATAGAGGGAACGAGAAGGACAGAGAGAGAGGACGAGGGGGAAAGCAACCGAGGAGGACCTGGAACGACGACGACGACGAAGGAAAGGAGGGGAGAGAGAGGGCCTATGGTACATTTTCCGCGCGCAGGTAAGCGTCAGAGCCCGATGCGCTCCATCTCGCGGCTCCACTGCCTGCCAGCCTGGCTCCACGTCCTCCTCCTCGTCCCGGCGTCGCGCATCCTCGAGCGCCGCACCCTCTCCTGCACCTCCTCGTCCTCGAGCCCAGGCGCATGCTCCCTCTCGCGGTCGACGCCGCTCGCGCTCAGGCGCACGTCGACGAGCTCGAGCGCGAGGCGCGGCAAGGGCCCGCCGCGCAGGCGCTCGTGATGCGCGTCGAGGACGGCGAGCGCGCCCGGGTCGAGCGCCGAGCGCCACAGGAGGCGCGGGTGCTTTGAGCGGCCGCGCGGGTACGGCCCGTCGAGCGGGTCGAAGCCGTCGAGGTCCGGGTCGTAGCCCGCCGCGGCGGCGGCCGAGTCGTCGTACGTCGCGCCCGAGACGGGCGCATAGTGCACCGTCGCGTGCGAGGCCGAGGCCTTGGCGATGGACGATGAGGACGGGATGGGCTGCTGCTGGGCGGCGAGGTACGAGGGCGGGAGGAAGTGCGAGGGCGAGGCGGGCGAGCGAGGGGTGACGGGCGTCGGGACGGCCGACTCGATGTAGGCCTCGGCGCGAGGGGCGTGGTCCGAGTCGACGTGGGTCGACGACGACTTGCCGTCCGAGTCGGTGCGGCGCAAGTACTTCTGCTGCTTGGCGAGGCGCGGGTCCGGGAACGGGCGGCGCTCGTCCGACTCGTCGAGCTTCTTGGTCTCGACGTCCGAGCTGTCGTACCCGCCCTCGTCGTCGTCGTCGTCGTCGTCGAGCTCGTCCGAGGCGTCGTCGTCGTCGTCGGTGTAGACGAACGAGGGCGAGTCGGAGAACGAGTCGGAGAGGTTGTCGTCCTCGTCGTCGTCGACCTCGGCGGGGTGCTTGCGGTCGGCCGGGTGGATGTGGGCCTCGGCGTCATCGTCGTACGGGCCAGCGTGGTGGTAGTAGCCGTCGTGGAAGGACGAGGCGGCCGACGAGTAGGCCGACGCGCCGTGGTCGCCGCCGCGCAGCCTCTCGAGCTCGACTCGAGGCAGCTCGCGGTGAGCCGTCTTGGGCGCATGAGGAGCGGGCTGGAGGGGCACGCCGGCCTGGTGGAAGGGCCCGCCCATCTCGGTGTCGGCGGCGGCAGGGTCGAGCGAGGTGCGGGCGTGGGGAGGAGGAGTGGGAGCGGTCGCCTTGGTCACGGCCGTGCCGGGTTGCCGCTGGGTCTGCTTGGTGGTCTTGCCCTGCGAGCGGCGGTGGTGGTGGGAATCAGTACGGAGCGGCGAGAGCAAGAGAGGGAGGCCCGCTCCAGTCACCGGACACCCCGCAGCTCGGTGTGAGCGCGGGGGAGCCAAGTGTGGAGGAGAGGCCGGGGGAGGAGGGGGAGGGTGGGCGAGCGAGCAGAGGGAGAGAGCTGGCGCACCTTGAGCTTGGCGTGCTTTGACTGGCGCTGCCCATTGCGCTTCTTTGCCATGCCCTCGCCCGCACCCGGCGTGGTCGAGGAGGAGGGACGACGAGAGGCGCCGGTCGCGAGGTCGGGTGACCGTCTCGACGCCGTGTCGCCGACGGCGAGCTGGGTCCGCGGACTTTGCGGCTCGGGCTCGACAGGTGACTGCGACGGGGCCTTGAACAGCCCGGGCAGGAGCGACTCGAACGAAAGGCTCGAGTAGAACGGCGAGGAAAGGGCGGCGTCCATCGAGGCGGAGGGGAGGTCGGCGCCCGCGGGGCTCGTGCGAGGAGGAGGAGGACGAGAGCTCGCTGTCGCTGTGGAAGGGGTGCGCTCGAGAAGAAGCCGCCTGCGACGCAGACTCGGTCCTTGTGAGAGGCGGGTGCCGTTGCGCCACCTCGAACCGGGATGGTCCTCGCACTCGCCCGCACGCCAGCAGGAGCGAGGATGGCGCGATTTTGACTTGTCCCGCGTCCGTCCTCGGCTTTGCGCTCGCTTGCGCACTTTGCTCGCCATAGATAACGCTCGTGCGCTCCTGTCAAGGGCCAATCTGCCGAGATGGAGCGCGAGATTGGCGAACGTGCGACGGTCGAGCCGCGCACAAAGTCAAAAAGCGCGTGAAGCTCGCCGTGGCGCCATCGCACCCCTGTGCTCGTCTAATTGCGCTCTTCCTGTCGAGCTCGACGTGTGAAAGCGGCCCTTGACCTCCCTGCGGCTGGAAGTGTCAAGCGTCGCCCGCCCGACTCGTCGCCGCCACATGCGCGAAGTCAAAAACGCGCTGGCTCGCGCTCGGCCGCCCTTACGCCAGGCTAGGTCGCCCTGCTGCAGCGCTTTCGAGGGTGTTGCTGGCTGCTCGACGAGCTCACACGGAGCTCGCTAAAGCCGGGCTCCGCGGAACCTCCTGCTGCGGAGCGGCGAGCTGGCCGGTCCGTGCGCCGGGGCCGCGCCCCTGTCCGCCGCTCGCTCGCTCGCTCTCCACCCCCCTTGTCCTCCTTCCACCACCTCGCTCCGCTCGCTCTCGCTCGCCAACTGCCCAGACCGCAACACAACACCCGCACGACCGCCAGTGCCGCCTCACCACCTCGCCCACGCGCTCGCGCCGCCCCGCCGACTTCCCCTCGTCCGTCGACTCGCTCGCCCAGATGCCGACCAAGGCTCAGAACAAGGCCAAGAGTGCGTCCAGCTTCCTCTGCCTCGTCTACGCGCGCGGCAGGGCTGACTCTCGCCCTCCTGCGCGCAGAGGCTGCCGCGTGAGCTTCGGTGACTGCGCCGTCGTCCGTCCGGCTCTCGAGCGCTGACGTGCGCACTTCTCGACTTGCAGAGAAGGAGGCTTCGTCGAGTGGACCGTCTTCTACAAGGTGCGCACTCTCTCGCTCCTGTGCGCAGCCGTCGGCGCAGGCTCGCCATCGCTTCGACTCGAGCGCAAGCTGAACCGCAGCCTGTTCCTTCCCCTCTACCTCGTCGCTCTCTACTTCTGCAGGACGAGCGGGAGCGCCTCAAGGCCATACACCCCGACTGGACCGCCGCCAAGATCAAGAGGCTCTGCGGCGAGGCGTACAGGGTGTGTCGCCTTCTTCTCGGCTCGTGGTCGACCTTCGCGCTTCCCTCGCTCGTAGGCTGACCTGAGGGACTCGAGGAATGCTCGCAGAAGCAGAAGGAAGAGGCGCTCGCGCTCCAGGGCGAGTGAGGAAGCGCTCGTCGAAAAAGGGCTCGAGCGGAGGAGGACGAGGAGGACCGGACCCGCTTGCTTTAGTCGTACCATTCTCCTTTCTGGCGTACATAGTCCAACTTGGAAGCTTTTGTGACCCTCTGTGAGCGCGTCGACAGCGAGAGCGAGGGCCGAGCGAGCGAGCCAAGTTGACCGGGACCTCCTCGCGCCCGACGCGCGCTCGCCTCTCTCCCTCCTTCCTCACACTCTCGCACCCTCGCCCACCTCGGACCACCTCTACGTCGAGCTCATCGCCCCTCTCGAGCACCTCAAGCCTCACCGCAGCCGCCACAGCACCACTCTCGACCTCCTCGCCTCGACGTCCTCGTCCACCTCCGAGCAAGATGACGCGCACCTCGACGACCAAGAAGGGTGCGTTCAGTCTCGCTGCCTTCATCAGGATGCTCTACTCGTCGGAGCTTCCTTCTGATGGACCGAACATGGCGCAGGCTCTCCTTCTTCGAGCTCGACGTGCGTCCTCTCCTCGTCGTCCTCGCACCCACCCCGAGCGAGAACGACTGACGCCCCTCCTCTCTCGCAGTTCGAGCCGCAGCAAGTCGCGCATCCTCGACTGGCCGACCTTCTACGACGTGCGTCCTCCTCCCTTCCCTCCCTCCGAGCTCCTCCCCCCTCTCGCTCCTCGCTGACCCCTCTCGCTCGCACCGCTCGCCCGCCCGCAGCACGAAGCGGCCCTCGTGCGCGCCAAGACGCCCAACATCAAGCACAAGGTGCTCATGAAGCGCGTCAGCTCGAAGTGGAGGGTGCGTCGGCTCGTCCTCCCTCGGCTGCGTCGGCTCGTACTCGTCCTCGGCGAGAGCGCGCGTTGACGCTTAGTCCCGGTGCTCTCGTCCGCAGAAGCAGAAGGCCGAGGTGCTTAAGGAGAAACAGGAGGAGGCCGAGCGCGAGGAGGAGCAGGAGCAGGCGCAGAAGGACGGCACGGACGAGTAGCGAGGCGAGGACGAGGTGCGAGCGGCGGCGAGGCAGGGCGGTGCGCTTGGGTTCGAGTTCTTGTTGTGCAGTGCCACCATGCTTGGTCAGTTCTTCTTCGAGCGAGAGAGACGAGCCGAGCGAGCCGAGAAAGAAAGGGCGAGCGCGAGCCTTCGCAAGTCGAGCGCTCTCCTCTCGACGAGCACGACGCAGCACGAGAGAAAGAGGGAGGAGGAAAGAGAGGCTCCAGTACAGGCACGGGCTCGAGACTCCTGGTAGTGAAAGATACATCCTCTTGAGCCCTGCTCGACCCGACCGCCGTGAGCGACGACCAAACTCGAGCTTCCCCTCTCCCGCTCCTCCCTCCGACCGACACGAAGCGTGGCAAGCAAACGCGGCGAGGCGTTTACCTGTTCGACTTGGCGACACGCTCGAGCTCGCTGCGGGCGGGAAAGGGAGAGGGAGAGTCAGAGAGGAGCCGGGGAGAGGACCGTGCGCGAGACAGGGGGAGCGGGGACGCACTCCTTCTTCTTGATGGCGTACGAGTTCGACGAGCCCTTGGCGGCGTTGATGAGCTCGTCGGCAACTGCGTCCACGACCCGTGCAGGAAGTCAGCTCGTGCCCCTGGAGAGAGCGACGAGAAGACGACGAAGGAGAGGACGACGCACGGCACTCGGAGATGCTCTTGACGTTGCGGAACGACGACTCGCGGACACCGATGGTGATGAGCGAGACGGCCTGGTTGACGCGGCGGAGCGGCGAGACGTCGACGGCCTGGCGGCGGACGGTGCCCTGCGAGCCGATGCGGGTCGAGTCCTCGCGGGGGCCGGTGTTGACGATGGCGTCGACGAGGACCTGGATCGGGTTCTGGTCCGTGAGGAGGTGGACGATCTCGAACGCGTGGGCGACGATGCGGACGGCCTGCGCGCGGGGAAGAGGAGGAGGAGGGTGCGGGGTGTAAGCGACTGGGCTAAGCAAGGGCTCAGGGCTCCAGAGGCGAACGGACCATCTGCTTCTTGCCGTTGTTGCGGCCGTTCATCATGAGGCTGATGCATCACGATGGCGGGTGCAGGACGCGGGCAGAGGAAGGCGAGAATCGGGGAGGAGGGAGAGGGAGGAGGAGAGCGAGGGTCAGCGAGACGGCTCTGCGACGAGGGAGTGCTCACCGACAAGCCCGAGCCCGCGCGTTCAGTCCATCGCCTCCCTCCTCAACTCGACCGCACCGTCCTCGCCCACAGCGCTGCCCGCCCTCCTCCAGATGAACGCGCGAGCCTAGTCGAGCTCGGATCTGCGACGACGACGACGACGGCGATGAAGGATGCGGGATGTCGGCCGCACCTGTTGACGAGGCGCTCGACGATGGGCATCTGGGCCTTGCGGAACTGCTTGGTCGCATAGCGACCGGCAGTGTGCGGGAGGAGCACCGGGTTGCGGACCTGGATGTAGTCGGTGAGGGAGATGTCCTTGACCTCGACCTCGGACGGGTCCCACTTGCTGAAGAGCAGGACGCCGTTGGCGTTCGCCTCAAGGACCCTGTAGCGCAGGAGAGAGGGACAGAGTCAGTGAGGATGCTCGGGTGCGAGGTGGACCTGCTGCTGCTCGCGCCGGCCTCGACGCTGCCTCGCCCGCCGCACAGGTACCGCCGCGAGCTGCTCCACCATGCTCAGCACCGGGCCTGTCCCGCTGCTGCACCCGCCGCGCCGCTCCTGCTGCCCGCACGACCTCGTCGCGAACTCGACCGGGTCGAGCTCGCCCGCTCGCCGCCTCGCGCGCTCGACACGCAGGCACCTCGCCGTGGTGCGCAGGCTGCAGGCTGGGGCTGCACGAGTGCTGGACGGCGACCTTGCACACGCCCAGAGGCGGCGAGGCGAGGTGCGGGCGACGGAGTGTGCTGGTGCGACGGCGGCTTGTCGAGGCGAGGCGCGAGGAGGGCGAGGACGGCCGGGATGGCGAGGATAGGGGGGCGCGACGTACGAGGGCTCGATGGGCGAGAAGTCAGTCGAAGCCATTGTCGGAGGAGGTGAAGCAGGAGGCAAAGCGAGGTCGAGGCGAGCGAGCGGCGAAGGCTTTTTGCGGGCGACGACTGCCTCGCTCTCTTCGTCGCTCTCTGGCAGCTCTCGCTTGGCTCTGCGCACCTGCTTCGAAGCTCTAGCAGCGCTCCGTACTCTCAGTCACCGCTGCGACTCAGCTGCGGTCCGCTCTCAAGCGATGTCGCACCGCTTCTCCTCGCTCTCCGCCTCGACCACAGCTCGCCGCTCCTAGCCCGCTTGAGCGCCCGTTCTGGCTATTTGCAGGCCTGCAGCACTGCGTCGTCGCTCCCAGGATAAAGGCGAGAGGGGCGCACGCGCCCTCGCCTGGATTTCCGCGATGCAGCCCGCGCCGTCCGCCGGCTGGACCTCCTCTGCTCTCATCGCCCTTCTCCTCCTCCTCGCTCAGCGCTCGACTCGGCTCAGCAAGGTGAGCACGACCGCGTACGTGCCACGTCGGCTTCGCACTGGCTCTCGCACCTGCAGCTCGTCGCCCGCCCAAGATGTCGTCCGTACTCCCGCAAGAGCTCTTCAACTCGATCCTCGACAAGCTCGCCGAGCCGCCGCTCGGGATCGACGACTACAAGACGAGCAAGGACGCTCTCTCCAAGGCATGTGGGTGCCCGAGCTGCCCCAGGCTGCCCGGATGGTCGGCCAGCCGAGCGAGTTTCGGGCATACGGGCGCGAGCTGCGGCTCGCGAGGGAGGCGGCGGCGTGAGAGCTTCCGAGCCGGCTTTCTCGAGCGCGAGCGAGCCTCTGTACGTCTGAGTGTGCAACGAGACTCTTCTTCGGCTCCTCGAGCCTGCGCATCGTGTTCGAGCTGCCGAAAGTTGGCCTTCCCGAGTTGCTCTCGACGCTCCTCGCTCGCTCAGCTCGTCGAACGTACCAAGGTGAGCGGCTCTCTCAATCCCTCTGGCTCTCGTGCAACTAGTCCTGCTCGTGGTGGATCGCTGTGTTTGAAAGGACGACTGCGCTATGACCTCTCTCGAGAGCGAGACGAGGAAGCACTCAACGACAAGCGGACGTTGCACTGCACGACAAGCGGACCCTCCCACCCTCTCGCTCACTCAGAGCGTCGTCTTCTCGAGGCCCTTGGCGACCTGCTCGACGTTGAGCTCGCGCGCGTACTCGACGAATTCGCGCGAGACGCCGCCGATGACGAGGTCCGTGCCCTCGTCGTCGCTCCAGATGATGCGGACGGCGCGCCCGCACACTCGCTCGACACGGCGCACTGAGTTGGTGATCATCTGGTGCTGTGCGGCGAGCGAGAGTACCCAGCGAGGAAGGACGACGATGCGAGGCTCGAGACCCGCTGACCCGGGCAGGGCCTCCTGAAGTCGGCCGGCGAGTTGGATGAGTTCGGTCATGACGGCAATGGTGGCGGTCGCCTTCGTCAGAAGAAGGAGCGAGTACCGAGGAAGGGTGGACTTGTAGGACGGCGGCTCGAAGAAGAGGACGACAGGAGCGGTACCGAGGGCGAGTGCCGATGTCGGCTCGAGGCTGTCCTGGTTGGTCTGCAGAACGTCGAGCTGGGCGAGTATCGCGGGACCCAGGACCTCGTTGAGCTGCAGAGGGGTCGCACTAGTGTCCTCGCGAACGCCGACGACGCTAAGGATGCGCAAGGCAGGGAGGTGGACCGGCTGGAGCCATTCGACGGCGCCTGAGAGTAAGATGAAGCCCTCGTGGATGTCGAGCTCCTCCAGAAGCGGCATCGTGCAGATCATGTCGCGCCCGACGAGTTGCGCCATGACGAGCGAAAGATGACGGAGCTCTGCACGAAGGGGCGGGCGGGAGGTCGGTCAGCCACGTGCACGCCTGCGACGTGAGAGAGAGGAGAGAGGAGGAGACGACGCACTGGAGAAGCTCTCGATGCGAGCCAGGCTGCCAGGGCGCCATGGCCCCGAGAGCAGCAGCTTCTCGACGCTCGGCAGGACGTGCGCCATCTTGAGCGCCTGAGGCAACATGCCGCCGGACTCGAGCTTGGCGACCGAGAGCCACCTCGTCCCCTGCCCGAGCGATGAGACGATGGGCGACGACTTGACCTTATCGGCCTGCGACTGCTCGACGACCCAGATCTGGCGCCAGAGGAGCGGCTGAGCGAGGCGGCGCAGGCGGCGTGAGGCGATGCAGATGTTGCGCAGCGCCTTCTTGGCGGCGCAGTAGACGTCGTAGTCGGACGAGGGCGTGGCGAGCTCGTCGAGGATGAGGAGGAGGGCGTCGTCGTCGAGGCGGTCCGACATGGCGAGGCGAGGATCGAGCTGCGAGCGGGCGAGGGGGGTCAGTGACGGCGCGCAGCGCAAGAACAGCTCGAGAGAGGGGGCGCACCTGTGCTTGTGCGAGTCCTGGCTGAAGCAGAGCAACGACAGAGAGCGAGCGAGAGGAAGCGAAGGAGAGGAGAGGCGGACGGACGGTTCGGCTCGTCGGCGAGCGCCGGAGAGTCCGGCGAAGGCTCGAGCCTCGATGTCGCGCCTTTCTCGCCAGCCTTTGGAGCGAACAGCGTGCTCCTACCGGGCTGATCTAGCAAAGTGCGAGGACGAGATGGCAGTCGAGCTGGTCGGGAGGAGAGCGCGAGGCGAAGCGAGGGAGAGCGGCTCAGCGGGAGGGCTCGACGGCGGGCGCTGCGCGCTGCAGTTCTCTCTGTGAGCACTGTGAGCCCCTGAACGGAACAGCTAGAGCGCAAGGAGGAGAGAGGGCGAGGGTCGAGGCCGTCGTCGTCCGCGGCGGCCAAGTCGGTCGCTCGGCGGCTCCAGCTTGCTCCCTCGCACCCACCTCGACGCTTTAAAATGGCGAGTCTGCCAGTCTACTCGCACTAGCACCGCTCCTCGACACACCCAGCACTCCCGCGCACCGCCCCGCCCCGCCGTCGTCGCGCCCTTGAGGCCGCACACGAAGCTCGTCCCGCCCGCCGTTTTCACCCCGGCCCCGGCACGCTCGACACCGCGCTCGGCGGGCGAGGGAATGTGTGCACGCCGTGTAGACGCAGCGTAGGCAGCTAGGGCGGACTTGGGCGGACAGGGAGGGCGGTGCGAGGTCGCGCGGGCGAGCACTCAGCACGGCGCTCGTCCTCCGCGGGCGACGACGACGACCAACCCCGACAACCTCGCTCCAGGACGGCCAGCTGACCCTCTCCCTACTTGCACCTCTTGCAGGAGTCGGCATCCACCAAGACTCAGGTCAAGCTTGCCAAGGTTGTCAAGGTTCTCGGCCGCACCGGCTCGCGCGGTGGTGTCACCCAGGTCCGCGTCGAGTTCATGGACGACACGACTCGCTCGATCGTCCGGTCCGTCCCCCTTCACTCGCCTTGTGGTGCCGTGCCGTGTGGAGCGAGCGCACGCTGACCTCGTCCCGCTCGCCGCTCGCAGGAACGTCAAGGGCCCGGTCCGTGAGAACGACATCCTCGCTCTCCTCGAGTCCGAGCGTGAGGCCCGGTGCGTCTCCTTCTCACTCTCCTGGAGCTGTGCGCGAGCGAGCGCTGACCCCTGCCGTCCTCCTCGCGCCCGCCCCACCTGCCGACCCCGACCTCGCCCCGCCTCAGCCGCCTCCGCTAAGCGACGTCTCCGCCTCTTTCTCCCGCTCTCCCTCCTCGACATCACCATCCCTCCCGCTCGACTCCTCGCCTCACTCTCTCCCGACTCCCCCCTTCTCGCCCTTCGTCTCCGCCCGGCTCTCCTCGACTCGACCCCGCCCCACCAACTCTCACACTCCCGACCCACCTCTTCTGCGCCCGCCCGACAACGCCGACGCGCACTCTCCCCCTCCGACACGCCTGCGTTCGCCCTCTCGGCCTCCTGTCCTCGGACGGCGTGACGAGGGGCCTGCGCTCGTCGCTCGTCGACGGTGCGCACAGGGTCGGGATGAGGGCTGGAGGGAGCGGATCGAGGGCGAGGACTGTTTTGGTGTGCGGGACGTGGGGCGTGTAGACTGTTGGGAAGACGGCGAGGTCAAGGCATTGGTTTGCGTGACTGTCGAAGGGTGCGGTCCTCGAGCGAGAGCGAGAGAGCAGCTCGAGCTGGTGGAGGAGCTCTTCGAGCAGCTCGCCCGTGTGCTGCTTTGACTGCTGCATCCTGTGTGTAACCTGCTCGTCGTAGCGCTCTAGCACGTGGCTCACCGCTGCGCGCGAGGCGGCCACGTCGTCCTCATCTGCTTCCTCCTCGCCCCACCCTCCTGGAACCTCTCGTCCCACCTCGCCTCGCTCTACAGCAGCCATGCCGATCCTCCCAGCGTCTGCAGCTCTCGCCTGGAAGAGTGGCGCCGTCCTCGGTGCGTCCCGCGCTCGCCCTGGTCCTCGCACCCGCGCCGCTCGCTCGGCATCGGACGCTGACCTGCATCGCGTACGCCGTGCCGCACAGCTTCGAGCGGCATCATGGCCGGCGCATTCGGTGCTCATGCACTCGCACCCCGCCTGGGCGAGAAGACGGCTACCTGGGTGAGCCGCTCGCTCTCTCCCCCCCCGCATCGCACGGTCGACGAGGACGAGGAGGTCTCGCTTTGCCCTGAGCGCAGAGCTGACCGCCTGCACGCGCCTCTTGATGTGCGATACAGGGCATGGCGAGCCAGTACGCGATCCTTAACGGCAGTGCGTCCCTTTCCTCCTCACCTCGTCCTCCTCGACCTCGACTCGGCGCTGACCTCTCCCTCCTCCTCGCCTCTTCCTCCTCCTCACCCACCGCAATCCGCCCTCGTCCTTCTCTCCCCGCCGACCGACCCCCGCCCTCACCGCCGTCCACCTCTCGCCCACCCCTCCTCCTCGACCGCCCCCTCCTCGCCCGCACCCAGTCGGCCTCCTCGCCATCTCGCAGCACCCGACCTACTGCAAGCGCCTCTCGGTCCCGCTCATCATCGCCGGCACTACCCTCTTCAGCGGCTCGATCTTTGCGCTCCTGCTCTACAAGGACCGGTGCGTCGTCGCTGTTCCTCGCCCTCTCTCTCGTGCGCGAGCCTCCTCGTGCGCCGGGACTGATTCGACGATACCGCGGCGCGCAGAATGGGCTCCTTCGCACGCATCGTCGGCCCGACGACGCCCATCGGCGGCCTGCTCATGATCGGCGGTTACCTCTCGCTCCTCTTCTAGGTCGTCGACCTCGTTCGGCCGCCCTCCTCCTCCTCCTGTCGTACCACCACCTCTTCGCAACTCTTCTCGTCCAGCTCAGCACGTCGCACGCATCGATCCCTCTCGAGAGCGGTCGAAGCGCTTGCGCTCAAGCTCGGGCGAATCGAGCACGAGCGAGCGAGCCGGGGAAGGCCCGTGCGTCGCTCTCGCTCTCGGCCGCTTCAAGTGCTCTCGCTCGCTCGCTTCCGCTTCTCGCTCTCGCTCTCTCGAGCAGTCAGGGCACGAGCGACATGACGACGGCGTTACAGCAAGGTACGACAACAAGCAGCCCCTCTCTCCTCCGCGACCGCCCCGCCGCTCGAGCCGCCTACTCCGCCTCGCCGCCCGAGCCCGCCTCGCCGCCCGAGCCCGCCTCGCCGCCGCCCTCCCCGCTCGCAAGGTCCTCCTTGTGCCTCTGCGCGCGCAGAAGATCCGCCGCATCGTCAGCTCGGCGCTCGTCGCACCGGGCGGACGAGACGAGGAGAGCGGCGCGAGACGCACCTTGTACGCCGCCGAGACGCGCTTCTGCACCGTGCGCTGCTTGAGCCCGGGCGTCTTGTCGAGGATCTTCTTGCTCTCGATCTGTGCGAAGACGAACCTCACCTGGAAGGTCAGCGGAGCGCCGCGAGGGCGATGAGCTGGCCGAGCGAGAGGAGCGAGTCGACGCACGGCGTAGAAGGCCCTCCAGGCGGCGAAGGGGCCGGTGCTGCGAGCGAGCGAGCGAGGGGTCAGCGAGATGTCCGGGAGCTCGGAAGGGGAAGGGAGAGGGGACGCACTCGTCCTCGGGCTTGGACTTGCGCTTGTCGACGGCTGCTCGAAGGGAGGAGGAGGAGGGTAAGCGTATGCGCACGGCTCGGAGGCAGTAGAAAGGGAGAGGAAGGCACTGTGCTTGGTCGTCTTGGAGATGGCCATCGTGTCCGAGAGTGCGAGTCGAGCTGGTTGCGAGATGAGGAGGAGGTGTCGGAGCTGCGAGGGGGAGAGGGAGGGCGGTGGGGTCAGGACGTGCGCACACAGGGAGGCCCAGAGAGCTGCAGACGCACCGGAAGCTTGCTGCGAGCGAGTCGAGGCGAAGTTGTGCGAGGAGAAGCAAGGAGAGAGGCGGCGCGACCGCGGCGAGCCCGACCCGCTCGCGCTCGGAGATGTCAAAAGTGATCTGGCTCCTCGCGCAGCGCTCCTGCAGGTTTGGCAGCTCGCACACAGCAATATGTAGCTCTCATACGGGGGTGCGAAAGCGGCCTTGCACGTAGAGAGCTGTCTGCTGGCTTAGAAGTCGAGGATGGCGCGTGCGCGTTTGACATCTCGCCCCGGACGACGCAGTTGGCGCCGACGGTCATTGCTCGCGACCAGCTCGTCCCCTCGCGCTCGAGTTGCTCTCGCGCTCGCCCACTCAGCGCGGAGGATAGGTGGAAGAACTCAAGGTACTGCGACTGACGCTACGAAAGGAACTGTTCGCCAGCTCTACTCGGTACAAACCGTCCTCGTCTAGCCTTTTTTCTAGCGAATGGATGCGGCACGACAACAGGGAAGGAATTGCAGAGGAAGAAGGAAGGGGAGGAGCTAGAGAGAGGCGGCGCCGCGCAGGTCGTCGACGTTGAGCCAGTCGACGCCCGCCTTGAGAAGGCCGCGCCAGACGTCGTCGCGCACGAAAGCGGGCCAGCTGCGAGAGTACACCTCGTCAGCTTCGGGCATCGTCGATTCGAGGCAGGAGAAGAAGAGCGACGCACCTCGGCGTCTCCCAGAAGCGCGTCTTGATGCCCTTGGCCCTCGCGGCGCTGACGAGCTCACCAATGACCTGCGCCTTGTCGGCGCCAACGTCGAACGAGTCGAGCCAGCCAAACATGCGCTTGAAGCTAGTGCTCGCCATGAGCGTCACCTCGGACGTGTAGATCGGGTTCGCGATGTCCTCGAGCGGCGCGTCGAGGAAGATGTCGCGCACGGGCCACTGGCCCGACACGAGCGCGAGGTCGCAGTTGCCCGTGCAGGTGATCGTCAAGGGTCGAGTCGTGAGCTTGCCCGACGTCGAGTTGAAGGTCGTGAGGAGGTCGAGCGAGCGGAACTGGGCGAGCGCGTCGATGACGGCCGGGTGCAGCGCCGAGGCGTCCGTCTTGTAGTCGAGCAGGAGCTGCAGGCTCTGGTCCGGGTCGTAGTCGAACACGCCGCTGCAGAATGAGGAGTCAGCGTACGGAACCGATGAGCGAAAGAGGCAGCGAAGAGGCTCACTTGGTCAAGGCGGCGGTCTCGCTCCCGCTCGCGAACGGCGACGCCGGGTTCTGCAGCTTGATGATCTCGAGGATCGGGTCTGCAGACTCGACATCAGTTTCTGAGCGCGCTCTCGAGCATGAAGGAGGGGACGTACCGAGGTAGAGCTCCTCGAGCGTGCGAGACGACGTGAGCGACACGCTCTTGTGGCCGACCTGCGAGGGGTCGAGCGCGTCAGCGCGAGCCTCTTCGCTAAGAATAGAGGACGAGGACGCACGAGCAGCTTGCCCTCGACGAGATGGATGTCGGCCTCGACGCTTTTAGCGCCTACTGCGAGTGCGTCGAGCAAGGGGACCGGGCGCGTGTCTGCAAGGGAAGGAGGGTCAGCGGCGCGGCGCGAGCTGCGACGAGAGCGTCGGGACGTACAGTCGTTGTGCGAGTGAATGTTCTGCAGAGGGAGAGCAAGCAGGGTCAGCGACGGAAAGTCCGGGAGCGAGCGCGAGAGGAGGGAGGGAAGCGCGACGCCGGCTCGTCCTCCTCGAGGGCCGTGTGCGCTCGACGCGGAACTGGGGCTCACCTTGGGCACGATGCCTTTCGTGAGGCTCGTCGGGTAGTTGAGCGTCGGAAGCCCGCTCTGGACGAGCAGGCCCGAGATCGCCGCCATGGTCGAGCGCGCAAAGAGGACGGCCGAGTTGCCGGATCCTTGTGCGCTGTCGGCGGCGGGAGCGAGGGTCGACACGAGCGGGATGTAGACCATGGTCGAGAGGGCGACGAGGAGGACGACGTCGAGGAGGAAGAGGAGAGGAGGCCCGCGTCGACGAGGTGGGGGAGCACGGCGATTTGGCCGCGGAGGTGCCGGACGAGGAGAGGTCGAACGACGAGGGAAGAGGCGCAGCGTCGAGGGACAGGGGCAGGGAACGAGCGTCCCGTTCGCAGCAGGGAGCGGGACGGATCTGGAGGGACCGAAAGCAGGACGTGCGGGACGCAAGCAGCGACGAGAGGCGCAAGTCCCTCGCTGAGGACCAATGTGGAGCGCGACGCGCGGATTTCAAAGAACGTGGTCAGCAAGCTGGGCGATCAGGTCACGCAGAGCCAGATCACGGTTGCGTGCGCGACTGGAGCGCAAAAATGCAAGGCAAAGGCAACGGTCTGGACCGCTCAGGCCGCTCGCGAGGCAGGTGGGGGCGAGCACGCTCGTCCTGCGCGCCCGCTCGCGCTCCGAACCGCTGCAGCACATGCAGGCATGACGGCCGAGTGCAAGCACGGGCAACGACGACCAGCAACGGCGTCGGGGAGGCCGGACTCGAGGCAGAAGGGACGGTCAAAGCGAGATCGACCTTCGCAAACGGAAGGTGTTCCTGCCCCTCGCCAGCCTGCGACACGCCTCTTTTCCGACGGCACCGACGCACAGGCTCGGCACACGCGCATGCGCTCGCTGTTGAGTGTCTCGCGCGCGCGCCGGGCGACGTCCCGGACTCGCAGCGCGAGACTGTTGCGAGGTGCGGCAAAGAGCGAGGGTCTGAGCGCGCGAGAGAGGGGGCGACGAGCGCGATACAGACGAACGAGGGGGGAGCTACTGCTAGACCGTGGAACAGCTTGTGAAGGAATGAGATACAAGTGAGAAGAGCTAATGCGGCGAGAGAACACATGCGGGATGAGGAGGAGAAGGTGATGCTGAAAGGATGAGGGAGGGCGTTACAGGTGGGGAGAGGGGCGCCTAGATCCAGTCGTACAGGACCTGCGGCTGCTGGAGAGGGTCGACGAGGCCGGCGGCGGCGAGCTTGGCGCGCTCGGCGGCCGCAAAGCTCGACGACTGGCGGCGGTGCCGCGCGAGGTTCGGGCGCCTGCCGATGGGGTGCGTTGGCGGCGGCGAAACGGCGGGCGACGTCGTCGCCGAGCTGCTGTACCGCGGCGCTTGCTTGCGCTGCGGCGAGATGGGCGACGGCGGCGCGAGCGAGATGTGCGGGAGCGGGCGGACCGCCGCCGCGACGACGAGGTCGGCGCCGTACGTGCTCGCGCCCGACGAGCTCGTCGCCGACGAGCCGCACGACAACTCGGGCACGCTCGAGATGAAGTAGTCGCTCAGCTCGTCGAGCGCGGGCCCCATGTCGTCGGCGGCGATGGGCGACCGGCGGTGCTGGGCGAACCGTGCGGTCGAGGCGGTCGCCGCCGACTCGCACGAGTCGGCCGACTCGGCGGTGAAGGTCGACGAGGCCGAGGGCGTCGCGACGAGGGCGGGCGAGGTGCTCGGCGGGAGGAGGAAGGCGTCGCTCGGGAGGATGATGGCGTCGAGCGGGAAGTCGTCGCCGTGGACCGAGAGGGGCGTGAACGTAGTGTGGCCCGTCTCGATGAACTCGACCTCGAGGTCGTACGACGCCGAGCGCGAGTGGTGCTGTTGCAGCGACGACTGGAGCTTGCGGCCGGCGGTGTAGATGGCGAGGCCGGCGGGCGACGACGAGTCCTTGGGGACGGGCGGCGGCGTCGACGGCGTGCGCGAGCGGCGGGCCGAGCTGCACCGACTC
>Ga0308169_10001692_pt1 | contig 24898 bp, 36 predicted proteins | sample PhyBR1_2_FD_202139 | JGI IMG/M metagenome (GOLD analysis project Ga0308169, IMG submission 202139) | Phyllosphere microbial communities from UC Gill Tract Community Farm, Albany, California, United States - DLSLSB.R1 | ecosystem: Host-associated > Plants > Phyllosphere > Unclassified | place...
AGAACAGGCAAAGTCATCAACACGAGATATCAGAGCGGTATGTTTGGTTGACATTCGACCATGACCATTACATATCCGCTTACGTCCCAGTCGACCCGAACCAACCTGCTCGAGTGCGGATAGAACGGTACAAACTACAGAACGCCCTTCTCAGTGCTGTGCCAAAGGGCCTCATACAGCTCGGCAAAAAGCTAGTCGGGCTTGAAGAGGGCAAAGATGGAGTGAAGATCACGTTCAAGGATGGGACAACAGCCGGACCGTTTGATCTGGTCATCGGTGCGGATGGCATTCGTTCAGTGAGCAGTTCCGGATGGATCTCTCACCTCGCAGTCTACTGACTGCCAGGTCGTCCGACAGCATGCCTTCCCCGAACACAAACTCACATACACTGGCAAAGTCGCATTCCGTGTGTTGATACCCCAATCTGCCGTCGCCCACATACCTGGCGTGTCCGAACTCCGCGGCGCCGCGTTCTGGCATACCAAAAAGACCCATGTGTACACCAATCCGCTCGATAATGGGCTGTTTGAGATTGCGACGAGGGCAATCGTGGATGATGAAGAGGGAAACAAAGTCAGCTGGGGCCAGGTCGTGCCGAGGGAACACGTTGTCGGGCATTACACAGTGGGTTCAAACCGTTGCTTTATGGACACCGGCTGAGAACAGGAATACACCGAGATCCTGCGGAAGATCATCGAAGTGCCCGATACATGGCTTGAGTTTGCCATGTTCGGTGGACCGAGACTAGAATCAGTGATTCATAACGGCCGGATAGCGCTCATCGGCGACGCGTCACATCGTGAGTCACGACCATATCTTGCCGGACTGATCCCCTCTGATCATCAGCCTTGTCTGGAGCTTTCGGTTCCGGCGCAGCCTTTGCTTTCGAGGATGCATACATCCTCGCACAGGCGATCAGCGAGAGTCAACGCACTGGTCGACATCTGGCATCCGCTCTCAAGGTGTACGATAAGATTCGATCACCTCACTATGAGGCTCTGTATGACATCCTGGACGGGAATGCGGACTCGGCAAAAGAAGTCGCCGCGGCCCATCCGGAATTCGACGATGACGAGTTTGTTGAAGAAATTGTCTCCAAGGGTTTGGGCAAGAACACGCAGTGGATCTACAAGTACGATGTAAGTCGCGTGCTGTAGCTCGACTGTCAAGCTGACGTGAAGGTCACGAAGGTCTGGAACGACCGTTTGCGCGATACACAAACTGAAGTCCACCTGTTGAAGAAGGAGGTGGCTGGTTTGAGATCGGTCGCTGCCACGGCGTAGCTGTGTTTACAGCTGCTGCCGTAAATGCGTAGGGTGTTGCATGCCGTCGGGCCTGTGGGTCCCGCGTCGCTCGGACATTCTCGATGCAGTTTCATGGACATGTCGAAGGGCCGGTCAATGTGCGCTGACTCTCTCTTGAGAACCCGTAATAATTCCTAGGCGCACTGGAGTTGCGGTATCACCTAGCGCCTTATCAGCATCATTGAGTGCAATGACCGATGGCCCAGGCCAAGCTGTGGATCTGTGCGACTCCCCACAGTTTGCCCAGCGATGAGAATGATCGGAGACTTCACGAGCGATTTAACGAGATCGTCCCCTCTGACATGCATCATGATCTATCTTCCACGGTCATGGCTGCAACACTTGGGTCCTCGCTTTCCGTTCCAGCGCAGTCCGCAGTCGTCGTCGTGTACAGTCTCCTCCGGGGAGCCTGTGGTGGCTAAAGCGCATGGTGACCCATCGCGCCGTGCGAATTGGCATATACTTGCTGCGAGAACACAGCGGCCCGTACTCCCTTCCCAGTCGCCTGCGCCGTTCGGTGTATTACCACGCCGATGAGAAATAAAGCCACGGCCGGTCGTCCAAGAGGCTGACAGGGCCTATTCACCCGTCGAGATGGCAGCGGAGCTGCTGTCGGGCCGCTCACTCGGCCCGCTCGTAGTGCGATCTGCAGCGCCCGATTCCCACGCTGCAATGCCCGAAACAACATGCCTGCGCCGGACTATAGGCGGTTAAAACCATGCTCTAGATTCCGGTAGCCTGGTATTGGGTCCAAAATTAGCCCCTTCGATTGTCGGACCGCCTGGGCATGACGCGGCACTGACCGCCATCTTGCGGTTAACCAGAAACAAACTTCGAGAGCGCGATCGGGATGACCGCTATTACGATCTGACTTTGTCCGACAAGGCCCACGTTCCCGCATATAACAGGCATGCCAACAAGGAGTAGCCCCGCCGAAGCCCCACATCGACCGACCCATCATGTCCGAAGCCGGACATCAACGAACGAAGCAGATCATGGAAAACCGTGATTTGGTTTACAAGGCTCGACCAAATGCGCTGAACTGGGTTGCAGCCATCTTAGTGTGGGTCTACCGCATACCGACCTGCGCCGGAGAGCTGATAGCCAGAGGACTCGGGCCATGGCTGTATGGATACGACTCGGGCATCATTAGCTCCGTTGTCTCGCCCGAATATGATCAATTCGAGGACTATTTTCACCCCACTTCGGCGATGACAGGCACCGTGGTAGCCATCATATACGCTGGAGCAGTCTGTGAGCGCTGATGAAGACTCGTCATGTAGGCAATGCTGATACCAGTGGGTGGCTTCGGAATGGCTCTGGCTGACCGTTATGGCAGAAAGCAGATCATCGTCTACTACTCCGTCATTTCAATAGTCGGTGAGTAACCACCTAAGAAACTGCCTACTGATCGACTAGGTTGCGCACTGCAAGCAGGAGCGGTGAACATGCCGATGATGATCGTTGGCCGTCTAGTGGGGGGCTTTGCCATGGGAGCCTTGACCTCGGTGAGTAGTGTCAGCCGCGCGATCTGCTCATTGCTCAAACCCCAGCTTGCCACGCTGTACCAAGCCGAGATCTCCCCATCCCACGTCCGGGGCATGATGACGGCGGCGACAAAGTTCGTGAACAACTGGGGTTTTTTCACTGCTAATTGGTAATTGGAGCATAGGTCGGAGTGGATAGCACTGACAATGAGGGTGGGATACGGCTGTCAATATCTTCGGAACTCATCGCAATGGCGTTTACCTCTGGCCATCCAGATTGTACCCCCTTTGATTCTTGGACTGTACGTGCGGGAATGGATGCGTCATGGTCGCCGTTGACAGCAGCGGAACGATGCTGCTCCCAGAATCACCACGATGGTTGCTATCGGTCGGTCGCACGGAGGAAGCGAGAACGACACTGTACAAGTTTCGCAGCAAGAAAGCGGAGCATGCAGCAGCCATCGAAGCGGAGCTTGCGGATATGAAGCTCCAACTCGATTGGGGTGAGTTACTCCTCTCATCACCGGAGTCTTGGTTAACGACGACAGAACAGGAAAATCTCACTTCTCGATGGGTTGACTTGGTCAACACCAGGCCTAACCGGCGACGGACAATCGTCGCGATCATGGTGCAGGGAATGGCTGTGTGAGTGTATCTGGATTGTGGCTGGGATCTCCGCTCACTGCAGCTTCAATGGTATCGTGGTCATGTGAGAGATCACAACCGCTTACTCGAACGAGCTGACCAGCTTACAGCAACTACTATGCGCCAATCATCTACACAAGTTTAGGCTTCTCGGTACGTTGGCACGGTGATTACCGCTCGACGGTGCCGCTGATCTCCAGGGGGACAGAGTGCTTCTCATCAACGGCTTGTGGGGACTGCCGGGGCCGATAGCCTCTTGCATTTATATGTTGTACGGCGGTGAGTGCTTTCTTAGTACCGATCATTTGGTGAGGGCGCTGACCCTTAGCTGAGCACTTTGGGCGCCGGAAGCCCATGATAATCTGCTCGCTCATCATGGCTGCCTTGCTTTGCTGGCAGGTGGGATGCGCATCGCAGTTCGAGGATCCGAATTATCATAATCTGGGTGTTGGGGCGGCCGGCATCTCAGCGATGTTCCTGTTCGGGGCTGCGTTCAACTCATCATTCGGGCCTAGTAAGTCACAGAGAGGTCCTTCGAAGACCGATCGCTTACGCACAGTCGCCTGGTCCTATCAGATCGAGATTTTCCCGATGAACCTTCGGGCCAAGGGAGCTGGAGTGGCGACGGCCGCAACATGGGTAAGTTATCCTAGCGATGCCAAGGGCTTGCGCTGACCGACCGCTCGCGACACTCATTCTCTTGCAAGTCGCCCCCATCGCGTTCGATAACATCGGTTGGAAATTTTTCATCGCTTTCATCGTGTTCAACGTCTCGGATGCAATTATCGCATATTTCTTCTTTCCAGAGACAGCCGGCAAGACCTTGGAAGAGATCGGTGAGGGATGCCTCGACAAAGCACAAAAGGCTGACGGTCCAGGGGTCTTGTTTGGAGACGAGAATGTCCAAGTCGTGCAGCGGGTTGTAGGCGAGGACGCAAAGAAGGCGGAAGCGGATGATCATGAAGCCACAGGTCAAGTGGTTTGAGCTCAAAGGTGTAGTTTCATGCAATGGGTACGGACACACACTGCACATACAAGGGGAATGCAGGCTCGCGCTTTGCGCATCATGTTCCTCGGCGCCCCACTCACGGCCTCATGTATGCATTCAGAAGCACCGCAGTGTACGGCCTCACCGTCCTCGATCATGCCCGGTATTGGATGCGTGACGCCTCAGTGGAGGAAGCCCCGATGACAAACCGGTCTGCCTAGAGCGAGCTTTGGTCTACTGTATGGCCCGCGGCCTACTCATCTGGCAACCCGGCGCCGGGCTCGGCGTCCTGGGGTGTTTTCGGAGGATAGCTGGGATTCAAGCTTGAAGATCGAGCAGCTGACCATGCGGTCTGGGAAGGCTAGGACCAAAGAAATGCCGAGCCGGGATGGCGTTTTGCCGAACCGGTCTCTCGCTCATCGCTCTCGTTCGGTCGCATCTAGTGACAATCAGTAAGTCCGTACTCTCCATCGCTGGCTTCTACGATCATGTCTGTCAGTCTGGCTCAGCTGGTGGTTGAGCATAGCGAACGCGGCTTCTCCCTCGAGACGCCCAAGCCGCGCTTATCCTTTCGGTACAACCCAACCGAGGAGCAAGAGTGGAAACAGGCGGCGTACGAGGTGGAGCTTTCGACGGAGGGGCGGGTTGAAAAACGCCGGATAGAGTCAGCCGAGTCGAACCTCGTTCCGTGGCCGTTCGAACCGCTTACTTCACGGCAGACGGCGTCAATTCGAGCCCGGACTTTTGAAATGAACGGCAGCTCGACTCCCTGGATCGATCTTTCGATCGAAGTCGCCTTGCTCGAGAGGTCCTGCTGGAAGGCCAATATGTTAGGTGGACCGCGTCAGGTATCGACTGAGCCTAAGCGACCGCTGCGTTTCGTCCAGTCCGTAGATCTGTCCCCAGGTGACCCTGCGCGTCTGTACGCCACAGCTTGGGGTCTCTACGAGATCCACCTAAACGGCACTCGGGTCGGCAACCAGCTCCTCACTCCCGGATGGACCTCGTACCATCATCGGTTGGCTTATCAGACGTACGATGTCACCAAGCTTATCCAAGAGGGAAAGAATGAGATCGTGGTTCACGTTGCCGAGGGTTGGTATGCAGGACGTCTGGGCAAGTCGAATCGACATGTCTGGGGAGAGGAGCTCGGGATTATGCTGCAGCTCGAGATCGGCGGCAGGGTTGTCTGTGTGACAGACGAGACATGGGAGTGTCTGTCATCTTGCGATCTGCTCGAGTCGGAGATCTACGATGGCGAGGTCTATACCACCAAGCCCGGGACCCCTGCGCGGCATACGACACGGGTGCTCCCCTTCCCCTTGGCCCGGCTCCAGGCGCCTCAAGCTGCACCTGTAAGAGCTGTCTTGACCCTCAAGCCGCAATGCCTTATCAGAACTCCAGCCGGAAAGCGCGTTCTGGATTTCGGCCAGAATATGGTCGGCTACATACGGCTGGAGAGAGACTTCAGCGTTGGGTCTACTCTTCGCATCCGACATGCCGAAGTCATGGAGAATGGGGAGCTTGGTACACGCCCCTTACGGACAGCTCGAGCGAGATGGGAAGTGATCTTAGGCGGGAAGACGGCTGGGCTGCACCCTAAGTTCACGTTCTTCGGCTTCCGGTAAGTGTCCCAACAGCATGCTGGTCAGTGCTCAACGTATAGCTACGCAGAGATTGAATACGACGGCGACTTTGAGTTGTCGGATTTCACGGGCATCGTGATTTCCAGTGATCTCCGACGTACCGGCCACTTCGAATGCTCACACGCCATGATCAACAAGCTACACGAGAATGTGGTTTGGGGAATGCGAGGCAATTTCGTGTCGATCCCAACCGATTGCCCTCAACGCGACGAAAGGCTTGGATGGACAGGCGACATACAAGTATTCTCACCTACGGCAAACTTTCTCTACGACACCTCTGCGTTCCTGTACGAATGGCTTGACGATGTGGCGACCGAGCAGAAACTGTACGATGGGGTTCCTCCAATCTTTGTGCCCTGGACACCACCACCCCGCGACGCCGTGGACCCACTCGGCGGACACAAGCCCAAACCACACGGCGCGTGGGCAGACATAATCGCGGTGACGCCATTCGATATGTACAGTGCATTCGGAGACATCGAAAAACTGGAGGGACTTTTCGACAGCATGGTGCTCTGGCTAGAGCGTGGCGTGCCACGCCGCAGCGATGGATTGTGGAGCGGCGAGAAACCGCAGTACGGCGACTGGCTCGACCCGAAAGCCCCGTCACAATATCCCGCACACGGTCGGACCGACTTTCTCCTCCCCGCCGACGCCTATCTTGTACATACGACCGGCTTGGTTGCAAAAATCGCCTCGCTACTCGGTAGAACAGGCGATGCCCACCGTTTCGCCCAGGATCATCACCTCCTAAGGGAGCGTTTCCGGGACGAGTATGTCACAAAAAATGGACGTCTTGCGTCCGATACGCAGACCGCTCTCACCCTGGCACTTCACTTTAACTTGGTCGACGATGGCCAACGTGCGAAGACAGCCGAGCGTCTGGCGTGGCTTATCAGGTGGGAGTACTTCAAGATCTCTACCGGTTTTGTCGGAACGCCGTTGGTCCTTCCGACTTTGGCCGATAACGATTTGCTCCCTCTGGCGTACCGCATGCTGCAGGAACGCGACAGTCCCAGCTGGTTATATTCGGTCGGCATGGGAGCTACTACCATAGTGAGTCTTGACTTCAAAGGGCGTCGCTGAATCGTCGTAGTGGGAGCGGTGGGACAGCATGTTGCCTGATGGCTCAATCAATCCAGGCCAGATGACCTCGTTCAATCACTACGCCTTGGGCTCTGTGGCCTCGTTTCTTCACGCTACAGTCGCTGGTCTGTCATCGTTGGAGCCGGGGTGGAAATGTGCCCTCGTCAAACCTCAACCCGGCGGTACCCTGACTTGGGCATCTGCATCCTTTGATTCACCGTACGGCTTGTATTCTGTTGAGTGGCATATAAACAGTGACCAGCTAGAAGTGGACTTCAGGGTGCCACCCAATGGCAGTGCCAGAGTCATCCTTGAAGGTGTTGATGAAAAGGTCGGTTCTGGAAGGCATCGGCGAGTCGTCTCGTATACTGCGGATCCCAGGTGGCCTCCGAAGGGGTTCGCTGGTCCTCAAAGTGTGCTTATGCCCGATCGATATGTGCCATGAATGCAAACATGCACAAGCTTCCATTTTTACACTCCGTCTGGACCCTCTTGACCTCTGCAGCAGCACCGGGGGCACAGAGTCAGTGCAGGCAGAATTGAAAACAACGACGGACTGCAGCATGGGCAACTAACTCGCCCAGGGCTGCGAACATTTGCCTCTTTGGGGATGCGCACTTCCACCTCGCCGGGCATTTGCGCGTCGTGCAGCAACCAAGGGGAGGCCCATACTAAGCGCGTGTAATGCCATCCATCGGCCAAATCAGCTCCAAATTAGCTCGATGTCCGGCGAATCGGCTCTGCTACCGGCCCCCGGGGCACCGGTGTCTTCAACATGTGGTACCGCTCGTCGAGATTGCGGAGCATTTACGAGGACCCGAGTCAGCTGACACGATCGGGCCGCCCGGCTCCGCTCAAACCAGGCGAAGAGCATGTTACGCTAGTACAGTGCCGTGTGTGCTCGAGAGTATCATGTGCTGAGGTTGGCTGTCGGCTTCCCGACGCACGCGCGGTTCATCTTTATTGCGAGGTCGCGCAGGACAGACGATTGGCGGGTATAAGACATGTTCCTGGTCTACTGCAGGGGATCAATCAATTCACAACTCCCAAATGAGCCAACCAGTTGCTACCCTTCAGCCCATCGACGACAAGCCGGAGACGGTGATTGTCGAGCTGGCCGACCTTGACGATGAGCACAAGACTAAGCGTGATGACACAGTCGACACGATCCCAGTATCGCCTCTGAAGGACTTGCCCCGGCGAAAATCTTTGTTCGTCTACAAGAAGGCTATTCTTATCTCCGTGATGATAGCCTGGAGCAGTATCATGGATGGCTATCTGGTGTCAAGTGAGTGGCTCTGGGATACTGTGAGACCCATCTGATTCTGAAGTTCCCGGCTCGATCGTCGCCAACAAATACTTCATCGCTCAATTTTGCACGGTCCCCGAGGCTGGTGGTAAATGCGCGCTGGACTCGGTCTACGTTGGAGCCTGGACAGCCGTACAGTCGGTCGGACAGATCATTGGTATTTTCCCAGGCTTCGGCTGTCCTACCGGTGCTCACACCAAGGCATGCTCAGTGGACCCTTGACGGCAGACAAGTTCGGGCGAAGATTCAACCTCGCACTTCTGACACTCATTCTCACACTCGGAGTCGTGCTGGAAATCGTTGCTCGTAGCGATCCCGTCTGGCTTGTGGCCCGACTCTTCGCCGGATGGGGGACGGGTATTGTGCAAACTGGTATCCCCGTCTACATCAGTGAAATCGCGTAAGTCGTCGTTGCGTAAGAAGCTTCATCCTGATGCGGCAGGCCACACCAGCTCCGCGGAGCCATGATTGCCACATACAACTTCTGGTTTGGCGTAGGAGGCTTCGCCGCTGCCATCGGCCTGCAGATCGCCGTAGACCATCATGGCTACATGTCCATCATTCATTCGCAATGGGTGTTTATCAGCGTCATGGTCATCGTTTTCTGCGTGGTGCCCGAATCGCCTTGTGAGAGAGCTCCTCCGTCAATCGCCACCATGACTGACCTCAGGGTACTACCTCAACAAGGAGCAGCCAGAGAAGACCAAAGCAGTACTTCAGCGTATCTACGGCGGCATCCCGGGCTACGACGTGGAGCTCGAATTCCGCGTGTTGAACTACGAGCGGGAGCTCCAGATCCGACAGGCGAATGAGCAAGCCAACGCGTCGTACGCCGAAATCTTCCGCGGCACCAATCGACGCCGCACTTGGATCGCTTGGCTCCCTCTGCAGATGCAGGGACTCGGCGGCCTATCGTTTGTCCTCTCGTACACGACCTATTTCTTCCAGCTGGCGGGGGTGGCCAACCCGTTCCTCGGCAACGTGATCGTGAAGTGCATCCAGCTTAGCGCCCAGGTGGTGAGCTGGTACAACATCGAGCGGTTCGGAAGACGGATTCTGCTCTTAGTTGGGGGAGGCGGAATGGTCATCTTCTGTCTCGCTATCGCCGCCGTCGGGACCAACCCCCACTGGCAGCCTCCAGGAGGACTGACAATTGCCTTGTTCTGCCTGTGGACCGCTTGCTATTCGAGCTCAACGGCCCCGATCGGCTACGTATACCTCGCTGAAATCGCCACTCCGAGGCTGCGAGCGAAGACTGCCGGGTTCTGCGCGGCATGCACTGCCTGTTTCGGGTGGGTTCAAAACATGGAGCCACGGTCTGACACCCAGAATCTTTACCAATTTCGTTACGCCAATCCTGATCTCCACTCAGAAGGCGGGCTGGTCTTTCAAGACAGGTTAGTAGAGGCTCTGCGACTCCGCTCACAGCCAGGTTACCTCTTCTTCGGCTTTGGCTTGCTCGGCTGGATTGCAATTTTCTTCACGGTGCCAGAGGTCGCTGGAAGAACCTATGAGGAGATTGATGAGCTTTTCGAGCGGAAGGTGAAGACTCGTCAATTTGCTAAGACCAAGACACGAGTGCAGCTAGCCAAGGAACAGGAGGTGGTGGGGAGGGGCGGGCCGTGACCTTCCAAATACACGGCACATCCCATTGGCAAGCGATCGTTCTTGCATGTAGCAGCAGTATCTGGGACAGAACCGCCTGGCAGCAAATACGGTGTAGCAGAATGAACGACTGAGAGTCTCTGCACCTGAACTATCACCTTTCACGTGAGCCGACATTGGCCCTATTATCCTTTGCATGTGATTATAATGTCCCGGGACGGAATTTTTGAGCTCTCTCCAAGGCTTATACACGATCAGGGTACGCCACCGCACCGGTAGCAACCGAGCTCGTCACTCCAGCCGCTTCCAACTTGGCGGCCAGGTTCCACAGAACGTAGTCGCAGTCTGCAGCGGCGTAGAGGGTCACAGCCAGAGGGAGATACTCGGTGTGGCTGGTGATGGTCGATTCGTAGGGCAGTTGACCGATAGGAACGATCAGTTGAGGCACGCCCGAGAACTGGGCAGGGTAGTAGAAGCCGAACGGAACACCAGGAGCCTGCTTGTAGACGTTCTGTGGATCAGCTCCAGTCCTCAATAACGGACGTCTGACTCACTCGGTACGCGGTCTGGGCCAGGCCATAGGGTGCGACGTAGATGGCGCTCGAACAGGTCGTGTTGTCCTTGATCAGAACCTCGGTGTCAATGAAGTCTTTGAAAAGCTCCTTCTTGGCGGTGGAAGCGTTGAAGTCGGCCTCCGTCAGGTTGTCCCGCGCATATGTCCATCGGGCCAGAGGCGATGGGTCGACGAACGGTTGTCGCCCGTCGTTCTGCTCTGCATAGTCCTCGAACCAGAGCTTGCCAAAGTTGTTCCACTGGTAGTAGGTGATCAGGTTGGCGTAGACCTCGTACAGGTAGTCGGAGGCCGTAGCGTTGACCTGCTCGAACAGGCCGGTAGAGTTCCAGTAGCCCTCAAAGTCGCGTACGTCGACGGAAGCCGGCTTGACGAGGTCGAGGAGACCATCACGGAAAGCGTTGAACTGCTCGGCACCGGCAAAGTCGGAGTCAAAGTCCCAGGAGCTGTTCGGCAAGATTAGGTTCTGCTCATAAGCTGACATGTCGCGGTCATCTGCATTGACTCACGGTAGGCAGTGCGGAGTAGTTGCCGAAACGGTCGCCATACCAGCCCTGCGCGAACTCGAGTCCGGCCTGAGCTTCTCGGGCGAAGAACCCAGCGGTGTCCTGGGTAGCTTGAAGAGGGATCGCTCCTTCAAGCGAGATCGCACTCCAAGAAGGACGCAAGCCGTAGACACCCTGCACCGAAGCCGGATCGATGATGCTTCCACCGCTGCAGGTTAACGTCGTTTGCGCTTCGCGGAGGCTAGTGCACTCACGTATCAGATCCAATGGTGTGGTCGAGCCAGTCGTAAGCTCCAGCCGCAGCACCCGGCCCGCTAGAGGACGACGAAGGCTGCTGGTATCCATCTCCGCGCGGGTTGAACGGACACATCTGGTCCACCCAGTCGGCAGTCGCATCCTCTCCATTGGCGAACTGACTCGTCTTCACGCGGCCGACGATGATTGCGCCCTTGAGTCGTCAACACTGCAATCTGACACGGGCCGCGCTCCGAGATTACTCACTTGGTCCACCAGCCTTTGGATGGCGATTGCCGTGGCGTTCTTCGCGGGGTAAGTGTTGTAGTACGCCCTGTTACCGCCTCCAGTTTTAAGTCCTGCCATGTCGAACAGATCCTTCACGGCGATTCGCTTCCCCTCAAGAGGTCGAGCGTTGGGGAGATCAAGTGTGTACAGCCGCGAGGGAACGGAGATGGAAAGGGTGTTCAGGGCAGGTACAGGGGCAGAGAGATCTACGAACGTGTTGTCCTCGGTGTGGATGGTACCAGCGGTGAAAGCCTGCGCCTCATCGCGGTACGACCGGTAGATCTGCGTGAGAGTGATGTTACCGTCGATGTGAGCGAGGTAGGGGCCTTGTGGGATCTTCAGTCAGCGACCAGTGTGACCAGCTGTAAGATAGAAGCGATATGCAGCTGATCCGCGGGCACAACCGGCTAACGACACGGTCACTCACCGATGCGCTGTCCACCTTGGCGATGCTAACGCCATTCACGTCCGACGTAGCGTTCCCGCTCTTCACGATCAGATCGCCTCCCCAGCCTCCGAGGCAGCTCGACACGTCACTGGCGACATGGTATGACGATGAGGTCGTCAGGAAGATACCACTCAAAAACGACTGGAAATGAGCGACTGTCGACCAAGCTCGTCTTCAAGGCTTACCGGGTCCCAGACGTCATCTGCCTGCTGGAACTTGTCCAGCTTGCTCCCAAGAACATCGCAGGTTACCTCGCCCTCGACGTCAAATACCGTCACGGGCAAGTTCTGCCCCGCAAAGGCGTCCAGTCCCCATTCTCCAGCCACGACGTGCCGCTTGAACTGACGTCCGGTCGGGGAGAGATACTGCTTGTCGCCGAGGCTGAAGGAGACTGAAGCCGGCTTGAAATCGAGTCCACCAGTCACCGAGCGTTTGCTGGCCGCGGATCGCTGGGTGAGGGAGTGCCTGGCAGCGTAGGCATAGCCCTCATTCCCGGCTAGCTGGGCAGACAGAGCGGGCGAGGCCGCGAGCAGGCCATACAGTAGGACGAACATGCCGACTATTTTGGTGGGGTTGTACAACGCCGGGGCTCATGTTGTACACTTTATACCTCGTGAGTGTGAGAGAGACCCATTCAGCGCACCGAATCACATTCAGCCTCGGTTGGAATGGCCCGAGATGGGTCGGAGGTCCGCATATGGCTTATCGCTTGATAGTCGGGCGCCTGATTACAGGCTAGACCTGAAGAGGGAAAATGAACGGAGAGGGGTTCTCTGAGCACATGAGCCTGCGTGGGTGCATCGGGTACCTCGTGACCTTTTGGGGTGTCGGACGAGAGCGAAACGGCATTGATCTCAGGGCAGTCGCTGGCGATAACGATCTCGTCCGGTGGTGGCGCTCGACTTAGCGTCGCCTCGCTTGCAACGCCGTTACCACACCAAAAATGGACGGAGAGACGCTCGCTTGCAATCGGGGAATGCGGAGGGGGGCGCCCGAAACGCATGGCTCGTCGGAACTATCGGCAGGTAGAATTTTGGGATGTATCTGTACGATTACGCAGAAGCATACACTGCAGAAGGAGGTGCCATGGGCGATGTCATGCTGTCGGAAGTGAAGCTAGAGCCAACCAACGCTCCTCTGCCGACCTCCTGGCTGCAGGCCTGCCTGGTTTAACCGTTTAAGCCTGACCCAGGCACGTCCAAACAAACTTGCAGTAATACTGCAGCGAAGGAAAGGGGAACTGGCTTCGCATGCTTGCATCCGGCATTCGCATGCCTCAAAAGGAAAGCGTCTTGTTGCCGAATCCTTGCGGAAGATTCAAACGCCTGTAAGCGCTCCGCGGTGGATTTGTCGACGGCAAATTCCTCCGCAGGATCTTCCGCTTGCACGGCGGTGGTTGTGCAGGTGATGCCTCTGACTAGCGCTGCATCACGAAAGCCTTACCGGCTCCCTTACCGCCGGTATTTAGGCCGGCACGAGAGCTGGCGATTAGGCGGAGAACGACCACTCACCGCATTGTTCGAGCAATTGGTACGTCGAGTATGAGAAGCAGGTATATGTCTGGATATGTACGGTCAGACGTCATCATGACGCAAGAACGTCACATCGGCCGGGCAACATACGCTGACGCGCAGATATGACACACTTGACTCCGAGTGGGACGTTACGCTGGGCTTCGGAACAGATCTCCTGGATCCAGTACTGTCCGTGCCGTCGTCGTTCACGCTCGTGAAACATGCTGAGACATATCAGCTTTGTACGGTCATGCAGAGCATATATGGCCGAGCCGCCGCGCTCAGCTTGGCCTATCCATACCTGCTGCGCGCCAAGCACAGATTCCATGTGTCCCGGGTGGCGCTATCCCGACGCCAAGATGCGCCCTGCGCCCTGCGCCCTGTTCCGAAGTCAATGACGGGGTGTTCTTGCTACCTCCCGTTTCTCCCGAGTGTGCCCGGTGCGCCTACGCCAGCCGTAGAAACAGAACAGTCTGTTTGTGACTGACGCGTGCGTCCCTCGTGTACGCCCCTGTAGATCTCTCGTGCGTGCGTGGGTCCGTACCTCGTGCGAACAGGTTCAGTGCGAAGCCCCCCTTTCACATCACCCGAGACATGCACGCAGATGGCCACGAGCCCCTCGCGTGTTGCTTTTGGTGACACATGAAAAATTCACCCTCTTTGTCCCTGATCGTCCGCGTCGTTCTGCGCCGGGATTGCCGGACTGCACACGCATTCTCGGGAAGATTATGCATGCACACCGCAGGTCTGGCCAGATGTCCTAGATCGCCAGGAGACAACGTCATACTCTGCTGCCCACTACGCCCTGCCGGACTCCTGCCAGGCCGCCCATGTTCTGCAGACTATTCAGTAGAACCCGGATGTTTAGGGGTTTTGTCCGAGACATTTGGGCGCTTCCATGCCGAGAGGGCGTCGACGGCGTAGATCCCGTTCAAGTAGGGAGATGAATTCGTCCTTCTTGAGCGATCTCTTTTTGACCTTCGCCTCGTTGGAAGCTGTGCATTGGTGTTTTGCATTTGTATTTTGTATTTGTATTTTAGATCTTGCATCCGTCAGAGAACCCTCAACCTGTGGACGAGGAGCCAGACAGTACAAACGAGGGTGATCAATCTGGGGCGATAGTGTGTCTCAGATGATGATCACGTACAGGATCAACAGCTTCCGATCAAGCATCGTGGAGCGCCTCCCATACCCGAGTCGCCCGTTCGGCTTGTTTTTGGCAGATCAAGACTATTTGCGCTCCCTTCGAGGGCGCAGCACCCAGCTGTCCGAAAGGGATATGACTAGTCATAACCTCTGTTTCGGGGTGGAGCCCGCTCGCAGGAACCGTCCCTCCAGGTGTCACACGGCAGAGCGCCCTGCAGGCTCGTGTCGCCCGTTCGGTTTGCCTCCCAGTCGACTAGACACTGCTCGACCTCAGTCTTGCTCGGCTCCTGGATGTCGTAAGCTGATGACGACGGCCGAACGAATGTGGCTCCGAGGAAATGCTCAGCTCGTTTTGTCCGACCCATATAAGGCGACACAGGCGGAAAGCTCAACGACACGACCCCACCTCCCCAGAAAACTCGCTATCGATCGACATGCGCTTGTTCAAGATTGCGCTGGCCACCTTGTCTGCGATGACAGCAGCCAGAGCGGGGGGCATCCCGAAGATCTGTTCAGTCGGCTACGCCTGGAACGGTAACAACTGTCAGCAATGCCAAGCTGGCCAGACGAGCAATGGACTCGGCGGCCCCTGCACCAACTGTCCGGCCGTACGTCTTGGCTCTGCCCCCGATCTATATGCCCTGTCCAGGTCAGGTGGCAGCGCTGATGGCAGAACTTTTACTCGAATTCGGGTGGAGTTTGTCTGCCGTGCTCCGCCGGCCAGTACTCCCAATCCGGCTGGGGCCAGTGTCAATCCTGCAACGACGGCCAGTTCTCTTTAGGCGGCGGCTTGGGGTGTCAACAATGTCCTCCTGGGTTGATCTCGAAGCGCGGCGCATCGTCGTGCTACCCTTGCGCGCCTGGATACTACTCCAACAGCGCGGGGACCTACTGTCAGGAATGTAGTGCGGGGACGTACCAGGACTTGAGTGGGCAGACTCAGTGCAAGTCCTGCCCACCGGGCTTCTTCCAAGAGAAACAGCATATGACGTCTTGCGACCTCTGTCCAGTAAGTTCGGGCGATGTCCTTCAACCAGCCCTCCGGCGTTCGAGTGGGCCGACACTAGACTTGTTATCGGCGCTGATGGCAGTGCGGCACATACAAGGACCAATGGGGAGGGACCAAATGCGATTCATGCGGCAACGGAAACAACGGCGTGCGGCTCACTTCACTCCTCGGTGCTGCATCCCGGATAGGATGTTTCGCCCCCCTTCCCGCACCTCCTGTACCCAGTGCGGCCCGAACGCAGTCGCTCAACCGGGCAGTAACTCCTGTGCAACCTGCAAGACAGGCACCGCGCCGGACGCAACGAAAGCAAGCTGCACGCCCACTACGAGCCCAAAGGCGAAGAAGCAGAAGAAGCGGAAACAGGTCCTGTTGTGTCCGGCCGGCCATCAGGCGTGCGAGGTCAGCTTGGGCTCGGGTAGGGGGTCTGTTCTGGAGTGTGTGAACACGAGCGAAGACATCACCAGCTGCGGCGGGTGCCCAGGGAGTGGCACCGGCGTGGATTGCACCCTGTGGGACGATGTAGCGGAAGCAAAGTGCCAGAGGGGCAGATGCGTGTATACTTGTCCGAAAGGCTGGAAGATGGGTGAAGATGGGTGCGTGAGGATCACCAATGCTGAGAGATTACGAAGTAGGATGCTTCAGCGCGAGTCTGTGTTGTAACCTAAGCTGTGCAGAGCGATTCGAGTATAATAGAGTGTCACAACATGCACAGTGTACAGTCAGAGGACGCGAGGTTGCTGACAGGCACCAGCAGTGCCAGCTCGTCTTCTCAACCACCTGATGACTCACCGCCTGCACACCACGCACCCCTCGCCTGCGTTACTCAAACGGAGGTTCACCAGACCCGCGGTCTCAACCTCATTCAGGACCTCGAGTAACAGCTGTCCCAAGCTCTCGTCTCCAGCTTTGACAGCCGTGCCCCAGACTGCAACTTGGATCGACGCGCGCACGCTGCTCATTATCGCACGCTCCCACGACATCCTGAGCCGCGCGATGTCCAGCCGGTTCGACAACGTGTCGGGCACGATGAACTCCCACCGAAGCGGTCTCTTCCAAAGCCCAAGGCTCGCCGCGATCGACCCAGATATTCGCTGCACGTCTTCAGCTTTGCACAACCCCTCGAGCCCGCTGGTGATGGCCGGAAAAAAGAGTCTGGTGCACAGGCCAGCGACGGCGAAGCTCGAGGCGGTCAAACCGGCTGCGTGGTGGACCGACACTGATTTGGCAGCGCATTTTCGAGTCACTCGGCCCAGATACCGCAGACCGGGCTGGAGAATGTCGAGGAATGTTGCATCTTCGCTGTTCGGTCGGGCGATGGGCTGGAGATCAACCACACATAGGTGCTCGAGCCGAATGATCCTCCAGGAGAGGGTCTGAAGCGCCGACTGTAACCGAGCTATGTCTTGGGAAATGGCTGAGGCCCGTGGATGGGGCACCATGCCTTCCAAGGCGACTCGAGAGATGCGGAGGCAGTTTGCTTTCGTAAAGGTGCAAGGGGACGGGTGGGCGGCGGGTTGTAGCGCCTCCTGCTCTGCCGTACGGGTATTATTGGCGGTCGGGTACGCGCGAGCTTCGGGACGTGGATCGAGTACGTTGACAACGTCAGCCATTTGAGTCGGATCCCAGTGATCGAACACCAATGTCTTTACCCACGGTCGGACCATCACCGCCCGGGCCTTGCGGGATTCGCTCGCTTCGCTCTCGTCCATTCCAACGCTCTCACTCTCGAACAAGCTGATGAATGACGCAATGTCCGCGGACGACTGCAACCACACGGTCTTGTACAGAAACGGACAGGCCGCAGTTCATCCCGCAGTCGAGGACCGCTGCACCGCAAGGAGCGCATTCAGGGCGTTCGGATCAGTCTCGAGGTAGCCGCAGATGTCCAAAATGATAAGATCCGGGAGCGGGATGCGTGAATCCGTCATCGTCGTCGAAGCCGGCGTTTCGGCTGTTGGTGCGGGGGAAGGAATGGACAGGACGGCACCCATGCTTCCGGGTGGGTATATATGGGATTCGTGCGCGATCACGCGACAAGGCAGCCTTGGGCACGGTCGTGCACATAGTCCAGTTGTGTGAATCCTTTCATGCGATCAGTCCTTTCTACACCTACCCAGGCAGCTTGCTGCAGAGAAGGCCTCGCCGGTGATTGATAACGAGGTGGAATTGTCGCTGAAACGCGTGCGCCATCCCGCTCTTGGCGCGATCATTCACAAACAGGTCGCTGAATCGGCGATCTCCCAGTCGGACCCAGGGGTCATCTAGACGGCAAGCTGCGACCTGTCGAAAGGATGCACCCCTGCTCTCCCTCGGTCCCCACCCGTGGCCCACTTTCGGCGCTGGCCGCCTCCACTTGGGCAATGATGACGACACGTGAAACGATGGCGGACTCGTAGCTTTGAACATTCGCTACTTCCAAGGTCATCCCGAGGCAAGATGCCGGCGACGATGCCAAAGATAATGTACGGGACGGCCTGGTCAGTGAAGGGGAGACTCTATGCCCGGCTGGCGCTGACGCCGACAGGAAGAAGGGCCGGACCACCGATCTCGTCTACCAAGCGATCAAGGCTGGCTTCAGAGGGGTGGATACGGCCTGTCAACCGAAAGTGAGTCATCCATTCCTCCGTCTGAGCAGCTTGACCCCCGAAGAGCTTACAGCCAGCATTATCGGTGAGCGAAGCAGATCTTGGACTGACAGCTCTGCTGACATCCGAGCGAGGACCTGGTCGGAGCCGGTCTGAAGCGGGCGTTCGACGAGGGCCTGGCGAAGCGGGAGGAGGTCTTCGTTCAGACAAAGTGAGCAGAAACTCGTCGTCGCGAGCAGCTCGTAGCTGATGAGAGGTACACGTCAATCGACGGTCAAGACACCTCGCAGCCCTTGCCGTACGACCCATCCTTACCCATCGCCGAGCAGGTCAAGCAGTCTTTCCAGAAGTCACTGTCGAACCTCGGCGTGGATTACATTGACTCAGTTGTGCTGCACAGTCCACTTCGTACCAGGCAGGTGAGCTGCAAACATTCCGGCGACCATCCCAAGCTCACTGTCAGGCGACGCTTGAAGCGTATCGGACGCTGGAAACGTTCGTCGATGCGGGCAAGCTGCTGGCGCTGGGGGTGTCGAACTGCTACGACCCAAAGATGCTGGAATGGCTGATCGGGCAAGCGAGGATCAAGGTGTCGGTGGTGCAGAACAGATGGTATGAAGGGAACGGCTTTGACTGGGGCAGTGAGTGCATGACACCTGACTTCGCCTCGTGAACTGCTTTGACGGCAGTCTACGAGCTGTGTCAGAAACATTCGATACGCTATCAGTACGTGCTGCGACCAGGATAAGAAGCTGCACTAACGACAAGGTCATTCTGGACCTTGACAGGGAACCCCACGCTGCTAGATACGCCGAGTCTCTTAGCACTGGCAGAGCAAGCTTCCCTTACTCCTGAACAAGCCATATACAGGCTTTGCCAGACGTGAGTCGAAGGACCCGAGTTTGGAGATATGGATATGGCTGGGAACTCGGGCCCTGTTGCTCATACTCAGGTGGAACATCACGCCCATTTGCGGCTCAACCACTCTCTCTCACGTGGAGGAAGCATTGGCGGCCGAAGGAGCAGAGGGCTTTTCGGCGGACAACGAGCACGTACGCGAGTTGTGGAGTTTGATGCATCGGTAGACGTCCCTGCCCGCCATTGACCCATCTCGCGAGGCGTAGAACGGCCACCTCTGTGAGCAGGATCAGGTCAAAGGAGGTAGTAGATCAAAGGATCCGGCGCTAACCTGATCGACCAAGGTGAGTGCTGATCGCTTGGGACCCGCCGTCTTTGTCCTTGTGCCCTTCCAGAACTTGCATTCCTCAGATGTCCGGCCCGCATGAGGTTCCACCCGTCTCCGTCGTACCTCGTACAGCATCCACCTCCCCCGTCCCCGACCTCACTGACTACGCCTCTCACCTTGAGCGGCACTTTGCCCGTCTCGCAAGGCAAACCCAGCCCCCAGCCTTTCCAGTCTCGGATCTGTTGCAGCCACTGCTGCCATCAAGCGCATTCCCGAGCAAGGGAGACAAGAAGCCGCGTATGGCGTCGCCCCTCATGAGAGCCGTCAAGATCACTAACCTCCCGCCCGAGATCAAGCCATCTCATTTTTGGCATATCCTGAGCCGCGGGACAAAACCCCATCAAATCATCGATGCGGGCATTAGCATGTCAGTGGTTCTCCAGGATGGCACAGTGAGCTCACACTAGGATTGAGATATACACGATCCCCAAACGCCTGAAAAAGTCCGTCTTCCGCCGTTTCAGGCTCTCCTCGCGCCAGCGAAGACCAGGAGCTGAGGGCACCTCGACCGCCAAATCCGGTGACTCACCTCTCAGCGCAGAACCCTCTCCGCAGACCGCGGGTTTCATGGAAACGGGAGACGATTATGTCGACCAATACATGGGCGACGAAGTGACAATGGTTGAGGAGGACGAGGCCCGGGACAGGCTCACATACTTGCGGGATCAGGAGACCGAGGAGACCGTGGCATACATCCACTTTCGGTCTGAATATTGCAGTAAATCAAAAGCCGCCCTGGGCCAAGCAGAAAGGCGGCTGACTCGCAGTGTACATGGCGTATGACAAGCTGCAGAGGATGACGATCGATGAACGGCGGATTGGGGTGGTCATGAAGCGGTGGAATGGGGCGGCGTGGAGAAGAGCATGGGCCAGTATCAGCGGACGGCGTTGACAATGTGCCGAGTCTTCCCCGTGGCGTCTTAGGGAGGCATGTGAATGGGAACATCCATGCCACCATTCGCCCTCTTTGTCCCATGTGTCGTACACGTTCGTCTCGGGGTCTGGTTGGAAGAGCTCGACATCATCATCTGGGGGATCCGAGTCGGTCTCTAAATCCGCTGCCCTCTGTTCCTCGTTCTTGACACCCCTTCTTATCGCCCGACGTGTGTCGAGTACCTTTTCCGCGCTCGTCGGTGGACATATCGACAGGAGAGATGCTCGATTCCTCCGGCGAGCCATCATCCTTTGTTGCCCGCCACATCGGGTTGTACAGATGTGCCCTGCGCATCTTCCGACCGCCCTCGAAGTAGATGGCAAGGTGGGCTTCTTTGAGCAGCCATCTGCCAATCAAAGCAGCCACGATTCCTTGCGCACAACCTGATTATTTCCTCAGAGCTGCATAGGGAGGGTGGAAACGCATACAGCACAAGAGGAGGCCGTGCCGTACTCTGACCCTAGTCATCGTCCGTCGCAGCTTCCTCCTCCAGCCGCTCCTCAAGATCGTCCAGGGTCTCCTCCTCCTCCTCCACTTCTTCATCCCTCTCATCCCGCCTGGCCCTGTCCTCCAGCGCATCTTCCCAGGCGTGAGCATCTCCCGCCCACATCTTCCGCGCCTTCGCCAGGTCTGCCTCGCTCAGCCCCACCCTCTGCAGCACTCCCGCATGAAGCGCAGCATCCCAGAAGGCCTTCTTGGTCGGAAGCACCCGGAATTGGTCTATGCGGTACCCTTTCTCCGCCTCGGGATTGCCGTCCCATGCGTCCGCAACCAAGTTCGCCGCTTCCTGCACCCGCCCAGCGTTTTTCAGCGCAAACATCACTTGCTGCCACCACCATGGCGACACAGCTTTCTCATTCCGGACTGGGTCGACGCTCCCGGGTTGCTCCGTATCGATGCCCCGTAGTCGGCCCCACCAGTACACCGCCTCGGCGGTGTCCTCGTCCGAGGCCAACGCATCCCTACGATCCGCAGCAAAGTCGTCCCACTTGTCGTCGAGCTCGGCTTGCGATGGTCGTGCGCGCAGATGCCGCCGCGAGAGCGTCCATTCGGCGATGTTGTAGAGCGTGACAGGCCTCACCGAGCCATATTTGTCCTCCAACAGCGAGACCGCCTGCCTGACGAACAATCTGCGCCGCTCCGTTTTGAGCGCCCGAGACCGTATCACACTTCGCAGATACAGCACCCATATTCTCTCGACTCGGCTCTGGATCTGAAGATGCGCCCGGTGTGTGATGTAATCCCGCAGGAGCTCCAACGCCGCGCTCGCCTCAATCTCGGTTGTCGAATGCGCATTGGACCCTCGGGTGACCACAACCGACACCACCCTCGCCCGATGATCCACCGTCACGCCCGCACAGTCGATCAATGCCTTGACATAATCGTCGAGCTTGATGTCGCTGTTCTGGTGCACCATCATGGTGGCGACCAGCGCTCGCGTCTCGGACGGTATCTCGCATCCCTTCGGGCGGTCGCGGAGCACTTTGACGATGCGGTGATACGGGAAATTAGGCCATGCCTTGGCCAAACTCGCGACGAATCGCTTGTACGGGTACGGCGATGTCGGATCGGCGATCTTCGGGTCGCCCAGCGTCCATCCCAGGACTTGCAGCGCGCGAGAGGGATCCCGCGAGGCAAAGGCATGGACGAGAGCAACGCGTGTCTCGGGACCGATGTTGACACCCTGCGCCCGTAGCTGATCGTAGGCCGCGTCGAGCTCGCCGAAGCGCTGCATGATGTAGTCGACTTCGAGACGTGGTCCCAGGTAAGCGTCCACGCGGGCGTACCCCATCGCTACCGCACGACGGTGAAGCAGAGCGCCGTACTCCTTGGCGACGCGGCGCGTCACCTCGGACAGTGTCACGTTCATGGCGGTTCGAGCAAGCGCGAGGCCGACGCGGCCGAACATCGACGGAGAGATCACGAGCTCACGAGCCGGAAGTATTTCGTTGACAATATGCCACAGCTCTTGCGGGCGGCCGAAGTGTGAGAACCCGTCGATGAATGAGTCTGTATGGTTAGCGCTTGCCCTAGCCTGTCCATGACAGAGACTCACTCCACACTCCTTCAGTCAGCACCACGTCCGCGTCCGTCACGCTTTTGCCGCTGGACGCCAGATCGAGCGGCCGGATGATCCGTTTTGGCCCGATTGACCCGGCCAATATCTGGTTCCAGAGCCCCTCGAACAGCGACCAGCTGTTCGACACGTAGAGCTCTTTGATCCGCTCGCGAAGAGCATTGGGGTGATGACACAGTATCGCGAGCAGGAATTGAGACAGTGCGGTCTGGAAGCCGCTCACGAGCGACTCCGTATCAGATCGTCGGACCCTGCGCAAGACGGATACGACCTCTTGGACGGTTTCTTGATCGAACGTGCGCCAATTCGTCCGCGAGCCGAAGATCCGCGCGATCGTCGTACCATTGACATCGTCGAGCATGATCAAGGCCGCGAGATGTACTGTGGAAATTGGTTTGATCCCTTCGCCTTCCACTCTCGCAGCCAACCTGGTCGCTCGGTTCCAGTCATGCAGGTCCGCTCCACTTCGGCCTTGATGCTGAAGCAAGCGCTGTCGATATCGCTCATACAGCATGATCACGCGTTTCGGTTCTCCGACACGCACCAGGGCGAGCATCAACCGGTACAGTCCCTCCCAGTGATCACGCACTGCAGACTCCAACGCCATGTCCGCCAACCCGCCGTAGACCACAGGCTGCTCCCGCAGCATCCTGCCGACGTTCATGGCGGCATATTCGCTGCGGATGCTCAAGGCGATGAGACGGGATGCGCCCACCCAGTCGGCCGCGTTGAACTGATCGACGGAACGCCAGTCGCCGAGCTTGCCATAGCTTTCAATCAGTTGCAAGAGATGCTCTGTCTGGACGGCTCCGCGAAAGCCTGCAAGGTGTGGCTCGAAATGACGATGTCCTGGCGGCGCAGCGGCAAATACCGGCATGTACGGATCGGTCGGCACAGCTTGGTCGTGGTGCCGCATGCGGAGGAGCTTGCGATGGCGTTCGGAAAGGTCGAGGCGGTCGAGCGTGGAGCGCGAGGTGCGGGTGTAGGGGATTGGAGGAGCGGTTGACGCATAGGCGGGTGGCCTGGGGACACTGGGGAGCTGGTTCTGGTACAGATCCTGTTCGTGCGTCGCCGGGTCGACTTGCTGGATAATCCTCGACGGCAAGGGCCTCGATGCGCGTTTCCGCGGAGATTCGTCGACGCCAATGAGATTGCCCGAATCATCCACCACGCGTCCAGCCGATAGTGTGGATGGTTTCGAGGTGAGGTCCGTCCTAGCCGAAGCCGATTCCTGGTTAGATTGACCGTCGCCCTGACGGCTGACCGGTAGGTCACCTTTGCCCGGTAGTCGATCCTCCCTGGTGTCCGCGAAATTGAACACTATCGGTTCGACTGGGCCTTTCTGCTTGCCTCCTGCGGTTTTCTGTTTCTCCTTCGGCACTGTAACTGAGGTCGGATCATCCGAAGGTGCATCCTTCACCTCCTTCCCATCCACCTTCGCGACTTTGTCAACCTTTCGTCCGCCCGACTTTTTGCCCAAAGCCGGAGCTTCGGCTTTCTCGCCCGGGCTTGACCCGGCTTGTGAATTCCGAACTTTTGATATCGGCGAGGGTTTATCCTGCCGGATCACATCCGCCTTGGCTTTCGAGGGCGGACCCTTTGGCCGAGCTTTGGCGGCAGCGCTGTGCGAGCCGGTCAAGGTAGCTTGAGAGTCGTCGGGATTTTGCGCCCCACCAGCTTTCAACTTGCGCCGCGGAACGTCGTTTACCGGTCGCTTCGGGTGCTGACTCCTGTCCGGCCCGCCTGCCTCGAGAGGTGCAGTCGGGGCCGATGTCGAAGGCATTTGAGCCGGGACATCTCGTCTGAGCCCGAATGCAGGGCGTTTCGACTGGACCGATTTTTCGGTGGACGCAGGCCGTCGGTCCTGAGCGGTGTGTTGGTGTCGCAGTGATAATGACGCCCTATAGGCCAACGTGACCGGACCTGGACCTTGTATGGCCCATGGTATCCGCATGCTATGGGGTAAGAGGGATGAACAAGGGCAAGAGTTGGAAAGTCGAAATCTCTAATGAATACCGGCAGACGACCAGTCGGACAATCAGCGGCGATGGCCGCCTGGTCTGGACTCTGCTCTGACATCGCGGACCAGCTACATGCATACAACGTCTACAGGAAACACAGGATAGATACGAGGATGCGTTACTATTATACGGTGATCTGATGGTTTCGAAAGTAAAGAAATTTGTCCCGTTCAAACAGCCTCGAGGATGTCGTCCATGATCTTGTCCACCTCGGCACTCCCCTTCCGCTTCACGTCCACCCCGATATCG